>Ga0209425_10000680_pt1 | contig 41014 bp, 39 predicted proteins | sample COG_05_FD_184749 | JGI IMG/M metagenome (GOLD analysis project Ga0209425, IMG submission 184749) | Pelagic Microbial community sample from North Sea - COGITO 998_met_05 (SPAdes) (version 2) | ecosystem: Environmental > Aquatic > Marine > Neritic zone/Coastal water | place: Helgoland, sampling...
CTACGTTTGTGGTAGTCCCAAAAATTTCAACGTGATTTTGAATTAATATTCCGTTGTGGAAAACAGTAAAAAAACCTGGTTTTTCTAGTTTTTTATTTTTAAACACTGGAGCATTAAAAATTATGTCATAAGACTGCCAATCGCCAGGTTTTCGAGAAGCATTTACAAGTGGTATATGTTGCTTATATACTGAACCTGCCTGGCCATTTACATAGGTCGGGTTTTTATAACTATCTAGAATTTGTATTTCATAATTTCTCTGTAGGAATACACCACTGTTAGATCTACTTTGATCTTTGTGTTTACTAATTTCAGTACCTGCTTTCCATTCAATGTGTAACTGAACAGATCCAAAAGATTCTTTTGTGAAAATTGAACCCTTTCCATTTACGACCGTCATAGAACCATCATCATTAATTATCCATTGAGGCTCTTTATCTCCCCATGTTACCCAATTTGAAAAATCGGTTCCATCAAATAAAACAATCGCGTCACTTGGCGGCAAATTATCATAATAAGTATTAACCTTTTCAGGGACAGGTTCCCACACTTCAGTATCCTTACTTTGAGAAAAAATAATAAGATAATTTAGAAAAAAAACTAGTATAAAAATATTCCTCATGATAATAAAGGTAAAAAATAATATGATATTATATAATAATATTAATTCAAAGGATAACTAGGAATAATTAAGTAGATTTTTAATTTTTTTTTTGAATCAATGAGTCGTAAATTTGAAAAAAAAAATCATGAAAAATATTCTAACACTATGTTTTACTCTTCTATTATTAGCAGGTTGTGGGAATGAACCAAAAAAAGAGAAGTTTACATATAAAAGAACTAAAACAGAAATAAAACCAGTAGTAAATTCTACCAGATTAGTTTTGAACTCAAACGATCTAATGATGTTTGATAAAAATTTATTGAAAGGTCAAGCTGGTAAAGAAATTACCCTCACACTTAACCATACTGGGAAAATAGCTAAGGAATTTATGGGTCATAATTTTGTATTGTTAAAAAAAAATGTTGATGTTGATGATTTTGCTCAAAGAGCTGTAATTGCAAAAGACAATCAATATATTCCTGAAGGTGATGAAACAATAGCTTATACAAATATGCTAGGTGGTGGTGAGTCTGACAGTATAACTTTTACAGTTGATGAGCCTGGAAGTTATATATACATATGTACATTCCCAGGTCACTACCAAATTATGAAAGGTGAATTTATTATTGAATAAGTGAAATTTAACACCAAAACCATTCACGGAGGTCAAATAACAGAAAAAGGATATAATGCTGTAATGCCCCCTATATATCAAACCTCGACATATGCTCAAAAAAGTCCAGGAGACCACAAAGGTTTTGAGTATAGTAGAACCCATAATCCCACAAGAACCGCTCTAGAAAGTTCATTAGCTAGTATAGAAAATGGCAAATTTGGACTAGCTTTTGGTTCGGGTTTAGCGGCAATTGATGCTGTGTTAAAATTGTTAAAACCTGGTGACGAAATTATTTCTACCAATGACTTATATGGTGGATCATACAGACTATTCACTAAAATTTTCGAAGATTATGGGCTTGTTTTTCATTTCACTGAAATGCAAAATTTATCAAGTGTTGAAAATTTAATTAACAATAAAACTAAACTTATTTGGGTTGAAACACCAACAAACCCAATGATGAATATAATTGATATTAATGGACTTAGTCTGATAGCTAAAAAATTCAATATACTTCTAGGAGTTGACAATACTTTTGCGACTCCTTTCTTACAACAACCTCTTTCTTTAGGAGCAGATATTGTCATGCATTCTGCCACAAAATATTTGGCAGGACATAGTGATGTAGTTTTAGGTGCGCTGATAGTGAATAATGAACAGCTTTCCGAAAAACTTTATTTTATTCAAAATGCTAGTGGAGCAATTTGTGGACCAATGGATAGTTTTTTAACATTAAGAGGAATAAAAACTCTTCATGTAAGAATGAAAAGACATTGCGAAAACGCTGAAAAAATTGCAAAATTCTTGAGCAGTCATTCTGAAATTGAAAATGTTTATTGGCCCGGATTTAAATCTCATGCCAATCATAACATTGCTGTTCAACAAATGAACGATTTTGGAGCAATGATCTCATTTACAACTAAAGGAAATAATTTCAAAAAATCAATTAAAATAATTGAATCCCTCAAAATTTTTACTCTTGCAGAATCTCTTGGAGGTGTAGAAAGCTTAGCTGGGCATCCAGCATCAATGACTCACGCATCAATTCCAAAAGAAGAAAGAGAGAGGGCTGGAGTAGTGGACTCATTAATAAGACTAAGTGTGGGTATTGAGGATATTGATGATTTAATTGAAGATTTAAACCAGGCGATTTCTTAGCTCTAAATATTATTTGATTAACTTAGTTTGATATTAATGTTTAATAATTGTTTTTATTATGAAAAAAATTATTGAAAACTTTATAGCAGAAATTGATAGAAAAAATTCTCATGAACCCGAATTCATGCAGGCTGTAAGGGAAATCTCAGAAAACGTACTACCATACATAATATCTCAAGACATATATCACGGTAAAAATATTCTAATGAGAATGGTTGAGCCGGAAAGAGTCCTAATGTTCAGGGTAAACTGGGTAGATGACAACGGGGAAATACAGGTTAATAGAGGCTATAGAGTTCAAATGAATTCAGCTATTGGACCTTACAAAGGAGGATTACGATTTCATCCTACAGTAAATCTTAGTATTTTGAAATTTTTAGCATTAGAACAGGTTTTTAAAAATAGCCTTACTACCCTTCCTATGGGAGCTGGTAAAGGAGGTTCAGATTTTGACCCAAAAGGTAAGAGTGATGGAGAAGTAATGAGGTTTTGTCAAAGTTTTATGACAGAATTATACCGATATATTGGACCAAATACTGATGTTCCTGCTGGTGACATAGGAGTTGGGGGGAGAGAAATTGGCTACATGTTTGGTCAATATAAAAAATTAAAAAAAGAGTTTAGTGGAGTATTAACAGGAAAGGGCCTCTCATGGGGTGGGTCTTTAATTCGTCCTGAAGCAACTGGTTATGGAACCGTTTATTTTGCAGAAAATATGCTTAAACATGTTTCTGATTCAATTAAAGGGAAAACTGTGACTATTTCTGGATCAGGAAATGTTGCTCAATATGCTGCTGAAAAGTGTTTACATCTTTCGGCAAAAGTTATATCAATGTCAGATTCCTCTGGGACAATTTTTGACAAGGAAGGTATTGACAAAGAAAAGCTTGCTTACATAATGAACCTAAAAAATAATGAAAGAGGTAGAATTAGTGAATACATAAAAAAATACCCTAATGCTAAATTTTTAAAGAATAAAACTCCATGGGATATTCCGTGTGATGTAGCTCTGCCTTGTGCAACTCAGAACGAACTAAAAGAAAAAGATGCAAAATCACTAATTAATAATGGATGTGTCTGTGTGAGTGAAGGTGCAAACATGCCATGTGTTCCTGGAGCAATAAAAGTATTCAAAGCACACAAAATATTATATGCACCAGGAAAAGCTTCCAACGCTGGAGGAGTTGCTGTCTCTGGATTAGAAATGGCACAAAATTCCTTAAGATATAGCTGGTCCAGAGAAGAAGTTGACTCAAAGTTACAAGAAATTATGAATGATATTCATGCCTCTTGTTTGACGCATGGTCAAGAAAAAGGATGGGTGGATTATGAAAAAGGTGCCAACATAGCAGGGTTTATTAAAGTAGCTGATGCCATGTTAGCTCAAGGAGTTGTCTAAATGCTAATTTCTACAGAATCTATTTCACTGAATTACGTAAAATATTCTGAAACCAGTATAATTGTAAAATGTTTTACAAAATCTGACGGTTTAAAATCCTATTTAATTAAGGGAATTAGATCCTCAAAAAAAAAAATTCTTAACATCGGATTGTTTCAACCACTTACAATTATAGAAATTGATGCTAACCATAAAAATAAGGGTAATTTGGAAAGTATCCGATCTGCAAAAATCAGTAATTCATATAAAACAATACATATTGATATATTTAAAAATTCTATTGTTCTTTTTTTATCAGAAGTGTTAGCTAAAAGTATTAAAGAAGAAGAGAAAAATATTGAATTATTTGAATTTGTAAAAAAATCTATGATTTGGCTTGACAATTCTGAAAAATTCAGCAATTTTCACATACAATTTTTAGTTAAACTCCTTTCTTTTTTGGGCATATCCCCCGAAAAAACAGAGAAAACAATGAATGGATTTAATATGATTGATGGAGTTTTTTGTGAATATGACCAAAGCGAATTCTGTATTAATGGAAAATTAGTTGACCATTTTAAATCATTTTTAGGCACAGAATTTGATGATGTTGTAACTGAAGTTAATACCTCTAACAAAAGAAAAGAATTGATCGAATTTTTAATAAAATACATGCAAATTCACCTGCCTGACTTTAAAAGACCTAAGTCACTTAATATTCTTTATGAATTATTTCAATAAATTAATATTATTATTTATTCTTTTCTTTAATTTTTCTTTTTCTCAAAAAATATCAATTATTGACTCAGAAAATGGAAGCATAATTCCCAATGCTACGGTATTTAGTAAGCAAAGTATGGAGTCAATTATTTCTGATTTTAACGGTCTTGTTGATTTAAATAAATTCAGTTCTAAAGACACTTTAATTTTTGGTCACGTTTCTTACAACAGTCTATCGATAGTCAAAAATGAAATCTATGACTCTAAAGTGTTTTTAATTCCTGCTGCACAAGCTTTAAATGAAGTAGTTTTATCTGTAGCTCGGAGCAAAGAAAATAAGGATAAGATTTCCAAACAAGTTTCTGTTATTTCTTATGAAGATCTAAAGTTAAACTCCCCCCAAACGTCAGCGGATCTTTTGACATATGCAAATGGGGTAAGAGTTCAAAAATCTCAAGGAGGAGGAGGAAGCCCTGTAATTAGAGGATTTGAGGCAAATAGAGTTTTATTAGTAGTTGATGGTGTTAGAATGAATAATGCAATCTACAGATCTGGTCATTTGCAAAATTCTATCACAATCAACCCAAATAGTTTAGAAAGAACTGAAGTTATTTATGGCCCATCATCGGTAGGCTATGGGTCTGATGCGCTTGGAGGAGTAGTTCATTATTATACAAAAACACCTAAAATAAATAATTCAAAAGAATGGAATTTCACTGGCCTTTCATCTTTTAACCCTCGTCTTAAAAATATTGTACAAAATTTTGATATTGAGTACAGTCAAAAAAAATGGGCTAGCTACACCAATTTTTCTTTTTCAAAATTCGGGGATATTATAATGGGTAACAATAGAAATCACGGTTTTGAGTCGTGGGGTCTTGATTATCATTTCCTTAATCCAGAAAAGTATAATAATTCTTTTATTACAAACCCAAATCCTAAATTACAAAAACACACTTCTTATAATCAATACGATTTTTTACAAAAACTAAATTTTAAGATATCTGATTTCTCTAGTCTTATTTTAAATTTTCAAAACTCAAAATCATCTGACATACATCGATTTGATAAGTTAAATGAATTAAAAAATGGGAATTATAAATACTCCAAATGGAGTTATGGTCCTCAGAAAAGAACAATGATTTCGTCTCAGCTTAATCTTTCAAAAAAGAACAGCTTTAGCGATAAAAGAAAATTTCTTTTAGCCTATCAAAAAATTGGAGAATCACGACATTACAGAAAATTTCAAGATCTTGAAAGTTTGAATCAAATTGAATCATTAGATGTGTTTTCCATTAATTTAGATTTATTTAAAAATTCATCTGATAACTCTTCTTGGGTTTATGGATTTGAATATGTATTTAACGATATTTCATCAACAGCCTATTTACAAAAATTTGTTTTAGACCCCTCCTCTAGATTGGTTGAAGATAATAAATCTTACGATGCTCCAACTCGATATCCAAGTCAAGAAGGATATTATGGATCAATTGCAGCATACTATGAGTATAGAAAAGATATTTCTAAAAAATCTAATGTAAACATAGGTATGAGATACACAAATACCAAACTTAAAGCTAAGTGGAATAACAAAGAGATTGTTCAATCTAATCTTAGCGATGTGTCTTCAACTAACTCTTCACTTACTACTAGTGTTGGATTAGTCTATAGAACCACAAAAAACTGGAAAATAAATGGAAATTTTTCTAGTGGCTTTCGATCACCTAACATTGACGATATTGGAAAAATCAGGGAAAAAAGTGGAATTCTTACAGTTCCCAATCCACATTTAAAACCCGAATATGCATATAACTCTGAAATTGGTATATCAAAATATTCCAAAAATAAATTAAGTGGATTTTCGATAAACGCTTATTACACGCATATTTCAAAACATATTTCTAGAGATTTCTACGAAATTAAAACTGATCAATCTTCCGATGATTATAAAACAATTATTTTCAATTCGGAAGAGGTCATTACAATGGCTAACATAAATAAAGGCAGTGCATATATTTATGGAGCCACGTTTGATTTTAAAACTTCTTTGTCCAAAAACTTACTTATCAAAGGAAATTTGACATATACTGAAGGAAGAAATACGGATTATGACCATCCAATACCTTCAATTTCTCCTCTCTTTGGCAACCTACTATTGAAGTTAAATTTGAATAAACTTGAAACTCAATTCTCTTTTAGATTTTCCGAATCCAAAGCTCCAGAACATTACAGTATTGGAGGTGAAGACGGACTTGAAGAAACACCTACATTAAACAAAAATGGGGAAATTTATTATTATGGAATGCCTTCATGGAGTGTATTAAAACTTTCCTCATCTTACTCTTTTTCAAAAAGAATTAAAACTGTAATAATTTTAGATAATCTACTAGATGTTCATTATAGAGAATTTGCATCTGGGATATCTGCTCCAGGCCGAAACTTAAATATTGTTTTAAGTTATCTATTTTAAGTCATAAAATTTGATCTAAAATAGTTACTTTCGCTTTTATCAAAATCTGATAAAATAAAAATGGCATTTAAAGAATATAAAGGCTTGGATTTATCGAAAGTTGCGGATGAAGTACTTGGCGACTGGGAAAAGAATAAATCTTTTGAAAAAAGCATTAATATTAGGAGAGATGCACCAAAATTTATTTTTTACGAAGGCCCTCCATCTGCTAACGGTATGCCTGGCATTCACCATGTTATGGCTAGAAGCATCAAAGATATTTTTTGCAGATTTAAAACCTTAAAGGGATTTCAAGTTGAAAGAAAAGCAGGATGGGATACGCATGGCCTTCCAATTGAGCTAAGTGTAGAAAAAGACCTAGGTATTACAAAAGAGGATATAGGAACAAAAATTTCTGTTGAAGATTATAATAAGGCTTGTAAAAAAGCTGTCATGAAGTATACTGATGTTTGGAATGATCTAACTAAAAAGATGGGTTACTGGGTAGACATGAGTAACCCTTACATAACTTATGAATCTAAATATATTGAATCAGTTTGGTGGCTTCTAAAAAAACTTTACAGTAAAAATCTTATCTATAAAGGTTATACTATTCAGCCTTACTCTCCAAAAGCGGGGACCGGCTTAAGTTCACATGAGCTAAACCAACCTGGAACCTATCAAGACGTTAGCGATACAACCGTTACTGCTCAATTTAAAACTATTAAAAGTTCCCTTCCAGATTTTTTAAAAAAATATGAAAGTCTTTTTATATTAGCTTGGACTACAACACCATGGACTCTCCCATCAAACACTGCACTAACAGTTGGTCCTAAAATTGACTACAGCGTAATCTCAACTTACAATCAATATACTTTTAAATTCATCAATGTCATAATGGCTAGCGATCTTATTTCTAAAGTTTTTGGTAGCAATTACATTAAGGTAAGCAGTGATGATGATTTAATATTTGATTCTAGTAAAGACAAAAAAATTCCATACCTAGTGCAAGAAAATTTTTGTGGGAAAGATCTTCTTAATATCAGGTATGAACAACTTTGGGACGAAGCTCCTTTACCATACGATAATCCAAATGATGCCTTTAGAGTCATTGAAGGAGATTTTGTAACTACTGAAGATGGAACTGGGATTGTTCATACTGCTCCAACTTTTGGAGCTGACGATGCTAAAGTCGCAAAGTTGGCCATCCCACCAATTCCAGCGTTATTGATTGAAGATGAAGACAAACAATTAGTCCCTCTTGTTGATTTACAAGGGAAATTTAGAAAAGAGCTCGGATCTTTGGGAGGAAAATTTGTTAAAAATGAGTATTATGATGATAACATTCCTCAAAAATCTGTAGATGTTGAAATTGCCATTAGACTAAAAGAACAAAATAGAGCTTTTAAAGTTGAGAAATATGTCCATAGTTATCCAAATTGCTGGAGAACTGATAAGCCAATTTTATATTACCCTTTAGATTCTTGGTTTATTAAAGTAACCAAAAAAAAAGAAAGGCTAGTAGAACTTAATAAAACAATTAATTGGAAACCAAAATCTACTGGAGAGGGAAGATTTGGAAATTGGCTAGCTAATGCTAATGATTGGAACCTGTCTAGATCCAGATTCTGGGGAATCCCTCTTCCAATTTGGAAATCATCTGACTCAAAAGAAACAATCGTTATTGGATCAATGGTGGAACTAAAAAATGAAATTAAAAAATCTCTTTCCAAGGGCTTTATGCAAAAAGACCCATTTGATGGCTTTGACCCAAACGACATGAGTGATTTAAATTATAATAAAATTGATTTACATAAAAATATTGTTGATGATATTATTCTGTGTTCTGCATCTGGAAAAAAAATGTTTAGAGAATCTGATTTGATAGATGTTTGGTTTGATTCTGGTTCTATGCCTTATGCTCAATGGCATTATCCTTTTGAAAATAAATCTAAAATTGACAATGGTGAAGCTTTTCCCGCAGATTATATTGCAGAAGGAGTTGATCAAACTAGAGGTTGGTTTTACACTCTTCATGCAATAGCTTCCACAGTCTTTGATTCAATCGCTTACAAAAATGTTATATCTAATGGTCTAGTCTTAGATAAAAATGGACAAAAAATGTCCAAAAGACTAGGTAATGCTGTAGATCCATTTGAAACTATTTCAGAATTTGGACCAGATGCAACTAGGTGGTATATGATAAGTAATGCAAATCCTTGGGATAATCTAAAATTTGATATTGAGGGTATTGAAGAAAGTAAGCGAAAGTTTTTTGGAACCCTCTACAATGTCTATTCTTTCTTTGCTCTATATGCAAACATTGATAATTTTATTTATGATGAAAAAGAGCTTTCTTTAAATGAAAGGCCTGAGCTTGATAGATGGATAATCTCAGAACTCAATTCATTAATTTCTGAGGTTGATGGTCATTACTCCAACTATGAACCAACAAAAGCAGCTAGGGCTATTTCAGATTTTGTTCAACTCTATTTAAGTAATTGGTATGTAAGATTATCTAGAAGAAGATTCTGGAAGGGGTCATATTCTCAAGATAAAATAAGTGCTTATCAAACTCTTTACAAATGCTTAAAAGATATTTCCATAATATCATCTCCAATTGCTCCTTTTTTCATGGACAGACTTTACAAAGACTTAGTTAATTGCACTGGTAAAGATGTACTTGATTCTGTTCATCACGAAAATTTCCCTACCTATAATGAGTCGAATATTAATCCTAGTTTACAGCAAAAAATTAGAAAAGCACAAACAATTTGCTCTTTAGCACTATCATTAAGAAAGAGAGAGAAGATTAAAGTAAGACAGCCGCTTTCTAAAATTATGATCCCTTACCTAAACGATTTAGAGAAAAAAGAAATTGTTGAAATTTCTGACTTAATTAAATCAGAGGTTAATGTTAAAGAGGTTGAATTAATTAGCAACTCCTCTGGAATACTGATAAAAAAAGTTAAGCCTAATTTTAAAACACTTGGCCCTAAACTTGGGAAAAAACTTTCAAAAGCTGTTGAAAAAATTAAAAATCTCGACGAAAGCGAGATTAATAAAATTGAAAATAATCAATCCGTTTCGATAAAGCTAGATGAGGAAGTAATAGCTCTGGAAGCAATCGACTTGGAGATTGTTTCTGAAGACATAGATGGCTGGCTTGTGGCATCTGAAAAAGGAATTACAGTAGCCCTTGATATACAGTTAGATCAAAAGCTAATTAATGAAGGTATTTGCCGAGAACTAATTAATAAAATTCAAAACTTGAGAAAAGACTCAGGTCTTCAGGTAACTGACAAAATTTATTTAAAAATTCAGAAGGATATTATACTTGAAAAAGCTATTTTTGAAAACCAAAATTATATTTTGAGTGAAACTCTAGCAGAAAAACTCGAGTTTTCAGACTCTTTAGATAACGGTATTGAAATTAAATTTGACAATATAAATTCTAAATTACATTTAACTAAAATTGAATAGTTATGGAAATTACAAGATATTCAGACAAAGACTTAAAACACTTTAAATCTTTAATAGCAGAAAAAATACAAAAGGCTCAAAACGACTTAGCCTTAATTAAAAGTGCATATATGAACGATGGGAATAATGGCACTGAAGACACCTCTCCAACTTTTAAAGCTTTTGAGGAAGGTTCACAAACCATGTCAAAAGAAGCGAATACACAACTTGCTATCAGACAAGAAAAATTTATCAGAGACTTGCAAGGTGCTCTGATTAGAATCGAAAATAAAACCTATGGTGTTTGTAGAGTAACTGGGAAACTGATAAATAAAAAAAGATTGGAACTTGTTCCTCATGCTACACTAAGTATTGAGGCTAAGAATATGCAAAAATAATTCATCTGTTTATTGAATTCTGCGACTATGACTTTAAAAAAATCTTTACTTATTGTTTTTTTAATTTTAGTTGTTGATCAGGTTTCTAAAATATACATTAAATTAAATTTTCCTTTAACACTCTACGGAGAACTTCCTTTATTTGACTTAGGTTGGTTTAAACTTTTATTTATTGAAAATAAAGGAATGGCTTGGGGAGCAACAATCAATGATTTCATACCTTTCATTTCTGAAAGAAATGGAAAACTATTTTTAACTCTTTTTAGAATGGTTGCCGTTACTTTTATTTTTTACTGGCTTTATAATAGTATCAAACAAAACGCTAATAAACTTTTAGTAATAAGTCTATCACTAATACTTGCCGGAGCTATTGGAAATATTATAGATTCTGTTTTTTATGGTTATCTATTCACTAACAGTTATTATAACATAGCGCAATTTAGCCCTGGAAATGGTTATGAATCCTTCTTTTATGGTCATGTAGTTGACATGCTTCAGTTCCCAATGTTTTCTTGGGAATGGCCCCACTGGATTCCCTACTTCGGAGGAGAAAGTTTTACTTTTTTTGAACCAGTTTTTAATATTGCTGATAGTGCAATTTCTATTGGCGTTGGAATAATGCTAGTTTTTAATAGAAAAATCTATCCTGAAAATTCATAAACTTTTTTGGGTGTAACACAAAAATTTAAACTTACATCAGTTACTTCTACATCCAATATTTCCTTTACCGGATCAAAAAAAGAAACCCCAATTTTTATAATACTTGGTTTACATTTTATTAAAAATTGATCGTAATAACCTCCACCATATCCAACTCTATGTCCTTTTTTATCAAAGCATAATAATGGGACGAAAACAACTTCAATTTGGGACTCATCAATTAAAATTCCTGACTGAGGCTCTACTATTCCAAGCTCATTTTGTTTTAACAAAGTTGAATCGGTCAAAAGAAAATTTAAAAGTGTCTTTTTTTCTAAATTCAATTTGGGGAGAATAACATTCTTGTCTTTACCTTGAATAGCTTGGATAATTAATTTAGTATCAATTTCATTATTTTTTTCAATTGGAAAAAAAACATGATAATTATCATAATCCCATATTTCTAATCCCAAAACATTATTGGCTATACTTAAGCTTAGAGCTTCAACTTCGTTGCTAGTCAACGAATTCCTTTTGGATTTATAAAGGCTTCTTAATTCTTGCTTAAACACTATTTTTTAATTTTAAATTTATTCCCTTTATATACCATATAGGGTAAAGGAACAAGAACTGAAACTAAGTATCCTATAAATGCTGTAATTTCATCAAAAGCTACGAAAAGCATCAAAAAAATTATAGTGCTGTAGAGGGTTAGTTTAATAAAAAAGTTCTTAAAAAAAATTAAATAATTTTTTAAATCAAAAGATTCTTTTTCTTTTTTAGACATGGTATTGTATCCCGCAAGTAACATATCGGCATTATTTTCGTTGGTAATATATGCAACAGCAATAAACGTCAAGTCACAAATAACAACCCCCCAAAACATTTCCATATTATATTTTTTATACAAATTTAAAAAGAATTAATTTAGAATTGTGATTAACCCTTCTCTAAAAATTGAACTTTCCACTATGCCTGCTAAACCTGGCGTTTATCAATTTTTGAATAAAGACAATGCTATCATTTACATTGGAAAAGCAAAGAATTTAAAAAAAAGAGTCTCATCTTATTTTAGAAAAACAATTACGTCAAGGAAAACAAAAAATCTTGTAAAAAATATTTATGAGATTAAACACGTTATTGTTAGCACTGAATCTGATGCTCTTCTATTAGAAAACTCTCTTATAAAAAAATATCAACCTAAATACAATATCTTATTAAGAGATGACAAAACTTATCCATGGATTTGTATTAAAAAGGAAAGATTTCCTAGAGTTTTATTTACCAGAAAAATAGTTAAAGATGGATCGGAATATTATGGGCCTTATACAAACTATAAAACGATTAATATTTTATTAGACCTCATAAATAACTTATATCCTTTAAGAATTAGCAATTATAACCTTTCTGATAAGCAAATAAACTCAGATCCTGATAAGCTATCGCTTCGAATTTTAAAGAAATCTGGAAATACTTTAATTCTTGGGTTTCATAAAGGCGATATTATTGATTCAAATGAAATATTGATTTCAGAAAATGAATATGAAAATAATATAAAGTTTGTCCGAGAAATTCTTAAAGGTAAATTATCTCCTTCTAAAGAAAAGCTAAAGAGTAAAATGAATGAATTTTCTGAGAAATTAGAGTTTGAAAATGCTCAAAAAGTTAAAGAAAAAATACAGCTACTAGAAAATTATCAGTTTAGATCAACTGTTGTAAGTTCCAAGCTCAATAATATTGATGTATTTAGTATAATTTCAGACCAAACTCATGCTTACGTAAATTATTTACAGGTAGCTTATGGGAGGGTGATAAGATTTCACAATATAGAAATCAAAAAAAAGTTAGATGAACCTGATAATGAATTACTATTAATTTCTATAATTAACCTAAGAGAAAAATTTCAATCGGAAAATAAAACTATTATTTCTAATATAGCTTTTGAAAATATTTTAGATATCAAATTTATTGTTCCAAAAGCAGGGGACAATAAAAAACTTCTTGACTTATCCTTAAGAAATACTTCTCAATTTAAACTTGAGAAACTGAAGAAAATTCAGATTGTTGATCCTGAAAGACATTCGAACAGAATACTTGCTCAAATGAAAACGGATTTAAGATTAAATTCTAATCCTGTTCATATTGAGTGTTTCGATAATTCCAATATTCAAGGTTCAAATCCAGTTGCATCTTGTATTGTATTTAAAAACGCAAAACCTTCTAAAAAAGATTATAGATTGTTTAATATAAAAACTGTTGAGGGTCCAGATGATTATGCTTCTATGGAAGAGGTCGTTTATCGCAGGTATAAAAGGATGTTAGATGAAAACTCCAATTTACCTGATCTAATTGTAATTGATGGAGGAAAAGGTCAGCTTAGCTCATCAATTAAAGCGTTAAAAAAATTAAACCTCGAAAAAACGATCGCAATTCTTGGAATTGCTAAAAGGTTGGAAGAAATTTTTTATCCAAATGACCCCATTCCACTTTACCTGAACAAGAAGTCTGAGACATTAAAAGTAATTCAACTGATGAGAAATGAAGCTCACCGTTTTGCAATTACTTTTCACAGAAATAAGAGAAGTAAACAGGCTCTAAATTCCTCATTTGATTCCATCCCTGGATTAGGAGAAAAAACTAAGGTTAAACTTTTAAAAAAGTTTAAATCTTTAAAAATAATTAGTAAAACACCAGATGATTTGTTAATAGCTGAAATCGGAAAAAGTAAAACTAAAAAATTAAGAGATTTTTTAAATTCAAGAAGTTAGTATTTATTATTTTAGCATTAAATGAGTCTGAAAAAAGTTTTTTTGTTGTTTACTTTATCTATCTGTTTTCAACTCAATGCTCAAAACCACTCTGGTGTTAGCGCCCCTTTTGTAAGTAAATCTTACGATGCTTTCCAAGCAGGAGAGTCTTTAAAATTTAGAATTCATTATGGTATTTTTAATGCTAGTTACGCTACTTTAAATTTAAAGGAAGAAGTTTTAGACGATCTAAAAATTTATAAGGCAACTGCTATTGGAAGAACTACTGGGATCGCAAGATTTTTTTTTAAAGTTGAGGATATTTACGAGACCTATTTTGATCAATCGTTGGTCAAACCCTTAAAGTCTACTCGAAATATTTATGAGGGGGGTTATACTAAAAACGTCGAAATACTTTACGATTATAATAATAATCTTGCAAAAGTAAATGATATTAAAAACTCCAAATTAAGCACTGTCAATATTGAAAAAAATGTTCAAGATTTAATTTCAACATTTTATTTTTTGAGAAATCATTTTGATGTAAAAAGTTTAAAAATTAATGACTTTATACGAATAACTATTTTTTTTGATGCTGAAAATTATCCCTTTAAAATGAAGTTTTTAGGATATGAGAATATTAAGACTAAATTTGGCGAAATTAATTGTTTAAAATTTAGACCTTATATAGAATCTGGAAGAGTTTTTAGTGATAGTGAAAGTTTGACTCTATGGGTCAGTAACGATAAGAATAAACTGCCAATAAAGATTGAAGCTGGACTTAGAATTGGGTCAATTGAGGCAGATCTTGAGGAATTCAGAGGTTTAAAACACCCATTTAAAGTTAATGTTAATGAATAGAATACTTTCTTTTTTTCTTATTTCAATATTTCTTATTTCATGCTCAAAAGCAGAAAAAAAAGAAGTTCAAAAAAAGGAAGAAGAAAAAATTATTACTGAATTTGGATACACTTTAAACAATTATAATGTAAAAAAAAGTAAAGTAAAAAATGGTGATTCTTTTGGTTCAATATTAGAAAGAAATAACCTTTATTATCCTCAAATTTATAATATAGTTCAAAAAGTAAAAAAGGTATATGATATTAGAAAAATAAATATTGGCAAACCCTATACTATTCTTTCTTCAAAAGATTCTTTAAACACGCCTCTGGTGTTTATTTATCAGCCTAATAAAATCGATTATGTAGTTGTTTCCCTCACAGACTCACTTTGGGCAGAAAAAAAATCAAAGGCTGTAAAAATAAAAGAATTTGAGGCTGAGGGTATTATTACTAGTTCATTATCAGAGACAATGGAAAAACAAAAGCTTTCACCACTACTTTCAAATGAACTTTCTGAAATATATGCTTGGACTATTGATTTTTTTAGGCTGGAGAAAGGAGATAATTTTAAAATTATTTATTCTGCAAAATATATTGATGATTCTATTTATGTGGGGCTTAATAGAATTCATTCCGCTTTTTTTGAACATCGTGGTAAACCTTTTTACGCCATTGAATTTGAGACTGACCCAAAAAGAGGAATTGTTGAATATTTTGATGAAAATGGGAAAAATTTAAGAAGAGCCTTTTTAAGATCCCCTGTTCAATTCAGTAGAGTGTCTTCTAGATACAATCTGAAAAGAAGAATTGCATACTATGGATATAGAATTAGACCTCATAAAGGCACCGATTTTGCTGCTGCTGTTGGAACTCCAATCAGAGCAACTGCTAGTGGAACGGTAACAAAATCAAGCTATACACGATCTAATGGTAATTATGTCAAAATAAAGCATAATGGGACTTATTCAACTCAATATCTTCACATGGATAAAAGAGGCGTTAAAGTAGGGCAATTTGTAAAACAAGGCGATTACATTGGTACGGTAGGAATGACTGGAAACACCTCTGGGCCTCACGTTTGTTATAGATTTTGGAAAAATGGTAGACAAGTTGATCCCTTAAAACAAAAGCTACCTGAAGCAAAACCTATTTCTAAGGAATTAAAAGAGCGTTATATGATTCACATGGATCCTATCAAAAAACAGCTAGATGCTATCAAATCAAATGTTACCTTTGCAACAAAATCATAAAAGATTTATCTAAATGACTTTAAAAAAAATAAATCCAACAAAAACTAAATCTTGGAAAAAACTTAATGCTCATTTCGATGAAATTAAAAACAAAAAGATAAAATCTCTTCTTGAGGAAAGAAATAATCCAGATAACTTTAATATTTCTTGGGAAGATTTTAATCTAGACCTCTCAAAAAATATAATTGACGATACCACATTAGACTTGCTCCTTCAGCTAGCAGAAGAATGTGAGTTAAATGATGCTATTTCTAAACAGTTCTGTGGGCAAGTAATTAATGAAACTGAAAATAGAGCAGTTTTGCATACTGCTGTCAGATCTATAAAAAATTCTGAAATTGAACTGGATGGGGTGAATATTATTCCCTCTTTGAAAAAAACTAGAGAAAAAATAAAGGACTTCACTAATAACGTTCTTTCTGGAAAATTAAAAGGTTCTACCAATAAAAAATTTACCGATATAGTGAATATTGGAATTGGAGGTTCGGACCTTGGGCCTGTAATGATAGTCGAGGCACTAAAATATTACTCAACTAATCTTAAAACACATTTCGTTTCAAATGTTGATGGAGACCATGTTTTAGAGGTGATTAAAAAATTAAACCCTGAAACCACATTGTTTATTGTTGTTTCCAAAACATTTACTACCCAAGAAACTCTTTCTAATGCAAATACAATTAAAAACTGGTTAATTAATACGCTTGGCAAAAATTGCGTTGCCAAACATTTTGCAGCAGTTTCAACCAATGAAAATGCTATTAAAGAATTTGGAATTAATTCTAAAAATGTTTTTCCAATGAATGACTGGGTTGGAGGTAGATTTTCTCTTTGGAGTGCAGTAGGCCTGTCAATCAGTCTTTCTGTTGGATACGATAATTTTAATAGTTTACTTCTTGGCGCGAATAAAATGGATGATCATTTTAAAAATACAAGCTACAGATCTAATATTCCTGTTTTACTAGCTCTTGTAAGTATTTGGTATAATAATTTTTTCAAAGCTGAAACTGAAGCAGTGATCCCTTATACACAATACTTAAATAGATTGCCTGCATACCTGCAACAAGCTATCATGGAAAGTAATGGCAAAAGCGTTGATAGAAACGGAGATACAGTAGATTATCAAACAGGTAATATTATTTGGGGGGATACAGGAACAAATGCGCAACATGCATTTTTTCAACTTATTCACCAAGGAACTAAGCTTATCCCATGTGATTTTATTGGCTTTAAAAAACCACTTCACAAAGAAAATACCCAACATGATAAATTAATGTCAAACTTTTTTGCTCAAACTGAAGCTTTAATGATGGGAAAAACTGAAAATGAGGTTGTTAATGAGTTAAAAAGTTCTAATACAAGTACAGAAAAAATAGAATCTTTAAAAGCTTTTAAAATATTCCCTGGAAACAAACCTACTAACACGCTTTTGATAAACAAATTATCTCCTGAAAGCCTAGGTTCTTTAATTGCTATGTATGAACACAAAATTTTTGTTCAAGGAGTTATTTGGAATATTTTCAGTTATGATCAGTGGGGTGTTGAACTGGGGAAACAACTAGCTTCAAAAGTTTTGAATGAAATTAATGAAAATAAAATTTCTAATCACGATAGTTCTACTAGCTATCTTCTTAAGAACTATTTATCAAATTCATAATTAAAGCCTTCTATTTTTTTGAAAAAAGTAATAATTTGAAAATAAGCTGAGTTATCCACAGCTTTTGTTAAAAAAAAGTAATGTTGATTTAACAGTTATTTAACAAAATTTAAGCACATTTGTAGAATAAACTACAAAATAAATTATGAAAAAATTAATCTTACTTTTTGCAGCTATCTTGGTTTCAGGTTATAGCTACGCTCAAAATGTTGTTACAGGTACAGTTATTGATTCAGAATTAGGCTCTCCTCTTCCTGGTGCTACAGTGCTTGTCAAAGGGACTTCTAACGGAGTTTCAACAGACTTTAATGGGACTTTCACAATTAATGCCACGGGGTCTGGAACTTTAGTTGTTTCATACATTGGTTACGATACTAAAGAAATATCTTTTAGTGGAGGAATTAATCTAGGAAACGTTGCCCTTGTAGCAAGTGCTAACGAACTTGATGGAATAACTGTTTTTGGAACTGTTGATTTTGCAATAGACAGAGAAACTCCTGTTGCTGTTTCTACCCTAACAGCTTCAGATATTCAAGAAAGAATTGGAAACTTAGAACTTCCTGAAATGCTTAATTCAACTCCTGGTGTTTATGCAACAAGAGCTGGTGGTGCATTTGGTGATTCAAGAATTAATGTTAGAGGTTTTGATTCTCAAAATACAGCTGTATTAATTAACGGTATCCCTGTTAATGACATGGAAAACGGAAGAGTGTACTGGTCTAACTGGTCTGGTCTTACTGATGTTGTTTCTGCTATGCAAGTACAAAGAGGTCTTGGTGCTTCAAAACTTGCCATATCGTCTGTTGGTGGAACTATTAACGTTTTAACAAAATCTACTGAACTTACAAAAGGTGGTAAAATCGCTGCTACTGTTGGTAATGATGGATACATGAAAACTGTTATGTCTTATAATACTGGTGAAATGGAAAATGGAAGTGCCCTTTCTTTTCTTTTTTCAAGAGTTGAGGGAGACGGTTATGTTAACGGGACGTCTTTTGAAGGATACAACTACTTCTTAGGTTACGGATGGGAGTCTGATGATGACAAACACAACGTTCAAGTAATTGTCACTGGAGCTCCTCAAACACACAACCAAAGAACAGGTAGTTATTTTAACATGGCTACAGCTGGAGATTATCAAAAATATGGTATTCGATACAATTACAATCATGGATATTTAAATGGCCAGGAATTTAACTGGAGGAGAAATTTCTACCACAAGCCAATTGCTTCTGTTAACTGGGAATATGAAATTAACTCAACTACAAACCTTTCTGCTTCTGCATACTATTCAGTTGGAAGAGGTGGAGGAACTGGAGACATTGGACGTCTTGGAGGAAATTACGCTAGTAGCTCAAGGTTTAGAAATGATATAACTGGAGAAGTTGAATGGGATCAGATTGTTAATTCAAACAGCGGAATAGGTGGTAACTGGAGCGGAGGCTACAGCTATAAAAACCATCTTGACTCAGCTACAGGCCTTTACATCGTTAACGACGACGGTGAAACTGTTGATGGAGTTAAAAGAAATGGATTTGTTAGAAGAGCGTCTGTAAACTCACACAATTTTGTTGGTACTCTTATAAATCTAAAGAAAGAGCTTTCAGATAAACTAACTCTAGATTTTGGTGTTGACTTAAGAAACTATAGAGGAATTCACTATAGAAGACTTGATCACTTATTAGGAGCTGACGGTTATAGAGACTTTGATAATGTTAATTACTCTGGAGGAAGTGCTGTTAGAACAACAACATACAGCTCAAATTTAGGAGAATTGTGGAACGTCTTTAGAGATACTGATGATGAAGAAAAAATTGATTACCACAACGATGGTTTTGTAAGATGGAGCGGAGTATTTGGTCAACTTGAATATAAAAACGATGCGCTTTCAGTATTTGTTCAGGGAGCTGTTTCAAATCAAGGATTCCAAAGAGAAGAATTTTTTAATCAAACACCTGGAAATCAAAAAACTGACTGGAAAAACATTAGTGGAGGTAACATAAAAGGTGGTGCTAACTATAACATAAATGCTAAAAGCAATGTTTATGTTAATGCTGGTACTTACTCAAAGCAACCTAATTTTGATGCTGTATACATAAACTTCGGAAACAATCTTAATCCTGATTTAAAAAACGAAAAAGTTGTTGGTTTAGAGGCGGGGTACGGATACAGATCTAATAATTTAAACTTCAATGTTAATATTTACAGAACTAGTTGGAAAGATAGATTTCTTTCAGATGGAGTAAGAGTTAACGGAGTTAACGGTTCTGCAAATTACTATGGAATTGAACAGATACATTCGGGAATTGAATTTGATGGAGTATTAGAAATTAGCCCATTTGTAAAAGTTGAGGGAATGTTATCTTTAGGAAACTACGAATATGGAAGTGATGTAACTGCAGATGTGTTTAATTCAAGCCAAGAGTTAATAGGCTCATCAACTGTATACTTAGATGGAGTTAAGGTTGGGGATGCAGCTCAAACAACTTCAAGATTGAATCTTGTTGTAACACCATCTGACTTATTCAAATTTAATATAAGTATGTTCAATGCTTCAAATTTATACGCAAACTTTAATCCTGAAGATTTTACGGATGAAGATGACCAAGCTATGCAATTGCCTGCTTACGAATTGTTTGATTTTGGAGCTTCTTATAAGCTAGATATTGCCGGAGAAACTATATTCTTAAGAGCAAATATTAATAACATATTTGATAACTTTTACTTCGCTGAATCCAGCGACAATAGGTTAGCTGGCCCAGGAGACTCAACTTACTTAGGTGTAAATACTAGAAATAGAGTTTTCCCTGGATGGGGTAGAACTTGGAATGTAGGTTTTACTTACAGATTCTAAATAATTAAATACTTTTTTAAAAAAAGCCTCTTTTTTTAAGGGGCTTTTTTTATTTAAAATCTTTAAGGTTAAGCTGAATAGTTGTCCTGTCTTTCCAATTGTTTTCTTCAATACTGTAGACAGCAGAAAAATTTGATTTATTTTCTATTGATTGAAATTTGTTTGCTAGCCAAAAACCGATAGAAGAAAATTGATCGCTAATATCTTGTTTTAAATTCATTTTTATATGTTCTTTTTCTTTTCCAAGCTCATAAGGTTTTCCTTTTAACTTAAGGTTTTCTGTCAAAAATAAAGGAGCTTTATTTCCAGGACCAAAAGGTTCAAATTGTTTTAAAATTCTAAAAAACTTTGGCGTAATTTCATCAAAATTAATTTTTGATTCTATCAAAATTTCTTTTTCTACAGCTTGATTTGATTGCATTTTAGAAACAGCATCATCAAATCTTTTTTTGAAAAGCTTTATGTTTTCTTTTTTAATTGTTAAACCAGCCGCATACTTATGGCCTCCATATTGCTCAACAATATCATCACAGCTTTTTATAATCTTATACAGGTCAACCCCTTTAATTGATCTGGCTGATGCTGTTAACGTGCCATTTAAAGATTCACAAAATACAACTGAAGGTTTATAGAATTTATCCACAAGGCGTGAAGCAACTATCCCTACAACTCCCTTATTCCAGCTTGAGGAATAAACGACTATAGAATTGCATTCTTTATCCTCTTCAACTTGTAAAACAGCTTCACTGGTCATTTGTTTTTCAATTAATCTTCTTTCTGAATTTAAACTTTCTATTTCTTTTGCTAATAAGTTGGCATGTTCTTTATTTGAGCTAATCAATAGCTGTAAGGCTAATTCTGCATGTTTAATTCTTCCTGCTGCGTTAATTCTAGGAGCAACAAAAAACATTAGATCACTTATTATATACTCTTTTTTTAGATTAGATTTTAATATACTGTGTATTCCTATTCTAGGATTCGAGTTAATGATTTGAAGACCTAAAAAAGCCATTATTCTATTTTCGCCAATAACGGGAACTACATCTGCTGCTATTGCAAGTGCAACTAAATCCAAATAATTTACTAAATCTGTGTTATAAGTCAAGTCGCGATCTATGGCTTGTATCAGTTTAAATCCAACTCCGCAGCCACAAAGTTCCTTAAATGGATATTCACAATCTTTTCTTTTGGGATTTAAAATAGCTAAGGCATTAGGAAGCTTTTCGTCTGGATTGTGATGGTCACAAATTATAAAGTCAATTTTATTTTTTTTAGCATAATCAACTTGATTATGTGCTTTAATTCCACAATCCAAGGCAATAATTAATTTTAGCTTTTTTGAAATTGCAAGATCAATGGCTTTCATTGAAACACCATACCCTTCTTTTATTCGGTCTGGAATATATTTTAATATTTTCAGTCCTAGTGATTCTAAGTAAAGTGTTATTAATGCTACAGATGAGGTCCCGTCCACATCGTAGTCACCAAAAACCATTATTGACTCTTTATCTTGGATAGCTTTATTAAGCCTGTTGGTGGCCCTATCCATATCTTTCATTAAAAAAGGATCATGAAGACTTTCATAATTTGGCCTAAAAAAATCTTTGGCTTGGTCGTAGGTTCTAATTTGTCTTTTAACAAGCATTGAAGACAGTACTGGAGAGATTTTCAGTTCCTTTGAAAGAGTTTCGACTGCTTCGTTATCATTTGTATTATCTAAAATCCAATTCATTTAGATTTTTTATAACCTTCAACAATGATTACAAGCTCACCCTTGGGTGGTTTCTCTGAAATTAGTTCCAAAACCTCAAGAACTGATCCCCTTATATTTTCTTGAAATATTTTAGTAAGTTCTCTTGAAATTGAGATTTTTCTTTCATTTCCAAAAACAGTTTTAAAGTCCTTTAATGTCCTTAAAATTTTGTGTGGAGATTCGTAAAAAACCATTGTTCTGTCTTCGTAAGAAAGTTTTTCTAGTCTAGTTTTTCTCCCTTTTTTGATTGGTAAAAATCCCTCAAAAGCAAATTTGTCACATGGTATTCCGCTATTTATTAAAGCTGGCACAAAGGCGGTCGGGCCTGGGAAACAATCAATTTCAATATTATTTTCAAGACAAGTTCTTGCTATTAAAAACCCTGGATCAGAAATTCCAGGCGTACCTGCATCAGATACTAATGCAATTTTATCTCCGCTTTTAATTTTTTCAATGACCAATCCAACTTCTTTATGTTCGTTAAACTTGTGATGAGACCTCACTTTAGTCTCTATTTTAAAATGATTTAAAAGTTTCTTACTTCTTCTAGTGTCTTCACATAAAATTAAATCAACATCTTTTAAAATGTTTAAAGCCCGTAGTGTAATATCCTCTAAATTTCCAATTGGTGTTGGTACTATATATAATTTTGCCATGTTGAATTAAATTTAGGACATTTGTCTAATGTTTAAAGTTAACTACTTTACAAGGAATTTCAATAAATAATACCAACATGGATAATAAGCATATTTTTAAAGGAAGAATTGAAGTAATATGTGGGTCCATGTTTTCAGGAAAAACTGAAGAACTAATCCGTAGAATAAAAAAAGTTGAATTAGCTAATGAAAAATATATCATTTTTAGGCCTAAGATCGATTCAAGAAATCCTGAAAATAAAATTATTTCACATGCAAAAAATGAAATTTCTGCATCAATTGTTTCAAGCCCTAAAGAAATATTAGATTTAAGTGTTAATTATCCAGTGATAGGAATTGATGAAGCTCAATTCTTCGACCTATCTATTGTTGATGTATGTAATTTACTGGCAAACAAGGGACATAGACTAATTATCGCTGGCCTTGACATGGATTATGAGGGAAATCCTTTTGGTCCTATGCCAAACTTAATGGCTTGTGCTGAGGATGTAATGAAAGTTCATGCAGTTTGTATGGAAACTGGTAATCCAGCTGGCTATAGTTATCGAAAAAATAGTAGTGATGATTTGGTTTTAATTGGAGAAAAAAAAGAATATAAACCGTTGTCTAGAGAAGCCTTTGTTAAGAAAATGGTTAAAAGGAATAAGAAATAATGTCAGTAAAAGAAACTACTCTCGAAATTAAGCTTAAAAATTTAAAAGAGAATTTTAAATTTTTAAAGTCTAGAGTTAGTTCTAGCACTAAATTTATGGCAGTTGTTAAAGCATTCTCGTATGGCTCGGATTCTGTTATAATATCAAAAGAATTAGAAAAAATTGGAGCTGATTATTTAGCTGTTGCATACACTAATGAGGGAATTGAGCTCAGAGAAAACGGAATTAGATTACCCATTTTAGTACTGCATCCTCAAGAAGACGATTTTGAAAATATTATTAATTACTCTCTTGAACCAAGTATTTACTCCTTTCGAATTTTTACTTTTTTTTTAAAAACACTAGATTATAATAATATAAAAAAATACCCCTACCAAATAAAGTTTAATACTGGCCTAAATAGGCTTGGTTTTTTAAAAGAAGATATAGATAAACTCTCTCCTTTAATCAAAAACAACCCTCCAAAATATTTATTTTCTCACTTGGGAGCCTCTGAGGATCCCAAAGAAGCCGAATACAGTAAAAATCAAATAATACAATTTCAATCAATTTCTAACTCCCTAGAAACGCAATTAAACGTAAAGCTTAAAAAACATTTGCTTAACACTTCTGGGATTTTAAACTATTCAGATTATCAATTTGATATGGTGCGATCAGGAATTGGACTGTATGGATTTGGAAATGATATTAAGTTTAAAAATGATCTAAAGCCAATATTAGTTTTAAAAACAATTATATCTCAAATTCATCATTTAACTGCAGGAGATTCTGTAGGATATAATTTGGGGTATACGGCTAAATCTAATATTACCATTGCTACTTTACCAATTGGCCATGCTGACGGTATTGGTCGAATCTATGGTAAAGGAATAGGAGAAGTTTTAATTGGAAAACAAATGGCCAAAATAGTTGGCAACGTTTGTATGGATATGATAATGGTTGATATAAGTAGAATAAGTTGTTCAGAAGGAGACGAAGTGAATATATTTAATGATGACTCCTACACCGCAGAGGAATTTACAACTAAAGCAGGTACAATTTCTTATGAACTGATAACATCTTTGTCCAGAAGAATTAAAAGAAAAATAATCAAATAGTGTTTTATTTATAACTTTTTGTTTAAAAATTGACTTATTTTATTGAGCCCTGAGTTGATAGGAATTAATTCTATATTTTTGAGAAAATTATTTAAAAATGAAATTAGCAATAGTAGGCGCAACAGGGATGGTAGGGACGGTAATGCTTGAGGTGTTAAAGGAACGAAATTTCAAATATGATCAACTTCTTTTAGTAGCTTCAAAAAAATCTGTTGGTAAAAGTGTTTCTTATTTAGGTAAACACTACTCTCTAATTGACCTTGAAATGGCTCTTGAAGAAAAACCAGACATTGCTATATTTTCTGCTGGTGGAAATACTTCTCTAAATTGGGCCCCTAAATTTGCTGAAATTGGTACAACGGTAATTGATAATTCTTCTGCTTGGAGAATGGATCCATCAAAAAAGCTTATTATACCTGAAATTAATGGAAACTTAATTGATCTTAATGATAAAATCATTGCTAACCCTAATTGTTCTACTATTCAAATGTTAATGGTGTTATATCCTTTGCATAAAAAGTATAAAATTAAAAGAGTTGTTGTTTCGACATATCAATCTATTACTGGAACTGGTGTGAAAGCAGTAAAACAACTAGAAAATGAATCAAATAATATTGAGGGAGAAATGGCTTATAATTATCAAATTCATCAAAATGCCATTCCTCATTGTGATGACTTTTTAGAAAACGGTTATACTAAAGAAGAAATGAAGCTTTCTAATGAAACTAATAAAATTCTTGATAAAGAAATTAAGGTTACTGCAACGGCTGTTAGAATCCCTGTAATGGGTGGACATAGCGAATCCGTAAACATAGAGTTTAAAAACTCTTTTGCAATTTCTGATGTTAAGTCCATTTTATCAACAACATCTGGGGTTACGGTGCAGGACAATATTTCTGAGCTTGAGTATCCAATGCCATTCTATTCAGGCGGAAAAGACGATGTTTTTGTAGGAAGAATTCGACAGGATTTTTCTTGTACTAACAGTATAAATCTTTGGATTGTAGCTGATAATCTAAGAAAAGGTGCTGCTACTAATGCTATTCAAATTGCTGAAAAAGTCGTAAAAAAGTTTTTTTAGTTTAACTATTTTATTTCAAAGTCCTCCATAAACTTAGTGGTATAATCTCCTGATAAATAATCTGGATTATCCATCAATTGCCTATGAAATGGAATGGTTGTTTTGATTCCTTCAATAACAAATTCATCAAGTGCTCGTCTCATTTTATCTATTGCTTCCTCACGATTTTGTGCAGTAACAATAAGCTTGGCTATCATAGAGTCATAATTTGGAGGAATAATGTATCCACTATAGACATGTGTATCTAGTCTTACTCCATGGCCACCTGGTAAATGAAGATTAGTAATTTTTCCAGGGGAGGGTCTAAAGTTATTATATGGATCTTCTGCATTAATTCTACATTCAATTGAATGAAGTTTTGGAAAATAATGATTCCCCGAAACTTTTATTCCTGCTGCAACTTTAATTTGCTCTTTTATTAAATCATAATCTATTACTTGTTCAGTTATGGGATGTTCTACTTGAATTCTTGTATTCATTTCCATAAAATAAAAGTCCCTGTTCTTATCCACCAAAAACTCTATAGTCCCAGCCCCCTCATATTTAATAAATTCAGCTGCCTTGACCGCAGCTTCACCCATTTTATTTCTTAGTTTATCGGTCATAAACGGAGATGGTGTTTCCTCAGTCAATTTTTGATGTCTTCTTTGAATTGAACAATCTCTTTCAGAAAGGTGACAAGCTTTACCAAATTTATCTGCTACAATCTGTATCTCTATGTGTCTTGGGTCTTCAACAAGCTTCTCCATATACATACCGTCATTTCCAAAAGAGGCATTAGCTTCTTGTTTTGCACTCTCCCACAAGTCTAAAAATCCATCTTCCTTCCAAACAGCTCTCATCCCTTTTCCACCACCACCAGCTGTAGCCTTAATCATAACAGGGTAACCTATTTTCTTTGCTATTTTCTTTGCTTTGTCAAAAGAATCTATAATCCCCTCTGAACCTGGAATTGTAGGAACTCCCGCTTCTTTCATTGTTGCAATTGCTGAAGCTTTATCACCCATTCTATCTATCATTTCAGGAGATGCTCCAATGAACTTAATTTTATGTTCATCACAAATTTTAGAAAATTTAGAATTCTCTGATAAAAATCCATAGCCAGGATGTATTGCATCAGCATTAGTTATTTCTGCAGCAGCAATAATATTTGAAATTTTCAAATATGACTCTGAGCTATTAGCAGGGCCTATACAAACAGCTTCATCAGCAAATTTTACATGTAAACTTTCTTCATCAGCAACAGAATAAACAGCAACTGTTTTAATCCCCATCTCTTTACATGTTCTTATTATTCTAAGAGCTATTTCGCCTCTGTTGGCAACTAATATCTTTTTAAACATATGTAAATTATTTAAGAAGGATCCACTAAAAATAATGGCTGATCAAATTCAACTGGTGAAGCATCATCAACTAATATTTTTACAATTTTCCCTGAACATTCTGATTCAATTTCGTTGAATAATTTCATAGCTTCAACTACACACAGTACGCTTCCTTCGCTAATACTATCTCCAATTTCAACAAAATTAGACTTATCAGGCGATGGTTTTCTATAAAATGTTCCAATAATAGGAGACTTGATTGTAATAAGATGATCGTCTTCGTTAGAGGAAGGTTCATTGGCAATTATTGGTTCGCTCTGTTCAAACGTAGTTGGAACGGTTTGAACAATTGGTTGTTGACTTACTAATACGGGTTCGTTTTGAATTACTGTCGGATTTTTCCCCGTTTTAACGCTAATCTTTAAATCTTTAGATTCAATTTTTACTTCACTCACCCCCGACTTGGACACAAACTTGATTAGTTGTTGAATTTCTTTAATATTCATAATAAAATTGTTAGTGGTTATATGCCCATTTTAAAAACATTGCTCCCCATGTGAAGCCTGCTCCAAAAGAGGCAAAAATAATATTATCTCCTTTTTTAAATTTAGATTCATAGTCTGAAAGAATAAGAGGAATCGTCGCTGCAGTTGTATTTCCATAGCGATGAATATTCATTAATACTTTTTCGTCTACTATCCCCATTCTATTTGATGTAGCATCAATAATACGTTTGTTGGCCTGATGGGCAACCAAAAAGTTTACATCAGTATTATTAAGCCCATTTCTTTTCATAATTTTTTCAGATGCGTCAGCCATATTTGAAACTGCATGCTTAAAAACATTTTTTCCATCTTGGTATATAAAATGTTTTTTTTCATTAACGGCCTCTACTGTTATTGGAGTTTGTGACCCTCCCGCCTCAATTCTCAATAAATCTCTATTATTACCGTCTGATCTCAAATATTCATCCTGAACTCCTAGTCCCTCGCTATTTGGCTCTATAAGGACAGCTCCAGCTCCATCACCAAATATAATACAAGTATTTCTATCTGTGTAGTCAACAATTGACGACATCTTGTCTGCGCCAATCAATAAAATTTTATTATACCTTCCTGATTCTATAAACGCTGAGGCAGTTGACATTCCATATAAAAACCCTGAACAAGCTGCGTTTATATCAAAAGCAAAAGCATTAGTTGCCCCTATTTTGGAAGCTACGAATGCTGCAGTTGCTGTGGCGTGCATGTCAGGAGTAATAGTTGCTACAATAACTAAATCAATTTCAAGGGGATTTATTTCTTTTTCTTCAATAATTGCCTTTGCAGCATTTATTGCCATATAGGATGTCCCAATTCCTTTGTCTAAAATTCTTCGTTCTTTAATTCCAGTGCGTGTCGTTATCCACTCGTCATTTGTGTCAACTATTTTTTCTAAATCAAGGTTGCTTAGAACGGTTTGAGGTAAAAAAGAACCAACTGCAGTTATTGAAGCATTAATTTTTTTCAAATTCAGAATTTAGAATTTAGAATTTTGATCAAAAATGACAAAAAAATGACAAAAAATGGCAAAAAAATGGTAATAATTGTTAAAAAACAGAAAAAACTTGCTTTAATTAAGCTTCCGCCTCAACAGTGTTATCAATTAAAACTTTGCCTCTATAATATAATTTACCTTCATGCCAGTGAGCTCTGTGATATAAGTGCGCTTCACCTGTCGTTTTACATGTGGCTATTTGAGAGTCTGAAACTTTGTAGTGAGTTCTTCTTTTATCTCTCCTAGTTTTGGAAATTTTTCTTTTAGGATGTGCCATAATCTTTTATATTAAATCTTTTAATTTGTCCCAACGAGGGTCTGTTTTATTGTTTTTTTTATAAACATTCTTTTCATATTCCCTTAAAGTGTTTAATGTTTCGGATTCTAAAGAACCGTCTTCAACTCCAGGATGTATGATTTTAATTGGTAAAGATAATATTATCATCTCATATAAGTAATGCGCAACATTAATTTGTGATGCCCCAACGGGTAAAACTAAAAACTCCTCATTGTCATTTATCATTTCTGAACTAAATTTAACCACTAGGTTCATCTCATTTTGATGAGAAAAATCAAAGGGTTCGTTGGAAACATGACAATTCAAATTAATTTTACCAAACGATGAAAAATTAAGCTCTAAAAGATTTGCTTTTTTGTTTAAAACAACCTTAGTAGAAATTTTACAGTTATTAAAATCATTATAATCAAAATGTTCAAAGAACGTATTGTCTAAATCAAACTCAAAATCGTGCAATCCTTCTTTTAATCCTATAAAATTAATTACAAACTGATTTAAAAACTGCATAACGCTTAGTTTGAGGCAGCGAATATAAGAAATATTATAATTGTAACAGCCTATTTATTAACCGTTTTAGTCTTTTTTACAGACAAGGGGTTTTTGTTTAAAATTTCATTAAGCTTTCTTGAATTTAAAATTTCAATAGCAGAAAATATGGCTTTTTTAAAAGATGTATTATCCGCTAATCCTTTGCCAGCAATATCGTATCCAGTTCCATGATCAGGTGAGGTTCTTATTTTAGTTAAGCCGGCCGTATAATTAACTCCCTCACCAAAGCTTAGTGTTTTGAAAGGGATTAATCCTTGATCGTGATAAATAGCTAAAACAGCATCATATTTTTTGTAAAGTCCTGAGCCAAAAAAACTATCGCTTGAAAAGGGGCCGAAAACAAAATTTTCAGTTTCAGATATTTCTTTTAATGCAGGCTTCAAAATTTTATCATCATCGTCTCCAATAGTCCCGCCATCCCCTACATGAGGGTCAATAGAAAGTACAGCTATTTTAGGTCTTTGAATCCCAAAGTCTTTAATTAACGATTCATTAATTAATAAAAATTTTTCTTTGACTTTATCCTTAGTAATGTTAGAATGAACTTTCTTAATTGGAATGTGATCCGTAACAAGTCCCACTTTTAAATCCTCTGAAACCATAAACATCAAACTCTTGCCTTCAAATTTTTTAGCTAGATAATCTGTATGACCGGGGAATTCAAAATTTTCGTTTTGAATATTGTTTTTATTGATAGGGGCCGTTACTAAAACGTCTATTTTGTTTTCCGCCAATGAAGTTGCTGAAGCTTCTAATGACAAATATGATATTTTGCCAGACTCAATCGATGGATCTCCAAAACATGTTTCAAATTTTTCTTGCCAAACATTAACTACGTTAATTTTGCCTTTTATAGGGAGTTTATTTTTTTCAATTTTAATAAAATCTAAATCAATACCTAAAAGTTTTTTTTGATCTATTAATAGGTTTATATTACAAAATATGACTGGAGTAAAAAAGCTTAAGATTCTTTTATCGCTTAGCGTTTTTAAAATCACTTCTATCCCTATACCGTTTGGATCTCCACATGAAATTCCAACTATTGGTAAAGGTTTATTATTCATTTATATTATTCTTTAATTATTAGTAATTTTGAAGGGTAATAAAGATATAAATTAATACTGATGTTTACTGGAATTATTGAAAACCTTGCCAAAATAGTTGCTATAGAAAATTCAAAGGGTAACCTTAATATAACTCTATCTTCCTCTCTTACATCCGAACTTAAAGTCGACCAAAGTGTTTCTCATAATGGAATTTGTTTAACTGTTGTTAGTTTAAAGAATGATCAATATACAGTGACTGCAATTGAAGAAACAATAAACAAAACAACAATAAACAAATGGCAAAAGGGAGATTTAATTAATCTTGAAAGAGCCATGAAAATTGGAGACCGGCTTGACGGTCACATGATTCAAGGCCATGTTGATCAAATAGGAAAATGTATTAATTCCGAAACAAAAAATGGAAGCTGGGAGTATACAATTGAATATGAAAAGTCTGATAATATCACAGTTGAAAAAGGCTCTATAGCAATTAACGGGGTAAGTTTAACTGTAATTGATTCAATGTCAAACGGATTTAAAGTAGCTATAATTCCATATACTTATAAGCATACCAACTTTCAGAACCTAGAGAAAGGAAATGATGTGAACTTAGAATTTGATATTTTAGGAAAATACCTAACAAAGATGGCTAAAAACTACGGTTAATTTTTACATTTTTAAAATCCAAAAAAGAGGATTCAATGGAGTGGTTTTTTTAAAAATACTGAACTGAATTGTAGATTGACTATTGGTTTTATTTGTAAAGACTTCTCCAATAGGTTGTCCAGATTCAAGCACATCCCCTTTGCTAACATAAACCTTAGAAAGATTTTTATAAGCTGTAATATAGTTTCCGTGCTGAATCAAAATAGTAGGATTACTTCCCCTAAACTTTAATACGGATAAAACTTGCCCCTTAAAAACTGTTTTTACTTTTGCAGATTTTTCGGTGGCTATAACTATTCCATTGCTTTTTATTTTGGCAGTTTTTACAACTGGATGAGGCTGAGTACCAAATCTTTGAATCACGACTCCCCTAGAAACAGGCCAAGGTAATTTTCCTTTATTAAGCTCAAAGTTTTTAGCTAGCGCTATGGCTTCTGGGGTCAAGTTAAAACTATTAGATTTGGTTTTGGTTTTGTTTGACGCTGCAATTGCCTCACGTATTAATTTGTCAATCTGTTTATCAATTTTTAGACTTTCTTTTTGTTTTGCTAAAATATTTTTTTTGTATTTTTGTTCTTGACTTTTAAGTTCAAAGGCAATTTCATTAGCTTGGTTTTTTTCTTTTTCTAAGCTTTTTTGAGTTAATCGATTGTTTGTTAAAAGAGTTTCTTTAAGTTTTTTTCTTTCAATCAATTCATCATTTATTAGCTTAAGCTCGTCCGAAATAGTTACTATTTTATTGGCTTGATTTCTTCTAAAAGCTGTATACTGCTTGATGTATTGGGTTCTTTTAAAGGCTTGAAAAAAAGATTCTGAGGACAAAACAAACATAAGCTTATTTTTACCTGATTTTGATTTATAAGATCTTAAAATCATTTCCTTATATGCTGCTTTTACTTCTTTTAACCTTTTACTTAAATCAATCTGTTGGTTTTTATTTTTTTCTAACTCTATGTTTAATAAATTGATTTGCCTATTTGTTAACTTTATAACTTCTTGTTTTCTTTGAATCTTATAATTAATATTTTCTATATCTGTAAAGGTGGATGCCTTTTGTTTTTTGTTTTTAAACAAGAGTGAGTTAATTTCTTTTAATTCTTTTTGAATAGCTTCTTTTTGTTTTTCTAGCTGTTTTCTATTGTTTTGAGAAAAAATAGGATTTGAGCATAGCAGAAAAATCCCTAAAAAAAACGTTGTTTTTCTAAAAAAAAATTTCCTCATAGTTTAATTTTTTTATAGCCAGAGGGAATTTTAAATGGAAAGGTAACTTCTTGGTTAATTCTACTAATTTTTGATTTTATAACAACTCGTGTTGTTTTATCCTTATTTGTCGCTAGTATTGTTATTAACTGAGGAACATTAACTTTTCCTAAGGTTTTATAGTTATCATAAACCACGCTCAGTTTAGCTCCAAGATTATTTGAAAACGATTGTTTTTTCAAATTAAAATTAATCGGATTAAAAGTGTAAGACTTTGAAACTTTTTTCTTTCTATCATAACTTTCAAGCTCATATTCTGAGTTTTTTAAAGCTTGTGTAAGTTTTGAATTTTTAAAAGTTAAAGGCTCTCCTGTTAACAAGTTTTGAACAGACTCAAGTGTAAATTCAAAGTTAAACAACTCTGAGACATATTGAAAATTCCCCTCGTAGTATGACTTGTTGAGTTTTTCATAAAACATTAGTTTATTTTCAGTAAATAAGCCTTTGAAAAGGGGTATTAGTAAAGATCCGCTAATTAAAATCTTATCGTCTTTTTTAATTCTTATAGAAACATTAAATTGACTTTTCGATCCATTTTCTATAACTGTTGCTTGAGATCTTAACAGCAGATAAGTGAAATCACTTTTGTTTTTTTCTACGTTTTCTAACAATCGTTTTGTTGGAATTTTTTTTATTGTTGATGAGTTATTCGCTTTCTTAGTAATATTACATCCAGAAAATATAATCAAGAAGACTAAAAAAATTTTTCTCATAACAGCAAGTTAAATTAACTCACTGAAATCTCCAATATTTACTGATTTATAATTTCCATCATACTTACAGTTATTGCCTATCATTGAATCAGTAATATTTGCGTCAGAAATTACAGAAGAACTTCCGATGATTGAATTTCGAATTGATGTATTAATTATTGTGGAATCTTTGTAAATAGAAACATGAGGGCCAACTGTTGAGTTTTCAATTACCACTCCGGAATCGATATAAACAGGGTCAATTATTTTTGAATTTATCAGCTTTACATCATTTGAAACCAAAGGAATTTTATCAATTTTATGATAATCAAGCATTTTTTGATTAGAATTAATTGAGCTTTCAACATTACCACAATCTAACCACTCTGTTACTTTTCCTGCTTTAAAAACTTTGCCGTTTTTAATCATTTTTAATAATCCGTCATTAATTTGATATTCTCCTGAATGGATTATTTTTTCATCAATAACATTTTGTAGTTGATCTTTCAATTGTGAAATTTCCTTAAAATAATACAGCCCAATTACTGCTAAATTAGAAATAAGAGATTGAGGCTTTTCAACAAGGTCAACAATATTACCCTGGTCATTGAGCTTAATCACACCATATGCCTCAGGGTTTTTAACTTCTTTGGTCCAAATTACAGCATCTGCACTTTTGTCAAAACTTTCGTTAAACCTTATTAAAGTGTCTGGATAAATAACCATCGCTTTACCATGTAAGGATTCTTCCGCGCACATAATAGCATGACCTGTTCCCATTGGAATACGCTGCCTGTAAATTGTAGGTTTAGAACCAAATTCAGCTGCTAAAACATTTAATTCTGATATGATTTCACTTCCAAAAAAAGATTCGTCTCCGACAATAAATGCCATTTCTTCGATTGGCTCATCCGCCAACTTAACGGCATCTTTAACAAGTTGTAGTAAAATGCTGTTTCCTGCTACTTTAATTAATGGTTTTGCAGTTGTTAATGTGTGAGGTCTCAGTCTAGAGCCTCTTCCTGCCATTGGGATGATTAATTTCATGCTAGTTAATTTATTCCGGTGCTACCAAACCCTTTTTCTCCCCTTAAGGTTGAATCTAAAGAGTTTGTTTGTTCTAGATTAGGCTGTTCATGTTTACTAACAACTAATTGAGCTATCCTGTCTCCAGAATTAATTATAAAATCGTCATTAGATAAGTTTATCAAAATAACTCCTATTTCACCTCTATAATCTGCATCAATTGTCCCGGGTGAATTAAGTACTGTAATACCTTTTTTAAGAGCAAGCCCGCTTCTTGGTCTAACCTGAATTTCATATCCTTTTTCAAGTTGAGCATAAAGACCGGTGTTGACCAGCTTTCGTTCTAAAGGTTTTAAAATTATTGGAGATTGAATAAAAGATCTAACATCCATACCCGCTGAGAGCTCCGTCTCATATCTTGGTAGATCGTTGTTGGATTTGTTAACTAGTTTTAAAACCATCTTTCAAAAATAATGGTTTTAAGATTAATTGTTTAGAGCTTCCGCACCACCGACTATTTCTAAAATTTCGTTTGTAATTGAAGCCTGCCTAGCCTTATTATAAGTTAATTTAAGCTCATCTCTAAGCTCAGAAGCGTTGTCAGTAGCTTTATGCATTGCCGTCATTCTAGCTCCGTGTTCACTGGCAAATGAATCTCTGATTGCCTTAAATAACTGAATCTTTAAAGATTTTGGAATTAAAGTATTTGCTATACTTTCTAGGGACGGCTCAAATATGTAATCCTGATTTTCTGAACCAGTATCTTCATTAACAGGTATAGGAAGAAATTGTTCAGATTTAATAATTTGAGTCGCAGCATTTTTGAAAGAATTGTAAACAATTTCGATATGATCGTAATTTAGGGATGTAAAGTGATTAATTAACTCATTCGCAATATTAGAAACATTCTCGTAATTTAAATCGTCGAAAACATCGCTACTATTTTGTATTACAGTTTCTGTTTTGGAAAGCGTATCGTTAATTTTTTTTCCGATTGTTAAAAAATCAATCTTAGAATTTTTGAATTTATCTTTAGACTTTAAAATTGATATCTCTTTTGCAATATTAGCATTAAATGCCCCACACAAGCCCCTGTTTGAGCTAATTGCAACTACTAAAACTTTATTAAGTTGTCTATTTTCAGTGAAAGATTTGCTAGTTGAGTCACTTGCGCTACTGAAACCCTGCATTAATTCTGAAAGTTTATTTGAGTAAGGCCTCATTGCGGTAATTGCGTCTTGAGCTTTTTTTAATTTGGCAGCAGAAACCATTTTCATTGCGCTAGTGATCTGCATAGTAGATGAAACAGACCCTATCCTAATTCTAATTTCTTTTAAATTTGCCATTTGTACTTATAATTAATAAGTTGAACTTAACTCCTCAGCTGTTTTTGTTAAAACCTCGACTACCTCATCAGTTAATTTACCTGACTTTATAGTCTCCATGGTTTTTTTGTGTTTTGTATTTAAAAAGTCGATGTATTTTCTTTCAAATTCTTTAACCTTATCAACTGGGACCTTTCTTAGTAAATTTTTTGACCCAGCAAAAATAATCGCTACTTGATCTTGTACCGTAAAAGGGTCGTTTTGGGCTTGTTTCAAGATTTCAACATTTCTTTTTCCCTTCTCAATAACGTTTAAAGTTGCGTCATCTAAATCTGATCCAAATTTAGCAAAAGCTTCAAGCTCTCTAAATTGTGCTTGATCTAGCTTAAGAGTTCCTGAAACCTTTTTCATTGATTTAATCTGAGCTGAACCTCCAACCCTTGAAACCGAAATACCTACGTTAATTGCTGGTCTAACACCAGAGTTAAATAAATTGGATTCCAAGAAAATTTGTCCGTCAGTAATAGAAATTACGTTTGTAGGAATATAGGCAGAAACATCTCCTGCTTGAGTTTCAATTATTGGTAAAGCGGTTAATGACCCTCCACCCTTTACAATAGGTTTAAGTGAATCCGGTAAATCATTCATGTCTTTAGCAATGCCATCGTCAGCAATAACCTTTGAAGATCTTTCAAGTAATCTTGAGTGTAAATAAAAGACATCTCCTGGGTATGCTTCTCTCCCTGGTGGTCTTCTTAATAAAAGTGAAACTTCACGATAGGCAACTGCCTGCTTAGACAAATCATCATAAATAATTAATGCTGGTCTTCCAGTATCTCTAAAAAACTCTCCAATAGCCGCCCCTGCAAAAGGAGCATATACTTGCATTGGAGCAGGATCCGAGGCATTAGCAGCTACAATTGTAGTGTAGGCCATTGCTCCTTTATCTTCCAAAGTTTTAGCAATACCAGCAACAGTTGAAGCTTTTTGTCCAATAGCAACATATATACAATAAACGGGTTCTCCTGCGTCATAAAATTCTTTTTGATTTAGTATTGTATCAATACAAACTGTGGTTTTTCCAGTTTGCCTATCTCCAATCACTAACTCTCTTTGACCTCTTCCAACTGGAATCATAGCATCAATTGATTTAATTCCTGTTTGCAAAGGCTCATTAACAGGCTGTCTAAAAATTACTCCAGGTGCTTTTCTTTCAAGTGGCATTTCATACAGCTTTCCTTCAATATTTCCTTTTCCATCAATTGGTTTTCCAAGAGCGTTTACTACTCTACCTACTATTTCTTCTCCAACATTAATTGACGCAATTCTTTGAGTTCTTTTGACAGTATCCCCTTCTTTGATTTCTTTAGAAGGACCCAGTAAAACAACCCCAACATTATCTTCTTCAAGATTCAGTACAATTCCTTCTAGCCCCGAATCGAATTGAACTAGCTCACCATACTGAACGTTTGAAAGCCCGTAAACTCTTGCTATTCCATCTCCAACTTGTAGAACTGTTCCCACCTCATCAAGAGAAGCTGAAGCGTCTAATCCGGTTAATTGTTTTTTTAATATTGCTGATACTTCAGCTGGTTTGATTTGTGACATAATCTATGATATTGATAAATTAGTATTCTTATTAAATTCTTGTTTTATAGTTTTTAGCTTGTTTTTAAAGCTTGCATTATATTCTATATCTCCAACTCTTAATATAAAACCTCCAATCAAAGAGTTGTCTACTTTATTTGATAGTATGGTTTGTTTGTTGGTAAGTTTAGAAATCACACTTAAAACTTCTGATTTCATTTCTTCATTCAGTGGGATTGATGTTGTAACTAACGCTGACTGAATCCCTTTTTGATTTTTATATAGCTCTGTAAACTTGAAGGAAATTATTTCTAAAAGATCTATTCTATTGTTTTCCGAAAGCACATTGATAAACTTTATTGCAAGAGAGTTTAAATTTTTAAATATTAAGCTTAAAGTACTCAGCTTAAGGCTGTTTTTAACAACTCTACTTTCAACTAATGATCTAAGATTTTGATTTTCCTCAAAAGTGTTGAGAATAATATGCATATCAGAATTCATTTCTTCGAGGCTGTCTTTTTCAACAGACTCTAAGATTAATGCTTTAGCGTAACGAATAGCTGCTCTACTTGATTTCATTTATTTGAGTGTAACGTCTTTAACTAAGTCCTTAACTAAATTCATTTGAGTTTTATCATCTGATAGCTTTTCTTTAAGCACTTTTTCGGCTATATCAATTGATAATGTAGCGACTTGATTTTTCAAATCAGAAATTGCCGCTTTTTTCTCGTTTTGAATAGTTTCTTGAGCTTGAGAAATAATTTTTTTAGCTTCTGACTGAGCCTCATTCTTAGCGTCGTCAATTAATTGCTGTTTCATTTCTCTCGCTTCTTTTAACAAAGAATCTCTTTCGGCTCTAGCTTTCTTTAGGGTTTCTTCATTGTCTGATTGTAGAGAGGCCATCTCTTCCTTAGCTTTCTCAGCAGAAAGCAAAGCATTTTTGATTCCTTCTTCTCTTTCATTTACAGCGTCTAGAATTGGCTTCCAGGCATACTTTTTAAGCAAAAAAATCAGTAGAATGAATATGATTGTTTGCCAAAAAAACAAACCAATCGAAAATTCAGATATAAGTTTTTCCATTTTTTAGTTATTTAAAATTTTCTCTTTACAGCATAACCCAAAGGATTATGCTGTAAAAAGTGTGACAACGACTACAGTGCAAAAAGTGCAGCGAAGCCTATCCCTTCAACAAGTGCAGCTAAAATTAGCGCAGCAACTTGAATTTTTCCACTGGCATCTGGCTGACGTCCAATAGCTTCCATAGCCCCTTTTCCTGTCAAACCGATTCCGATTCCAACTCCAATTACTACTAGTCCTCCACCTACGATTACTGGTATTTCCATATTTATATAATTTTAATTAAACATTCTTATTTAATGATCCTCCTCCGCAACTGCAAATCCAAAATACAATGCAGATAGCATTGTAAAAATATACGCTTGTAATAACGCTACTAAAATCTCAATAATTGAGATAAAGAAGGCTAGTCCAAACGATAAACTTGAGCCAAGTATTCCTTTAAAAATAAACATCAACCCAATTAAACTGTATAGCACAATATGTCCTGCTTGTATATTAGCATATAATCTTATAAGCAAAGAAAATGGCTTAATAAAAACTCCCAAAAGTTCAATTGGAGCCAACACAATTTTTATTAGTACAGGTACTCCTGGCATCCAAAAAATATGCCCCCAATAACTTTTGTTCGCTGTAAAATTTGTAATTAAAAAAGTTAATAAGGCTAGAGAAAATGTTACTGCTATATTTCCAGTGACATTAACCCCAAGAGGTGTTAGGCCTAACATATTTAAAAACCACACAAAGAAAAAGACTGTAAGTAAAAAACTCATGTAATTTTTATATTTTTTTTCTCCAATATTTGGAATCGCAATTTCATCTCTTATGTATAAAATTATTGGCTCAAAGAACCTTCCTACACCTTTAGATATTCCTTTGTTTTTTGCAAATGATTTAGATAATCCAGAAAACAGCAAAAACATTAAAATTGCCACGAGAATAATAGAGGCAACGTTTTTTGTTATTGAAAAATCAAGAGGTGTTTCGTTCAAAGGATGATGATCGCTGTCGTAATTGAAAACTCCTTCTTTATTGGTTTTGTATATTTTACTATCGTGATAGTTTAATTTGTAAAAGTTACCATTACTTTCAACAACAGCCTTTCCGTGCTTAAGTTTTGAAGACATAAAAACATGAAGCCCATTGTCATATAAAATAACCGGGAGCGGAATTTCTAAATAAACTTTTTTGCCAGTTGACTCATCAATCCAGGATGTTAAAGAATACGAATGACTGTCTTTTAAGTGATGTGTAATATATTCTTTAATTTCTGTTTTAAGATCTCCACCTTTCTTTTCGTCTTTGAAATCAGTTTCAATTGGTGAGGCGAACATTGAGAGCCCAAAAATCAAGGAAAATAATAACGGTAAAGAGTATCTAATATTTTTCAATTCAATCCTTGAATTAATAGGTTAAAAATATGTGCGCAAATGTAAGGTTATTAACCAAAAAACAAAAATTAAGAAACAAGAAATTTTTAAAGATTTTTTAATTCATTTTTTTTAACTGTTTTAACAGTATGTAAAAAGAAATTGCAACTCCTGCTAAAGTAAGAGAAACAGTATATGTTTTTTCATAACCATATTTAGAATCTAGGAATTTTCCAAGGTAGGCAGAACAAAAAATAGTCGCTCCCATTTGAGTAACAAGACCAATGAAAACAATAAATGGATTATGCGGTTTTTTCAGCTTGAGTTTTTTCAGTTGGAGAAAGTGCCTTCATCTTTTTTGCGCCTTTCATAGAAATACTGGCGTCAACATTTGCTCCAGACTCTACAGCAAGTTTACCTGCAATTACCTCTCCCTCAATTCTTGCAGAAGATTTTAAAGATAATATTCCTGAAACATCCAGATTTCCTTTGACCGAACCTGCAACATCTGAATTTTCACATGAGATTTTGCCTTGAACTACTCCTTCTTCTCCAATCACCACCTTTCCAGTTGTTGTAATTGTTCCTTCAACCTTACCGTCAATTCTAAAATCAGCCTGTGAAGAAATGTTACCAACAATTCGCGTTGTCTTTTCTATAATGTCTATTTTATTAGATTCTCTATTCTGTTGCATTTGATTGTTATTTGATAAATTAAAAGCCATAATATTATTCTAACTCTAAAGTCTTGTAAATCAGCATGTTTTTATACTGGGAAGACAAACTTACAAAATTATTTTTAAGTTGAAAACCTTCTAATTCTTGCTTTATTTTAAAAATATCGTTTTCAGCATCATCTCTATTTGTATAATCATGAATGACTATCAGCACCCTATCATAATCGTAAACATCAAAAGAAACTCTTTTTTTAACATCTATTGTTTTTTCAATAAGCCTCAAACTTTCTTTCATTTGGTTGTCAGAAAAATCCATTTTAGATAAAACAAAAACAATCTTGAAATCGTCAGGCTTACTTGATTTGTTTGGTTCTTTCCACCTTCTATTAATCTTGTTTGATATCTTAATTAGATTTTTTGATTTTGCACTTGTCGGATATTTTTTTGAAATTTCTTTAAGAACTTCATTGTACTTGTTTACTCCCTCAAGTCGACCAAGAGAATTTGCAAGTAAAATCTCTAGATCAATCAGAGCATCTTCGTTTTCTACAAAGTCTATATTCTCCTTA
>Ga0209425_10000682_pt1 | contig 40777 bp, 38 predicted proteins | sample COG_05_FD_184749 | JGI IMG/M metagenome (GOLD analysis project Ga0209425, IMG submission 184749) | Pelagic Microbial community sample from North Sea - COGITO 998_met_05 (SPAdes) (version 2) | ecosystem: Environmental > Aquatic > Marine > Neritic zone/Coastal water | place: Helgoland, sampling...
CAGACTCGATGGGTTTTGGGGAAGCGGTCTTGGTTTGTGGGACATTGCTGCGGGCGGATTACTGGTTCAAGAAGCAGGCGGACTGGTCAGTGATTATTTTGGAGCACCAGGCTATTTAGATGGAGATCATGTTATCTGTGCTGCCAATAAGTGCTTTAAGCCAATGCTTCAATCCATCAAGCCTTATGTTTCAATTGTAGAGGACTAAGGAAGATTGTAATTATCAGGATTCTCTTCGTCTTCAACCTTTAAGTGATCTTTTGTGAGACCCATCATAATCAGTGCGTTAGAAGCTATGTAGATCGAAGAGTAAGTTCCTACAATAACTCCAAAAATGAGAGCTAAAGCAAAATTCTTTATTAATTCTCCACCCATTAAATAAAGAGATAAGAGAACCAATAATGTAGTCAAAGAGGTAATTAAAGTTCTGCCTAGTGTTTGATTAAGTGAAGTGTTTATAAGGTCAGTAGTATTGTCTTCCATGTCACTTCTTAAATTTTCTCTTATGCGGTCAGAAACAACAATGGTATCGTTAAGAGAGTAGCCTATAACTGCCAATAATGCCGCCAACACTGTAAGATCAAAATCTAACTCAAGAATTGAAAAAATTCCTAACACAACAATAACATCATGAATCAAAGCTGCTACTGCTGCTCCTGCAAACATGGATTGGAATCGAAAAGCTATGTAGAGCATCATAAAAGCCAAAGCCAATATCATAGCCAAGCCTCCATCATCCCTGAGTTCATCACCAATTTGAGGGCCCACGTACTCTATTCTCCTTAAATCAATTTCAGTCCCCGCAACATTGCTCTTAAGTAAAGTAATTATTTCAGACCCAAGCGTATCACTGATACTTCCTGGAAGCTTAATGAGCACTTCTTGATTGGATCCAAAATTTGCAACTTGCGCCCCTTCATAACCACCATTTTTAAGAGTTGATCTGATTGAATTTAAGTCTGCAGACTCCGGATAACTAAGCTCAACTAAAGTTCCGCCTGTAAAATCTAATCCATAGTTTAATTCTTTAAAAGACAAAGAGACCACGGAGATCAAAATAAGAATTGATGACACAATCAAGGCAGGCTTTCTCCAAGCCATAAAATCTAAGTTAAATATCATATTGATAACCTCGTAAGATCTTTTTTACTGCCGTACACAAGATTTATGAATGCTCGAGTTCCCATTATTGCAGTAAACATTGACGTAATGATGCCAATCATCAATGTAATAGAGAAACCTTTTATAGCACCGGTTCCCAAGGAATACAGAACAACGGCGACTATGAGAGTCGTGAAATTAGCATCCCAGATGGTTAAAAAAGCTCTGTCATAGCCAGCATCTATGGCGTCCAAAGGCTTTCTGCCTCGAGCCAACTCTTCTCTTACCCTCGAAAATATCAAGACATTGGCATCAACGGCCATGCCCACGGTTAAAACAATTCCTGCAATGCCTGGTAATGTAAGTGTTGCAGACAATATGGACATCACGGCTACCAATAGAATGATATTGAAGCTCAATGCTAGACTGGCTGCAATTCCGAAAACGCGATAGTAAAAAAGAATGAAAAGTAAAACAAGAGCCATGCCAAGCTCCATGGACAAAATTCCGGCGTCTATGTTATCGGCACCCAGACTCGGCCCTACAGTTCTTTCTTCTACGAAACGCATCGGGGCAGCCAAGGCACCAGCTCTAAGCAACAAAGCTAATTCTGAAGACTCACTTGGGCTATCCAAACCTGTAATTCTAAAAGTAGTGCCTAAAGCAGCACGAATCGTTGCAAGACTAATAATCTCTTTTATTTCATAGGTCTCTAGAACTGGAACTTTCTGACCAGAATCGTCAATTTCATATTTGGTTCTAGTTTTTTGTTCAACAAAAAGAACGCCCAATCGCTTGCCTATATTGCCTCTAGTCGCCCTGTGCATTCTGCCACCGCCTTGCCCATCAAGAGTAATATTAACTTGAGGTAATCCATTCTCATCAAAACTTGCTTGTGCAGTAGCTACTTGATCTCCGCCCAAAATAATGGCATCTTGAAGTTCGGCACCTGGCCCTGATTCCCCTTTGTAGGGATAAGCAGTTTTTCTTGATCTTGGTGTGTCTAGTTGGGCTTCCAAATGAAATTCAAGAGTGGCAGTTTTTCCTAGAATTTTTTTTGCCTCGGCTGTGTCTTGAATTCCTGGTAACTGAACAACTATACGAGTTTTTCCTTGTCTTTGGACGATCGGCTCTGACACTCCCAATTCATTTACGCGGTTTCTTAACGTGGTTAAGTTTTGGTCTATTGCATCAGATTTAATCTGATCAATCTCTAACTCAGCTAAGACCAAAGAGATTGTTAACGGTTCTTTTGAATTTGGAGATCCTAAAAATTGAGGATAATTATCTTCTATAAAATCTTCTGCCACATTGAAGACTGATTCATTCTGAAATTTTAATGAAATGGAAAGGTCTTCCTCAACAAACGCCCCTGAATACCTTATTTTTTCTTCTCTTAATCTTCTTTTAATGTCTTGCAGTGTTCCATTTTGTCTGTTTTTAATAGCTGTGGCAGTGTCTACTTCCATCAAAAAGTGAACGCCTCCTCTCAAATCTAATCCTAGCTTCATTGGCTCAGCTCCTAAATTAGAGAGCCATTGAGGTGTCGTTGGAGCAAGATTCAGTGCAACGATAACGTCTCCACCTAAATTATTGGAAAGAGCACTTTTAACCTTTAATTGGTCATCTGATGAGTCCGTTCTTATCAGAACGTAATCATCCGTTGTTTCTATTCTTGTCTCAGAGTCTCCATCAGCAAGGATGGATTCTATTCGATTAGTTAAGTTACTGTCTGGGCTTTGTGAACTGGAATTGTAAGATACCTGAACAGCCGGGTCAGGAGCATAAAGATTAGGCAAAGCATAGATTATTCCAATACTTAAAACTGAGATAATCAATAAATACTTCCAAGTGCCGTAACGCTTCATAAAATACCTAGATTGAATTAATCGTTCCTTTAGGAAGCACGTTGGAGATGGCACTGACTTGAACTTTAACTTTCATGGAGTCATTTAAGGTGACTTCCAAAAATTGGTCTCCGATTTTAGTTATTTTTCCTAAAATACCTCCTGCGGTAACGACTTCATCGCCTATTTCTAAGCTGCTCAACATTTCTTGATGAGATTTTCTTCTCTTGTTCTCGGGTCGAATCATGAGGAACCAAATAAGAATCATGAAGCCTACTAAAAAAAGGAGTGTTGGATCAAAAAATGTTACTGAATCTTCCATAGTGTTTACTCTTTATTTATATTGGGGTCTTTGGAAATTTTCCAAGTAGACCTGAATTCGTTTAAGAAAGTCTGCAATGTACCTGTTTCGATTGCTAGTCGCAAATCTCTCATTAATTTTTGATAGAAGTGCAAGTTATGTATTGTGTTAAGTGTTGAACCTAAGATTTCTTTTGTTTTATCTAAATGATGTAAATAGCTCTTAGTAAAATTAGAACAAGTGTAACAACTGCAACTCTCGTCTAGTGGATCAAAGTCATTCTTGTGTTTAGAATTTCTAATCTTTATTTCCCCATTCGAGGTATAAAGATAACCATTCCTTGCGTGTCTTGTTGGTATGACACAATCAAACATGTCCACTCCTTGCTCTACGGCATTTGCAATATCTAAGGGAGTCCCAACCCCCATAAGATATCTCGGAGCAGAAATTGGCATTTTTGGTGTTATGTACCCGACTATATCTTTGAGTTCCTCTTTTGATTCCCCTACTGAAAGGCCGCCAATAGCGTAACCTTCAAAACCAATACCAGTCAAAATTTCAAGAGATTCGTCACGTAATTCATTAAATACTCCTCCTTGAATGATTCCAAAGAGCGATTGTTTTTCAGACATAAAACTGTCTCTGCACCTTTGTGCCCACCTTGAAGACAGACGCATAGAAATCTCTGCAACGGATTTTTCTACAGGATAAGGAGTGCATTCATCCAGCACCATTGCGATATCAACCCCGTATTGCCTCTGTAAGTCCATGCAAGATTCAGGTGAAAGGAACAATCTATCGCCGTTTAAAGGAGAATTAAATTTAACCCCTTCTTCTGTAATTTTTCTATTCTTTGCAAGGCTAAAGACTTGATAACCTCCGGAATCGGTAAGGATAGGCTTGTCCCACCCCATAAATTCATGAAGACCTCCATGATCTCTAATAATATCAACGCCTGGCCTTTGCATCAAATGATAGGTATTAGATAAAACTATCTCTGCACCCAGCTGAGACAAATGTTCTGGTGTCAGGGATTTTACAGCACCGTATGTTCCAACTGGCATAAAAGCTGGTGTCTGAAAGGAACCATGAGTGGTAAGAACCTCTCCGCGTCTAGCAGAGCCATCTTTCTTAATTAATGTGTACGTTAATTGTGAGGCCATCATTCATCATTGGTTATGAACATAGAGTCTCCGTAACTGAAGAATCTGTATTCATTTCTTATAGCGTGTAAATACGCAGACATTATCCTCTGACTCCCGCCGAAAGCACTAACTAATAAAAACAGGCTGGATTTAGGAAGGTGAAAATTGGTCAAAAGAGCATCAACCATTTTAAATTGATAGCCCGGATAAACGAATAGATCCGTTTCACCTTCATAAGGTTCAATGACTTGAAAATCCGTCGCAACCGATTCAAGACATCTTAAAACAGTGGTTCCGATTGCTATAACTCTCCTACCTTCATTCTTAGCCCTCATGATGGTTTCAACTGCAACGGAATCAACAGAGATTCTCTCTTTATGGATTAAGTGGTCTTCTATTCTATTAACTTTTATTGGCTTAAAAGTACCCAAACCAATATTCAAAGTTATTTCAGCAAATTGAATACCTTTGGACTTAAGATGATCAAGGTGAGAGAGATCAAAATGCAATCCTGCGGTTGGAGCGGCGACGGAATTTAGCTTCTCTGGATCTGCATAAACAGTTTGGTATCGCTCTTCATCCACAGGCACAGCGGGACGTTTAATGTAAGGCGGCAAAGGCACTTCACCAAAACTATCCAATACGGAGAGCACCGGCTCAGAAAATTCAAATAGACAGAGGTAGTCTTTCTTTTCTTTAAGCCTTAACTGAGTAGTTTTTCCTTCCAGATAGACTGTATCACCCTCTTTCAGCTTGGAATTCGATTTTGTTTGAGCGGAGGCAAGGTTAGAGCCCTTGATCCTTTCTATTAAGATCTCAACTTTAGCCCCTGTTTCTTTAAAGCCTATCAATCTAGCCTTTAAGACCTTTGTGTTATTTAAAACCAACAGGTCTCCAGGCAAAAGATAATCTTCTAATTGATTGAATTCTTTATCTTCCAATCTCTTTCCTGTTACAAGCAGTTTGCTTGCTCCTCGTGTTTTAGGAGGCTGAAACGCTATTAGATCTTCAGGGAGATCGAAATTAAAATCGTCGAGATTCAAATCAAAGTCCTTATGGTGCCGAAGGAGAGACTCGAACTCTCACACCCAAAGGGCGGGGGATTTTGAATCCCCTGCGTCTACCAATTCCGCCACTTCGGCTATAAAATATATAAAATCCTAGTAGAAAGTTTACTATGAAAAGGTAAACTTCCGTTCTTAAAGTTAACAAGAGCCTATCTTATGTTTAGTTTTTGGATTAGGAAACGTATTTTTTCCTTAATCACGTTTCTTTTAAAACCCATCATAAAATTTGAAATAGAATTTGAGGATGGGGTTTCCGATGAATTGATCAAAGAAGCAGAAACGGTTTATGCCGTACCCACAAACTCAGTTACAGACTTAGTTGCTTTGCAACTTTTAACAGAAAGTCTTAATATTTTCAGACCTCTCTCAAAAATATCAAATTCAAATCTCAATAGATTTACCTGCCTAAACGCTCCTGTGTTTAGTCAAAAGCACCAAAGGATCATGCGTCAAGCTACTTACAACCTTGAATCAATCATTGAATTGGATGACAGTCATGTCTCGATTATCCCTACCTCTTTCTATTGGGGAAAACATCCAGATAAACAGAAATCATTATTTAAGATTCTCTTTTCTCAATCCTGGTCAGCAACAAGCCCGATAAAAAAACTTTTTAAAATTATTTTTCACGGCAGGTCTTTGGTCATTCAATTTCATAAACCCTTAGCTATCGATGAGCTTAAAGATAAAGGTAAAAATACAAAAGATAACGCCAATTTAATAAGCAGGTATTTAAGAGCCCTCTTTAGACGATCTAAACAAGCCAAGCTGGGACCCGATATTTCACACAGACGAACACTTGTTTATTCTCTGAGTCAGAATACCGAAGTAAAGAAAGAAATAAAAAGACTTTCCCAGGGTAATGTGAAAATTAAGAAAAGGCTTAAGAAAAAAGCTTTAAAGTACGCTAATGAAATTTGTTCCGACCTAAACTACCCCATCGTAAGACTTCTCATCAGATCTTTTACTTGGTTTTGGAACAAGCGTTATGATGGTATACATCTTAAAAACCTAGAAGAAATAAAAAAGATTTCCAGTGAAAATTCAATTGTTTACGTGCCCTGTCATCGCAGTCACATAGATTATTGCGCTTTGTCTTACATTCTTTATGAAAATGGACTCATGGTCCCTCAGATACCCGCTGGAAATAACCTCAATCTGCCTATTATGGGCAAGATTCTAAGAGGTGGTGGAGCTATTTTCATGAGAAGATCATTTAATAACTCTCTTTACAGCACCATTTTTTTTCAACACATAAGGAATCTAATAAGCAGGGGAAGTTCAATAGAATTCTTTCCTGAGGGAGGCAGGAGCAGATCCGGCCTGTCATTACCATCAAAACCTGGACTCATCTCAATGATCATCAGAAGTTTTGCAAGTTTAGAATCAGTTAACGTAAAAATAGTTCCCATTTACATAGGTTACGAAAAAATTCTCGAAGGCCAGAGCTATCTATCTGAGCTCTCGGGTAAATCAAAAAAAGGTGAAAGCCTCTTAGATCCGCTAAGAGTTTTAAAAGATTTTAATAACTACCTTGGAAATGCTTACATCAACTTTGGATCTCCTATCGACTTGGCAGACTTTCTTAGAGAAGAAGTTGGAAAATCAGATTTTAAAGAGAATGAGCTTAATGAAAAACCTGAATGGTTAAGAAAAGCCACTACAAGCTTGGGTGAATCAATTATCCAAGGCATTAATTCTTCTGTAGCAGTCACAACGACAAGTTTATTTTCGATAAGCTTATTGACTGATTCAACTCAATCCTTGAATGAAGATAAATTAAAACAAAGAATAAACTTGTATCTAAACTTGATTAAAAATTCCAAAACCTATGATCACGTCTGGCTAACCAACGCTGATGCTTCGGAAATCATCAATAAGACAGTGGAGCTAAAGCTAATCAAAAGTCAGCTTGTTGGTAATTCTAAAATATTTAAACCCACTGATGATGAAACTTCCATTCTTTCGTTTTATAAAAATAATATTTCACATATTTTTATACTTTATTCAACTGTGTGCGAGTCACTCAGGTACGTTAATGAAATTTCTTACGATGAAGTCGTACGATTGGTTAGATTGGTTTTTCCTTTCTTAAAAAGAGACTACAATCTGCTGGAAACTGATTCAGAACTTGATGAACTTATTAAGAGTGCTTTAAAAACTCTTATAAAATCGGGCTTGATAGAAGAAACTGAAACAGGAAACTTAATCAAACCCAATTCCAACACAACAAAATATGAAGATTTCATAGCCTTATCTAATATATGTGAACCGAGCATTAAACGATTCTTCATAGTCTTAAACACTCTGTGGGAGCGCCCTTCTATACAACGTGAAGAATTAAAAAAATTATGCACCAATATTGCCAAAAAACTTGAGACCATTGAAGGTTGGCCTTATCCAGAATTTTCTGACAAGAATAAATTTGATCAGTTCATAGACAAACTTTTATTGGATAAATTAGTAAAGGAGGATGAAGACCTTAACCTTCAGGCTGCAAGAATTACCAAGCGTGTTAAAAAAGATTATTTAAATTTCTTTAATCAACAATTCATCAATCACATCAATGAGATGAACTGATGACGTACACGTCAAATCTAACCACCCTACCCTGAATAGAAAAGCTGGGTTTTTGATTATTTAAATAACCTGAATTTTTATGTCTTTTAACTATCACTCTTTTTTTTGCAAAATCTAAGGCCATTAGAAGCAAGTCATTGGAAAGGTCTTCTTCAGACAAATCTCTTAAAGCCTGAATGTTCTTTTTTGCTCTAGCGCTTCCGGTGTTAGGGAACATAGGATCAAGATAAACAACGTCTGCTTCATTTTTCTTAAAAGCAAAGAAATCTCTAGCATCTGATTGAATCAATTCAAACTTACTGACCAAACTCAAAACGTATCCCTCTGTTGAATTCTTAATGCCATCTTGCAAAAGGTAATGCAACCATGGAACCCTCTCAATCAATACTACCGAACTAGAAACAGTGGCTAATTCTAAGGCATCTCTTCCGAATCCAGCCGTTGCGTCTACGACAGAACAGTCCAAAGGCAACCCCTTCATGCACCTCAAAAGGTTACTTTTCTTTTTATTGTTTGCCCATTCCGTGAAGTTACAAAGAATTGGTTTTTGCTTACCTTTTAGCCCTATTTGTAAATGACTCTTTTCTTTACCCCTAACGAGATAATATTGATCATTGGCTAATTGGGATTCCTTTTCTTCTGCACCTCTGATTAAAAGATCCAGTCCAAGCTTTGAAGCAAGATCTTGAATAATTAATTCAGATTCATCGGTGTCAGAAATCAATACAGGCAACATTAAACCCAGTAAGAAAGAAGCCAAACTCCCAATAAAACTCTATAAACAACAAACGGGGTAAAGCTAAAGCGATTCACTATTTTTAAAAAAACATCGATGGTTAAGTAGGCGATTACAAAAGACACACACATTGCTAACACAAGGTCTGAACCCTGGTTTAGCAAGTCTTTTATGCTTAAATTTATTAACTCTGAGGCCGCTATTGCTCCTATTGTTGGAATGGCTAATAAAAAACTAAATTTTGCAGCTGCTTCTCTGCCTATACCTAAAAAAAGAGCTGCTGATATGGTTACACCTGATCTGGAGGTCCCAGGTATCAAAGCAAAACACTGAGAGAGGCCGATGATGAAGGCTTGTTTAGTTGTTATCAAGTTGATGTTGTTAGAGGTTGTTTTTATCTTATCCGACCACAACAAAATAAGACCAAAGAAGATTGTTGCATAAGCTATAATTTCAGATGATCTGAGATTCTGATCGACAAAATCTCTCAAAAGAAAACCCAGTACGAGAATCGGTAAGACAGCAACTAAAATATTGACCAGTTGATGAGTTTCCTCTTGATTCTTTTGATTAAAAGACAGCCCTCTTATCATTCCTGTAACTTCTTTTCTAAAATAAATCATCGCTGCTAATAAAGTACCTAAATGCACTGCCACATCAAAAACAATTCCTGTATCGCTTGAGTCAAGAAATTCACTAACTAAGATGAGGTGTGCCGAGCTGGAAACTGGTAAAAATTCAGTCAGTCCCTGGATAATAGATAGAAGAAAAAGATCAATGATGTTCATTTGGTCTTCTTCCATTGGTCTTCACCAAAAAGGTAAATAGGAAGGAGTTCGGCAGGCTCTAATAATTCTTCATTAATGTATTTGTCTTTTGCAATTGATAGAAGATCTGAAGCTAAAGGAAGATTTAAAAATACATTCTTTGATATTTCCTTAAGTTGATTCTCGATCAGATTGCATCCATCGCCAACAAAGAATGTATTCTCCTCATAGGCAGATAATTTAAATTCTTCTACTGGAATGACGAAAGTATTGGAAGCAACAAGTACTTCTTTTGAATACAAGAATTCGCCGACGTAAAGCTGTTGCATTCGCGCATCAACAATAGAAATGATTCGCTCAGCGCCAAAATTAGCATTAATATTTCTTGCTAACACTTCAAGGCTGGAAACCTGTATGGTTCTCAGATCATTACTAAATGCCAAACCTTGAGCTATAGAACACGCCAGTCTAATACCAGTGAAAGATCCAGGACCGCAACCGACAGCGATTGCATTTAAATCATGCAATTGAGCGTTTGCTTTTTCAAGTAAAGCTTTGATCTCTATTAATAGCCTTTCCGTGTGCTGTTTGGGTAAAATTTCGTGGAAATGAAAATCATCATCGTTAAAAGAAAGGCTGAGAGAGCATGCATCACTAGAAGTCTCTATAGCGAGAATATTTGCCATATTAAGATCTTGTTATTTGATCAAGAATAGCTTGAGAAACCTCTTCAGGAGACTGACTACCGGAAACCTTCACGTAACTAATGGATTCTATTTCTTTAGAGTAGAACTCAATTAGAGGGGAAGTTTGGTTACTGTAAACTTGCAATCTATCTTTAACCGTTTCTGGCTTGTCATCCTCTCTTTGGACTAAAGGTTCGCCCGTCTCGTCATCTATATCGGGTACTTTTGGTGGGTTAAATTCTACGTGATAATTTCTACCGGACCCTGGGTGCATTCTTCTACCTGACATTCTGTTTATTATTTCTTCTTCGGGTACATCTATCTCTATAACGAAGTCAATTTCTATGGATCTTTTTACTAGAGCTTCTGCTTGAGGAATGGTTCTTGGAAAGCCATCGAAGAGAAAACCTGACTGACAATCACTTTGGGCTATTCTTTCTTCAACCAACCCTACGATAACTTCATCAGAGACCAATATACCAGCGTCCATGAGTGCTTGAGCTTCTTTTCCTAGATCCGTTTGTGCCTCTACTGCCTCTCTCAACATATTTCCAGTAGAGATGTGCGGTATCCTGAAGGTTTTACATAAAATGTCTGCTTGCGTGCCTTTACCAGCTCCTGGAGGGCCTAATAATATTATTTTCATCTTTTTTCTCCTATTGCAAATGCCAAAGAGTAATCCTTTGTATCGGTTATTGTTAAATGAAATTTTTTCATGCCTCTTTCCTTGGCTAACCTGCCTGCTTCTCCTGTCAGATTGGTATAGGGTGCTCCTTCTGCGGTTCTGAGAATTTCAATATCTTTTATTAAAACCCCTTGGGAAAAGCCAGACCCTAAGACTTTTGAAACTGCCTCCTTGCAAGCAAAATTATTACTTAAGTACGAAACTTTTTTTGTTAAGTTTATCTTTCGATTAAATTCATGAGACTCTTTTTCAGATAAAATCTTGTTAACAAATTTATTCCCAAACTTTAAAAAAATATTTTCTATTCTAGATTTTTCTAAAAAATCTGCGCCCACGCCTTTAATCATTGTTTTGCCTCATTTTCGATTAAGTATTTTCTTATATTTAGGGTCTTATTGCCAAGATGAAAATCCAATGCACGTCTCATTATTTGCTTTGAGGCATTTCTAGAGCTCGTGTTCATGAAATCGCCTTTAGCAAAACTCAGAATGTCTTTACCTGAAAAAGCATTAACCACAGATTTATTATCATCCGCCCCTAGGTTGGTGAATCCTAGGGTAGGATCAAAGCTATATAAAGAATCTGCATCTATGGGCTTTCCTGTTAAAGCTTCACTTTCTAGATCAATCCCATAGCCAAGCTCTTGAAGTAAAATCAATTCAAACGATCTTAGTTGTAACTCTATTGCATCTTGATTCTGCTCTTTTGATAAATTGTAATAGAGCATCTTGAGTTGTTGGAATATTTCAGGATGAGGATCTTCCTTTTCAAGAGTTTTTGTTAAAAGTTCATTCAAGTAGATAATGCAACTTAATGCAACTTTAGAAGAGAGCCTAAAATGATCTATGATTTCGCAATGAGTAAGATTCTTTAAGTCACTCTTCCCTGCAAAAGAGATTGAGAAAATAGAAGAAGGCGTTTGAATAACCCTTAGACCGCTTTTCGGTCGCTTGGCCCCTTTGGCTACAAAAGAAATCTTTCCAAAATTTTCAGTGAAAGCGTCGACAATAAGACTAGTTTCTTTAAACGACCTTGTGTGGAGAATAAACGCAGGTTCTAAGTTTGCTCGATTAACCAAGGTCATATCCCATTGTGCTCATGAGAGCTTCGTTATCGGTCCATCCATTCTTAACTTTAACCCAGAGACTAAGCATTACTTTTGTTTGAAGTACCTCTTCTAGGTCCAGCCTGGCTGCGGTGCCAATGGATTTTAAACGCTTCCCTCCTTGACCTATAACTATGCCTTTCTGACTTTTCTTCTCTACAAAAAGAGTAGCGTCTATATGAGTTATGTCATTTTCTAATTTAAAAGAATCAATCATCACAGAAATGCGATAAGGAATCTCATCTCCAACTCTTGTTATGCACTTTTCTCTTATTATTTCGCTCGTTAGAAATCTTTCAGTTGTATCTGCCACCTGATCTGCTGGGTAAGAATGAGTACCTTTAGGCAGCTTAGAAAAAATAGAATCTTCAAGACTGTCAATATTTTGATGCTTTAAAGCAGAAATAGGAACGATATCTGAGAAATCAAAATTCAGTGATAGTTTTTCAATAAACGGGAGCAACCTTCCCTTATCCAATACCCTGTCCACCTTGTTAATCACCAGGATGACATGATCTAAATTAGCAGGTATCTGAGACAACAATCTTTCGTCTTCTTCATCAAATCTCAGCGCTTCAATGACGTAAAGAAGAACATCTACTCCTGACATTGCATCCAAAGCCACTTTATTCATATAACGATTCAACGCTCTTTTCTGACCTTTATGAAAGCCGGGGGTATCTATAAATATTGCTTGAGCACCCGCCTTAGTTTTTATACCCAAAAGTCTATGACGAGTTGTTTGGGGTTTTCTGGAAGTAATAGAAACCTTTTGTTCAACTATTTGGTTAAGCAAGGTTGACTTGCCCACATTGGTTTTGCCAATCAGGGAAACGTATCCAGTTCTTGAATCTACTGATTTAGTCATTCTGTAATTCTATTAACTCTAACATTCTTTCCGCAGCTTTTATCTCAGCTTTCTTTCTTGTGTTTCCTTCGGCCTCTGCGCTCAACCCCAACCCTTCAAGATTGCAGACAATTTTAAATTTTTTGACTTGATTGTTATTCTCTTCATCAATTAATTCGTAATAAGGTAAGTCGTCTCCTCTCTTTTGAAGGTGTTCTTGCAGTCTGGACTTTGAATCTTTCAGGTCTTGAGAATCGCTAAGGGCACTCAATCTATCATTAAATAAGGACGATACGATTTTAGAAGCTTCAAGAAAACCTCCGTCGAGATAAATGGCTCCTATTAGTGCTTCAAATGTATTACCCAATATTGAATTCCCTGTTACGGTCTCTCCTTTCCCTATTTTCACACTTTCCTCAAGGCCAATTTCTTTTCCCATCTCATTGAGCAATTCTCGACTAACCAAAGATGCTCTAAATTGGGTTAACTTCCCCTCTGGTAAGCTCTCAAATCGTTTAAAAACTTCTTCCGCAATAATAAAATTTAAGAGCGAGTCACCTAAATATTCCAATCTTTCATTATTAACAGATGAACTGCTCTTGTGGGTAAGAGAAAGGTCCAATAAAGAAGGGTCTCTAAAAATATATCCTAATTTCTGACTGATAGAGCGCATGAGTCGCTATTGAATCCTTCCGTTCCTGCTAAAACCCGGAAATTCAGAAAAAGAACCCCAATGCAACCATATGTATTCAGCCCTTCCAATAAGGTATTGATCAGAAAAGTATCCCCAAGCTCTGCTGTCTAGGCTGTTGTCACGATTATCTCCTATGGCCAAGTAACTGCCTTCAGGCACTTTCCATTTGTGCTCCTCATAGTCTGAAATACCTTGAGATCTGATCACATGAACACCACTATCCATTGTTTCCTCTATCAAATCTCCCGTTTCATCCTTTCCAATTGTCGTATGAGGAAGCTTCTTGCCATTTATCCAAACTTCGTAGCCCTTAATTTCAACTAAATCTCCAGGTACACCAAGAATACGTTTGACGTATTTTATACCCAATTCCGTGCATCGCTGTTCTTGCAAAGCCATAAACCTATTCAAAAAAGACTGACTCTTTTGAAGAGATAGGTTGATGATATCCGGTCTGGCTTCTTGGGGTTTAACGTCACACAAAGTGTGGGGTGGTAAAAAAACAGCTATCTCATTTCTCTTAGGTGCAACTAAATCTGACAACAAATAATGTGTACCTGGAAACTTAAGACCATAAGCGTATTTATTCACGAGCACAAAATCACCTATTTGCAATCCTGGCTCCATAGATCGTGAGGGGATTTGATAAGGTTCGTAAGTAAACGATCTCAAGCAAGTAATTACAAATAAAATAATAAAATAGGATTTACTCTCTTTTCTAAGATCTTCTATTTTTATAAAATGCCCAATTGCCCATGAAATAGCTGCTAATAAAGTGGCAATAGATAAAACTAGGCCAAAGTCTAGATTCAATTGGAACACCCTCACCAATATCGCTAAAGCCATGATAAACATTATAAAGCTTACAATATCTCTGCCTCGAGTGTTCTCAGACCGAGTAAAAGAGACCCAAAAAGAATAGAAAATAAGTTCACTGATAACAAATAAAACTAGAGCCGTATCCATTTTAATCCCTTACCCTTAAGACTGATAAAAAAGCATCTTGTGGTATTTCGACTCTTCCTATGTTCTTCATTCGCTTTTTACCTGCTTTTTGTTTTTTTTGCAGCTTCATCTTCCTGGTCACATCGCCACCATATAATTTTGCAGTTACGTCCTTTCTGTATGCCTTAACTGTTTGTCTAGAAATAATCTTCCCTCCAATCGCAGCCTGTATAGCAACATCAAATTGCTGTCTGGGTATAACCTCTTTAAGGGACTCAGTAAATTGCTTACCTTTTAAAGATGCAACAGATCTATGAGCCATATGGGCAAGAGCATCCACACGATCTCCATTAAGAAGAATATCTAACTTTATTACATCTGCTTCTTCATATCTATCCAAAGAATAGTCCAAAGAGGCATAACCTCTGCTGACAGATTTTAGCCTATCGAAGAAATCAACTACTATTTCGCTTAAAGGAATGTCATAAGTTAATTCTGCTTGATCAGCCACGTATCTCATCGTTATTTGCTTGCCTCTTTTGTCATTACAAAGCTTCATCACTGAACCAATATAAGCCTCTGGAACTAAGATATTTGCTCTAGCAATAGGCTCTAGTATTGATTTAACCTTGCTGTAGTCTGGTAAGGCACTAGGATTTTCAATTCTTAATGTTTTTCCTTCCGTATTAATTATCTCGTATGCAACAGTGGGTGCTGTGGCAATAAGATCCATGCCGTGTTCTCGATTTAATCTCTCAGAGACTATTTCCATGTGCAAAGTGCCGAGAAATCCACATCTAAATCCTGCTCCAAGAGCCTCGGATTGTTCAGGTTCGTATTGAAGGGCGGCATCGTTGATGCACAGCTTCTCCAGAGATTCTCTAAAAGCTTCAAAGTCATCAGCGCTTTGAGGAAAAAGAGCCGCGTAAACTTGGGGATTCACTTCTTTAAAACCTGGAAGTCTGTCTGTGTCTGAATTTGCCTTAACAAGAGTGTCACCCACTGGAGCTCCTCTGATATCTTTTATACTTGCACATATGAATCCAACTTGGCCGGAATGCAATTCTTTCAAGTCTGTTATTTTGGGAGTGTAAACTCCGATTTTGTCCACGTTATGTTTCTCTTTTTTTGAAAAAACTTCGATGGAATCCCCCTTTTTAATGGTGCCTTTTACAACCCTAACCAGAGACACAACACCCAAATAATTATCAAACCAAGAATCTATGATTGATGCTTGTAATGGTTCTTCAATTAAAACCTCTGGCTCAGGAATCAAAGCAACAACTTGCTCAAGAACTTCTTCAATGCCAGTGCCCATCTTTGCACTTATGCACGGAGCTTCCGAAGCATCCACTCCGATTATTTCTTCTATCTCTTTTCTAACTCTCTCAGGATCCGATTGATCAAGGTCCAGTTTATTAAGGACGGGAATTATTGTTACCCCCTCTTCTACAGCGCTGTAGCAGGTTGATAATGTTTGTGCTTCTACGCCTTGAGAAGCATCAACTAAGAGAATGGCCCCCTCACAAGCAGATAGAGATCTAGAAACCTCATAAGAAAAATCCACATGTCCAGGTGTGTCGATTAAGTTAAATTGATAGGTTTCTCCATTCTTCGCTTTATAAGAAAGACTCACTGTCTGAGCTTTTATTGTAATACCCCTTTCTTTTTCTAAATCCAAAGTGTCCAAAACTTGTGAGGTCATCTCACGACTCGAAAGACCTCCACATAATTCTATAATCCTGTCGGCAAGGGTAGATTTCCCATGGTCTATGTGGGCAATAATTGAGAAATTTCTAATATTCATGAATAAAAAGCAGCTTTAAAGGCTGTGAATACTGAGAAGGATAACTACTTTGTAAGCTTTAAGCTAAGAATTCTTTTGATCCCATTGCGAGCCACGCCAATAGTGATGTTTTTATCAGATTCAAGTTTTTTGAGAGCGTTATTAAAATCCGTTGTGTTTTCTACCGGAATGCGTCCTATTGAATAGACAACGTCTCCTTGTGCAATTCCTGCAGAAGCCGCTAACCCAGTAGGGTCCAGTTCTTTAATTAATACTCCAGGTATACCCCCTTTAGAGTCTTGATTTTCTACTATGACACCCAGTATGTTAGCAAATGAGTTGGATTGTGAAGAAAAGGCCAAACTTGGATCTTTTGGTAATTCACCCACTTTCACTCGTATTGATTTCTTTTTTCCGTCTCTTAAAACCACTGCGGTTACTTGAGAATCTGGTTTAATGCTACCCACCGTTTGTGGTAAATCAGCTGAATAGAATATCTCCTCTCCGTCAAACGAAAGTATTACATCCTCTTCCTTCAGACCGGATTTTTCAGCTGGACTATCTTTAATGATTTGACTGATCAATGCGCCTTTCGGTATTTCCATGTCTAACGCTTCAGCTAATTCGGTGGTCACTTCCTGTATGCTGACTCCCAACCAACCTCTAGCCACATAACCTTTTTCTTTTAGTTGGTCTGCCACATCCATTGCGTAGTCAATAGGAATTGAAAATGAGACACCCATGTAGCCGCCGGACCTTGTGTATATTTGAGAGTTAATTCCAACAACTTCGCCTTCAAGATTGAATAGAGGTCCTCCAGAGTTACCTGGATTTATGGCGACATCAGTTTGCAAGAAAGGTACGTAAGTAGTATCTGAGCCATTTGGAATGCTTCTTCCCTTGGCACTGACGATTCCAGCTGTTACAGAGAATGAGAGCTGAAAGGGAGAGCCTATAGCTACAACCCATTCTCCTACTTTAAGTTTCTTTGAACTGCCGATTCTTAAGACAGGCAAGTTATCTGCTTCTATTTTTAGTAAAGCAACATCTGATCTGGCATCCAGTCCGATAATTTCTGCCTTATATTCCCTTCTGTCTCCTAAACTGACCATCACTTCGTCTGCCCCTTCCACAACATGGTTATTTGTTAACAGGTAACCATCTTCAGATATTATGAAACCGGATCCTGTTGACTTGACGGGTCGCTGCCGTTGTTGATTTGGCCCTTGTTCTCCAAAAAATCTTTTAAAGAATTCATCGTACCTAGGATCTTCAAAACCTCTTTGTCCGAACGGACTGGACTGTCTGTTAGAAACAGTTTTGGTGCTGGTAATATTAACAACAGCAGGAGTGGACTCTTCAGCTAAATCTGAAAAATTAGGTAGATCTTTTGCTACAAGCTGGCAACTCACCAACAAGGCACCCACAGTTAAGGTAAGAAATTTAATTTCGCGCATAATTTTATATTTAATTTTACTTTATCTGACTAGAGAAGTAATTTGCATTTTGAAGTATTCTAGATTTTTTTTCATCTGTTATGTTTCCGCTAACAGAAACAACAAAAACCCCTTTGTCTGTTTTAATGAAAATCCTTCTTAATTCAGGTGCTTGCTTGACCTTGTATTCTGATAATACTGGGGACAGGCTAACTCTGAACTTTTTGCCATCTTTTGGAAATACATAATTAGCATGCATCCCCCCTCCTGAAACATAATTAAAATCTCTTAACTTTGCGTTCATGCCCATAACTGAATTGTTCAATACTTCCAAAGCTTCTGGACTTGCTATTGCGTTTGCGATTGTTTGGGATGCTTCATCTGAAAAGGAATCTGTATCTGTATACGATGGAGTTATAACAAAATTAATTCCAAAAACTAATGCGAGGCCTGCTGTGGCAGCTAAATAGCTTTTATAACTTGGATAAGAAGAATAATTTTTTACTGCATGAGGCTTTCTTCCTGACAACTCTCTCCTTACGCGGCCAGATATATCAATTCCTATATTTCCTAAATCTTCATTGATTAAACTTCGACGAGTTATCTGAAGTAAATCCCAATAATTTCTTAAATCAGGTTCTTTTTCAATTTCATCTAAAACCCTTCGAACTTCAAATTCAGACAACTCTCCATCTGCTAGGGCTGAGATCTTTTCTTTTATATTTTCATTCATACTATTTCTTTATTATTCATGACTTTAAACTTATCTGTTACCGGCGAGATTAAATTTTCTAAGGCCTCTCGCCCTCGAAATATTCTTGAACGAACTGTACCAACAGGGCAGTTCATAATTTCTGCTATCTCTTCATAGTTTAAACCTTCAAACTCTCTTAAAGATAAAGCGGTTCTAGTGTCCTCAGGAAGCCCACTAAGTGCATCATAGATAGTGTCCTTAAGGCTCTGAGCCATAAGAATTTGTTCTGGAGAGTCATTGGTGGGTAACTCAAAAAAATCTTCATTTTCGAAAATACTCAACTCTGATATAGAGGATTCTTTTCTACGACCTTTAGAAACTAAATAATTCTTAGCCGTATTAGCAGTTATTCTATAAAGCCAAGTATAAAATGCACTTTCCTCTCTGAACGAATCTATAGATCTGTAGGCTTTAATAAATGATTCTTGGGAGATGTCCTCTGCTAGTTGAATCTCTTTAACGAACTTAAAAGCAATAGAAACAATACGAGATTGATATTTTAGAACCAAAAGATCAAAAGCTCGATAATCTCCTTTTTTGGCTCTTCTTACCAAGGTAAGATCTGCTTCTTTATTTGTTTGTTTTTTTGATTGCTTATCAACCATAATGAAATAGACCCAACAATAAGGTAAAAGTTCTTATTAATAACAGTTCTTTTAAAATTAAATAGATCTTAAAGCTCTCTTGCAAGCTTTAAGGCCCCTCTAAAGCCCAAGTCTTGTGGTTTAACTCTGAAAATAGGAGTTACCTTAAGTAGACTATTCATCGTCTCGCTGTCTTCAAATATCTGTCTAAACTTGCTGTTGTCTATATCAAACAATAAGGAATTTGTTATCGATCCAGCTAAATAAACACCTCCAAGAGCACCCCAAGCCAATGCAACGTATCTTAAATAAGCAGCAAAAAGATAGTTCATGCTCTCTTTTACTTCTAAGCAAATAGCATCTGTGTTGTAATTTAATAAGATTTCTTCATTTGTAAGACTGCATTTATCTTGGCCTGAAAGAACACAATAAAAGAAGTTCAATCCTTTACCTGATAAAAAATCTTCAAAAGTAGGCATCCTTCCGGACTGATGTCTAAAAGCTTCTATAATTTGATCGAGGCTTTCTTTTTTTATCTTAGCAGGAATATTTAAATGTCCAGCCTCAGTTGAAACAACCTCTTCATTTACTATTCCTGCCATTCCCAAACCAGTTCCTGGCATTACTAAAACTTTTGGGCCCTTAGCATCTAAAAAATTTTGTCCAATTGTTTCTAGCTCAACTTCCTCAAGCAAATTAACTGCGTGAGCTTGCAAAGCCAGATCATTGACAACCTTAAGCCCATTTGGAAATAAACTTGATTGCAACTCTGATTGGCTAAATTCTAAATCACAATTTACAAACGTGATGACATCTCCTATTACTGGTGCAGCTACCCCTATAAAAGCCCTTCGTATATTGGTAGTTTTTATTGATGAAAGGTAACCCATACAAAGATCGCTCATAGAGTTGTATTCAGAGATCTTCAACTCCTTAGGATTGTGGTATGAAAGTCCGTCCTCGGTTATGGCAAACCTCGCATTAGTTGCGCCCAGATCGGCTAAAAGCGACGGCTTAAAATCCATTTTGGTTTTTCATGTGTTTATCTATGATTAAGACAGTCAAATTTCTAAATTCATTATCTATTGGATCAATCTTATTAACAAAAATATCAAAAAGCTCTATGTCCTCGTATTGTAATAATTTTTGAAAAAGTAATTGATCTTCCTTGTTTAAATGTTCGAAATCATTTTCTACGAAAGGCAAAAGAATTTGGTCGAGCTCCCACAAACCCCTTCTGCATTGCCACAATATTTTTTTCTTTAAATCTGTCAAGCTGTTTGCCCTATAATGGTAAGTGATAAAACCATGAATGCGAAAAGATTAATAAACTTAAACTATTTGAACATACTTGAAATAGTAGGTGAAGGGGCAATAGAGTTATTACAAGGGCAATTGACTTGTGATATGGGCAAAGTTAGTTCTAAAAGTCCCACCCAAGGAGCAATATGTAATGTCAAAGGAAGGATTATTAGCTCTTTTATTGTCGTTGCTCCTAATGACGAAAACACAAATAAGTTTTGGTTAATTGGTCCTGAGTTAATGATGAAAAAAACACAGGATGTTCTAAAAAAATATTCACCCTTTTATCAAGTAGATATTTCAATACTATCTGATAAAGATATATACGGTGCCAATAACGATGCCTTAGAGAGTTTTTTTCCTGATTTAAATTTTAATGACAACCAGTATATTCGCCATAGCAGTTTAGTTTTAGGTTATCTGGATAAAAAAATTAGACTCGTCATTACAAATAAAGGTGATACTGTTTTTAAGGATTCGGGTGAAATTTCCTCTGATTTAGGTGATTGGCATTTAGACAACTTCCTTATTAAAGACGTTGAAATAACGGAGGATCTTTCTGAAAAATTAACGCCTCATGAAATAAATTATGATGTTTCAGAAAGGGTAGATTTTGAGAAAGGTTGCTACACAGGCCAAGAAATTGTTGCAAGAATGCATTATCGAGCTAAAAGCTTACCAAGATTATATTTAACGGAAGGATCTAATGATCTCGCCGAAATAAATATGTCGGTGGAAAATAGCGCGGGAAGAAGAATTGGCTCTGTGGTAAAAGTACTGAAACATCAGAAAGGAAATTACGCCTTGATATCTATTAAAGCTGATGAGCTAGAGGAAGATTATAAGACTTCTGAAGGCAACACCTTGCTTAAAATAAACAAATAACCCTACCATTTAATTTCTGTCAGGTCGTTTTCCTTCAAAAATTTATTACATTTTAAAAAATGACCATTCCCGTGAAACCCTTTATATGCTGAAAGCGGTGATGGATGGACGGACTCCAAGACTAAGTGTTTTGATCTATCGATAATAGACCCTTTCTTCGAAGCATTTTTTCCCCACAACATGAAAACTATATTATCTGATTGGTTTAATTTACTTATTACCTTATCAGTAAATTTCTCCCAACCTATTTTTGCATGAGAGCCTGGAAGACTTTCTTCAACAGTTAAAACACTATTTAAGAGAAGAACTCCCTGTTTTGCCCATTTTGTCAATGAGCCATCAGAAGATTCTAGATTTCCTATACTTGTGGCTATTTCTTTATAGATGTTCTTAAGCGAGGGGGGAATTACTGCTCCAGTGTTAACTGAAAAAGACAGTCCATTTGCTTGGCCTGCTTGGTGATAAGGGTCTTGCCCTAGTATTACAACTTTAACTTCATTAAAAGGAGTCATTTTCATGCATGAGAATATGTTTTTCTCTTCGGGATAGATTACTTTTCCTGACTTTTTCATCTCCTCTAGGAGTTGACTGATAGTTGTCGTATATTCTTTATTTAATTCAGTTTCTAAAATCTCTTGCCAGTCGGATGGAAGAGTAGAGAATATATTTTGTTGAGAAACTTTCATCTTTAAGTAGCCTATTCTAAAGAAAAAAAAGACGCCAATAAACCAAAAAAAAATTAAGAATTTTATCCACAATTTCTGTGGATAAGTCTATGGATAAGTTTTACATATGTTGAAAATGCTTCTGTAACAAAGGAGTGTCAGCAAATTGTACAAATTTTGATCTAATATAAAAAAAAATAATAAAATCAATAGCTTATATTTTAGGCACTTTTTTTGTGCAAAAAATTATCCGTTCTTATGAGTTCATTGCTTAAGTGAGTAAAACTCTAGGTTTTATGTGTAAAAGATTGAAGCTAAGAAATTAGTTGAATACTTTAAATGCTTTTTATTATTTTAATAATAAATACAAGTAGATAGCATTCTAGCTTAAATTAAATAGCTGAGAACTCATAGAAAAAGAAAGGTAATTAATTTTAATAGAAGCAAATTAAAATGATTTTTAGATTAAATGTTTAGTCCCTACTTCCAGAGAAATAAGAATAAATATTGAAATAATTAAAAAGGTTTTTATTTGCTAGAATCACTTTTAAGAAGCCTAACATTAATAACATTTTCGATAGAGGAAAGAGTGTTTATAGCCTCCTCTTGTACTGTATTTTCTATATCAATAATGTTGTAAGCAATATCGCCTCTGCTGACATTAGTCATTTCAGCAATATTAAGATTTAGCTCTCCAAGGGAAGTAGTAATTTGCCCGATCATGGCTGGTACGTTCTTATTCGTTATAGTAATACGGCTAGGTGTTGTTTTGTTTAACTGAACATTGGGAAAATTAACAGAATTTTTAATATTGCCATTCTCGAGGAAATCAACCATTTGATTAACCGCCATAACTGCACAGTTTTCTTCAGCTTGAAATGTGCTGGCTCCTATGTGAGGCAGCAAAGTAACATCTTTATGTTGATTAGCTCTTTGAATTAAAGCAGGTGTTGGGAAGTCCGTTATGAAGTTATCTAAATTATCAGTATCAAGCATTTCTAAAACATGTTCTGTATTTACAACTTCGTGTCTAGCAAAATTTAGTAATGAAGCTCCTTTGCAATGCCTCAAAAGATCTTTATTTATAATCCCTTTCGTGGAATCTAAAGCAGGAATATGAATCGTTATGTAGTCGGAATTCTTAAATAATTCTTCCGGTGATTCTGCAGGAACAACTTCACTAGGAAGCTTCCAAGCTGCTTCAACCGAAAGAGCGGGATCATACCCAATAACAGCCATTTCTAAAGCGACTCCCATTTTAGCTACTTTCGAACCAATAGCTCCGAGGCCCACAACTCCTAACGTGGAACCGGCCAATTCCTTTCCTTTAAACAATTTCTTATTTTCTTCTAAATAAGGTTCAAGATCTTCCATCTCAGAAAGATGTTCTAAATTGTTTACAAAATCTATGCTAGAAAAAACATTTCGACTAGATAACATTAAACCTGCAAGAACCAATTCTTTTACAGCGTTTGCATTAGCGCCAGGGGTATTAAAAACAACAATACCTCTGTCAGTGCACAAATCAATTGGTATATTATTCACACCTGCTCCAGCTCTAGAGATTGCCCTGAGAGAACCACTAAGGTGACTTTCGTTTAATTTGGTGCTTCTAACCAAAATACCGTCTGGTGCTTCAGACGTTTCAGTAACACTGCAATCTGTTCCACTAAATTTTTCCAATCCGGTGACAGAGATATTACTGTAAGGTCTTACTTGAAAGCTTGTCATTTTAAATGTTGTCCTCTAAAAAAAGCGCAGGATATCATTAATTGCTATGATTCTCGATAAACTATATAGTCGACGGCTTTTTTTAATGCACATAAGATGAACAAACACTTTTTAAATCTTAAAGAATATGGATCTACTGCGGTGGTAGATTTAGTTTATGGCGCCCTTGAACTAAAGAAAGGGTCACAACAAAAGAATCTTAATGGTAAGTATTTAGCTCTTATTTTTGAAAAATCTTCTACCCGGACACGTTTATCTTTTGAAGTTGCGATGAACCAGCTCGGAGGCAGAGCCAGCTTTCTTTCTGTAAGCGACCTTCAGCTTGGACGAGGTGAACCCATTTCAGATACTGCCAAAGTTATAAGCTCGATGGCTGATGGAGTAGTTTTGAGAACCATAAAGCACAGCACTTTAGAAGCATTTGCTGAAAGCTCAAATTCACCAATCATAAACGGTTTAACTAATCTATCTCATCCGTGTCAGCTGCTGGCTGATATGCTTACTTTTATAGAACACAAAGGTTCATTAGAAAACAAAAAAGTTTGCTGGGTAGGAGATTTCAATAATGTTTGTTACAGCTACATGGAAGCGGCGGAAATTTTTAATTTTAATCTGACTATAGTCTGTCCAGATGAATATAAACCAAAAGATATAGTCCTGAATGGCAATGTAGAACTGACCAGTTCAATTAATTCTGGACTTAAAGAAGCTGACTTAGTAACCACAGATGTATGGGTTTCTATGGGAGACGAGAAAGATAGCGAAAGAAGGCTTTCTTCATTTTCAAACTATCAAATATCTCCAGCAGTTATGGACAGAGCTAAGAATGATGCGTTATTTCTTCACTGCCTTCCTGCTATTAGAGGGCAAGAAATCTCTGCCGATATGCTTGATGACCCAAGAAGTAAAGTTTGGGAGCAAGCAGAAAATAGACTGCATGCTCAAAAAAGTCTTCTACTTGCTCTTCTTTAAAAGGCTAGGCTAAAGTCTTCCTTATTGCTTCTTGCCATCTAAGGTATTTTTGATTGCCTTCTTCTTGATATGTTGATGAGGGAATAAACTCCCTATTAACTTTCCACACATCCTTCAAAGAATCAAAACCTGAATAGATACCTGCATTTATGCCTGCAAGAAAAGCAGCTCCCACAGCGGTAGTTTCTATAACTTCAGGCCTATAAGTCTTGATGCTTAAAACATTTGCTAACTCTTGACTAAACCAAGAATTAGCAACCATCCCACCGTCAATTTTTAGTTCTTTTATTTCTGCTCCATCTTGTCTCATGGCCTCTAAAAGGTCTTTTGTTTGGTAAGTAATCGATTCAAGAGTGGCCTTAGTAATTTCAGCTGCACCACTATCTCGAGTTAGGCCATAGATAGCCCCTCTGGCTTCAGGATCCCAATGCGGCGCGCCCAAACCAGTCAGAGCCGGAACTACCACAACCTTAGAATCCTCATGAGCTTGTTGTATTAAGGTTTCCGTATCTGATGCGGATTCAAAGAAATTTAAACCATCCCTAAGCCATTGGACAGCAGATCCTGCTACAAAAATACTTCCCTCCATACCATAAGTTATCTCTCCATCTATCCGATAAGCAATGGTAGAAAGAAGTTTATTTTTGGACTTCAAAAAGTCTTTTCCTGTGTTTAAGATAACAAAGCACCCAGTTCCGTAAGTACTCTTAACATCACCCTCTTCAAAGCAACACTGACCTATCAAAGCCGCTTGCTGGTCACCGGCCGCTCCCCCTATTGCTATGGAACCTCCAAACAGATTGGTCACTCCGTAGTCATGAACATTGTCACACACTTCAGGCAGCATGCTTTCTGGAATCTTAAAGAGATTTAAAAGTTCAACATCCCAAGAATTCTCTGCTATGTTAAAAAGCATCGTCCGCGAAGCATTGGTTGCATCTGTCTTGTGTTCCTTTCCCCCTGTTAATTTCCAAACCAAAAAACTGTCAACGGTACCGAACAGTAAATCACCATTATTTGCTCCTTCTCTTGCTCCATCAACATTATCAAGAATCCAAGCTAATTTAGTGGCTGAAAAGTAAGGATCTATTAACAAGCCTGTTTTTGCTTGTATCATTTTTTCTAAGTCAGGTGTCTTAAAATTATTACATAACTCAGAGGTGCGCCTATCTTGCCAAACAATTGCTGGATAAACAGGTCTGCCTGTTTTTTTATTCCAAACCAAAGTTGTCTCTCTTTGATTGGTGATGCCTATAGATGCAATATCAGAAGGCTTTAGGTCCAGCCTCTTTATTAAAGTTTCTGAAACAGAAAGAACAGATTCCCATATTTCATCCGGGTCGTGCTCTACCCAGCCATCATTTGGAAAGAATTGTTTAAACTCTTTTTGTTCGTAATCTATAAAACTTCCATCCTGATCAAAAATAACAGCCCTGGAACTAGTTGTGCCTTGATCAATAGCCATAATTTTTTTATTCATACACTCACCAAAAAAACAGAAAACAGAAAAAAGTTACTGATTTAAATATAAACACTTATCCACAGCAAATACACAATAATTTTCTATATTTATAGTATTGTAATTTACTATAAAACACAGTATCTTGTGTCTAGAATTAAAAAAACCACTATATGTTGGGTTATAGTAAAAAAAAAGAAAGAAAGTAGAAAAGCAAAAAAAAGGGAAAACGCATGGAAACTGCCACAGAAACAGGGAAACAAGAGCCTCAACAAGAAACAAGACAAGCTGAGCAAAAACCAGCAATAGCACCGGGGCAAATGAGAGTAATAAAAAGAAACGGCTCAGTCGTCTCTTACGATGCAGAAAAAATAGCCATAGCAATAACAAAAGCTTTCTTGGCCGTTGAAGGAGGAGCAGCAGCAGCTTCCACAAGAATACATAACGAAGTAAATGAACTGGCCAATGCCATAACGATAACTTTCAGCAGAAGAATGCCTTCAGGCGGAACACTCCATATCGAAGAAATACAAGATCAAGTAGAGCTGGAACTAATGCGCACTGGTGAACAGAAAGTAGCACGTGCATATGTTCTTTACAGAGAGGAAAGAAGAAAGGAGAGAAAAGAGACAGGACCGGTAACAGAAGAAATATCAGACATAAAAGTTGTTCTAGACTCAGGAGAGGACGGAGCAGTAGATATGGCCAGACTAGACAAAATGGTGGGCGAGGCCTGCGAAGGACTAGAAGGAGTGGCCAAGGAAGAAATAATAGAACAAGCAAACAAAAATCTTTACGACGGAGTGACTTTAGAAGACGTTAAATCTTCGCTGGTTATGACAGCCAGAACACTGGTAGAAAAAGAACCAAACTACACTTACGTAACAGCAAGAATACTATTAGATAATATAAGATCAGAAGGTCTTTCATATCTGGGCATGCAGACTCAAGCAACGCAACCAGAAATGGAGAAACTCTACCCAGAAGCATTAAAGCAATTCTTAGATAAAGGTGTAGAGAACAACATCCTAAATGCAGAACTGCAAAAAATGGACATCGAAAGATTAGGGAAAGCCATACAAGGAGAAAGGGATAATAATTTCACTTATTTAGGTCTACAAACCTTATATGACAGGTATTTTATCCATGACAACGACGTAAGGTATGAGCTTCCTCAAGTTTTCTTTATGCGTGTATCCATGGGGCTAGCTCTAGGAGAAGAGAATAAAGAGGAGAAGGCCATAGAGTTCTATAACCTTCTTTCTAGCTTTGATTACATGAGTTCAACTCCCACTCTTTTTAATGCAGGCACGCAGCACTCTCAACTTTCTTCTTGTTACTTGACTACAGTGCCTGATGATCTGCACGGCATATATGGAGCAATACAAGATAACGCTATGCTTTCTAAATGGGCAGGAGGACTAGGAAACGACTGGACTCCAGTTAGAGGACTGGGCTCGCAAATAAAAGGAACAAACGGAAAATCACAAGGTGTTGTTCCGTTCTTGAAAGTAGTAAACGACACCGCGGTGGCAGTTAATCAAGGAGGAAAAAGGAAAGGAGCCGTGTGTTCTTATCTTGAAACTTGGCACGTGGATATAGAAGAGTTTGTAGAGCTGAGAAAAAATACCGGGGACGACAGAAGAAGAACCCATGATATGAATACCGCCAACTGGGTTCCTGATCTGTTCTTAAAGAGAGTATCGGAAGGAAAAAGTTGGACGCTGTTCACTCCCAGTGATACACCCGACTTACATGACCTTTACGGTTTGGCCTTTGAAAAACGCTATGAAGAATATGAAGCGCAAACAGAAACAGGTGAAATAGACTTCTATAAGAAAATAGACGCAAAAGAGCTCTGGAAAAAAATGCTTTCGATGGTCTTTGAAACAGGACATCCCTGGATAACGTTTAAAGATGTTTGTAACCTAAGATCTCCGCAGCAACACGTGGGAGTGGTTCACTCTTCAAACCTATGCACAGAGATAACCTTAAACACAAGCCAAGACGAAATAGCTGTATGTAACCTTGGCTCTGTCAATCTAACGCACCACATAGCCGAAGGCAAACTGGATGAAAAGAAGATAGAGCAAACCATAAATACTGCTATCCGTATGTTAGATAACGTAATAGACATAAACTACTACGCGGTTAAGGCGGCTGAAACGTCAAACCTAAAACACAGACCAATAGGCCTGGGCATAATGGGTTTTCATGATGCACTCTACATGCTAAAAACTCCATACGCCTCAGATGAAGCAGTAGAATTTGCAGACAGGTCCATGGAGATGGTTAGTTACTATGCGATCAAGGCGTCTAGCAACTTAGCAAAAGAAAGAGGAGCATACAGCTCCTACGAAGGATCTCTTTGGAGCCAAGGCATTTTACCTATTGATTCCATAAAACTGCTCAAAGAAAGTAGAGGCGACGACTATTTAGACGTAGACGAGAGCTCGACCATGGACTGGGATGGCTTGAGAGAAACAATCAGAACACAAGGCATAAGAAATTCTAATGTTATGGCAATTGCACCAACAGCAACAATAGCAAATATAACCGGAGTGTCTCAGTCCATAGAGCCTACTTATCAAAATTTATTTGTTAAATCAAACCTCTCAGGTGAATTCACAGTAACAAACATACCCATGGTAGAGACTCTAAAAGAATTGGGGCTCTGGGACTCAGTTATGATCAATGACCTTAAGTATTATGATGGAAGCGTGGCAGGTATATCACGCATTCCAGAAGAAGTTAAAAAGCTCTACGCATGTGCTTTTGAAATAGAACCAAAATGGTTAATTGATGCTGCAAGCAGAAGACAAAAGTGGATTGATCAGAGTCAATCACTCAACCTTTACATCAATGAACCAAACGGTAAAAAGCTAGATATTATGTACAGAATGGCTTGGTTAAGAGGCTTAAAAACAACTTATTATTTAAGATCCAAAGGTGCAACCACCTCGGAAAAATCAACAATAGCAACAGGAGAATTAAACGCCGTATCTGCTACAGCAGAACCGCAGGCTGTTCCACAAGCTGCCCCTCTTCCTGATGCATGTTCTATAACAGATCCAGACTGCGATGCATGTCAATAAAATTAGGAGAAAATTATGTTAAGTTGGGACGAATTTGAAACACCAGAATCAGCAAAAAAGCCACCGGAACAAGAAAAACAAGTGGCGCCAGTAACAACGACCGAAGTAAAAGAAGAAAAAACTGAGGAAGCTTACAAAGAACAGTCAAAAATAAATGTTTCTTTGGAAACAGGACCAGTTTCTAGTCGACTCGAAAGAGCAAAAAAAGCAGTAGAAAAATTTGATCTAGCTCTAGGCGAAGCTGCATTAGCGGGCTCAGGATCTAGAGTGAATGTAGATGAAAAAGCCATGATCAACTGTAGTGCTGACGTCAATCAGCTCGTCCCGTTTAAGTACGATTGGGCCTGGCAAAAATATCTAGATGGTTGTGCAAATCACTGGATGCCGCAAGAAGTAAACATGACCGGGGATATTGCACTCTGGAAGTCTGAAGAAGGATTATCTGAAGATGAAAGAAAGATCGTCATGCGAAGCTTGGGGTTCTTTTCTACAGCAGACTCTTTAGTAGCTAATAACCTTGTTTTGTCGGTCTACAAGCACTTAACCAATCCAGAGTGTCGCCAATACTTACTGAGACAAAGCTTTGAGGAAGCGATTCACACTCATGCGTATCAATACGTCATTCAATCCCTAGGTATGGATGAAGCAGAGCTGTTTAATATGTACAGAGAAGTTCCTTCAGTGGCAAGAAAAGCGTCGTGGGCTTTAGAGTTTACTAAAGAATTAGATGACCCTCATTTCCAAACAGGGACTGTAGAACAAGACAAGAAATTGCTACGTAATCTGATAGGTTTTTATTGTGTTCTGGAAGGCATGTTCTTTTACTGTGGCTTCACTCAGATCCTTTCCATGGGCAGAAGAAACAAAATGAACGGAACGGCAGAACAATTTCAATACATTCTGAGAGATGAATCTATGCACCTTAACTTCGGTATTGATGTTATCAATCAAATTAAACTTGAGAACCCGCAACTGTGGGACGAAGAAATGCAAGACCAAGCCGCAGGCATGATACTTCAAGGCATGCAGCTTGAAATAGAATACGCCAGAGACACTATGCCAAGAGGCGTTCTAGGAATGAATGCCAGCATGATGGAAGAATACCTAAACTACATAGCAAACAGACGTTTAGTGCAGATTGGTTTACCAGAAGAATTTCCTAATGCTGAAAACCCCTTCCCTTGGATGTCTGAAATTATGGACCTCAGAAAAGAGAAGAACTTCTTTGAAACCAGAGTAATAGAATATCAAACAGGTGGTGCTTTAACCTGGGACTAAATGGTTAAAATCATAGGGCATCGGGGGGCCTCTGATGATGCCCCAGAGAATACAATATCTTCAATTAAAGAAGCCTTTATGCAAGGCGCCGACGGTGTTGAGGTTGATGTCAGATTAACCAAAGATGAAAGAATAGTCTGCATACATGATAAAAATACCATTAGGACTACCGGTCTATCTTTAGAAGTTAAGAACACGAATTATAGAGAATTAAAAAATCTCGATGCGGGTAGTTGGAAAGGAGCTGCCTGGAAAGATGAATTAATACCATCATTAGAAGAAGTGTTAAAAGAAGTTCCTATAAATAAAGAAATATTTATAGAAATAAAAACAAGCTTAGAAATAATAGACCCTCTAATTTCTTTGGTTTTGAGCTCTAAAATAATGCAAAAGAATATTACCATGATCTCATTTAACGCTGAGGTGATTAAAGAAATTAAATTACGCCTGCCTAAAGTTACATGTAACTTGCTGACTGCCTTTGACCCCTCCTACAATGAAAAAGACTTACCTCAATTATTAAAAAAGATAGATGCAGATGGTGTTGGGGTGCAAAACCACGCCAAGCTTACAAAGGATTTTATTGAAAAAATAAAGAACATAAATAAAGATGTGCACGTGTGGACGGTAAATGAAGGAGAGAAAGCTAAGAAATATTCTTTGTTGGGACTTTCGTCAATAACAACAAATAAACCAAGGCATATTAAATACTTCTTATCGGCTTCTTAGTAATAGTTTTGCTATAATTTAAACTTTACAGCTATTCGTATGAAAAATCATAATCAAGGGTTCTTAGGATTGGTTCAGAAAGCATTGGAAACAATTCCTGAATGTGATGTTCATGAGGTAAGAAATAAAATTGAACAATCTCAGGATTTTATTCTTGTAGATGTTAGAGAAGATAGAGAATGGGTTCAGGGAAATATACCCTCCTCCATACACATTGGGAAAGGAGTTATTGAAAGAGACGTGGCTAATCTAATACCAAACCAAGAAATAGAAGTAGTTCTTTACTGTCAGGGAGGTTTTAGATCTGCTCTTGCGGGAGAGAGCCTAAAAGAAATGGGATATAAGAATGTATTGTCCATGAGCGGTGGTTTTAGTGACTGGGTTAATAATAACTTTCCTGTTCATCAAGAGAATTAAGTCTTGTGAAAAAGATAAAGAAAGTAGGAATTACTGAGGTTGTTCTCAGGGATGGCATTCAATCGATTCTTGCTACTCGGGTTGCCTTGAGAGACTTGGTTCCGATAATACCTGCTTTAGATAAGGTTGGTTACTGGTCAATGGAAACATGGGGAGGAGCTACTTACGATGCCTGTATCAGGTACCTTGATGAAGACCCTTGGGAAAGACTAAGGGTATTTTCTAAATTAATGCCTAACACACCGCAACAAATGCTTATCAGAGGTCAAAACCTAGTGGGTTATCGCCATTACTCTAATAAGGTAGTTTCAGAATTTTTAGATAAATCTGCTGAAAATGGAATTCATGTCTTTAGGACCTTTGATGCCCTGAACGATTTTAATAATATTGAATTTACAATTAAAGAAGTTAAGAAACTGGGTAAACATGCGCAGGGAACCATGGCTTACACTACAAGCCCTGTGCATAATCTTAGTACATGGATGGAGCTGGCAAGAAAAATAGAGGATGCAGGAGCGGATTCAATTGCCATAAAAGACATGGCAGGGTTACTTAAACCTTTTGATGCATTTGATTTAGTCAGCAACCTCAAAGAAAAACTATCCATACCTGTTCATATGCAAACTCATGCGACCACCGGTATGTCCACAGCCACCAACATGAAAGCCATTGAGGCTGGTATAGACAATATAGATACTTCGATTTCTTCCATGAGCATGACCTACGGACACTCAGCCACTGAAACTTTGGCCGCCATCTTCGAAGATGAGGATGTTGCTATAGATTTAGACATCCAAGCATTAGAAGAGATTTCTCTTTTCTTTAAAAAAGTAAGGGAAAAATATTCCGAGTACGAAGGTGATATGAAAGGAGTTGATTCGACTATGTTGGTTAAGCAAGTGCCGGGTGGAATGTTATCTAACTTAGAATCTCAGCTGAAAGCCAACAAACAGCAAGATAAAATTGAACTGGTAAAAGAAGAAATACCCAAAGTAAGAAAAGACTTTGGCTACCCTCCTTTAGTTACTCCGGCCTCTCAAATCATTGGAGCTCAAGCTCTTTTAAATGTTATGGGAAACGTGCGTTACGGCAATCTTTCAAACGAATCAAGAAATCTACTGTTAGGAAAGTATGGCGAACTTCCAGGCGAAGTGAATCAGGAACTTCTTTTGAAAGTCTCTTCGTTGGATCAGGAAATAAAGGAAGAAAATTCTGAAGATTTAATGACCATGAAAGAAGAACTTAAGAAATTATGCATCGAAAATGATTTAGAAGATCTTTCAGAAAATATAGAAATGCTACTAACGTATATCCTTTTCCCTAATATTGCTTTGAGATTTTTTAAAACTCTTCGATAAATTCAATGACCTTTATTGGCCTTATGTGCAAGAATTAGATTTTATGGAACAAAATTTTAAAGTTACAAACCTTGATCGAACATTTGGAGCTACTGTTACCGGCATCAAGCTTGCGGATATAGATGATAATACAACAAAAGATTTATATCGCCTCTGGTTAGAGAGATCTTTACTTATCTTTCCAGCTCAACACCTGACCAACGAACAACAAGTTAGATTTGCCGAAAGGTTTGGCAAACTAGAATTTGATCTTAGCCCTATAAGCAACGTCAGAACCGATGGCACCGTAAGAGACGCTAAAGATGATGATATCGTTAAGTCCCTTAGAGGCAACATGGAATGGCATCATGACAGTACTTACATGCCCGTTCAGGCTAAAGGGGCAGTGTTTACCGCTCACCAAGTCCCTTCCAAAGATGGACGGACAGGTTGGGCAGACATGACCGCTGCTTACGAGGCACTGGACCAAAGCATGAAGGATAAGATAGAAGAGCTTTCTGCTTATCATTCCTACGAATGGAGCCAGCAAGAAAGGTACGGTCATAAACCGCAAAGCGAAAGTGAATTTAATGGTTATGGATTTGATGTGGATCCAAAACCACTCAGACCTCTTGTAAAAATACACCCAGAAACGGGTAAAAAAACTTTAACGATAGGACGTCATGCCTACAAAATACCTGGACTTCCAGATCAAGAGGCCAGAGATCTTGTGAAGCACTTAGAAGACTTTGCTTGCCAAGAACCAAGAACTTACCATCACGCATGGACGGCTGGAGATGCTGTGATCTGGGACAACAGAAACCTCATGCATCAAGCTCAACCTTGGGACTTAACTGAGCCTAGAATCATGTACCATGCCCGACTTGAGGGCGATGCCAAAAGCGAGTCTGCTCTCAACTATAAATAGTTACTTTTTAACTAACAAACAGACTAAGTTTCTTTTTGTTGCAGTTTTCTTTCAGTTCGTAAAAACATAAAGAAACACCAGGTGGCCACTGCTGACAATACATGCCAAATACCATGAGCCTGGAAGAATCTGTCAGGGTCACAATAAGAACTGTCAGGTACACCGGTCAGCCAAATAGAGAAGGCTATTAAATAACTTGCTTGGCCTGCAAAGAACCACGGACTGTATTTTCTTCTGTAGCGAGGCGCTTGTGGAGACAATAGTGCAGGAATCCAAAACAACAGTACCCACCAGTATTTATCAAATTCAGCAATAATTTCTGTAGGAAAAATACCAAAAACCGCACAAACCACAAACCCAACAAGACCAGAAAGCCATCTGAATAGAGGCGACCAAAATCTATACAGCGCTTCCGATATACACCAAAGCCCGATAGATAAACCAAACAAATCAATGCCGATAGAGAAATCAAACCAACGCATGAGTCCATCAATTACAACTATGGCTATATAGACCGTAAAAAATGTCTTAACTGACCAGCGACCCATTTCTTTAACATTGATTAACCAAGGTAATAATATGTACATCACCATGCTAAGGTTATCTGCCCATTGACCCCAGTCTGTGTGCGTACCATGCATAAGCATGGATCCAGGTCCTAAATAAATAGCCGCTCCTGCGTAAAGCATAGAGATAGGAGTAAGACCATGGAATTGATTAGAATCCGCACTCCTGACGTCTTTAGACAACACCCAAAACATTAACAATCCAGTAATCATGAAGCCTAAGTTACTTAAAGCATTCACAGGTTCTCTGAACATGGATGTACTCACCCTCTCGCACCATCTTGAAGCTTCACCTATTACAGCACCAGGCTCTAAAGAAGGAATAACACCCATCAATCCTAGGAAAACATACAAAAGCATAAATCCAGCACTTATAGAGAAAGCAATTGGAAATGCTTTAGCTTGCCAATCATATCTATCTACAATTTTATCTTCCATAAATTAAAAATATTTAGTTAGTCGTGTTTAGTAAAAAAATTAACTATATCACTCTGATGAAAAAAGAGGGCATAAAGCCCTCTTCTTCCCTTCCCAGAAATTAGAGATCTTTAGGCAGTTCTCTTATCTGCAACCGCTGCAGCCCAGATCACTAGACCAAATAAAATCTTGTTAACAAAATCTGCTAGGTTATAAATAAGGTTTAGAGAACTTGCATCCACTGAACCCATTAAATAACCAAATACGTATCCTGCTGGATAAATCGCCCAACCTACAATAATGATCCACATCATTGTGGTGTAAGCAGTTTGAACTGATGGACTGGTTGTTAAAGCTGCTTCTTTGCCTTCTCCCATCCATAGTATGTAGATCATGTAAACCCAAAAAGCCACTCCTATAAGGAATGCTGGAAGAGCTGGCATAAGACCTGCTTCTCCTGCATAACCAAATACAAGCATCAGTAAAGAGCTCACGAATAATTTATAAAACAAAGATGCAGCAACTTCAGTTACCGCTCTTAGAATAAGATAAAACTCTGCCATGAGCAGTGGAACAGTTAAGAGCCAATCTATGTATCTAAATACTGTCGGTGTTTCTCCCGTGTCAATCCACACGCCACGCATGTAAAGATAATGCCAAAAAGCTATACCCGTTACCAACCCAGCGATAGTCAGTGAGGTTTTCCATTTTTCTCCTACGTTATCTCTTTCAATAAAAAAGAAAACAGTAGCTGCCAATAAAGCCGCTGTTACCAGCCAAAACGATACTCCCACAAAGTCATTTGCATCCAGGTCCCCTCCGCTAGCAGCAAAAAGAGGTGCTGCAATAAAGCTGGATAATATGATTAGAAATTTCATGTCTTACTCCCATATGAATGATTTAATAAATAGATAAAAATTAGATTTAATCTATTCTGGGCGTCCGAATTATCAACCTAAAAAACCGTGTCCGGTTATTTCGTCAAATTCAGCAAGACAGGTAAGTAAAAATAACGTCTTTTGGTAAATTCTTCAACTAAAAAATACGATTAATTAACTAATCGTATTTTTTAAGTTAATTTTTCAGGCATTAATGCAGAATAAACTAAAGATCTTAACTCCCTTCTGACTTGGTAGGTTGAAGAAGGAAGAAGCTGGGTCATGAAAATTATAACTACTTCTTCTTTGGGGTTAATCATGAAAACTGTACTTGCAGCTCCGCCCCATCCGTATTCTCCTATATCGCTTAGAGTCTGAGACTTAGCTGGATCTAACATCACAGAGAACCCCAATCCAAAACCTACGCCTGCGTATGGCGTTTCACTGAAAGCAGATTGACTCATTTCAGTTAAATCTTTTCCATCAGGCAAATGATTACAACTCATTAACTCTATTGTCTTCCTTCCTATTAAACGTTTCCCCTTAAACTCTCCTTGGCCAATGATCATTGAACAAAAGTTATAGTAATCGCTCATAGTAGAAAACAACCCACCTCCTCCAGATAATAATTTAGTGTTTAAAAAAGGAATTTCTAAAAGCTTGGGTTCGCTCTTGGGACTGTGCTCATATAATGAAGCTAATCTCTCTTTCTTTTCTTCCGGACAAGAGAATCCCGTATCGACCATTTCTAAAGGCTCAAAAATATTCTTTTTAAAATACTCATCAAGCTTCATTCCTGATAAAACTTCAACCAGGTAACCCAGAACATCGGTGGAAACTGAATAATTCCATTCGTCTCCGGGTGAGAACTCCAATGGCAGTTCAGCAAGAATATTAACCATTTCTTCTAAAGTGTCGGCTTGCTGTAATTTTGTTTTACGGTAAGCAGCATCAACGTTAGATTTGTACATAAAGTCATAAGTAAGACCTGACATGTGTGACAAGAGATCTCTGATTGTCATGTGTCTTTTAGGTCTAGAAGTTAAAAAGTTTGGATAAACACCTGATTCATAAACTCTCAGGTTCTTCCAAGAAGGTATGTACCAGTGCACCGGATCATCCAGTCTAAATAAACTCTTTTCAAATAATTGCATGATGGAGATGCTGGTGATCGCCTTAGTCATGGAGTAAATTCTAAATATGGCATCTTCTTGCATGGATTTATTATTCTCACGATCCATCAAGCCCAAAGAGTCCAAATAAGCTACCTCGCCTTTTCTTGCAACCAAGGTCAAAGTACCAACATACTTGCCATCCTTGACATAAGTTTCGTCTAAGTAGGACCTAATATTCTTTAAGACTTCTGAGTCTAAGCCTACAGATTCTGGGTTTACTGTTTTCATTTTTACCCTCCTAGATAAAGTGAAAGATGATACTAAATTTTTAATTAAAACCATGCAAGTTTCAGCAATAAAGTTTTCTCCTTACGAAAAAAAAGATTATTATTGTTTTATCGATAGAAAATTAAGGAATCAAAATGCATGACCTAGTTATAAGAAACGGAAAAATAGTTGATGGAAGTGGCAATGAATCATTCATGGGTGATATTGCAATTGATAAAGATCGTATAAGTAAAATAGGTCTGGTTGAAGGTCAAGGGGAAAAAGAAATTGATGCTAAAGGTCATCTTGTTACTCCTGGATGGGTTGATATACATACGCATTATGACGGGCAAGTCTGTTGGGATTCTTATTTAACCCCTTCTTGTTGGCATGGAGTTACTACAGTGGTGATGGGGAATTGTGGCGTCGGTTTTGCTCCTGTAAAGCCAGGAACAGAAGAATTTCTTGTTCAACTCATGGAAGGAGTTGAAGATATTCCTGGAGTGGCACTAAATGAAGGAGTGAGTTGGGACTGGGAGAGCTTTCCACAATACCTTGATTCCATTGGAAAAAATAATTATGCCATGGATATCGGTGCAATGATTGGGCATGGACCAATAAGATCGTACGTCATGGGAATGGATAGATGCCAAGGCAAAGAAGAAGCATCTGATGGTGAGATAGCAGAAATGGCGGAGATCACCAAAGAGGCCATAGAAGCAGGAGCTCTTGGTTTCAGTACTTCAAGAACTTACCTACATAGAGATAAATCTGGTGAGTACGTTCCTGGAACGGAAGCTAGCGCTAAAGAAATGAGAAAGATAGCGAATACTATCGCGGATCTAGGAAAAGGAACTTTGGAAATAGTTTCCGATTGGATGGATAAAGACGTTGAGCTGGACTGGATAAAAGAATTCGTAGAGGAATCTGATAGAACACTTACTTATGCACAAACAGGAGGTGACCCTTTTACAACTTGGAAATATTGTGAAGAAAATTTTTCTAAAGGTGTAAAAATTCGACCTCAATTCACCGGCAGACCAACTGGAATGTTGTTCAGCTTAGAATCAACCGTTCATCCTTTTATCGCACATCCTAGTTATGCAGAAATAGCTGATAAGTCATTAGAAGAAAAAGTGACTGCTATGAAAGACGAATCCTTCAAAGAGAGAATTCTTGCTGAGGAACCTGCTGTTGATAAGAATCATATGATCTACACCCTGATGACTGCATTTGATAAGCAATTCCCAATGGATCATATTCCTAATTACGAGCCGCCACTTGAAGCTAGCATTGCGGGTATAGCAAAAAGCTCTAACAAACCTGTCATGGAAGTGTTGTATGAAGAACTGCTTAAAAATGATGGTAAAACATTTGTTTGGGCCCCATTCGCACCCTACCCTGACCACAACCTGGATTTCTATAAAATGATTATGGAGTTTGAGAGCTCTGTAGCGGGTCTCAGTGATGGAGGCGCGCACTGCGGACTTATATGTGATGCCAGTATGCCGACTTGGAACATATCTCACTGGACTAAAGATAGAGTTAACGGAGAAAAAATACCGTTAGAGTTTCTTGTAAGAAAGCAAACCAAAGAGACTGCAGAAACTTTTGGTTTAATGGACAGAGGACAAATTAAAGAAGGCTACATGGCTGATATCAACATCATTGATCATGAGAATTTATGTGTTTATAAGCCGGAGATGGTGCATGACCTCCCTACCGGAAGCAGAAGGATCATCCAAAAAGCTGGTGGCTATATTGCTACCATAAAAAGTGGCGTGGTGACTTTCAAAAATGATGAAGCCACAGGTGAATTACCAGGAACTTTAATCAGAGGTGAGCAAGCAGCACACGCTTAAATCATGTCCTTCACAACGCCTGATTTATCAGATGAGAATCCTGATGCCTTAGCACTTCTGCCTATTCTCAAGAACCTAGGCGGAAGAAAATCCTTTCATGGTCAAATAGAAACTCTGAAATGCCCAGATGATAATTCTTTTGTAAAACAACTTTTAAACTCTGAAGGTAAAAAAAGAATTCTGATAGTGGATGCCAATGGAATTAATACAGTGGCTCTTTTAGGAGACATGATTGCAGAAGCTGGCGTAAAAAATAACTGGAGTGGTGTGGTTATCAACGGCTACATACGGGATGTTGATATCATCAAAACACTAGATATTGGAGTTCAAGCATTGGGCACCATGCCTGTGAGAAGTGAAAAGAAAAACCAAGGTGAGCTTGGAATAGATGTATCTTTCGGCGGTCTAACTTTTAAATCAGGGGACTACGTTTACGCTGACAATAACGGCTTGTTGTTAAGTAAAGAAGAATTGAAGCTTCCTTAAATAGATCTTAAGGCCTCTGTTATATCTCTTCTGGCAGCATTCCAAGCCGGGAACAATCCCCCTATCAAACCCACTATAAGAGCCAAGGTCATGCCTTGTTGAACGATTTCACCTGTAACTGCAAAAGCGAACGCTGTCTGCGTAAAGGAACCACCAGCCAAAGTGGAAACGGTGTATCCATTAAACAACGCATAAGCTATAGCCGCTCCAAGAAGACCACCTATAGTTGCTAAAATTAATGCCTCAATCATCAAAGACACCAGAACAGTAGAACCATTAAATCCTAGCGCTCTTAAAGTACCTATTTCAACCAATCGAGTAGAGACAGCGCTATACATGGTATTTAATGCAGCAAATACAGCCCCTACTGCCATGATATAGCCCACCACCTGTCCAAATATCTTTATTAGGTCTGAACCTGAAGCTTGGCTGTCGTAGAAATCTAATTCGGTCAAAACTTTTAACTCCAAACTTGGGTAATTTTCTATGTAGATACCTAAATCATCAAAACTCTCTTTACTTTCCAATCTAACGATCGCACTTGAAACAGAGCCTTCTCGTCTAAATATATTTTGCGTTATGGGTAAATCAGCCCAAACTTCTGATTCATGGACATCACCGCCAGTAGTGAAAATACCAACCACAGTGACGAAGCCGTCTCTTACTTTTATTTGGTCTCCTAGATCAACTCCTTCGTATTGGTCATGAGCTCCTTTACCTATAATCACCTCGGCAGTTCCGGTGTTAAAATTTCTTCCGCTTATAATCTCTAACTCAGGTCTGATTGTAAAACTGGTCTGTTGAACTCCCCTAAAAGGCAGGTTCGATGTCGACTCTGCTCCTTTCTTTTTCAAATCAATAATCGCATAAACTTCACCAGCGACAAGAGGGTCTCCGTTTTCTTCTTTGACTCCTGGTGAATTCAAAATGATGTCAACTTCCTGCATTCCAAGTCCACTACTAAGTTCTGAACTGGATCCATCCCTTAGAATTATCACCCTGTCTTCTTGTCCCGTATTGGATATTGTTGAATTTAGTCCTTCTCCCATAGCCAAAAGAGAAACCATCACTGCTACTGAACCTGCGATACCTACAATAATGACAATAGAAGCACCTGAGCGCTGAAGCACGCTTTGTAGGTTCATTTTTGTTATGGAGAAAACCTGTCTAATAAAACTCATATTAATTTTTCCTTAAAGCGTCTACTACATTTAATCTCATGGCTGAATAAGCTGGAAATAATCCAGATACAGTAGCAGTTAACAAAGCCAATGCTATAGCGCTTAGAACTATAGAAAATGAAAACTCTATTTGTCCTGCAA
>Ga0209425_10000683_pt1 | contig 40774 bp, 32 predicted proteins | sample COG_05_FD_184749 | JGI IMG/M metagenome (GOLD analysis project Ga0209425, IMG submission 184749) | Pelagic Microbial community sample from North Sea - COGITO 998_met_05 (SPAdes) (version 2) | ecosystem: Environmental > Aquatic > Marine > Neritic zone/Coastal water | place: Helgoland, sampling...
TTCATCCATGGTGAAACGGGTCCGCGACCAATCACAACTCGCCCCCAATTTCTTGAGCTGATCGAGGATGATGCCCCCGTGCTCATGGGTCCAATCCCATGCGTGGCCCAAAAATTCATCTCGGCTTAAATCGGATTTTTTAATGCCCTTTTCACGCAACCGACGGACCACTTTGGCTTCTGTGGCGATGGACGCATGATCGGTTCCTGGCACCCAACACGCATTCTTACCCAACATCCGAGCCCGTCGCACCAGGACGTCTTGAATGGTATTATTCAGCATATGCCCCATGTGAAGAACACCGGTCACATTGGGTGGTGGAATCACGACCGTGTAAGGCTCACGTTCATCCGGCTTGGATTCAAAGAATCCATTCTCTAGCCAGAATTCGTACCACTTCGTCTCCGAAGCATTGGGGTTATACTGGGCAGGCAATTCCATGGCGGTTCTTTCAAAGTTTCGTGCTATGCAAAAATGGCATAAAAAAGAAGTCGTTCCTCAACGAAGAGGGACGACTTCTCAAATGGCGACTTCGCCTAATTCGATTTGGGAGATTACTCCTTGTTCAGGGGTGCTCCGGTTGAAGCCGGCTTTACCGGTGCTCCTCCCGCATTGTTGATGTCAGATGCTTCGACCTTCCCTTTGATGCGGATCACCTTCGTAGGCTCATTGGAAGCATTCGAAGTGATGGTAACGCTCTTGTTGATTGGGCCGATGCGTTTCGTGTCATAGCGCACGCTGATGGCTGATGTTGCACCCGGCATAATGGGTGTCTTCTCACATTTTGGCACCGTGCAGCCGCATGAACCTTTGCAACGTGAAATGATCAGCGGCTCCGTTCCGTCATTGGTAACCGTGAATTCACACCCTCCATCGGCACCTTGTGAAATGGTTCCGTAATCATGAACGTCTTTGTCCAATGAGATGGACGGTCCTTGTGCAATGGCTACCGTGAACGCTCCAGCGATCATTAAGCAAGCAGTCAAAAATTGTTTCATAGCTAATTTTCTTATTTCGTTATAAAGATAGTCAGATTCAAGGAAATGAAAACGTCAAACGTTCAAATTGAGACAAATTCACATTTCCCTTTCTCAAGGAGTCAATTATCGAGCCAAAAAAAAGGGATACACCAGCGTGCATCCCTTTTTCGGCTTTTTCAAATCCGTTTTTATTCGCAGCTCGTTCCAAATACAGAAAGGAACTGAAGCAAATCAGGCGTTCCAATGGAGCCATCATTGTTCAAATCACCTGGGCAATCTCCGGCAGAAGAGAACTCACATGATCCGTCGTCCATATTCGCTGTGGCGTCATAGTTCTCCGCCTCTTCATACGTACAACCGGCAGCAACTGCATTCAAGCAAAAGCCGTCCGCTGTGACACTGAAAGGATTGTATTCCGCGTAAGCTGGGTCTGCGCAACCTGCGCACTGATCGCAACTGTTGAAACAAGCACCAGAAGTCAGCATATCGCCCGTGACTTCTATGACACGGTTGCCTCCGTTGCCACAATCACCGACGCTCTCGTCAGCACCCCATGCATCGCCATTGATGAATTTATACTCGTACGAACCGATTTGCAATTGAAGGACTACTTCATGAACCCCGTATCCTACCAAAGGAACAGTAATTGAAGCCGGATCCCACCCTTGGAAGCTTCCTGCCAGATGCACTCCTGCATCCGCAACCACTTCGTTGGACATGTTCACACGGAAAGCCACCAGGTAGGTACAGCTTCCGTCGTCGACATTGGCTCCTTCCTCGTAGTTCTGAGCGGATGTATCCGTGCAACCGTTGTAGTTGCAGTCTCCTTCATCCGTTGCATTTTCATTGTAGTTATCCGCTGAGTCGTCCTGGCATCCCACAACCTCTTGGCAATCCAAAACGGTATCGCCATCGGTGTCGGTGTAATCACAAGCAACGCTCAGATCACAGAAGTCGGTGAATCCACATGCCATCGGATCTCCACAACCCATGTTGAATGAAGAAATAGGGGCCACCCACAAGTAGCTGGCTCCGATAATGGGAACAGCTGACTGCCATACTCCATTGGTCTCACTCAAAATCACTGTACCTCCTGAAATCGGATCCACAAAGCGAATGAGATCACCACAGAATGAGATGGAAGCAGCTCCTGCCAAACCAACCAAATCTGCGAGCAAACCGCCGGTTTGATCCGTGATGTTGCTAAAGTTCATAGGGCCATCCGTTCCATCGCCCAAGAACACACCGTTCAATGCGACGTTCGGATTGACACTTCCGCTCGCTTCACAGTCGGCAGCAAAGGCTTCGTTCTCCGTTCCTGTGAGGGTAACTCCGACCAACCAAACGGATTCCGCACCTGTGACAATGGTCTCTGACTCATTGAAATCACAACTGCCATCGTCATCTGTAGCCGCTCCGTTGTAGTTACAAGCAATCGCACTGGTACATCCGAAGACCACCAACGAATTGCCTTCGCAATCGAAGCCTTCTTCTGCATAAACGCAGCTGCCATCGTTCGTGGTTGCAAGTGCGTTGTAGTTGCATGCTGCTTCATCGTCGCAACCGGGTCCAAGATCCACCACCTGCATGCTCACTGCCAAGCGAGGAGCCGTGTAATCCTGAATGATATCGATCCACGCCAATGCCTCTTCTGGCCCCATGGTCGGGTTCAATGTCAGCTGTGTCGCCGCGATGCTGGTTCCGTTGGCTTCGTCCACCATTTGGGTCGTTGCTACATCCCACCATTGCCAAGGAGAACCATCATAAGGCTCCGATGGCATGCCGTCCACGTAATTGTTCATCACGGGGTACAAACCGTCCCAACCATTGTTGCCCAGCGCTGCTGCTGGATCGACCAAGCCGATTTCAGCAAATGAAGCATTGTTATTGGTAGCATAACCGTTGATTTCACTGTGCACATCAAATGCACCAGAAACCTCAACAACCGGCTCATTGGTGGTAGGAACAATCAAAACTCCCGTGGTGTAGGGGGCAAATTGGTCGTGGGGAGCGTGGAAGCTCACCATTGGCATATCGCCCTCGTCCAACCAGTTCAAGTCACCTAAAGCACCTCCCAAGTTCATTTGGAAGTTGAAATCTGAGGAATATCCAACGTGGTTGGCCATGCACAATTGGAACCCACCGGCAGATGCTGGCGCATAAGTGTCCGTGGTTGCATTGGGATCCCCATGGATGCTTTCAATCACAACAGGGATATAAGATCCGTCTCCTGGATCGTACCAAAACTTGGTGATCGGATTGCCTGCGTCGTCCACGATGATGTCATTGTAATCCGAAATCGTAGATGAAGCAAGGGTGATGTAACCACCGGTTCCCTCGCCAAACATTGCAATCTTGTCTCCGCTCACTCCGTAGGGATTGCCGTCTTCAGCGATCGACTTGCGGAAATAACGAACCGCGGTGCGGCTGTCTTGAACGCCCCTGTACGCGGCTTGGATCAGCTGAGTCGTACGCTCCGTTTGAGTTCCAGCAAGTGGATTCCAACCCAATCGGTAATCGACCGACGCTACTACATATCCCATTCGAGCAAAGCGGCTGCAGATTTCAACCGCACTGCTGTCTGTTCGTGTTCCAACGGCACTTCCATTGACATATTGTGGCAAGAAGTTACCCGTGTGGAAGTAGAGGATCACCGGACGATCTGTCTCCGAATCACCTGCGGGTTGGTAGACATCCATCAACAAGTTCTCAGCCATTGGCGGCATGCCCTGCAAAGCTGGAATAACCGTAATATTTTCTCCATAAACTACGCCAGCCTCAACGGTGACGTCCTCAAAAATCTCATCGATGTATCGGACTCCACCTGCAATCGTTGACTCGGTAACTACACCCATCGCCAAGCCCATGCGCGGCGTGTTGTAGTCAATCATCTGTTCAATCCAACCCATGGCTTCCTCTTCGCCCATTGTTGGGTTCAACGTCAATTGGGTAGCAAGGATATTGGTTCCATTGGCTTCGTCGTAGGCGGCTACAGGAGCTTGATCCCACCACTGCCAAGGAGAGCTATCATATGGCTCCGTTGGGATTCCATCGACATAGCTATTCAATACAGGAAACAATCCGTCGTAGCCCAAGTTGGCCGGCGAACCCGCATCATCCAATCCAGCATCGGCGAAGATTGCATTGTTATTCGCCGCATAACCATTGATCTCTTCATGAATGTCCATGGCTCCAGAAACCTCAACGACAGGTTCGTTGGTCGTAGGCACGACCAATACTGACGTCTCGTAAGGAGCAAACGGATCGTGAGGACATTGGAAACTAACCATCGGCATGTCACCTTCGTCCAACCAATTCAAATCGCCCAATGCACCTCCTGCATTCATTTGGAAACTGAAGTCTGAGCTGTATCCTACGTGGTTTGCAGCGCAGAGTTGGAAGCCCCCAACAGATTCGGGAGCGTATGTGTCAGTTGTTGCGTTGACATCGCCATGGATTCCTTCGATTACCATTGGGATGTAAGAACCATCGCCTGGGTTGTACCAGAATTTCGAGATGGGATTGCCCAAATCGTCCACGATGATGTCGTTGTAATCTGAGATGGTGGAAGAAGCAAGGGTGATGTATCCACCCGTACCATCGCCGATCATGCCAATCTTGTCGGCATCAATGCCGTATGGATTGCCCGACTCAGCGTCCGTCATCCGGAAAAAGCGAACTGCCGTGCGGCTGTCTTGGACCCCACGGTACGCCGCTTGTATCAACTGAATGGTTCGTTCCTCTTGCGTTCCTGCAAGTGGATTCCAACCCAATCGGTAATCAACGGATGCCACGACATATCCCATTTTGGCATAACGCGTGCACATCTCAACGATGTAATTGTCTGTTTTGGTTCCCAAGGCACCTCCATTAACATAGGGAGGCAAGAAATTACCCGTGTGGAAAGCAAGCAACAAAGGTCGATTCGTTTCAGAATCGCCTGCCGGCTCGTAAATGTCGAGTTTCAAATCCTCCATCATAGGTGGGAGGCCTTGAAGGGCCGTAATGACCGTAATGTTTTGTCCATAGACAACGTCCGAAGTAACCGTGACGTCATCAAAAACCTCATCGAGGTAACGGGTCTGTGCTTGCGTTTGCAACACAGCTAGGCACGCCACAAGCGCGCTGAATAGAAATTTTTTCATCAGATTTGGTTCTCTGTTATGGTCTTAAGTTTCGGATGTAAGGTAGTAAAAAAATACTGAGTCCGTCCACAGGACACGAAATTCATGCGTAAAATAAAGTGCTTCGACGCCAATAATAAGTATTTCGATAGACTCTCAGTCCAATCAGTTCTTTTTGTGATTGAACTCATACAGCAAGCTTGCATAGAGCATTCGCCCAACAAAAGGCCCGCCATAGGCCTCGATATGAATGTTTTGCAACAGATTCGAGCCTCCCAGCTTCAACGTAGTATTCAGCTCTTTGAAGTTTGCATTGACTTGGGCATCCAGCAAATCGTATGTCGGAACAAAGCCCGTGAATTGAGGAGAACCTTCAAAAATAAAGCCCTGAACCCATTTGTAATTGACACCAAAGCCCCACGTTGATTTGCCTTTCAATTTCAAATCACGCGCGGTCAAGCTCAGATTGTACTTGTGCTTCGGTGTATTGAACGCGGGGATGATGGGATCGTCCTCGTCGGTTTTGACCAGTTCGTTCCAGCTGTAATTTCCCGCGACCATGAAGTTGTTGTCCAGGTAATAATTCAAGCCAATCGAGGCTCCCTGGGTTTGCACCTCATTTATAGAATTGGCCGCATAGCGATAAACATCCACCGCTCGGGGCGCTTGTTCATTCCCGATAAAAAGGGCATCGAGCCCGATGTTGTAGCCGATGAAGTCTTCGTAAACACTGAAATAATAGCCTGCATCCACATAAACCTTTTCGCCCAAGGTCGTGCGATAGCCTACCTCGAAGGTCTTCACTCGCTCAGGCCGAATGGGGTCGATGTCAAAATAGACAAGGGTATCTCGATTCAGGCCATATTGACCCGCCGCGGCGTTTGCACTGTTTCGGAAATCGATGAAACTGCTAATGGTGATCAAGCTGTCGGCTCCTTCTAAGTTTCCAACCAACGTTGCAGGACCGACATCCAACCATAAGTATTGATCAGCCAATGTTGGGTTGCGCAACGCAGAACTGAAACTCATACGGAGGTAATCCTGCTCACGCGGCGAAAAAACAAAGGAGGCTGCTGGCGAATAGACCCAATCGAAATTTTGATTTTTGTCCGCACGAATTGTCGCAGTTCCAATCAAGCGGTCTTCCAAGAAACGCCGCTTGATTCCTGTGTAAAATCCAACCTCTTGGTTTACGATGCGCTCGCTCGTGGTGTCACTGAAAATGGTTCCATCGCTCCATGGGGTGTAGCGCCTGAAATTCCCACCCACTCGAATTTCTTCAAGGCCCTGTGGGTTGAAGATGTACTCCCCGTGGACATGGGACAAGCTGGACTGATCAAAGAATCGAGTCCCGCCCTCTCCTTCATTGTTTTTGGCAGAGATCAAAGCATTAAACTTCGATTCAAATTCTGGCGTACCGGGCTGCAAATATCCATTCGGGTTCTGGGCAACATCGTTGAGTCCGGCATAGCCCGAATTGGTCCATTCCTCGACTTGCTCATGCCAGTCAAATAGGTTCTGACCATTGACCTCGTACCAGTAATCGATGCTGTCCTGGTCGATGGTATAGGTGGGGACGCCATCCACCCACTCCAAAACCCCACTCGGCCACGTTTCCGAAATGCCCGGCGCGATGCTATCCACCCAATAGCGGTAGTAGACCTTGGAATACTGATAATCGTCACGGGTTTCCTGCTGCAACTTCAATGCGGTCGCGTATGGGTCGTATGAATTTCCGGCATCCTCACTCGTCCGGTACGCCCGTACGAACCACTTGCCAGGCTTGCGCAACTCCAATTTGTGTTGGTAAAACTGGATATCACGCAGGCTGAATCGGTTATCACCTTGGTAGACAGTGGTTCCAAATCCCGAATTGAATCCATAAATAAGTTCCGGACTCTCGTAGGTTTCTTCCGGCCGCAGTCGCCAATGAAGGGCAGTACTAAATTTCAAATTCTCCGTGTTGTAATCGACGAGATCAATTTCTTTGTATCCGGTGCGGAAAAAAGTTCCCAGACCACGGGCATTGCTGCTGCCATCTCCCGCATAATCGAAGACCGGCTTGTATTCATCGCCATAGATGTTCACGGCATCGTATCGGCCCGCGTTGTCCCTTCCAACAATTGCTCCGTCAACAGGATCATAATTGTTCGCCTCCCAATCGTATGCCGACATGCGGTATGCATTAATCTTCAAACCCAAAACAGGATTCCCTTCGTCATCCGTTGTATAATCCGCATAGCGAAAGGCCAGTTCATTCAATTCTCGCTCCCCGACGCGCAGTGAAGCGGTCACTCCCGGGAACTGAAACGGGGACTTCGTCTCCATGGATACAACGCCATTGAACGCACCCGGACCATAAAATGCAGAACTCGCTCCAGCGACAATGTCCACATTCCTCACATCCAATTCCGATGCCCCGAGGAAGTTCCCCAGCGAGAAGTTGAGCCCTGGGCTTTGATTATCGATTCCATCGATGAGCTGCAAGGACCGAACAGGAGATGTGGAGTTGAATCCGCGTGTATTGATGATTTTAAAACCCAAACTCGCCGAGGTCACATCCACCCCTTTGAGGTTGCCCAAACCTTCGTAAAAGGAACCGCTTGGCGCCTCTTTGATGGCAATCACATCCATGGATTCTACGGTGAGTGGCGCCTGTTTTTGCTTTTGGCTGATTCGATCCCCCACGACTTCAGCCGCATCGATCAGAACCTGATCGGGAAGCAATTTGACCGTTATGCGCTCTGAAGCGTCTTGAACGGTGATTTTCTTCAGGCTATACCCAATGAAACTCACTTGCAAATTCACCGGGAATTGGCTCACTGGCAATAAAAATTGCCCATCGAAATCGGTCGTCACGCCCTGCGTGGTTCCTTCAACAATCACATTGGCGGAGAAAATAGGATCACCCAGTTCTCCGTCAATCACACGGCCTCGGAGCATTTCTTGCGCTGAAAAAGCATTTGAAACCAGAACAAAAAGGACAAAAGGAATGAATCTCATCATGGTCGTGCAATTTGAATCAAGTTCCAAGAAACGTAAAAATTCCTGATAGGAGCCCTAGAAACGTGTCAGAATTACAAACATTCTGACCCAGCGCAGCCATTACTCCTTGGCTATGAGTGAAATGGAAACTTCTGCATTGATATTCACCTCATCTCCCGACCGAAGTTTTCGGCGCTTTCGCTGTTCTGCCTCACCATTGACAGCAATCAATCCATCCGCCACCATCATCTTGGCTTCTCCTCCTGTCGCTGCGTAGCCCGTGGCCTTCAGCAGCTGGAGCAAGTCGATGAACTCTGTTTTCAGTTCAAATTCTTCTTGGATCATCGGAATCGGTTCGGCTCTGCTTCTACCATCATGCCCAGCACCGCCTCATAAATGTCCTCTGCATTCGGCTTGGCGTAATAGTCACCGTCGGTTCCGTATGGAGGCAGGTGGGGTTGAGCGGCAATGGTTTTCGGAGCTACATCGAGGCACTTCCACCCCCCTTGGCGATTCAGAATGTCTTCCATGATATAGGCACTAGCGCCACCTGGGACATCTTCATCTACGACCAAAAGTCGGTTGGTTTTGCCGACCGAGGCGGCGCATACGTTTTGGGTATCAAATGGCAGCAAAGTGCGTGCGTCAATCAATTCAACGTGGATTCCACTCTGTTGCAATCGCTCCACCGCCGCAGCGGCGATGTTCAATGTGGAGCCGTACGAAACTACCGTGATGTCCTGGCCCGTTTTGATCACTTCTGGAATCCCCAGAGGCACGGTAAATTCCCCCAGGTTCGTAGGCACTTGCTCCTTGGTGCGATACCCGTTCAAGCATTCCACCACAAGCGCCGGTTCCTCAGCTTGCAAAAGGGTGTTATACATGCCCGCAGCCTCGGTCATATTGCGCGGGACACAGACATGCATGCCCCTGAGCGAATGAATGATCGCGCCCATTGGCGAACCGCTGTGCCAAATGCCTTCCAATCGATGACCTCTTGTTCGAATGATGACCGGTGCTTTTTGGCCACCCGCAGTGCGATAGCGCACCGTCGCTGCATCATCGCGCAGAATTTGCAGCGCATAATACAGGTAATCCAAATATTGAATCTCTGCGATGGGTCGGAATCCCCGCAACGCGAGTCCGATTCCCTGCCCAGCAATGGTGCACTCCCGAATCCCTGTGTCAGATACCCGCAACTCACCAAACTTCTCCTGCATGCCCTCCATGGACTGATTCACCCCTCCAATTCCACCTGTATCTTCTCCAAACGTGACCAATTCCGGGTATTTCTCGAAAAGAGCCTCAAAATTTTGCTGCAAAATTTGCCGGCCATCCGCGTGGTCTCCGCTATCCGAATATTCCGGACGAACAACCGGCACATCCAAAGCCGAATCCCCATCTTCGCTGTACAAATGCCGGCCATAGCGATCTTGGTTTTCACGGCCATAAGCTTCCGACCAGCGGATCAGTGCCTCAAGGGCGGGGGTTCGTTTTCGTCCCGCGCTTTGTATCGTTCGCCGAGCAGCTGCATGAAATTCGGCCCTACCGGGAAAAATGCCATTTTCCAAGGATGCTATTTCGGCGGAATCTGAGCCGCTCACCGCGGCAATAAGGGCTATTACCTCTTGCTGCTCATTGTCAAATGACGACCGAAGGTCTGCCCAAGCGGCCTTTTGTTCTTGGCGCACTTCTTTTTTCACTGCCTTTCGGATGCCGTCCAGTTCTTCTTGCTGGGCCGCGCCTTCTAGGAGCAGGAATTTTTCAAATTGCCCAATGCAATCATACTCCTTGGCCCACGCCATCCGTTCCTCGGATTTGTAGCGCTCGTGGGAGCCCGAAGTGCTATGGCCTTGTGGCTGCGTAACCTCCTCGACATGGACCAATACAGGTACATGGTGTTCCCGGCAGCGCTTCGCCGCCTCTTCATAGGTCTTGACCAATGCCGGATAGTCCCATCCTTTGACGCGGTATATCACAATGCCATTGGTTCCCTCTTGCATTTGCATTCCGCTCAGCGCGGTGGAAATGGACGCTTTGGTGGTTTGGTACTTTTTGGGAACGCTGATGCCGTACCCATCGTCCCAAACACTCATGAGCATGGGCACTTGAAGCACTCCTGCCGCATTCATGGTTTCCCAAAAAGGACCTTCAGACGTGCTCGAATCTCCAATCGTACCAATCGCAATTTCGTTCCCGGCCTTCGTAAACCTTGGCTTCAGCGCAGCCACGTCGGGCAATGCCCGATACAATTTTGAAGCTTGGGCCAAACCCAAAAGCCGTGGCATTTGACCGCCTGTGGGACTGATATCGGCGGAACTGTTGAAGCCTTGGGTAGCATCCAGCCAATCGCCTTGGCCATCTAGAATGCGCGTTGCGAAGTGGCCACCCATTTGCCTTCCAGCCGAACTTGGCTCACGCTCAACATCCGTGTCCGCATAAAGCGCCGCAAAAAACTGCCGCACCGATAACAAGCCTTGGGCCATCATCAACGTCTGATCCCGGTAGTAACCTGATCGCCAATCCCCAGGCCGAATGATTTTGGACAATGCAAGTTGAGCCAATTCTTTTCCATCCCCGAAAATTCCAAATTTCGCCTTTCCACCCAGCACCTCCTTTCTGCCCAGTAATGAAGCCTCCCGGCTCATGCACATCAGGCGATAATCATCCAACAAGGCTTGCCGAAAATCTTGAACGGAAGCAGAGTCGTTGGCTGCATCTTTCTTGACATCTGTTGGATTCATGACGCGAAAATAGTGCAACTCAGACCAAGCAAAGAATTCAAGAGATTTACAACGGGCTTTTGCGTCAACAACTGTGGGCAAACTTCATTCGAAAATGTGGGGTTACCTGGACGCGTAAGCCACAGCTACAGCGGTGCCAACAGCCACGTTGTGTTCGACCAAAGCCCGGTTGGCCGCAAGGCTCTTTCCTTCAGTGGCTTCATTGACGTAACGCAATAAAAATGGGGTCAGATCCTTGCCCGAGACCCCTTTTGAAGCCGCTTCCTTCAACCCCAGATCAATCGCATGCTGCACTTGCCCAGGGTCTGCTGAAAATTCAACGGGAATGGGGTTGGCAATGAGGAAACCTCCTTCCAAACCCAAGGACCATTTTGCGTGCATGGCCGCCGCCATTTCTCGTGCCGAATCAACTCGATGTGGAGCAGCAATCCCACTCGTCGGAGTGAAAAAAGCGGGGAAATCATCGGTGGCATAACCCACTACGGTCACGCCAGCCGTTTCCAATGCTTCCAATGTTTTTGGCAAGTCCAAAATCGATTTTGCCCCTGCGCTCACCACTGCCACGGAAGACTTTGCGAGTTCAGGTATGTCTGCTGAGATGTCCCAGGTGCGCTCCACTCCGCGATGAACACCTCCAATCCCGCCCGTCGCAAACACTCGGACACCTGCAAGCTCACAACCAATCAAGGTACCGCTGACGGTGGTGGCACCCAGCGTTTTGCGGGCCAAAGCCAGCGGCAAATCTCGCCGCGACACTTTCAGCACATCCGGCGATGTCGCCAAAGCGATCAGGTCTTCAATCGTACATCCCACTTGCAGTTTTCCATTGACTACCGCCACAGTGGCAGGGACAGCGCCGCCCGCGCGCACAATTGACTCCAATCGCTGAGCCGTTTCTAGGTTTTGCGGATACGGCATGCCGTGCGCAACAATGGTGGATTCCAAGGCGACGACCGCTTGACCACTCTTTAGCGCTTCTTGAACTTCCGGGAGGATGTGCAGGAAATCACTCATTCTTACCAGACTGTTGCCTCGTCCATGGACTTCCACAGGGCATCCTTCAATTCCACCAATCCCATCTGTGCGATGCTGGAAAAAAACAGCGGATTCAAATCCCTGATTTCATCGTGGATCGCTTGCTTCAGCTCCTCATCCAACATGTCGCTTTTGGAAATGGCCAGCAAACGATTCTTCTTGAGCAAGTCGGGATTGAACTTTTCCAATTCTCCCAAAAGGGTTTGATACTCTGCCGCAATGTCATTGCTGTCAGCAGGCACAATAAAAAGTAAAACCGGGTTACGCTCGATATGCCTCAAGAATCGCAATCCAAGGCCTTTGCCTTCTGCGGCTCCTTCAATAATTCCAGGAATGTCCGCCATCACAAATGAACGGTCATCGCGGTATGCGACAATGCCCAAATTCGGCTTCAGTGTCGTAAACGGATAATTGGCTATTTCCGGTTTGGCCGCACTTACCACAGACAATAAAGTGGACTTTCCTGCATTCGGAAATCCCACGAGTCCGACATCAGCGAGAAGTTTGAGCTCGAGAATCTTCCACTCTTCTAATCCCGGCTCGCCCGGCTGTGAGTATGTCGGTGATTGTCGGACGGAAGATTTGAAATGGTCGTTTCCCCTTCCACCTTTGCCTCCCCTCGTCAGAATTACCTCTTGCCCTTCTTCGAGGATTTCCATTATAACCTCTTCTGAATCTGCATCCCTCACCACTGTCCCCAGTGGAACGTCAACATAAACATCGTCGCCATCGGCTCCATGTTTGTGCTGGCCACGCCCCGTATCTCCGTGCCCTGCAATTACGTGCCGAGCGTATTTCAAGTGCAGCAATGTCCAATGCTGGGTGTTGCCGCGAATGATGACGTGCCCTCCACGACCGCCGTCGCCTCCATCCGGCCCACCTTTGGCCGTCATTCGGTTGCGCATGAAATGGGAGGAGCCTGGGCCTCCTCGGCCGGAACGGCAGCAAATCTTTACGTAATCGACAAAATTTTCACCTGACATGGCGCAAGGTCACTGGGCAATGGCCGCTTTCAGTCGTTCCAAAATCTCCTCCACCGTGCCGATGCCATCCACACCTGTAAACTTGCCTTGCAATGCATAATGTCCCGCCACCGGAGCGGTCTCGGCGTTGTATACATCGATGCGTTTTTGGATGACCGCTGGGTTCGCATCATCCGGTCTTCCGCTCGTTTCGGCTCTAGCTAGCAATCGTTTTTTTAACTCTTTCTCTTCTACTTCCAATGCCAACATGCTCGTCACCGGTGCATTGCGTTGGTTCAGAAAAGCATCCAATGCTTCTGCTTGTGCTGTTGTTCTTGGGAAGCCGTCAAAAATGAATCCTTTGGCATTCGGATGTTTGTTCACTTCGGATTCCAGCATGCGAATCGTCACGTCGTCAGGAACCAATTGGCCCTTGTCCATGTATGACTGTGCCATTTGTCCGAGCTCGGTGTTTCCCTTGATATTGGACCTGAAAATGTCGCCTGTGCTCAAGTGAACCAGCCCGAAGGACTCAACGAGATGAACACTTTGCGTTCCTTTTCCTGCGCCCGGAGGGCCAAATAAAACAATGTTTAGCATAATCTTTTTCTTCGCGAACGAGGGCTTTCGACCGCAACGATCAGCCCGCAGTTCAGGTGGGTAAAGGTACTGCATGAAAACAGAACCTCACACCTTGAACCCTATGCATCCATGAACCGATTGGATGCGTTAACTTCGCGGCGAAAATCAACACGCACTTCCTTCTCAGCAAGGAGCATTGAAGCAAATACATGAAGTACGACGTAATTGTTCTTGGAAGCGGCCCTGGGGGCTATGTCACGGCCATTCGCGCCAGTCAACTTGGTTTAAAAACTGCGGTCATTGAGCGGGAAGCTCTGGGAGGAATTTGCCTCAATTGGGGATGCATTCCGACCAAAGCATTGCTCAAAAGTGCCAATGTGTTCGAATACATCGAGCATGCGGAGGATTACGGAATATCAGTGGCCAGTCCAAAGGCAGATTTCAAAGGAATGGTAGCCCGAAGCCGCGGCGTAGCCGATGGAATGTCAAAGGGGGTTCAATTCCTGATGAAAAAGAATAAAATTGACGTGATCATGGGCAACGGAAAGTTGCTCCCGGGCAAACAAGTGGCGGTAACCGCCGAAGACGGTTCGGTGCAAACGGTCTCCGCAGGTCACATCATCATCGCCACGGGTGCGCGCAGCCGTCAATTGCCAAGCATTCCGCAAGACGGAAAAAACATCATCGGCTATCGGGAGGCCATGACGCTTGCGAAGCAACCCAAGCGACTTGTGGTTGTTGGATCAGGTGCCATCGGTGTTGAATTTGCCTACTTCTACAATGCCATCGGCACGGAAGTCACCGTTGTCGAATACCAAAACCGCATTGTCCCTGTCGAAGATGCTGACGTGAGCAAGCAGCTTGAAAAAAGCTTCAAAAAAGCGGGCATCAAGGTGATGACCTCGTCTGAAGTTTTGGATGTCAAATCCAAGGGAGGCGAACAAACGGTGACGGTCAAAACCAAGAAAGGCGAGGAGAAACTAAAATGCGACGTGGTATTGAGCGCCGCAGGGGTGATTTCGAACATCGAAAACATCGGTCTCGAAGATGTGGGCATCGCCGTAGACGGCGGTAAGATCATGGTAGACGACTTCTATGCCAGCAACATTCCTGGCTACTACGCCATCGGGGATTGCGTTCCAGGCCCAGCCCTGGCGCACGTCGCGTCAGCAGAAGGGATAACGTGTGTGGAAAAGATTGCAGGCCATTCACCTGAACCCATTGACTACGGCAACATCCCGGGTTGCACCTATTGCTTCCCTGAAGTTGCCAGTGTGGGCATGACAGAGGCGCAAGCAAAAGATGCCGGACACGACATCAAAGTAGGCAAATTCCCCTTCTCGGCATCTGGAAAAGCGAGTGCTTCGGGACACAAAGATGGATTTGTCAAGCTCATCTTCGATGCCAAATACGGCGAGCTACTTGGCGGACACATGATTGGAGCCAACGTGACAGAGATGGTTGCCGAATTGGTCGCCCTGCGCAAGCTTGAGACCACAGGTCACGAGCTCATCAAAACCATTCACCCGCATCCGACGCTCAGCGAAGCCGTCATGGAAGCGGCCGCTGCAGCCTATGACGAGGTGATCCACCTCTAATTGTCGTCGCCATCGAATGCAAAAAGGCGCTCCGTTGTGGGGCGCCTTTTTCAATGCTTTTAAAATCCAGTCATTGCTGGACCGAGGCGGTCATCGACGCAACGTAATGTGCATGCAGCTCTTCTCAGGAATCACCAGAATACGCCCCTTTTTTTGAAAGCTGCGCAAGACATTTTGAATCGCGCGTGTGGGCGCTGAGCAATCGGAATCATTGCTTGGACGGTCGGTATATGCGATGTCGAATGAGGCGCCATAGCTGTGCGTGGACGTCCCATTGAATGCATTGTAATTGCGTCGCCCCAATCGCGCTTGTTGTCGCTCGGTACGGGTCAAGCTTGTCACGCGAAACCGGGTGCCTTCGCTGCCCGTACCTTCGAGTTCATCTGCGAACGCGTTCCCCATTTCAGCGAGCAAGGCTTGCACTTCAGGCAACAAAACCGCATAGCTGTGCGAAAGAGCTGTGATGTGATACCCACGGCCGTCGTGCACGGGTACCAGATCTCCTCTCCTTTTCCCAGCTTCCATTTCGCCCTTGTCTTTGACAAAAAAGCTATTGGGAAGATTACGCGCGGCCACTTGGTGATCAGTGTATGGATTTTTGGGCAACTTCAGCACATGACGATTGCAACTGCAAGGCTTCACTTCTTCATCCTCGGAAGTCGATTTAGCCGCAGGATCCGGCCGAAGCGCTGAATCTGATGACGAAGCCTGAGAAGAAGAGGCTTGCGCCTGTTCCTCTTCCACGGAAATTACAGCGCGCGGATGCTGCAACGCCAACCCCTCATCCGCAGAAGCCGAATCCGGTGCGATCCAAGCCGCGAGGGAAATAATCAAGAGCATGAATGTTCCTCCCACCAGGGTGATTCGATCCCAACGGTATTTCCTGCGCCTGAGTTGCATGATGCAATATCCGAGTAATTCACGGGGTTTGGGCGCACCGTGGTTTCAATAATCCCCACAATGGGCTATGGAAAAATGAACAATGCGATGCGGTGCGCCAGGCTGAAACCTTACGCGCACACATGTCGTTATAGAATGCAAAACAATTGACATGTTAGGAATAGGCGCTAAAGTGATACACCCCACCCACGCTGAAGGGGTAATATTTGGAACCGACGGCGATTTCTGGCGAATCTACTTTCGGGAAGTTGGCGAGAAATCCATCTCGAAAGAATTTGAAGGACTCGAAGTAATCGAGGAGGCAGAAGACATGGGACAACCGGATGTGAGCGACATCATGACGGCCATGGAACATGTACTGGGTGACTTCACCGACCGTATTCGCGGCGAAGAACGTCCCGAGAATGTTGAAATCAGTGACCGCTGGGACGGGGGAAACCTCATCATCCAGCCGGCAGATGACGGATTGAAGGCCAAGGAAATTCCAGTCGACACATTCTTCCACAAAATTGTCATGACACGCGATCGGCTGCGTGTTTTGGAGGCCAAAATCAACGCACACGAAAAATTAGTCGACTCGGACAAGATCGATTTGCAGCAATACATCACAAAGATTTACGGCTCACTCACCACCTTCAACGTGCTTTTCAAGTACAAGGAAGATTGGTTTGTTGGCGAGAAGAAATAATCAATCGGATTGCTTCCTTGACGGGATTGCGGAGCCGCCCTTGATTTTCTTACCTTGAACCGCAAACCTCAAGGCCAAGGGCATGAATCGAATTGTTTTCGCCATTTTAAGTCAGTTGAATCGGCTGTTATTGCCCCGTTTCTCGAAGAGACAAGACTTGACCCAACTCAAGAAGTGGGAACAAGCCCTCGTGGGGTGGAAGATGTGGGTGACCTATCGTCACCTCGATGCACAACAAGCAGAAGAGGACGCATGAAGACCGAAAAAGGGAATTGGATGCAGGTCATTGGACCGGGCATCCTTTTTGCGTCTACGGCCATCGGGGTCAGTCATCTGGTGCAATCCACCCGGGCCGGCGCACTCGTCGGGTTTGGCCTGGTCTGGGCCGTCGTTGCCGCCAACGTGGCCAAATATCCTTTTTTCGAATTTGGAAGTCGCTATGCGAACGCCACCGGCGAATCGCTCATTGAAGGCTACCGATCCATGGGGAAATGGGCCTCGTGGCTCTACCTCGCCATTACGGTGAGCACCTGCTTTTTTGTCATGGGAGCTATTGGGATTGTAACGGCCTCGTTCTTGGACAACCTCTTCAATATTTCAAATATCACAGGCCAAAATGCGACCCCTTATGTGGCCGTGGTGGTCTTTCTCATTTCAACCGTCGTATTGTTTCTCGGCAAATACGGCGCGCTCGATTCATTGATCAAGGTAATCGCGGGCGTGCTGCTCATTAGCACGGCAGGCGCGTTCATTGCAGCTTTGGCCCACACTCCCCTTTCCGCTGTCCCTGCTGCACCGGCTGATTTCACCCCGTGGTCCGGCGCCGGCTTGGCATTTCTGATTGCATTAATGGGCTGGATGCCAACGGCAGTAGACTTGAGTACCTGGAACAGCATCTGGACCTTGGAACGCATCAAGCAAACGGGGTATCACCCCCCGCTCAAAGACACGATTCGCGAGTTTAACATTGGCTTCATCTTTTCCGCTGTGCTTGCGCTGATGTTCTTGGGGTTGGGAGCGTTATTGTTTTATGCCAATCGCGTTGAATTTCCAGAGGGAACGGCTGCGTTTGCTTCTGGCGTGGTACAATTGTACACGGAAGCCATTGGCTCATGGAGTTGGTGGATCATCGCCACGGCCGCATTCTCAGCAATGCTCGGCACCTGCATCGCTTGCTTGGACGGTTATGCACGATCACTCGCCCGCTCCCTCGCGACAATCCAGTCCACTGCGGCACCGGACAACCTTCGGTACGAGCGGTGGAGCTTGGTTTTGGTCGCCATTGGAGCGCTCAGCTTGATTCTCTTGTTCCCGAGCGACATCCGTGTTTTGGTGGATATTGCGACGACGCTGAGTTTTCTTGTGGCTCCACTTGTCGCTGCAGCCAACCTCTACCTGGTCACACGCAAAGAATTTCCAGCGGATGCAAAGCCTCCGACATGGATGATTGCTTTGTCGTGGTTGGGCTTGGCGTTTTTGACCGGATTCAGTGGGTTGTATTTCCTCGCTTGAAGCCGCTTAACGCAACAAATTGATGTGCCCATTCAACTCATGGCGCACCGCAGTGCTCAGACTTCTTGCGACAATGGTGTAGAAATACACTCCGTTGGCCGCATAATGTCTGCCTCCCTGATGATTCCCCAACCAGACATCGTCCATGTTATTGGATGTGAACACCTCCTCTCCCCAGCGATCATGAATCACCAGGGTGTAATCCGCAGGGTCTACATCGCGTCCAATCACCTGCCAAGCGTCATTGACTCCGTCGTTGTCAGGCGTGAAAACATTGGGAACGTACATCACAAAATCATCAATGATCCACAAAGGATGAGAGATGCTATCCGAACATCCCCATTCATTCGTCGCGACCAGGGTAATGTTATACACGCCGCCCGCATCATCCGGGAAATAATACTCCGGACCGTATTCGTAGGAAGTATCCAAGAAGTCAAAGTGCCACTCGTAGGTCAACGCACCTAAGCTATAATTCAAAAATTCTACCCTCCGGTCCGGAAGGGTCTGCTCCCAAGGTGAAGCGGCAAATTCAGCCACGGGCCAGGGGCTCACGCGAATCAAATCCTCCATTAGCATTGAAAACGTGCAACCATAGATGGTGGTGATGGTATGCTCCACACTGTACAAACCGACATCGATGTACGCGTGGCTTGTCGATTGAATATCAGCGGAACCCAAGCCGTCTCCAAAAAGCCATTCTTCCGATGCAATTTGGCCAGGATTCTGTGCCGTTCCTGTGAACTCCACGACGAGTGGAAAGCAACCACTAATGACATCTGATTCAAAGTCTGCCGTCTCATCATTGGGCACATAAATCTCCACGCATTCGGTGAATACAGGCGTTTCACATGCATCAGACATGGTCAGACAAAATTGAGTTGGCACCGAAGGGGCAACCCATTGCATAAGGGTGTCATCGAGTAATTCCTCCGCCGGCGAATTGGAATCCCAATCCAACGCATACGGCTCGAGCCCTCCTGTCAATCCTGATGCGAGCAAGAGCAAACTATCTCCGATGCACAAATTCGCATCGGCAGGCAATGTGAATGCGAGGGAATCTCGGACGGAAACAGTAACCTCCCACGTATCCGTGTTGCATCCTGGAAACAAAGATGCATAGACACTGTACGACGTTGTTTCTGTCGGACTGACCGACTGCGTTGTCCCTGGGAAACCATTGCTCCAAACCCACTGCAAAGAAGGTTCATTGTAAGATGGTGTCGCTTCCAATATCGCTGCACCGCCCAAACAGATGGTCGTATCGACTTCCAAGGCGATGGTCACTTCCGGTTGCGCCAACAACGTGATGGTTTCTTCAAAAGTGCAATTCGCATCTGAGACACTGATCTCATACGTGTCAGCGTACAGCCCATTGAACGTAAATGAGAGATCATTTGTCGTTTCAGAGAATAGCACTCCCCCAGCATGCGTAACAGCAACATCCCAAGGGCCTGCGCCGCCAATCGGTGTGATTGCCAATGTGATTTCGCCATCCGGATCGAAACAGGTAGGATTCACTCCTCCAGCCGCGGCATCAAATGAAGGAGCGATGTAAACTGAATCTGAACTCGTACAAAAAGGGGCGCCAACCATCGTCACACTGAGCTCCAATGTCATTGCTGATTGCACATCGATCAGGGGCTGAAGAATGGTGGAATCCGACAGGCCGAGACCGGGTGACCATTGGAGGTCCCAACCCGATAAATTATTGCACGAAATGGTGTAATCAATGGGATTGTTTTGTCCAGTCGCACAGCTGTTGCTATTGTTCGTGGAAGAAAAGAGCACCGTCAGGCATCCCGTCGGGTTCGTGGCTTGAAAACTCGTCCCAGCAACACTTTCACCACCCGGGACAAGCTGAAAACCACCCGCAAACGGATCGAGTTCGGGTGCGAGGACATCGATTCCATCAAAAACCTGAACGAAATCTCCGAAACTAAAATCGCCATCGGTGAATGTCAGCTCCATGTACGTGCCTTGCAAATCAGGGCAATGGGTCTGCGTGAAGTCTTGTAAATCCGCATAGCAGTGGCTATAATCACCCGCATCGCTCGGGCAAAATGGCGGTTGAAGATTGAGAAACGCCCCATCCAACATTAGTTGACCCGGACAGAGCAATTCGTCTGATCCTGCGGAGATTTCAGGCACCGGGTAGACCGTAACATCAAATACGGCTTGAGCATCAGCCACACCGCAGGTATCCGTGACCGTCAGCAAACAGTTGCCCGACGCGGCCGGAAACCATTCGTAAGTTGATCCTGTCGACCCATCGCACCATTCAAATTGATAATTCCCCGCACCACCAGAAACATCCGGTTCCAAGAGAATTCCTTCGCCCTCACAAATGGCAGAATTCGTAGATGCTATTTGCAGCGGATCAGGCGAATCGGCAATCGAGATGGTGAAAAAGGATGAAGCCGAACCCGAGGCACACGCATCGGTGTGAATAAACTCCAAAATCAGCGGCTCTACTCCTTCGGCAGCATTGGCATCACTAACGCCTTCTACGTTCCAAATGACTTGATTCACTCCGGGTGGAAAGACCAGGAGTTCAGGCAATGCTGTTGAGAAGGAAGCGTCCGTTAAATCAGCTGTTCCATTGGTTCCGTTTGAATAGAGCACCTGAAATTCCAACAAACCTAAACCGGCATTTGCCGGTCGGGTAAATATCAGTTGTCCCTCCCCACATCCTTCATACAATATAGGTGAGTCGACCGTTTGCCAATCCATGAGCCAATCAATTCCGATCAAATCATCCGATTCCATATTTCCCCGCTCAAACAACACTGCGGAATTTTCTGTTGGATCTTGGGCTTCAATGACCACCATTTTCACATGGTACGATTCGCCGCAAATAACATCGGAATGCGCTTCAATGGGAACGGTATAAAAATCCCAGCAGCCTTCTTCTGAAAACGGCGTGTTCCCCATCATGGCCAATCCCGAGGCCTTATTTGACAGCACTTCACCCGATGGCAGCAAAGCTAAATTTTCAGCTCCATTCGCAAAAGGTCCTGCAATGCCGGGTCCACTGACAAACAGGGCGAATAGATCAAACCGAATCGGATCTTCAAATGGCACAGACTCGTTCGTCGCGAAGACAAAACGAAATTCCAAATCATCCGTTACGGGCTGAATATCGAACTCTAGGATTGCCGCGTCATGCGCAAGTTGAAAAACACCGGGCGGCGTCAAACCCTCAATCAAGCCCCAGATTTCAGGGTCAACGAGCGGATTCCATTGTTGGGAATAATCCAACTCATTGGCGCCACTTCCCGAACAATCCACATCGGCCCCAGCCGAATTGGTACTCAATACGATGCCCTCTTCAAATCCATAGAAATCCTGTCCACCCGTCAACAATCCAAATTGATCCGTCAATCCCTGGTAGGTGATATTGGTCGCTTGCAAGTTGCCACCAAGTAGCACTTGATTGACGAGGTTTTCAACGGACAACGTATCCGTATTGATCACCGGTTGAGCAACCAAGCAGGTGGACCGCATTAAAAGAAACAAAACAACGACTGCATGCCTTGATGCCAGGTGCGTCCCTTTTAGTTTCCTCCAATCAAAAGCGCGAATCATGGGGCAAATGTACTGCTCAGATCATGCAATCCCCATCCCATTAAAGGCCCCGATCATGGATTCAATACCACTAAACAAAAATCCATTCGGACTTCATTGAAAAGATCATCAAATCCCAATACGCGCCCCTTCAGTGTGACTTCACTCCCTTCGAGGCATTGCGCGCGATCTGGCGACTCCTCAAATGTGCAAACCACACCGGGCACCAGCAAGACCGTGGCACCTTCCGCGGATTGTACTTCGCCCGTGACCTGGACAATTTGATTCAACCATTCCGTGCTTTGCACGGAGTTTCCGCTGAGAAACCCGCTGTGGAGTTCGTGAGCAGAAAGGGCAACGGCGCTGGATTCCATCGTACGGTCGCTTGCCGGCCGGTTGTATTCGTATACCGCAAAAAAAAGTGCCGCTCCAGCCAACGCCAAAGCCACATATACAATGGGCTTTCTGCCCGACAAAATCGAATTCATAATGGTCAATTATTTTGATTGAAATCGAAGCCCAACGCCAGTCCAAACCGAAGCCCAGGCCCCGTCTTGGCAGCGTAGGCATTCTCGAGCACCACTGGAGATGAATAACGCCAATGCAATTTTTGCCTCGCATCATGTAGCTGGTAAACCGCTGAATCTTCCGAGGAGGCTGAATCTAGCGTCCTTGCCAAAATCCGAACAAATGGATTGACAAATGCCTCCAGCAATAAGCCATTCTTCAGGATCCATTGCGCACCCAACTCAACCCCTAGGCCGATCTCATGCATTCGCATGGTGTGGTTCAACGGATCATCCGAGAAAACACCATGCAAGGGCAGAATTGCTTCCACTGGCAGCTCGAACGTTTCCAATAAGTCCACTTCGGTATAACGATGCCGGAAAGTCGCTGCCGTGTAAATGGCACCGCCTGCTGCTTCTCTTTTATAGTCCCGCACGTCCAGGGACCAGTAAACAGACCGGTGCTCCGTCGCCATTTGGGATGGAATGCTCCCCCAATTTCCCCACTCATCGAAATAAAAGGCCAGTGCTTCTGCAGACATCGTAACATCCTGCGCGAGCAGCCCTGCTGACCACTGCGTCGTCAAACTTTCTTTCCATGCAGACTCGTAGGACACATTCCACTGCCTGGCTTGCAATTCAATGGCATTGACTTTCCAAGCTGAAAACGAAGAGTCACGCGGCATCCCTTGAGCCGATATCGCATGATTCATGAGCAAAATGGCGCACGCCGCCAGCGCGCGACGCGACCATTTAACGGTATTTTGAGTCAAAAAATTGAACTTCAGCATCGCCGACAATTTACATTGAATCCTGTGCATTGTAACTTGGCTACTTCCTACAATCCAAAACCAAAATTGCTTCGTGCAGACGCCCGCCACAACTTCTCCTTCAAAAGTCTACTCACTCACCCAAGTAGCACAATCAATCCGGCTGGCTTTGGAACGTGCCACCGCCAACAGAAGTTGGCTGGTGAAAGCGGAGATCTTAAAAATTTCAGAAGGACTTGGGCAAAAAACCGTGTATCTGGATTTGGTGGAAGAGCAAGGAGGGAGACAAACGGCCAAGATGCGCGGCGTCATTTGGCCACAAAATGGAGCTGAAATTCAATCGGAATTGGGCGAAGAAACCTCGTCCATTCTCAAGTCGGGTTCTGAAGTAGTTTTCTCGGCGCGCATTCAATTCCACGAAAGGTTTGGACTTTCACTGTTCATTGATCGCGTGGACCTTCGACACATGCTGGGTGAAATGGAGCGGCGTAAACAAGCCACATTGGCCCAGCTCAAAAAGCTTGGCGCACTGCAATGGAACAAACGCATTCCCCTTCCCACCCTTCCGCAAAAGGTTGCGCTTGTGGGGTCACCTGGGACCAGCGGATTCCGTGATTTTGTAACCAAAACCTTGGGGCATCCCAACCGATTCAACATCCAAATCAAAGCCTATGCGTCCGGGGTGCAAGGCGCGAACGCTCCGGAACAATTGAAAAATGCCTTGCTTGAAGCGCAGGCCAGTCAACCGGATCTGATTGTTATTGTTCGCGGCGGCGGAAGCAAGTTGGATTTGGATGCGTTCAATGATTTCGGACTTTGCGAGGCCATCGCATCATGCGCGGTTCCCGTTTGGACCGGCATCGGACACGAGTCCGACTTGGTCGTGGCCGACCTGGTGGCCCAGCGGGCCCTCAAAACACCTACCGATGCCGCTGTTGCGCTGACGGACGCATTCGAGGAAACCGCATACACACTGGAACTGATGGCCCAAAAAATTGAACGACGATTCAATCTGTGGAACCAAGGCCAGCAATCATCCATGGTCCAATTCCGGAAAACCCTGGAATGGGCCGGAAAAAATGCCCTTGCCCAGCGCCAGGTTGAAATCACCGGGTTCCAAAAGATGCTCTCCATCCAAGGCTACTTATTGATTGATCGACAGCGTCGGTCCGTGGCAGAGTTGGAGCACCGCTGCACACGCGCAGGCCGCCAATTCATTGACTTCATGCGGCGCGAACTGCAGAACGACGGGCGACGCATCCAGCAAGCAACGCATCAGCAACTTCAACACAAGCGCATCGAATTGGGCAGAAGCCAGTCCCTGATCCGTACGTTGCACCCCGCACAAACCCTCAAAAGGGGATTCATGCTTCTCAAACGGGGCGATGCCGTTCTCACCAAAACATCCGAGACCCAAAAAGGGGAATTGCTTCAACTTGAGGGCAATGATGGTTCAATTCCGATTCGAATTGAAGGCAATCCCGACCAACTTGATTAAATTCACGCCATGTCGAAAAACACCCCAAACGCTGAAGTACCCGAGAAATTTGATGATGCCCTCGTTGAATTGAGAGGACTGATGGAATTGCTCGAGAGCGATGACATTACCGTCGACACACTGACGCAAGCCATTCGCAGGGCCGCGATTTTGTTGAAGCATTGCCAATCCCAACTCAACGCCACCGAATCAGAGATCAAGGCATTGATGGACGAATTGGGCGTTGCAGGCAGTTCTGACAACGCGGACGAGGAGGCTTAATCAACGGGCACTTCAGGCCCAACCATAAAAAGCTTGATTAGCGCTGCTTGCTCAATTGATCCAACAATCCTTTTGCGCCATCGGAAGTCATATCCTTGATGTTCTGTGGCAATTGTTTTGAATCTTGCACAGCGGCAGTCAATTTGGTTCGAAATGAGCTAACCAACTCTTTGTAGGCTGCATAATCATCGCAAGCAGATTGGGCTTGGCTCCAAGCACTCAACTCTTCTGGTGTGCGTTCTTTGCGCATACACGGTGCCGTGGATTTGCTCAGGGATTGGGTCCATTGCTTGGCAGTCCAGTCGCTATGATCGTCCTGAAGGATGCCTTCAAGTGAAGACTTCATCTCGGCCAAACATGTACATGCATCTGCGTCGGATGATGCTGTCGCAGTCTCCGCTGATTCGGAACCCGCGCCGCATCCCATCCATGCCGCGCCCAAAATCATTAAAAGTCCAAATGACAAAACATTTCTCATGGCTGAAGAGGTTATGTTGGTGGTAATTAGATTGTAAATATACCGCGGAAAGGAAGGTATCTGAAATTTCAGGACAGCCGCTTTTTTTCGCCGTTAATAACGTTGTGTTCATTATGAAATCTCCATCCCAACAAGCGGACAATCTTCGCATCACTTCCGTGCAAACCGCACAGCGCGTTTTGATGGGAAGCAATTGGATTGAGCAGCCCCTTCCGAGCCAAATCACGCAACAGGTGGGGCCTTTTTTGCTTATCCACCATTGGCAAGACTATTTCCCGGGAGGACAAGAACCTTTGGACGTCGGCGTTGGACCTCATCCACACCGTGGATTCAGTCCGGTAACGTGCATCTATTCGGGCGCTTTGCGTCACCGAGATTCCATTGGCAATGACCACGTTGTCGAAGCTGGAGGCACCCAATGGATGGACAGCGGATCCGGCATTGTGCACAGTGAACGCCCGGACGATTCGATTGCAAGAGAGGGTGGAATGCTCGAAATCATACAGTTTTGGGTCAACACACCGCAAGCACACAAAATGAATGCACCGTCATACCAACCCCTGAGTTCTGACGAAACACCGAGTTGGGAGGAAGGCGCTTGGAAAATCGCTCTCGTGCAAGGGGAATGGGATGGCCATCAATCGCCCATTGCCTCAAATCATCCCATGCGCATCGCCAATTTGCAATGCAGTGAAGCCGGTGAGCCCATTGCATTGCCCATGCCCGGAAACTGGGTGGGTATTCTCTACGTGCTTAGCGGATCTGTTCAAGTCAACAACGCCAAGGCGACGGGGAGGCAAATGATTGTGCTCGGGACAGGCACGTCCGAAGTCATTTCAATGACCGCTGAAGAAGACGCTCGTGTTCTTTTTCTTTCATCCGCCCCTTTGGATGAGCCCGTGGTGAGCCATGGACCCTTTGTTTTGAATACGTACGAAGAAGTGCAGCGAGCCATCATGGATTACCACGACGGAAAAATGGGCAACTTGATCGAAACCTGACCCGGATTCAATCTTCGCTGGTGACAACAATCGTCTTGGTCACCACTGACTGGGAGGACGCCTGACCGTCCGCATCAGAAGCTTCTTCCATCTCTACTTCCACTTGCATTTCGCCGTTGACTTGGTTCAATTGAATTCGACCGCCAGGAATGGAAAACGAGGTGTCTCCGTCAAAATCTCCTTCTTCGAACTCTTTGATCACGACTTGGATGTCCGAAGACACTGCACCGCCGTCACCGATGACTTTCATGGTCCGCATTTCTTTGGCCATCGGTGGCATGGGATGACCTGTTGGGTGCGACGTGACCCGACCGAGGATGAAGCCAATCATTGAAAAGGCCGCAGCGACTAAAACAATTGTAGTGTTTGAATTCATTGGAAGGCGAATTACATTGCACCAAAGCTAAGCAACTCACATGAATCCTTGTTTGAAAGCCATCTTTGTGTTCACTTTTACTTGGTTTCTGGCGCCCGAAATCGCGCTAGGACAGGCGGAAGAGAACATAGCGAAGATTTGGAATGAAGAAGTCCTGGAGGGCATTCGAAACGACTTTGCTCGTCCCACTGTGCACGCGAGGAACCTCCTGCACACCAATATCGCCATGTACGATTGCTGGAGCGCCTACGACCAAGGCCCTTCGGAAACATATTTCCTCGGGAAATCGTGGTCAGGCTTTGAATGCCCCTTCGATGGGGTTGCAATACCCGATTCCGAAGAAGGAATTGATGAGGCCCGAAATGAAGCCATCAGTTATGCTGTTTATCGCCTGATGCAGCATCGCTTTGGAGAGACGCCCGATGGCGAAATCACCATGTTCAACATCAATACGAAAATGGCTCAATTGGGATATGACATGGACTTTACCTCCACGGATTACACCAATGACGGGCCCGGTGCCCTCGGAAATTATATCGCAGCCCAAATCATCGCATTTGGAGCGCAAGATGGCGCCAACGAGGCCAATGGTTACGAAGCATCTTGCTATACTCCCATCAATCCGAACATTCAGCCCGAAATGCCCGGCAATCCGAATGTGATTGACCCCAATCATTGGCAACCCATCGAATTGACGTTGTTCATCGACCAAAGTGGAAATGTGAGCACGGCCATTCCTGAGTTTGTCGGGCCGGAATGGGGCGAAGTCACGCCATTCGCTTTGGATTCAGCGGACCTCCAACTTTTGGAGCGCGACAGCTGTACTTACCACGTTTGGAAAAATCCAGGTGAACCCGTTTACCTCGACAGCACCTCCGTCGCTGCAGGCTTGGACGATCAATGGAAATGGAATTTCGCCATGGTATCGGTTTGGTCTTCGCATCTGGACCCCACGGATGGCGTCATGTGGGATATTTCTCCTGCGGGAATGGGGAGCGATGGTTCATTCACAACGGATCCAGACGAATTCGAGGAGTACTACGATTTTTTCAATGGTGGTGGAGTGCACCCCGGACACGATTTGAATCCCTACACTGGAGAGCCATATGAAACGCAACTGGTACCCCGTGGGGATTACGCCAGATGCCTTGCCGAATTTTGGGCAGATGGACCGGACAGCGAAACGCCTCCAGGCCATTGGTTCACCATTCTGAATGACATCATGGACTACCCCGAATTCGAGTGCCGATGGCGCGGACAAGGGCCGGTCATCGATGAATTGGAGTTCACGGTAAAAGCCTACCTCGCTCTTGCGGGTGCTATGCACGACTCTGCGATTTCTACGTGGAGCATCAAAGGCTATCACGATTATACTCGGCCTGTGTCTGCCATTCGCTACATGGCCGAGCATGGACAAAGCAGCGACACCACCCTCACGAACTACCACCCTTCGGGTTTACCGCTCGTTCCGGGGTACATTGAAGTGGTTGAAGAAGCGGATCCGCTGGCCACATGGAATCCCGAAGCGGTTGGTGAAATCAAAGTGTATGCATGGCGCGGCCCTGATTACGTTGAAGTGCCATTCATCGATGAAGCCGGTGTGGGGTGGATCCTGGCCAAAAATTGGTGGCCCTATCAACGGCCATCATTCGTCACGCCTCCTTTCGCTGGATACGTCAGCGGGCACTCCACCTTTTCCCGAGCTGCGGCCGAAGTGCTGACCCTATTAACAGGCAGCGAATACTTCCCTGGCGGATTGGGCTCGTGGCCGGTTACCATGAACCAATTTTTGGTCTTCGAGGACGGCCCATCCCAAAGTTTTGAATTGCAGTGGGCGACGTATTATGACGCAGCCAATGAAAGCGCCCTGTCGCGCATGTGGGGTGGAATTCACCCTCCCATGGACGATGGACGAGCACGGCAAATCGGCATTGAAGTGGGAATCCAAGCATTCCACTGTGCAGAAGGCTACTCCTGGCCAGAATTGGCCGAAGGCTGCGGCGGCGCTGGATTCTTACCGGGTGGCTTTTGCCCCGGTGATTTCAATGCGGATGCAACCGTTAACGTCGCGGACTTTTTGTTATTCCTGAACGCATTTAGCAATGAGTGGGCGGGTGTTTATGACTTTGATGACAACGATGTCGTTGGATCAAATGACTTGCTGGTCTTCCTTACACTTTTTGGTGAGCCATGCGATTGAGCAAGCCTTGCAATGAAGGATTATCTTTTGCACCTGAATCGAGCCTGCTCTTCGAGTGGATTCCTGCGGAAATGATGGCCAATAGAAGGGGGTGAAAAAAAAAATGAAAAACCAATTGATTTTTTCATTTCATTTGCGGCAAAAAAACGGAAATGTCTTCAAAAGCAATCATTGGTTCTGAGGAGTGGATTGGCCTGAATGAGCTGCGCATTCCATTTGTAAAAGCACGAGTCGATAGCGGCGCCAAAACCTCCAGTTTGCATGCCGTCAATATTGAAGCTTATAAGAAAGGAAGTCAAGCCTGGGTGAATTTTGATGTCTTCCCCATTCAGAACGATGGCAAACGCAAAGTCCGCTGCGAGGCAATGGTTGTGGACAAGCGTGTTGTCAAAAGCTCCAGTGGAAACAGGGAAGAGCGCTATGTCATTCGCACCATGATGACGCTGCATGAAAAGTCATGGCCCATTGAACTTACCTTGACCAATCGAGACTCCATGGGTTACCGGATGCTGCTCGGACGCGAGGCCATGCAGAGTCGATTGATCGTTGACCCTTCGGAAAGTTTCCTCGGAGGAAAAGTTGACGAATCGATTGCCATGAAGGCTTATGACCAAGGCAAACGTCAACAACCGGGACTTCGAATCGGCCTCTTGGCCTCCAATCAGAAACTTTACAGCAATCGGAGAATCATTGAAGCAGCGGAACAACGAGGGCACCACATCGAATTCTACAATATCCGACAGTGTTTCATGAAGCTCGATGCTTCCACGCCACAAATTCATTACCGTGGAGGCGATTCCATTGAAGCGTTGGATGCAGTCATCCCAAGAATCCGTCCCGCTCAAACATTTTACGCCTGCGCCCTCCTACGCCTTTTTGAGAGCCTTGGAGTTTTTTGCCTGAACACTTCAGAGTCCATTATCCAATCACGCGATAAACTGTTTTCACTGCAGCTGCTTTTGAGCAAAGGTGTTCAAATACCAACAACCGGATTTGCAAGCTCGCCTCTTGACACCAATGACCTCATCGAAATGGTTGGTGGTTCACCCTTGATTGTAAAATTGCTTGAAGGAACGCAAGGAAAAGGGGTTGTATTGGCAGAAACGAAAAAAGCAGCTGAGAGTGTAATCAACGCTTTCAAAAGCCTAAACGCCAACATATTGGTTCAAGAGTTCATCAAAGAAGCAGACGGAAAGGACATCCGATGCTTCGTTATTGACGGAAAAGTGGTGGCCGCAATGCAACGCACTGCTCCAGCAGGGGAATTCAGAGCGAACATCCATTTGGGAGGCACTTCTTCAATCATTCGCGCTACAGCGGAGGAGCGCAAACTTGCCATCAAAGCCACCAAAGCAATGGGGCTAAGTGTTGCAGGTGTCGACATTATTCGCTCTGCTTCTGGGCCGTTGGTGCTTGAAGTGAATTCATCGCCTGGATTGGAAGGCATTGAAGCTGCCACGCAAAAAGACATTGCCCAGCTCATGATTCAATCCATTGAGAGAAAATGCAACTACAATAGACCCGCTCCAGATTGACAGATGCTCGCCTGTGACTGTGAAGAGGAACGATGGCGGAAAGAAACCAAAAAGAGCAACCATTTCTGATTGCTCTTTCCTTGTTTTCATAGTTGCGGGGGCCAGACTCGAACTGACGACCTTCGGGTTATGAGCCCGACGAGCTACCAACTGCTCCACCCCGCGATATCCACCCGAGGCGTTGCCTGCGGGACGTCAAAGATACGCTTAACTTTCATTTCACCAAATCGAAATTTCACTGAAATAGCTTCCGCCTCGGGGCGTACCTTTGCCTACTGACTACCAGTCCTCAACGCGACCACCATGGCAACTAATCACGAAGAAACAACACCGCATCGAGCGGGTTTCGTCAACATCATTGGCTCTCCCAACGTCGGGAAAAGCACGCTAATGAATCGCCTCGTGGGCGAACGACTGAGCATCATCAACAAGAAAGCCCAGACCACACGCCACCGCATCATGGGCATCGTGAATGAGCCCGAATGGCAAATTGTTTACAGCGATACCCCTGGCGTGCTTGATCCAGCGTACAAACTCCAGGAGGGCATGATGAAGTTTGTGCGAACGGCCCTGCAGGATGCCGACCTCATTCTAATGGTCACCGATACGGAGGAAAGTGACATGGCGCACCCCGAGACTTTCGCAAAAATTGCCGAGATGGAGGTCCCTGTTTTTATCCTGATCAACAAAGTGGATTTGGCGGATCAAGCCATCGTTGGAGAGCGCCTTGCTTATTGGCAAGAGAAAATCCCACGCGCCGTTGTCGCTCCCATCAGCGCCCTGCATGGCTTCAATGTCGATCAAATTCTCGAGCGCGTGGTGGAGCTCCTTCCGCTATCCCCTCCCTATTTTTCCAAGGACGAATTGACGAACAAACCCATGCGGTTTTTCATTTCTGAAATCATCCGAGAAAAAATCCTCACCCACTTCAAACAAGAAATCCCATACTCGGTTGAAGTCGTTGTCGAATCGTACGTCGAAGAAGATGCATTGGTGAAAATTCGAGCTGAGATTCGAGTGGCACGCGAGAGCCAAAAACAAATTGTCATCGGCAGTGGCGGAAACATGATCAAACGAGTAGGCATCGATGCTCGCAAAGACATTGAAAAATTCATTGCATCGCGGGTATTCCTGGATCTGTTTGTGAGGGTGGACAAAGACTGGCGAAACGATGAGCGAAAACTGAAACGATTGGGTTACCTGGATTGATCCCAAGCGCGATTTGCCATGATTGCATTCTCACACGCAAAAATAAACCTGGGCTTGTTTGTCATGAATAAGCGGCCCGATGGTTTTCATGCGCTCGAAAGCGTCTTTTGGCCGGTCGATTGGACCGACGTATTGGAAGTGCACGCAAAACCTTCACCGGGACTAGAATTAAAGATCACGGGGCTTGAAGTTCCCGGAAACTTGGAAAGCAATCTAATTGCCAAAGCCTACGAGCTCATGGCGCGTGAATTCAACATCGGCGGCGTGACTGCCCACTTGCACAAGATCATCCCAATGGGAGCAGGTCTGGGCGGTGGCAGCTCCAATGCAACGTGCATGATTCGATTGCTCGATCAGCTTTTTTCACTGAATCTAACCGACGAGGCGGCCTTGCAACTGGCAGCTCAACTCGGATCGGACTGCCCGTTTTTTTGGAAGTCAGCCCCCGCACTTGTCACGGGAAGGGGCGAACACCTCGCACCGGTTCCCGGAATCCAGTCAGAAAGCTGGAACAACATGCACTTGACGGTAATCCATCCAGGCGTTCATGTCTCAACCTCGGAAGCTTTTGCCGGTTGCGAACCCAAAATGCGGACCTTGGATTGGACAAAACTTTCGGATCACCCCCCGAAAAGCTGGTCGCAATGGCTCCAAAATGATTTTGAAGCAGGCGTACGCGCCCTCCATTTGCCGATCCATTCGGCACTCGAGCTGCTGCAAAATTCCGGTGCCGATTATGTACAAATGACAGGGACAGGATCGGCAGCATTTGGTGTTTTTGCCCGAGAATCGGAGGCCACAGCTGCCGCCCGCGCCGCCATAGAGCAGGGTTGGGCTTCGCGTTCGTTCGCGATGAATGCTTGCCTCTGAGACTACCCCCCTTATTTCGGGGCCTTCCAACAAATCACGGCTCCGAGCATAGCGAAAAGCAGATTGGGCAACCATGCCGCTAGCAACAGCCAGTTTTCTCGCGAAATCAATGCATCCGGTGACAGCGAAACTGACGCAGCATAAACCGTAATCAACTTGGCCACAAAAACGAATAAAAAACCTATGATCACAGCCAAAAACAAGTGATACCCCATACCTCCTCGCAACTTTCGCGCTGCGATTCCCACACCGATGAGCATCAAGACATAAATGGAAAACGGATTGGCCGTGCGGCCATATTGCTCCAATTTCAGCATGGCTACTTTGGCGCCACGCCGCTGTTCAATGTCAATGTGCCGACGCAATTGCGGTGTCGTCATTGCTGAGGTCATCACCGAACGTTGCCCAAAATCACTAATGTTCATGTTCAAGGCCGTATCCATTCGGGTCAAATAGCGCAAGTGCTCGTTGCCCTCCGAATCAAAATCGCGAATGCGCGCGTTGATCAACCGCCAAACACTATCCTCTTCCAGCCAAGTGGCCTTGGCGGCCAAAATGCGCTGTTCGAGCACGTTGTCTTCGCCCCACCGTTCCAATTGAAAACGGTACCCTGTATTTCGATCGACCGTAATGGAACGAAAATAGGCCACCGTTCCAGGAGTAATTTCCCGGTACATGTGCTGATCAGAGATGTGAAAATTGACATGAACGTATTCCACCTCAAACTCCACCTTGCGCTCATTAGCAATGGGCAGAATAAAATGCGAAACGAGCAAAGAAAGTGCGACGAGTACCGAAGAGGCAATGAAATAAGGACGCATCAATCGCGTAAAACTCATGCCCGAACTCAGCAATGCAATGATTTCCGTTTGCTGGGCAAGACGGCTGGTAAACCAAATGATCGTCAGAAACACAATAAAACCACTGAGCAAATTTCCAAAATGAAAACAAAAACTCAGGTAATACATCAACGTGCCACCCAGCGGTGCTTCATTGGTGAGCAGCCGGCCAATGTTTTCCATCAAGTCAAACACCACTGCGATCACACAGAAAACCCCGACCATGAAGAAAAACGTGGTGAGAAATTTTCGGATGATGTAGCGATCAATGCGCTTGAGGGCCAACGGTGTGCTCATTGCATTACAGGCGTTGGTTCAAATGCGGAACAACAGCGTTCTTCCATTCCACGAAGTCGCCCGCGATGATATGCTGGCGGGCTTGGCGCGCCAGTTCGAGGTAGAATGCCAAATTGTGCACGCTGCAGATGTACAAAGCGAGGTATTCATTGGCTTTGATTAAGTGCCTCACATAAGCCTTGCTGTAGAACGAATCCACCGGCGAAGTTCCGTCTGGATCCAAGGCTGAATGATCGTTGGCCCACTTTTCATTTTTCATATTCAACGTCCCTTTCCAAGTGAAAAGCAATCCATGACGGGCATTGCGAGTGGGCATGACACAATCAAACATGTCCACCCCTAACGCCATGTTCTCCAAAAGATTTTCCGGGGTACCGACGCCCATCAAATAGCGGGGTTTGTCTTCGGGCAAAATCCCACAAACCAATTCGGTCATCGCATACATATCCTCATGCGGCTCCCCCACACTCAATCCCCCGATTGCATTCCCCGGAGCATCGCGCTCAGCAATGGCATGAGCCGAAGCGGCACGAAGGTCATTGTACGTCGAACCCTGCACAATGGGAAACAGCGCCTGATCATGGCCGTATAGCGGGCCGCGAGAAGCAACGTGATGGATGCAGCGATCCAACCACCGATGGGTACGTTCCATGGATTCCCGTGCATAACCATAATCGCTCGGATAGGGCGGGCATTCGTCAAACGCCATGATGATGTCCGCCCCGATGCTGCGCTGGATGTCCATGGAAGTCTCGGGGCTAAACAAGTGTTTGCTGCCATCGATGTGGCTGCTAAAAGTCACCCCTTCCTCGGTGATTTTTCTTCGATCGGACAAACTGAATACTTGGTACCCGCCACTGTCGGTCAAAATGGGAAGGTCCCAATGCATGAATCCGTGCAATCCCCCTGCTTCCTCTAGCACAGATGTTCCTGGACGCAGGTACAAATGATAGGTGTTGCCCAAGATGATTTGCGCACGAATGTCTTCGACGAGGTCACGTTGCGGAACAGCTTTGACCGTACCTGCCGTGCCAACTGGCATGAATATGGGGGTCTCAATCGCCCCATGATCGGTCTGCACAACACCGGCCCGAGCTTTGGATTGTGAATCACGAGCCTCTATTTGAAAAGTCAGTTCAGCCATCGATGGAAGTAATTCCTGCAAATGTAACTTCGGAGCATGGTTGGAACCCTTTACAATGCCATTGCAGTTGGAATTGGCGCATCAGCAGGACTTTGGCTGGGCAAAAAAATCTCGAAAGAGCTGGAAAATCATGTGTTTCAGGCTCTCGGCCTCTTCACATTGGGAATTGGTTTCAGCATGAGCATGGAAATGGATCAGCCTTTTGCTGTGTTTTTAGCCCTGGTATTTGGCACCATCGCGGGCCAAAACTTGCGCATCGACCAACGGGTGCGGCAAATGACAGATCGGCTCGGTGAAGGCACAGGATCGGGGTTGGTTCAATCTGTTTTGTTGTTTTGTGCGGGAGCGATGACCCTTGTGGGCTGCATGCAAGACGGACTTCAGAACGATCCAACCATCCTGTTCATCAAAGGCACTATGGATTTGGTCAGTTCGGCCTTGCTCGCGGCGGCCTTGGGACGCGGGGTGCTTTTGGCAGCGCCCGCCGTCTTGCTCATCCAAGGGGGGCTGACCGGAGCATTTCAGCTGTGGGGTGCTGCATGGACTCCGGAATTAACTGCCGATCTCACGGGGCTCGGGGGATTGCTGCTCATCGCCCTTGGCATCGACCTCTTGAAAGTTCGATCCTTCGCCTTGCTCAACTTCATTCCTGCCTTTGCTCTAATCGCTTTGTTTCGGCCCGTGGCAATTTGGATTCAGACGGAATTGCCTGTCTTATTGTTATTCTGATTGCCCATGAGAACCACACAGCCTCGCCCGCAACGTTGGAGATGGACCGTCGCCGGGCTTGCCGTGCTGTTACTCGCCGCATTGCTCACCAGCGAAGTCAATCGAAGAATCGATGGACAATGGAATCGGCCCGGAGAATGGTGGGGCATGCAGGCTACTCAGAAAAATTATGGAGCGGAAGTGCATAAGTGGAGCGCCCATTACAATGTGCCCTTCCCCTATCTCATGGCCCTGATTCAATTGGAATCCGGAGGCCGGAAACCCGCCGGCAAACGATTTGAGGCACATGTTTTTGAGCGACTAGTGGAAGTGAAGCGAGGGGACCGAAGCCATTATGAGCACGTCACGCAGGCAGATCTGCAGGAAGCCGACGAAGAAGCCCTTCGCAATTTGGCAACGTCCTGGGGGCCGTTTCAACTCATGGGCTACAAGTGCATTTTGCTCGACCTGCAAATCCGCGACATTCGAGGTCAAGACGCCGTGCGAGCCGGTATCGAGTGGATTCATCTTACATACGGTGATGCGCTCCGTGACAAAAAATTCCGAGATGCCTTCCACCTGCACAACACCGGCAAGCTTTTTCCGAAATCAGGCAAACCCAGCACGTTTCATCCGGATTACGTCGATAAAGGGCTTCGTTTCATGGAAGCGTATGATCAGAAGCCATAACCAACGTGAACTCGGCTCGAGCCGGTGGGCGTCTTCCATTGAATGCTTACCTTAATGCCTGCCAAGGACAATCCATGCCTGCGAACAAATACGCCCTTATCCGATACCGAACCATTGATCGGTGCCTTACCAACCCCGGAGCTCCCTTTCCAACAAAGGAAGAACTCAGGGAGGCCTGCGAAGAGGCACTCTATGGCAGCAATGGCGATCGCATTAGTATCTCAACAATTGAAAAAGACTTGAATGCGATGCGCAATGATGGTGCCTTGGGTTACTATGCTCCCATCGCATACCACCGCGATGAACGCGGGTACTATTATGAAGCGGATGATTTTTCCATTGACAACCTGCAGTTGAACCCCGAAGAATTGGAGTCGATTCGATTCGCTGCGCGAACCCTCGTACAATTCAAAAATGTTCCCGTTTTCTCTCAATTCGGCCAGGCCATTGGCAAAATAGATGACCGGCTTCGAATGGCACCCAATTTGGACACCGGCAATCTCGATTCCGTGGTGCAATTTGAATCGGCACCCGCCACGCGGGGATCGGAACTTTTGATGCCTATTCTCGAAAGCATTCAAGGCAAACAAACGCTTCGAATGGAGTACAAAAAGTTTCAGTCCGAAGAAGCCAAAGCAGTATGCCTGCACCCTTATTTATTAAAAGAATACCGGAATCGCTGGTATGTCATTGGATGGAATCCCGAACGGCTGGCATACCGGACCTATGGCCTCGATCGCATCCAGCAGTTGAAAGAAGCCGATGAGGTCTTCATCGTGCGCAGTGATTTCAACCCCGATGATTTTTTCCTGCACTCCTTTGGGATTTCAAAAATTGCTAAGGCTCCATGTGATGTTCGAATCCGTTGCAGCAAACTGGAATACGAGTACCTCGCCGCTCAGCCTGTGCACAGCAGTCAAAAGCTGGTCGAAATCGGCCAAGGCGGATACGAATTGCAGTTGCACGTGCTTCTCACCTTTGAATTGATTCAATTCTTATTGGGACTAGGCCCTGCGGTAGAAGTTATTGCCCCCGCAGACTTGCGCGAATTGATGCAGCAGAACCTCAACAGCACCTTGGATCTTTACCGCGAAAAGTAGAAAAAAATCGCACCGTAAATTGATTACGGAGGGGCACTCTTTGTTTGTCTTGTCAAACACAAACAAGCCCCCTGTAATGTCTATTCCACTGAACCCACTGGCCTTTGCTTTTCCTTCAAGCATTCAAAATATCGCACAAGCCAAGCGTTGGATCGACGGATTTTCCCGGCCCGCAATGTTCAATTCGCATGCATGGCAAACCTCCAAGAAACTCGCTCTGCTTGTGTGGGAATGTCACCTCGAAAACCGCCCATTCCGGCGTACCCTGAACTTCATGCACCCGGCATTCTATGAGATGATCAAAACGCCAGAAGGCATTTGTTTGGTCCATGAGGCCCGACTCAGAAGGAATTGAGCTTTCGATTGAAGAATCACGGAATTATTGAAAAATCACGGCATCGACGTGAATAACAATGACTGACAGCCAGTGGCCTCGTAGTCTCACTTGCCGTAATTTGCGGTTAAGAAAGTTAATTTATCGTTTAAATCAGCTATTTAGTCGATAATTTACCTAAATTTAACCCCATAAGCGGCAAAATGAATCCGACGAAATCATCCAAACTCTTCTCCGAGCTGCAAGAAACCTTGCACGCAACGACTGAGGGTGATGATCGAGGCGTGTTATTCAGCTTTTCTGGAGAGCTTACCCCGGATGCAACCGATGCCATCATGCTCTTGGCAGAAAATGCACTCCTCACGAAGAAGGCAAAACGGAAAGAATTGAATCGGATGAGCGCTGTTCTGATTGAATGCCTTCAAAACGTGAGTCGACACGGTTGGATTGATGATGATGGAAAGCTGCAATTATTCCTCACACTCGAGAGCACGCCATTGGGGCATCAAATTCAAGCGGGAAACCTGGTAGACTTCGATATGGCCGCCTCTTTGCGCGCCAATCTTTCTGAGGTCAATGGAATGACACATGAACAGTTGCGCGTTCGGTATGTCGAGTGCCTGTGCAACAATGAATGGTCTGAAAAAGGCGGTGCAGGGCTTGGTTTGCTCTCCATGGCCAAAAAGTCCAATGGTCCGTTGGATTATCAATTCCTTGAACTGGAATCTGGAAAGTACCTTTTTACGCTCGGAATATTGATCAAAAGCTGAGCCCTCTTCACAAGTAGCTTACGTCTTCCTTTCCTTCTTGCGAGCTGCTGGAAACAATATGTTATTCAAGATCAACCGGTAGCCGGCAGAATTAGGATGCAGGTTCAAATCCGTTGGGGGATCGTTTACCATGTGGCGGTAGTCTTCGGGATCATGTCCGCCATAATAGGTCCATTGCCCCAACCCCAGCGTGCCATGTATGTATTTGGCCGAACGCGTGCTCTTTGTTTCCGCCATGATGGTCACATCGGGACGAATGTATTGCTTGCGAAAGGCCGTTGTCTGTCCCATAAAACCGGGAATGACCCGCTCATGGCTTTGGGTCAGCATGGTAGGAATGATGTCCCATTTGGCGCTGAAATCAAACAAGGTGAAGAAATCGTTTAGCTGCTTCGTCTTCGTATGCTCTTCCGTGGCATCAATTTCTGAAAACTCGTAGACCATAGGATCCGTGATGAGCTGATAATCTTGGAAGGCTAAGGCTCGGTTGAAATCGAGCGCCCTCGTTGCCCCGGCATCTGTTGGATCGCCATCAAACACAGACTCGCAAATGTCTACTTCTTCTGCCGCAAGGGCAATGTCAAAGGAATCGGTTCCGGAACACATTGTGAAAAGGAATCCGCCTCCAAGAACAAAATCACGAATTTGAAGCGCCACATTTCGCTTCATCACACTGACTTTCTCGAACCCCAAAGTCCGAGCCATGCCTTCTTGACGCTGAACCTCATTTTGGTACCATGCTGCGCTTCGATACGACCGGTAAAACTTTCCGTATTGGCCGGTAAAATCTTCATGGTGCAGGTGAAGCCAATCGTATTTCGGAAGAATTTCACCCATGATCTGAGCATCGTAAATGACATCGTACGGGATTTCCGCATAAGTCAAAACCAAGGTAACGGCATCATCCCATGGTTGCTTCCCATCCGGACTGTACACCGCAATTTTTGGCGCAACCTCTAATTTAACCCGCTCCGTATTGGACTCTGGATCCGCGATTTCTACTAAGATTTGCTGCGCCTGTACATCCGCTATTACTTGGTGGCTGATGCCTCGAATCACACATTCTTGGACCAACGTCGTCAAATTCGGCATAAGGAAACTCCCACCGCGGTAATTGAGCAGCCACTCAATTTCCACCTCTTGCTCCAACAGCCAGAAAGCCATGCCATAGGCTTTGAGGTGATTGGACTGCGAATCATCCATGGGAATCAGTAGCTGGGACGCTCTCATGCCTGATATCCCCATGCATACCATCATCACCCCGACGCAAATTGTGCGTTTCCAGTCCATTCCAATCCGTGCTATCATGCGGGCAATTTACGACGATTCTGAGCAGCTTAATCCGTTCCCTGGACTAGCGCCAGCGATTGGCGCCATTCAGAATGGCGATTCTGAACCTCCCTCTTCTCCCGGTTGATTCATCTTGGAGGGAACCGTCACGGTCGACTGGTTTGCGAAGTCCTCATTCGGCCGGAGGCCATCTTGAAATTCACCACGATCGAAGACCGGGTTGGCAAAACTGTCGTAATTGGCAAACTTCGCCAATCGTTGGATGAACCGCATCTTCACCGTTCCGAGTGCTCCATGACGGTGCTTCGCAAGGATCAATTCACCCAAGCCTGCCGTATCAATCCCGTCCGGGTGTTCGGTCAAACCGTAATATTCGGCACGGTAGATGAATGCGACTATGTCTGCATCCTGCTCAATTGCACCCGACTCTCGCAGGTCCGACAGGATCGGGCGTTTGTCACCGCCCCGTGTCTCTACCATCCTTGACAGTTGCGACAAGGCGATGATGGGAATATCCAATTCCTTTGCGATGCTTTTGATGGAACGACTGATGCTCGAAATCTCTTGTTCACGATTGCCTGAAGTAGAACCGGCAGTCATCAGCTGTAAGTAATCAATCACGACCATTTGAATGCCTGCGGTGGATTTTAAACGACGGCACTTGGCCCGTAATTCAAAAATGCTCAAGGCCGGTGTATCATCAATGTACAGCGGTGCTTCCGACAATTTTCCGATCCGCTCGTGCAACTGGGTGTATTCGTGCGGTGCCAGGCTCCCTTTTCTGAATTTGTCGGAGCTGATCTCCGTCTCGGCCGAAATCAATCGCTGCACCAATTGCACCGCTGACATCTCCAGGGAAAATACGGCTACCGGCACATTGTATTCCACAGTAATGTTGCGCGCCATGGTCAATACAAAAGCGGTCTTGCCCATTCCAGGACGAGCCGCCAGTACAATCATATCTGATTTCTGAAATCCCCCGGTGATGTTATCCAACTCGACAAAACCAGTGGCCACACCACTGACACCTCCTTCTTGGTTTCGTGCATTATCGATGTCCTCCAAAGCTTGCCGCATGATGCTGCTCATGGACTCATAACTCCGGCGGATGTTGCCTTGCGCCACTTCAAACAATTGGGATTCGGCTTCATCCAGCAAATCCAAAACATCGGTGGTCTCTTCGAAGGCCTTTTGGGTGATCAAATTGGAAACCCGAATCAG
>Ga0209425_10000687_pt1 | contig 40596 bp, 34 predicted proteins | sample COG_05_FD_184749 | JGI IMG/M metagenome (GOLD analysis project Ga0209425, IMG submission 184749) | Pelagic Microbial community sample from North Sea - COGITO 998_met_05 (SPAdes) (version 2) | ecosystem: Environmental > Aquatic > Marine > Neritic zone/Coastal water | place: Helgoland, sampling...
TTGCATAATAATTTTTTTTGTAAAATTTTTCCCAGTGACGTCTAATATTTATTTTTTTCACTTTTATATTTTTTTATCTAATTCCAAAATATCCATTAGTTCATTCCACTCTCTTTTTCCAAGATTAGAATCTTCATAATTAACTTTTTTGTTGTTAAGCATAGATTTTATAATTTTTAATCCCTTTGCTGAAATATGTGCAGCACCAACTCTATAATCCAAAAACGCTGAATGGGTAATAGGAACCCATTTTTTAACTGTTTCTAACATGGCTTCAGCATAAACTCTAATTTCATATTGAGCATGACTATCTGCTCTTAAAAATAAAAAATTTAATAAATTTAATAAATCTGTTTTCCAATACCATTGAGTGTATGAATTTAAAGTTAAATTCATTCTTGCAAGTTCTCTAGCTAAACCAGATTTTTTTTCATCTATTATTGTTCCATCATATCTTTCGTTGAGCATTTTTTCATAATTGGAATAAGTTCTCGTGGCATCATCTTTTAATATTTGAAGAACCTCATCTGCTTGGTTGCCAGAAATTAAATCACCTCTGCCTTGTCTATTAATTGAAGATTGTGCAGATAGCTGTTCTTTTGCGGGAATATAAAATTCTTTATCTAAAATTGAATAACGAGCAGAATATTCATTAACATTTGCAGTTCTATGTCTAATCCATTGTCTTGCTATAAAAATTGGAAGCTTTACATGATACTTTATTTCACACATCTCGAAGGGAGTTGAATGCCAATGTCTCATTAAATATTTAATCAATCCTTCATCTGTTGAAACTTTTTTTGTTCCCTTGCCGTAAGATACTCTTGCAGACTGGACAATAGAAGTGTCGTCTCCCATATAATCAACTACTCTCACAAAACCATGATCTAAAACTGGAATAGCTTCATATAGAATTTTTTCTAATTCAACAGATGTAACTCTTTTGGTCTCATGTTTTTGAGCCTGTTGGTCTGCAATCTCTTGCTGCTGTTCTTTTGTTAGTTTCATTTTGATTTTTTAAGAATTTTAATTATTCATATTATATCGTTCAGTTTCTTAAACAAAGTTTATTTTATCAGATAAAAGTTTCAACTTGGGGTGGAAGATTAAATATTTTTATTTATGAATTTTTAACTGTCATTTTTAACCCTGAGCTAAGGTTGTATTTCGGTCTGAAACCTAGTTTTTTAATTTTTGAAATATTTGGAACTCTAATTTTAGTACCTCCTTTTTGAAGATTGATCTTATTTAAAATTATTTTTTTGTTAAAAATTTTAGACAATTTATTGACTAATTGTTTAATCATAACTTTTTCGCTGGTACCAATATTGTAAATATTAAGGTGTTTTCCTTTTTTAATTAACAATCTAATTCCTTCAATAAAATCGTCTATATAAATAAAACTTCTAATTTCGTTTCCAGTGCCTTGTATGGTAAATTTTTTACCTTTAAGAGTTCTAAATCTATTAATGAGTTCAGGTACAACATGCTCATTACCCATATTAGGACCGTAAACATTATGAGGCCTAAAAATGACGAGTTTTTTAAAAAATTTTTTTCCATAATGGAGGCTCATAAGTTCAGAAATAATCTTTCCGCCTCCATATGAATATCTTGAGTTATAAATATCTGGTATTTTTAACATTTCATTCTCATCTGTAGGAACTTTAATAGGTGTTTGATAAACCTCGGAACTAGACGCTAAATATAATTCTTTTACATTGTATTTTTTGCATCCATCAAGAATATTTACAATGCCTTTAACGGCTATATCTAAAATTAAATCAGGTTTGGTATAAAAATATTTTGTTCCGTTTATATATGCTAAGTGGATGACAGCATTAACTTTTTTAATTGATTGAAATACTTTTTTTTTATCTCTGATATCGCCTTTAATAAATACTATCTTTTTTTTAATTATTGATATTTTAGACAAACTTCCTCTAGAATTATTGTCATAAATCAAAACTTTATGACCTTCTTTTATTAGCATTTTACAAATATTTGAGCCAATAAAGCCGGTGCCACCTGTAACAAGGAAAGTTTTAGTTTTTTTTTTCATAATTCCTTATTTTTTTAATGCCCCAAATAAATAATTTTAAATACTCTCTTACCCAAGGACCAAATTTAAAACTTGAAGATCCGCCGAATAATCGATCGACAGACTTTATTGGATATTCTGAGGTTTTGTAACCACTAATGTAAACTTTTATAGAAAATTCGAATGCAAATGCCCATCCAACTTGATTAGATTGAAATTGAATATTTTTCCAAACATCTTTTTTAAACATTTTAATTCCTGTCGTACAATCAGTAAGTTCTATATTTGACAGATAATTAAAAGCTTTATTTGCAATTCTTGATAAAACTGAACCTATTAAAGATCCTCCCAATCTGGATCCTCCTTTTGAATATCTGGTTCCACTAATAAAATCAAAATCACCTGTTAACAATTTATCCACCATATGATCTATTGAAATTATAGGAAAAATTTCGTCAACAGCTGTGATTAAAATCAGCTCATGAGATGAATTTTGAATACCAGTATCAATCGCATTTCTTACACCTTTGCCGATAGTATTATGTATTACTTTTATATTCTGAAATTCATTTTTTAATTTGTTTGCCTCTTCTAAAGCATTGTCTTCTTTTGAATCGTAAACAATAATAATTTCATGTTCAAATTTTAAAGATGAAATTAATAATCTCACCATTATTGCTAAGCTTTCTTTTTCATTATGAACAGGTAAAATTATAGAAAGTTTTTTATTCATTTTAAAAATTTTTTTCAATAAAGTAATTTATTAATTTACAAACTTTTAATATGTCTTTTTTTTTCATTTTAAGCGAAGAAGGTAGCCAAATTAATTTTTTTTGGAGATCTTTTGAATTTTGCAAACCTTTAAAGGACTTCTTATATGGACTACAAGTGTTAATTGGCTGCCAAAAATACCGACAGTGAACATGTTTAGACTCTAAAAATTTAAATAACTTATTTCTTTTTGTGCAGAATGCGTCAACCCAAAGAGGCACTTCTCCTTTTTCTAAATCAAAATTAAATAATCTAAAATTATTATTTTGTTTTATATTTTTTTTATAGAGCAGATAGTTATTTTTTAAAATTTTTATTCTGTGACTAATAGAATCAAGTTGGGATAATCCAAGTGCAGCTTGTAAATTTGTAAATTTAAAATTATAGCCAACAGAAACATAGTTATCTTCACCACCAGTGGTTGGTCCGACTCTTCCTTGATCTTTAAGCCTAGAGACTATTTCATAAATTGATTTGTCGTTAGTGACTATTGCACCACCTTGCCCTGTAGTAATTATTTTATTTGGCGCAAAAGAAAAACAACCAATTTTTCCATGCGTGCCTAAAAACTTATTTTTAACAGAAGACATGAATGCTTCTGCAGCATCTTCAATAACTATTAATTTTTTTTTTTTAGCTATTTCAGTTATTTTTAGTATATTCGATGCCCTACCAGATATATGAACCGGCAAAATAGCTATGGTTTTTTTATTAATTTTTTTTTTTATATCCTTAACATTCATAAGCAAATTATTTTTATCAACGTCAACAAGGATAGGCTTAGCACCAGATAAAGAAATCGCGTTTAGTGTTGCTGGAAAGGTTATATTTGGCACCAAAATTTCATCTCTGTTTTTAACTCCAATTGCTTTTAAAGCTAAAAAGATTGCTATTGTTCCGCTTGTACAGCTTACAACATATTTGACTTTTAAAAGTTTAGAAATTCTTTTTTCAAAAAGTTTTGTGTAATAACCTTCATTTGGAAAGTTATTTTTAATAACTTTAGAAAAAAGACTAACAGCCTGTTTATTTGGAATTAATGGCTCAGCTAAAATTATATTATTTTTATATTCTTTTCTCATTTGTTCTAAATAACCTATATCAGAGAAATTTCATCTATTTTATAAAGACTATAGTAAAATACAGATATATTGAAATGTTTCCAATTATGCTAGATAACAAATATATAGTCTTAATATTTAATTATGAATAAAAAAAATTTTTGTTTCGTGGGCGTAGATCATGATTTTGAAGATTTTATTCTTCTTAATAAAAATTTTTATTTAGGTTTATTTACAAATTTTAGAAATAAAAAATTTAGTCTTAATAAAAGGCTTGGAAAAGAAAACTTATCTGACTGGTTAAAGATTAAAAAAAAATTTAACCCAGAAGTATTTATCCTTATTAACGAAGGAAAACAAAGAGAACTTCTACAAAAAAAAATATATAAAAAAAATAATTCAAACCTTTTATTAGATGAACGTCTGATAAGTAAATCTAGTCTAAAATATCTTTCTAAAAAAAGTGGAATAGTTATTCAAAAATCAGTTTTTGTGTCCTCAAGAGTTAAAATAAATGAAGGTGTTAAAATTCATATAGGATGCCAAATCCATCACGGTGTAAATATAGGAAAATATTCAACTATATCACCTGCAAGTATAATTTTAGGAAATGTAAAAATCGGTAATTATTCTTTTATTGGTGCAAATAGTACTATTAAACAAAATATTAAAATAGGTAAAAATTCTATAATAGGTGCTGGAGCTGTGGTTGTCAAAAATGTTAAAGACGGAGCGACAGTCGTTGGAAACCCTGCAAGTAAAATTAACTACAAAAAAATTATTTATTAAGTAATCCCCACACGTCTATTACTTTTTTATTTGTTGGAAATTTAATTTGATTATACTGTTTATGTGGTACTCCAATAATCACAATATCTGATCTTTTAATCAAATCTTTTTTATCAATATTTTTTTCGTTATAATAATATTCATCTGATTGTAATACTTTGTAATTTCTTTTTTTTAGCAAATTCAAAAGCTTAATTGATAAAGAGTCTCTAATATCATCGTTATCAGGTTTGAAAGCTAAGCCTAAAATTCCAACAGTTTTTTTTTTTACATTTTTTATTTTTTTTAAATTATTAATTATAAACTCTGGTAAACTTTCGTTAACCTGCATTGCGGCGTGACCTAAATTAAAATTTTTTAGAAAAAAAGATGATAACTGCATCGTATCTTTTAACAGGCATGGTCCAGCAGTGAATCCTGCTGTACTCAAATTTAAATTTCTCTCGTATCCATCTTGCATTATATTTCTTATTCGTGAAAAGTTTAATCCTTTATTTTCACACATAAGGTAAAATTGATTAGCTATAGAAAAATTTATATATCTGTTTGCATTTGAAAAAAGTTTAATAAGTTCTGCTTCTATTACGCTTGTCTCTATAATTTTTGACGCAATTTTGCTAAAAAGATATTTACCATGTATTAAATTTTTTTTATTATTTGATGCTATAATCTGTGGAAGTTTTTTTAACTCCTGTAGAGCCTTGCCTTGCACAATTCTTTCTGGGCAGTAAATGACATTTTTAGATTTAAGAATCTTCTCAATTTTATTGATTGTTCCCGGATAAATTGAGCTTCTAACAACTATTATGTGATTTTTGTCGAGGTGCTTTTTTAAATTTTTAAAAAAATTAATAAAATCTTTCAGCTTAGGTTTTAAATTTCTTCCAATAGGTGTGCCTATGCAAATGACGACGTATTTACTATAAATTAATTCTTTAAGTGTTAGTTTCGTTGAAATTTTTTTACTTTTTAAATGTTTTTTTAACAATTTTTCAGCACCTACCTCCATAAAAGGTGGAGTGCCTAAATTTATTTTTTTCACATTTTTTAAATCAATATCTACTAGATCTACTTTGAATTTTTTGTCTGCAAATGCTAAGCCTAACGGAAAGCCTACATGACCTGCGCCTCCAATAATACTGATATTTTTTTTATCTAAAATTTTCATTTAATTTTTCTGTATACTTATTGAGATGCTTATAATAAATTAATATTGATTTACCATAAATTATAATGAAATTAGCAAAAACTATTCAAAAGTGCCAATTTTCTCACAAAAAAGATCTTAAATTAATAATTTCTTTGGGATATTTGCCACCAGTAAATGAATTTATAAAAATAAATTCTGTAAAATCACAATCAATATTTTTCCCTACTAATTTAGTCTACTCTGCATCATCAAAATTAGTGCAATTATCTACCATTGTTAATAAATCCGTAGTTTTTCCAAAAAGCTACCCTTATACAAGCAGCACAACTAAGATCTTAAGAGAAAATTTTTCTGAGCTTTCTAGGGAATGTAGTAAAATAATAAATCTAAATTCCAATGACTTAATTGTAGATATTGGTTCTAACGACGGAAACTTACTAAGTAATTTTTCAAAGATTAGAAGATTGGGTGTTACGCCAGAGAATGTAGGTAAGCTTGCAATTAAAAGAGGTATACCTACGCTATTAAATTATTTTGATACAAAAACTGCAAACTTGATTAAAAAAAAATACGGACAAGCTAAAATAATTACAGCCACAAATGTATTTGCACATATTGACGACATAAGAAATTTAATGAAAAATGTTCTGAAAATATTGAAAAATGATGGTGTCTTTATAACTGAATCTCACTATTTGTTACCTCTTATTAAAGATTTACAGTACGATACGATTTACCATGAACATTTAAGATACTACTCCTTAACTAGTCTTAGAAATATATTTAACAAATATAATCTAGAAATAATACACGCTAAAGAAATTCCTACTCACGGTGGTTCTATCAGAGTTTATGTTTCAAAAAAAAATAAATATAAAAAATCAAAATTTATTTATGAAATTTTAAGAAAAGAAAAAAAATTACTTAACTGGAAGAAATTTTTAGAGTTTAGAAGTAAAGTTGTTGATTCAAAACTTCAATTAATGTCTGTTTTAAAAAAGATTAAACAAGATAAAAAAATTATTTACGGTGTTGGTTCTCCATCAAGAGCTAGTACTTTAGTAAATTATACGGGCATAACAAAAGAAATTGTAGATTGTATTTGTGAAGTCAATAATTCTTACAAAATCGGCCATTATATGCCAGGTACAAATATACCTGTTGTGTCTGAGAATATTATTTTTAAGAAAAAACCTCAGTATCTGCTTTTATTATCTTGGCATATTTCAAAAGAGTTAATTCATAATTTAAAAAGAAAAGGCTATAAAGGAAAATTTATCATACCACTTCCTAAGCCCAGAATAGTTAGCTAAAAAAAATTTAAAAATTATAAGTTACAATGATATTAACTAAGAAAAAATAAACTATATATAGCGTTGAAATAAGGATTACATTATCTTTTAATTTAAAAGTTAATGAAGTTTTAATTAAACCTAAAAAAAACAAAAAAATTATAAGTGGTTCAAAATAGTCTTGAAAAATAAATCTAGGAAAACCATAAATTATAAAGATAGGTAGAAATAAAATTAAATTTCTTTTATATTCATCTCTTATTAATGTATAAATCATTGAAAAACCAATTGAACTGGTAAATAGAAATAAAAAATTATTAGTATCCTTTATTAAATACCCAAACTTTAGTACTGCTCCACCGCCGTAGTCGTACTCAGATAGATAAGAAAGATACCCTGTAATATTTAAGATTAGAAAAAATAAAAAAATAAAAATAAAACTTTTATAAATTTTATTAAAAAAATTTATGATTCCAATATCCTTAATTTCTAATATAAAAATCGGCCACAAGTAAAAGAAAAAAAAATTTAGAAGTATAGGAAAGTTTTTTGCAATATTATGATATGTGTGAAATTCCTTTACCACATCAGAATTTGAGTGGTCATAAATTCCATTCCAAATACTCATCAAATAAAGACCTGGTATAGATAAAATAAAATAAAATAATATTAAAAAAATCTTTCTTTGAAAAAATTTATCGTAAAGTAAGAAATATAATACTATGTAAATTGGAAAAAAAATAAAAAGGGCTCTTGTATATAGAGCTGCCGCACTAAAGAAACATAGAAAAAAAATGTCGATTAAATTATCTTTAGTATAATTTAATTGTAATTTTTTTTTTACTCTTAGAAAAAAATAAAAAGATATAATTAAGAAAAACCACCCTAAATTAGCAGAAGTACCCCAATAAGCACGTCCAGTAAAAAAAGGTAAATATAAAATTATAGAAGACAGTAATAAGCTATCTGTTATCCTTAATCCTAGATTTCTTAGACACAGGCTAAAAAATAAATATGTAATAAAACCTATTACAAATGTCGAAATCAAGTAACTTTCAATTTCATTGCTGAACGGATTTAAATATGCATGAAAAATGTAAAATAGCGGATAATTAGCGTCACGTAATAGTCCATAATTTTTTATTGCATAAATTATATTTTCATCAAATAGCTGAATATTCTTAAATACAAATCCATAAAAGTCTGCTTGTGATCCACTTATAGATAAATTTTTATTATAAAAACCAAATATATAAAAACATATAGAAATTATTATTAAAAATAATTTGTAGTTATTTTTTTTATTTGCTTGCATATTGATTTGTTTATAACTCTTTGTGTATACTCAAACTAATGATATATTACACTTGTTGGTTTTCCAACTATGACGATAAACGAGTTTCGTAATAACCATTGCGGACGTGGGGGCAGTACCCACCACCTCCACCATATTTATGGGGGTGAATTAGATTCGACGGATGTCTAAAGGCTATTCTTTCGTTCGAGATAGTTCCGACGTAACGGGCTAATTATAAATGCAAATGATAAATTTGCTCTTGCTGCTTAATTAACTCTGTTAATTTAAGCAAACGGGGTTTGGGGCACCTGGCAACAGAACGCCCCTTACAACTCTCCTACTTCTCTTTGTTTATAATGCTGACTGGTGTTTAGATTAGTTTTACACACACATGACACACAATTTTAATCTAAATCTATAAGTATATGCGTATAATTTTTACTTCGTTTAAGTTTGTTGTATGCGGTTCTAGTATTTCTACAAAATAATTGTAACGTCACTTTATCTCCCAATGTAGCAAGTTCAGTGTTTGAATAACTGCCACTAAAAAAACTAGGTGTTGAGTAACTAACTTTTTTGTTTTTTAGAATATTTGTAACGATTGATGATGCAACTGCAAAGTTCACATTTTCTGGTATGTATTTTTCTTTTTTCGCCATTAATAATTTATTTAATCCAGCTGAAGCTATGCCTATTAGTTCTCCATTTTCATTGATAACGGGTCCACCACTGTTTCCTGGTTGCAACGCTGCATCAATTTGTATTTGTCCTGAATTATTATTAACACCACTTAATGAACTTACAATTCCTCTGGTGATTTTAACACTATCACTTAATCTTCCAGATAACGGATAACCTACTGCAATAATATTTTCTCCTAGTTTAGCTCCTTCTTCGTTAATTTTAATAAAATTAGGAGACCTTTGATCTGTTTTAATAATTGCAACATCATTAGTTTTATCTGTATTTAAAACTCTAAATAATATTTCCCTGCCATCTACAACTGCCACCATTTGTTTGCAAATATCTACAACGTGATTGTTTGTTAAAGCGTAGCCTTTGTTGTTAATATAAAATCCACTTCCACTTCCAATAGTTAGAAGACTTTCATCAATTTCAGGTGCTTTAGTAATTTGTTTTTTTGATGGTGTTTTTTTTGTTTCAGGTTTCTTGGCTACTGTTTTGGGTTTCTCGGCTTCTTCTTTTTTTCTTTTTTCTTCAGCTATGCGTTTTTCTTCTTCTTTTTTTCTTTTTTCTTCAGCTATGCGTTTTTCTTCTTCTTTTTTTCTTTTTTCTTCAGCTATTACATCTTTGTTATTAGCAAAGTACATAACTCGATCCCACGCTTCTTGTTGTGTATTATAATCTTGTTCTCTAACGATTGCTTTTAACTGTCCGTTACCATAATTACATTTATTCCAAGTTCCAAGCCTTTTCCCACAGGACATCCTTTGAGTAACATTTTCAAAAATATAGTAAACTTGTGGATGCGTTTTTCTTTTTTTCCCTTTCATTAGTTTCCCAGTAATTATTTCCATCTTAAATTCTGGTAAGTAATGCCAGTGACTAGACCATGTTTTTTTTCCAAAACATGTCACCCAACCATTGTATTCTGAAAAATTCGTGCTTGAAGTTGTTTTACAAACTTTATTTTTAGAGTCCCCTTTGTTGAGAAATTGTAATATAGATGGTTTTGCATAAGCAATCCCGCTCCACAACAAACTCAGAACCACGATCGCTAAAAGTTTTTTCATGTTCCAAGATCCTAGCATAAAAAACTAGGTCGTAACTAGGTCGTAATTTCGTTGATACTTCTGTTTTTTACAAAAGTGAAGTTGTTGCCGTATAACGATTCTAGTAGCTAGGTTCAGGGCACCTGGCAACAGAACGCCCCTTACGTTTTGTAAATTTAATTAAATGTTGCTCTAACGTCTCCAAAAGCAGACGATTTAACTTCGATTAGTTTTTTATTATCAATGGGAACTGGAAACCCATACGCACCAGTTAAAATTAAATCATTTTTTTTTAGTATATTATTTGTTTTGGCTTGCTCTTTTACTAACCATTCAACCTCTGACAACATATCATTTGGCCATTTTTTTCCTGTCCAAAAGTCAATAATTTTGTGATCATAAATAAGTTTTAGATCTGTTATTTTATTATTATTAGGAAATTTAGTTTCTGGTCCTAAAACAATTCCGGCATGCAATGCATTGTTAGCAAGAAGTTCAGCTCCATAAGGTTCTTCTCCATAAAAAACCAAATTATGAATTTCTATTAGAGGATAAATTGACTCCACAGACTCCAGTATATAATTGAAAGAAACAAGCTTAGGGTCGATATCACGATTTAACTTAACTCCAAATTCTGCTTCCATAGCTGGGTTTAAAAAGTCTTCTTTTTTTAACACAATTCCGCTCTCAAATAATTCACCCTTCCAGAGGGACCCCCAGGCAGGCTGAGTAAATCCCATTTTTTTTTGAGTCTCTTTTGCAACACAGCCAATTTTATAACCGATAACTTTTTCACCTCTATTAATTCTTAATTTGGTTACCTTTGATTGAAGAAGTAAAGCATCTTTGTTGCTTAAGTTTATTTTCTTTTTAAAAATTGTCCCTGGATTTTTAGCGTCATAATCATCTAAAATCTTATTTGCAAATAAATCTAGTTCCTTTTGCGTAAATTGTTTCATCGGTAAAATTATTTTATAAATTTATTTAAGTTAGGTTTAAAATAATTAGGTCCTTTCATAACTTTTCCAATTTCATTGTATATAGGTTTTCCATCTGAACCTAATTTGCTCATATTAGATTGGTGAACTTCATCAAAACATTTATCTAAATCAATACCAAATGCTGTGCCAGCGCCATATGTAACATACAAAATATCAGTAAGTGCATCTGCTACTTCTTTTATGTCTTTGTCATTAATTGCTTGATTTAATTCTTCTAGTTCTTCTTTTATGAGTTCGTATCTTAATTTTACTATTTTTTCGTTTGGAAATTCAGCTTTATTCTTTACTTCCTGACCAAAGGTTTCCATAAACTTTTTAACGCTCTGAAAATTGCTCATATTTGCTCCATATCGAGTTTGATTTGTTTAGACTGAAGATATATTATATCTTCAAATCACTCATGAAATATAGAACAGAATTTGATAGTATAGGTAAAATTAAAGTGGATGGTGATAAGTATTGGGGGGCTTCTACAGAGAGATCTAAAAAATATTTTAATATTGGTGATTTCTTAGTCAGGCCTATTGTTATTCACTCAATAGCTGTCATTAAAAAAGCAGCAGCAATTGTAAATACAAAAAATAAAGATTTAGATAGTAAAATCAGTAGATATATCATTCGAGCATCTGAAGAAGTTATTAAAGGTAAATTAGATAATCATTTCCCTTTAAAAGTTTGGCAAACTGGCTCTGGTACTCAGACAAATATGAATGTTAACGAAGTAATAGCTAATAGAGCTATTCATATTATGGGAGGTAAACTAGGAAGTAAAAAACCTGTACATCCAAATGATCATGTAAATAAATCTCAATCTACAAACGATGTTTTTCCATCGGCGATGCACATATCTATTGCAATAAAAACAAGAGATAAATTATTACCCTCGCTTAAATTATTAGAAAAAGAATTGGGAAAAAAAGTTAAAGAATTTAATAAAATAGTGAAATTAGGAAGAACCCACTTGCAAGATGCAACTCCTTTAACGTTAGGTCAAGAATTTTCTGGTTATCAATTTCAACTAAAAGAATCTATCAAAAGAATTGAAAAAGCTTTAGATGAGATTTATTTTCTCGCTCAAGGCGGTACAGCTGTAGGAACAGGACTTAATACAAGAAAAAACTTTGATAAACAGATTATTAGAGAAATTAGTAAACTGACAAAATTACCTTTCAAAGTATCTCCAAATAAATTTGCTGCTCTAGCTGCTCATGATCCCATTGTAAATTTCTCTGGAACAATGAATACTGCAGCGGTCTGTTTGATGAAAATAGCAAATGATATAAGATTTTTAGGCTCCGGTCCTAGAGCAGGTTATGGCGAATTAATATTGCCATCTAATGAGCCTGGGTCTTCCATAATGCCAGGAAAAGTAAATCCAACACAGTCAGAAGCAGTAACTATGGTATGTGTTAAGGTAATTGGAAACCACAATGGAATTACTATGGCAGGCTCTCATGGACATTTTGAATTAAATGTTTTCAAACCGTTAATCATTCATAATATTTTACAATCAATTGAGATCATGGCTGACTCAGCAAAAACTTTTGCTCTTTATTGTGTGAAAGGAATTAAAGCAGATAAAAAAAGAATTAAATACTTGCTAGATAATTCTCTTATGCTTGTAACTACTCTTGTTCCGAGGATTGGTTATGACAAAGCAGCAAAGATTGCAAAAGATGCGCATAAAAACGGCACTACTTTAAAGGAAGAAGTTATAAAATCAGGAACTCTTAATGAGAAAGAATATAACAAAATTATGAGTCCAATATTAATGACAAAACCTAAGTAAACTAATTTATAAAATTCTTAAAAAAATTATTCATTTTAATTTCATTTAAAATATTACTTAATAAATTATCAATTACTTCTCTATTAAATTCTCTTTCATATTTTTTTGTTTTCTTGTCACTAAAAGTTTCTTTATTTAATTTTATTTTTCTAAAAATTACTTTTGAAGATGAGGGTATTATTAAGCCTGATATATTTAATTCATCAATAGTGTCGTCTTTATTTTGAATTTCTTTTAATAAATTAAAATTTATTTTTCCTTGCTTGCCAGATTCTAATATCTTAGCATTAATCAAAATCGAAGAGTTTTTATCAGAACTAAAATCTTTAAATGAAATCTCTCCATTTTTAAAAATTATATTACCATTAAATATATTTTTTAAATTCAAAAAACCATTAAGCTTTTTGGCTATTTTAACTCCCTGAATATTTTCTGAAAAATATATATTTTGAGTGGCAGTAAATAGTTTTACTAATTTTATATTTGAAGGCTCAATATTTAAATTGAAGAAAAAATGAGGATTAAAAGATATTTCCCCTTCAATTAAAGAGTTGATTAAATTACTTCTTACAAAACCTTTGTTTATTATAAAATTATTTTTTTTTGTGAAGTTAAACTGAAAAATATTATTAAGAACTTCGAGATTAACTTTTCCTTCTAATGACTTTTCTAAATTTTCTTCATTATTTAATAAAATTTTTACCGCTATATCAAGCTCTGGAATTTTCAAAATTATATTATTTCTTGTATTAGATTTTTTTTTTAATAAAAAAGTAATTTTGTGATTTAAAAAAAATCCATTTATACTTAATTGTGGTTTATTATTTGAATAAGTTTTTATTATACTGTTTTCAATTTCAAATAATTTTTTATTTTTCTGAAATAAAACAATATTATTTTCTTTGAAATAAATATTTTTCGTATTTTTTTTTACAAAGTCTAAAAGTTGATCAATTTTATTGATTTTAATATTTGTTGAACCGCCTCTAATTAAAATATTATCATAATTTATTTTTTTGAAATTAAAAATATTAAATGTATTTAAGATTATATCAATTTCTACACTCTCTATTTTTAAAAAATTCTTCTCATGTTCTAAACTGCCTGCGTATAACGCGAGCCTTGGGGAGGGAAATATTTTGTATTTAATGTTTGAAATCTTTTTAATATTTAATTCGCTATTTCTTTTTAAACTTTCTTCTATTAACGGAGGTGAATAATTAAAGAACTTTGGTATATTCAAATAGATTATAAAAAAAGTAACAATAAATAGAACAAAATATAAAATAATTTTGAAAATTTTTTTCTTTTTAAAAATAAAATTTAATTTTTTATTCATTTATAATGGTCAAATAAGTAGTGTATAATTGTTGATACAACTATGGATTCTATAAATAAATTAATAGAAAATTTAAACAAGGAGCAAAAAGAAGCTGTACTAAGCACTGAAGGGCCAAACTTAATAGTGGCCGGTGCAGGATCTGGAAAAACTAGAGTATTAACAACAAGACTGGCGCATATTATAAATTCCAAAAAAGCATGGCCAAATCAAATTCTTTGCGTAACGTTTACTAATAAAGCCGCAAAGGAAATGCAAAATAGAATACTTAACTATGTGAGTGAAAAATCAACTGCAGTTCCGTGGCTTGGTACATTTCATTCTATTAGTGTTAAATTTTTAAGGAGGCATGCAGAGGCAATCGGTCTAAAAGGAAACTTTACTATTTTAGATACTGATGATCAAAAAAAAATAGTTAGAAATATTTGTAAAGCAGAAGATATAGATGCTAAAAAAATCACACCCAGATTTATTCTTTCTTTTATAGACAAATGGAAAAATAAGGGGCTGCTTCCAGAAGATGTTGGAAAAGATAAATTTACTGGATTAGAAAAATCTATTTATAACGTTTATAAAATTTACCAGAATAAAATTAGAGAACTGAATGCATGTGATTTTGGAGATCTTATTTTGTATTGTGTAAAATTATTTGAAAATCATCCTGATATAAGAAAAATATATAATAATAATTTTAAATATATTTTAGTAGACGAATTTCAAGACACTAATTTTATTCAAAATAAATGGTTAAATCTTTTGGTAAATGAACAACAAAATATTTGTTGTGTTGGCGATGATGATCAATCAATCTACAGCTGGAGAGGTGCAGAAATAAAAAATTTCTTAACTTTTGACCATATCTACAAAAATTGTAAAGTTTTCAAGTTAGAACAAAATTATAGATCTACAAAAAATATTTTAGAAACTGCTTCATCTTTAATTTCACACAATAATGGTAGGGTAGAAAAAAAACTTTGGTCATCTGCTCAACTAGGTGAAAAAGTAAAACTTAATTGTTATCAAACAGGTAGAGAAGAAGCTGAAAATATTAGTGATATTGCAGAAAATAAGTTAAAAAAAAAATACTCTCTTAACAATGTAGCTATTTTAGTTAGAGCTATTTATCAAACAAGAGAATTTGAGGAAAGATTTCTTAAAGTTGGACTGGGCTATAGGGTTTTAGGAGGGACTAGATTTTATGAAAGAGCAGAAATAAAAGATGCTGTCGCATATTTAAGAATAATAAATCAAAAATATGATGATCTAGCTTTAGAAAGAGTAATCGAAAACCCCAAAAGAGGAGTGGGAGAGAGTACTCTTAACCAATTATATAATTTTGGAAGTCAAAATAAATTTTGTCTAGAAGATTCTATTAAAAAGAAATTAGAAACCGATAGTTTAAAGCCTAAAATTAAAACTAGTTTATTACAATTGACCAATATGATCGATAAATGGAGAGTAGATACCAAGTCCAACAAACACTACGATCTTTTAAAAATTGTACTTGATGAGTCGGGTTACTCTGAAATGCTTAAAAATAAAAAGGATTTAGAAAATGAAAATAGACTAGAAAATATAAAAGAACTTTTGAGAGCCATGCATGAATATGACAACTTACAATCTTTTTTAGAACATGTTGCGCTAGCTACATCTATTGATAAAGAGTGGGAAGGTGAAAAAATTAATTTAATGACTATGCATGCAGCTAAAGGTTTAGAATTCGATGTAGTTTTTCTGCCTGGATGGGAAGAAGGATTATTTCCTCACCAAAAATCATTGGAGGAAAAAGGAGACGAAGCTTTAGAGGAAGAGAGAAGACTTGCTTATGTTGGTATAACTAGAGCTAAAAAAGAGGCTTATTTATCATTTGCTATGAAAAGATCATATCATGGAGATTGGATGGATGCTTTACCATCAAGATTCGTTAATGAAATTCCAGATGAGAATATTGAAAAAAACGAAATTGAAGATGCGTCAGAATTTAAAAGTGACTTCGAATTTAATCAAGATATTGATATAGACTTTGAAGGTGAATACAGAAGTCCTGGCTGGGAAAGATTTAAAAAAAATAAGATGTTAAAATGGAAAAAATAATAAAATTAAGAAAGCTTTTTAAAAAATTTAATTTAGATGGTTATATCGTACCAAAGAATAATAATTTTTTTGGCGAATATGTTTCTGTTTCTCAAGACAATTTAAAATATATTTCTAATTTTACAGGTTCATCTGGATTCGCTGTTATTCTTAAAAATAAAAATTATCTTTTTGTAGATGGTAGGTATACTATTCAAGCAGGAATTCAAAGTGGCAAAGAATTTCAAATTTGTAATGTTCCTAAAGAGTATCCTTTCAATATTTTTAAAAAGAATAATTTAAAATTAGGATTTGATCCTAAACTACATACAGAAAATTCATTGTTTAGGCTTTTTAATAATAGTTTTATAAAATTAAAATCAATTAATGAAAATTTAATCGACCTTCTATGGAAAAGAGAAAAAAGTCCAAAAATTAAACCTTTTTATTTAATAAAAGATCAAGACGCTGGATTAAAGGTTCAAAAAAAATTAGATAAATTGATAAAAATAATTAAAATAAATAAAGTTGATTATTTATTTACTACGGCCTCTGAGAATGTTGCTTGGTTATTAAATATTAGAGGTCAAGATACAAGTTACTCTCCTCTTCCAAATTCTCATGCAGTAATTGACAAGAATGGAAAAGTCTTATTATTTTGTAGTTCAAAAAAAATTAATAAGACTTTTAAAAATAAAATTAATAAAAATATAAAAATTTATGATTTTAACTTGCTTCCAAGCTATTTTTTAAATTTATTTAAAAAAAAAGTTTTAATAGATTCTTCTAGCTGTTCTATTTTTTATAAATCAATTATAAAAAAAAATAACTCTATATTAGAAAAGCAAGATCCAATTTACTATTTAAAATCTTTAAAAAATAAAATAGAGATTAAAAATTCTATAAATTCTCATATTCATGATGGTGCTGCATTAACCAAATTTATATTCTGGTTAAAAAATAATTTTAAGAAAAAAAAAATAAGCGAAATCTCAGCACAAGAAAAACTTTTAGATTTTAGAAAAAAAAATAAGTCATTCTACAACTTAAGTTTTCCAACAATATCGGGTGCTGGTCCTAATAGCGCAATAATTCACTATAAAGCAGACAAAAAAAGTAATCGATTGTTGAAGGAAGGAGATATTTATTTGGTAGATTCTGGCGGTCAATATTTGTACGGAACTACCGATGTAACAAGGACTCTATCTCTTGATGTGCAAGATCAAAAAATTAAAGAAATTTATACTCGAGTGCTAAAAGGACATATAGCTGTGGCTTCTTATAAACTTAATAAAAACTCATACGGAGACAAGATTGATCGGTCAGCTAGAAAATTTTTAAAAGATGTAGATTTAGACTATCCTCACGGAACTGGACATGGTGTTGGATATTTTTCTAACGTGCATGAAGGACCTCAAGCTATCTCTAGAGGAAACAAAGTAAAATTTAAAGAAGGTATGATTACTTCTAACGAGCCCGGTTATTACAAAAAAAATTATTTTGGTATACGAATTGAAAATTTAATATACGTAAAAAAAACTAATGGTAAGTTAAAATTTGAAGATTTAACTTTAGTGCCCATAGACAAAAAATTAATTGAAAGTAAACTTTTAACCACTTCAGAGAAGAATTGGTTAAATAGCTACCATCAAAAAGTATTTATTTCTTTGAAAAAATTTATGAATAATTTTGAACTAAAACAACTTGAAAAAGCTTGTTCAAATATTTAATAATTTATACCACTCTGTTTCAGAAATAATTTTTACATTTAATTCTTTGGCTTTCGAAATTTTAGATTTAATTGGCTTACTATTTCCTGTTACTAGAATATTTAATTTACCTGAGATATTACCAAGCACTTTTCCACCATTGTCCTCCACTAAAGATTTTGCTTCTGACCTGCTAATTTTTTCAAACCCGCCTGTAAACATAATTGTCTTGCCACTTAATTTACCACCTTTATTAATGGGTTTTGAGTTTTCTATTTTTAAATACTTAATTAAAGAAGATAATATTTTTTCATTTTTTTTATTAGAAAAAAATTCGTCTAAAGATTTTAATTGCGCTAATCCAATTCCATCTAATTCTGTTATATTTTTTAATAAGTCTACTCGTTTAGATATATTAAATAATTCAACAAGTTTAGATATGCTTCTAAAAAAATTACCTAAAAGTTTCGCATTTTCTTGCCCAATATGTCTTATCCCAAGTGAATAAATAAATTTATCCAACAAAACATATGAGGATTTATCTATTGCCATTTTTAAATTACTTACAGATAACTTTCCCCAGCCTTCTAGATTTTCTATTTTTTTATAATCTAAATTATAAATATCTGAAGAATTTTTTATTAAACCTAAATCCCAGAATTGATCTATTACTTTTTTTCCGAGACCTTCGATATTAAAGGCGTCTTTAGAAACAAAATGTTTTAATTTTTCTTTTGCTATAAATTGACATTTATTTTCTTTATCTAAACATCTTCTTACTGCATCTGTTTTTTTTGTATTAGAATTAATTTCTTTAACAGTATCTGAGCCGCATGGGCATTTGATAGGAAACACAAATTTTTTAGAATATTTATCTCTTTTGCTTAAATCTACTGAAACAACTTGCGGAATAACATCGCCAGCTCTTTGAATGGCAACATAATCGCCGACACGTATATCCTTTCTAATTATTTCCTCCTCATTATGTAAAGTAGCATTCGATACAACTACACCACCAACAGTTACTGGTTCAACTTTAGCAACAGGAGTTAATGCGCCTGTTCTTCCAACTTGGATGACGATATTATTGATTTTGGTAATAGCTTTTACTGAGGAAAATTTATACGCAATCGCCCACCTTGGAGAATTTGATGTGTTTCCTAATCTCGCTTGAAGAGAGAGATTGTCGATTTTTATGACTAAACCATCAATATCATAATCTAAATTTGATCTAATTTTTTCAATTTTTTTATACTGATCTTCTATTTCTTTAAAATTTTTTGCTAGAAAATTATTGGAGTTAGTTTTAAATCCCCACTCATTTATTTTCTTCAAAAAATCTGATTGTTTTTTAAATGCAAAAGGTTCTATCTTACCAAAACCATAAGCAATAAACTTTAATGGTACTTTCGAAGTTGCTAATGAATCTTTTTGTCTTAGTGAACCTCCGGCAGCATTTCTAGGATTGGCAAATTTATCTTTTATTTTTTCAAAATCTTTTTTGCCTATATAAACTTCGCCTCTTACTTCAAGAGATTTTGGTATATCTTTTGACTTAATAATGTGTGGTATCTGCTTTATTGTTTTAAGATTTTCAAGAATATCTTCACCAACTTCACCGTCTCCTCTTGATAAACCTCTAGTCAACATTCCATCATTGTAAGTTAGTGACGCTGAGATTCCATCAATTTTTGGTTCCAAAGAAAAAGTTAAGTCTAAATTTTTATTATTTAAGTAATTATTAATTTTTTTAACAAAATCTCTTATATCATTACCGTCGAATGCATTCCCGAGGGAAAGCATAGGTTTCGCGTGTTTTATTTTATTAAATTTTGAAGAAGGTTTAAATCCAACTTTATTATTTATCGAATTATATTTTTTTAAAATAGAATATTTTTCTTCTAGTTTTAAAATCTCTTGTTTTAGACTATCATATTGATAATCAGATACTTTTGGTGAATCCTCGTTGTAATAAGATTTATTGTGTTTTTCAAATAACCTAATTTTTTTAAGATAATTTTTTACAACGCTATCCTTTTTTTCAGACATTATATTCTAGTTGATTTTTTTCCACAAATTTTTATAAGCTTCTTCAATTTTCTCTTTATTTGTTCCTCCAGCTTGTGCAAAATCTTTTCTTCCTCCGCCACCTCTTCCACCTAAAATTTCAGCTGCTTCTTTTACAAAAGTTACAGCGTCATACTTGTCAGTTAATTTAGAAGTGATGCCAATTGCTACTCCTACTTTTCCTTCAGAGTTACAGAATGCTATTACAATGCCCTCTTTAATTTCTTTTTTTCCTTGATCTACTATATTTCGAAGCTCTTTGGAGGGAAAGTCATTTAATATCTGGTACCTTAAAATAAAATTATTCATTTTTATATCTTTTATAATATTTTTAGCTTTATCTTTTATTATATTTTGAATTTTAATCTGCTCTAATTGTTTTGTTAGATTTTTAATATTTTCGCTTAATTCAATATTTTCACTATATTTAGGTAAAGCATCAAAAGATTTTATTTTATTTTTTATAGAATTAATTTCTTCAATTAAGTTTTTTTCTTTATTAGATTTATTTTCTTTTATTAACTTCTCAAAAGACTCTAATTGTGCTTCCCTTAGAGCCTCGACTCTCCTAATACCGGAGGCGATGGATGATTGACTGACTATTTTAAATCTCCCAATATCACTTGTGTTTTTAACGTGAGTCCCTCCACATAATTCAGTAGAAAAAAAAGAGTTTCCTTCTTTGCCCATGGATAAAACTCTAACTTCTTCACCATATTTTTCTCCAAATAAAGCTAAAGCACCATTTTCAACAGCCTCCGCAGGTGTCATTATTCTTGTCTTAACATCGCTAGATGTGGCGACCATATCGTTAACAAATTTCTCAATCTTATTTATCTCATTATTTTCTATTGGTTTGTTGTGGCTAAAATCAAATCTTAGTTTCTCAGAACTAACCAGTGATCCTTTTTGAGTGACATGTTTCCCAAGAGTTCTTCTCAAAGCTTCATGAAGTAAGTGTGTTGCAGAATGATATGCTCTTGCATCATTTCTTCTTTCTGTATTAATTTCTAAATTAACGTTTTGGCCAACTTTTATTTTACCCGAATCTACTTTTCCTACGTGTACATGTAGATCTCCCATCTTTTTTAAAGTATCATTTATAGTAATTTTACAATCAGATGTACTGACAGTTCCCTGATCGCCTACTTGACCACCTGACTCTGCATAGAAAGGGGTTTGATTAATTATTAATTCAATTTCATCTCCTGAATTGGCCTCATCAACAAAATTGTTACTTCTGCAAATTTTTAGTACCACGCCTTCAGCGTTATCGTATTCGTAACCTAAAAATTCTGTAGGACTTAATTCCTCTCTTACTTTAAACCATTTCTCTTCCAAAGATTTATCACCAGAACCTTTCCAATTAGCCCTAGCTAATTTTTTGCTTTCTTCCATTGATTTTTCAAAACTTGTATTGTCAACAGTGATGTTTTTATTTCTTAAAATATCTGCCGTTAAATCTAATGGAAATCCATAGGTGTCATAAAGTTTGAATGCAATTTCCCCTGGTAGGACTTTGTTTTTAACTTTTTCTAAATTTTCATCTAATATTTTAATTCCACGCTCTAATAAAGAGGAAAATTTTTCTTCTTCATTCTTAAGAGTTTCAACAATTAAATCTTTTCCTCTCTTCAATTCAGGATAACTTCCTGACATTTCGTTTAAAAGTGCATCAAACAATTTAAAAAAAATAGGACTCTTACTTCCTAATGTATGGGCATGACGCATACCTCTTCTCATGATTCTTCTAAGCACATACCCTCTACCCTCATTAGATGGAAGAATACCTTCGGCAATCAAAAAACTGCTCGCTCTTAAATGGTCAGCTATAACTCTATGGCTAGCAATTGTTTTTGCGTTTATTTGAGTTTTAGTAACATCTGCAGAGGCACTTATTATTTTTTTAAAATGATCAATATTATAATTATCATGCGTGCCTTGAAGAACAGCGGTCATTCTTTCTAAGCCCATACCAGTATCGACAGAAGGTTTAGGCAAATCAATTCTTTTATTCTTGGAAACTTGCTCATACTGCATAAAGACTAAATTCCATATTTCAATAAATCTGTCTCCATCTTGTTCTGGTGTTCCAGGAGGGCCACCTCGTAGCTTATCACCATGGTCGTAAAAAATTTCAGAACATGGCCCGCAAGGACCTGTGTCTCCCATTGACCAAAAATTATCGGAGTTTGATATTTTGATTATTTTATTATCGTTTAAACCTGCAACCTTTTTCCATAAATTAAATGAATCATTGTCTTCTGAAAATACAGTAACTAATAATTTTTCTTTAGGCAGACCAAAATCTTTAGTTAATAATTCCCAGGCATGAACAATGGCTTGTTCTTTAAAATAATCTCCGAATGAAAAATTTCCTAACATTTCAAAAAAAGTATGATGTCTTGGGGTATAACCTACATTCTCTAAATCATTATGCTTGCCGCCTGCTCTTACACATTTTTGAGACGTAGTGGCTAATTTAAATGGCTTCTTTTCAAGGCCTGTAAAAATATTCTTAAATTGAACCATTCCAGAGTTGGTGAACATTAGTGTTGGGTCATTATTTGGAACTAAATTACTAGACTCAACAATTCTATGATTATTTTTTTTAAAATAATCTAAGAATTTTCTTCTAACGTCAGTTAATAAAATCTGCCCCATAGTTTAAAAATACAGATATTTTTTAGGATGTCTATAAAACTAAGTACTGATTTTTTTTACTTTTTGTTGTCTTCAACTAAACAAATTTCTGATTTAGTGAGAAATCTACGACCTGTTCCATTATCTAATGAAAACATTCCACCCATACCGTCTATAGCGTCAATGGTAAGATCTGTATGTTTCCAAGTTTCGTACTGATCCTCATTCATATAAAATGGGGTGCCATCAATTTCTCCCAATTTTACGTCGCTACTTCCTACCTGATATTCTTTAGCTGGAAAGCACATAGGAGCACTACCATCGCAGCAGCCACCTGACTGATGAAAAAGAAGATCATTTCCATGAGTTTTTTTGAGATCGTTAAGTAATTTCTTAGCTGATAGTGTTGCGGTTACTTTCATGTTTATATGGCCCGTATTTGATACGGGCCACTATAATATATTTTTTAAAAGAAACCTAGTTTACTCTCACTATAAGACACGTGTAAATTCTTGACTTGTCTGTAATGATTTAACATCATTTTATGAGTTTCTCTTCCGATGCCAGACTGTTTGTATCCCCCAAAAGCAGCATGGGCAGGATAAGCATGGTAACAGTTAGTCCAAACTCTACCTGCTTGAATCCCTCTTCCCATTCTATAGGCTACATTTCCGTTTCTAGTCCAGACACCTGCGCCTAATCCATAAAGAGTATCGTTAGCAATTTCTAACGCTTCTTTTTCATCTTTAAACTTAGTAACTGATACTACAGGTCCAAAAATTTCTTCTTGGAATACTCGCATTTTATTATTACCTTCAAAAATAGTTGGTTGGATATAATTACCTTTTTCTAAACCACTATTTAATTTAGCTTCTGCTCCACCACATAGAACTTTGGCGCCTTCTTTCTTACCTAGGTCTAGATAAGATTTTATTTTTTCCATTTGTTCTAGTGATACTTGAGCACCAATCATTGTTTCCATTTTTAAAGGATTATCTTGTGTAACAGCTTTTGTTCTCTTTATAGCTCTCTCCATAAATCTATCGTAGATAGACTCTTGAATTAAAGCTCTACTAGGACAAGTACAAACTTCTCCTTGATTAAGAGCAAACATTGTAAACCCTTCTAGACATTTGTCGAAAAATGCATCATCTTTTTCCAAAACATCTTCAAAGAAAATGTTCGGAGACTTCCCGCCTAATTCTAATGTTATTGGAATTAAGTTTTGAGATGCATATTGCATAATCAATCGTCCAGTAGTTGTTTCACCTGTAAAAGCAATCTTTCTAATTCTTTTAGAAGACGCTAAAGGTTTGCCTGCCTCCAAGCCGTAACCGCTTACTATGTTAAGCACTCCTGCAGGCAACAAGTCACCGATTAATTCCATTAAAAGTAAAATAGAAGCTGGTGTTTGTTCAGCTGGTTTCAACACTACACAGTTTCCAGCAGCTAAAGCTGGTGCTAATTTCCAAGTAGCCATTAAAAGTGGAAAATTCCAAGGTATAATTTGTCCAACTACACCTAATGGTTCAGGCACGTGATAAGAATATTCACTATTACTTATCTCAGCCACTGAGCCTTCTTCCGCTCTAATTACTCCTGCAAAATACCTCCAGTGATCAACAACTAGTGGTAGATCTGCGGCCATACATTCTCTAATTGGCTTACCATTATCAAGACATTCTGCTGTTGCTAGTAGGTTTAAGTTTTTTTCGATTACGTCAGCTATCTTTAAAAGAATATTAGATCTTTCACTGATAGAAGTTTTGCCCCATGTGGGGAAAGCTGCGTGAGCCGCATCTAATGCAAACTCAACATCTTTTTCATTCGAACGTGGCACCTGACAGATAACTTCATTTGTAATTGGCGTTGTATTGTCAAAATATTTTCCTGATTTTGGTTCTACAAATTTTCCACCAATATAATTTCCATACTTAGCTTTAAATGGAAACTTTATTTTTAAATGTGAAGTATCTATGGAAGATGACATTTTCGAGCTTTTAGCTTGTGCACTCATTGTTCCTCCTTTTGTTAATAATTAAATTTAACTACAAAGTAGAATTTCAGTATACGGTAAATTTTACTATTATATAACTTCAGGTTGTAAAATAATTTTTTTAAAAGGGACACGAAAGGCCGTTTAAGGCCTTCCGTTGAGATAACAGCTTTAATTTTTACTTTGTTTCTTTGTCAGTAGTTTCTTTTTTTTCTTCTTTTTCTACTGCTTTTTCGGACTCTTTTGCTACTGGATTTCCGTCAAGGGCTTTTGTAATAGCTGCCGCTTGATCTCTAATTACTTTTTCAATCTCATCAGCAATTTTAGGGTTCTGCTCTAGGTAAATTTTAGCATTTTCTCTACCTTGACCAATTTTTTCACCTTTGTAAGCATACCAAGCTCCAGCTTTTTCTACGACACCAGCTTTTGCTCCTAAGTCAACTAACTCACCAGTTTTGCTAATTCCTTTTCCATACATTAAATCAAACTCCACTACTTTAAATGGTGGGGCTACTTTATTTTTAACAACTTTGACTCTTGTTGAGTTTCCAATAATTTGGTCTTTATCTTTAATAGCTCCAATTCGTCTTATGTCCATTCTTACTGAAGAATAGAATTTTAAAGCATTTCCTCCTGATGTTGTTTCAGGGTTTCCAAACATCACACCAATTTTCATTCTTATTTGGTTAATAAAAATTACCATTGTGTTTGATTTAGATACTGATCCAGTTATTTTTCTTAAAGCCTGGCTCATTAATCTAGACTGAAGGCCAACGTGATGATCTCCCATCTCTCCTTCTAATTCTGCTTTTGGAGTCAGAGCTGCCACTGAGTCGATAACAAGAACTGATATAGATCCAGATTTAATTAAAGTGTCTGCTATTTCTAAAGCTTGTTCTCCAGTATCCGGCTGAGAAATTAATAACTCTCCAGTTTTTACACCTAATTTTTTGGCGTAGATTGGATCCAATGCATGCTCAGCGTCAACAAAAGCACATATTCCACCTTTCTTCTGAGCTTCAGCTAATACTTGAAGAGCTAAAGTTGTTTTCCCTGATGATTCTGGCCCATAAACTTCTATAATTCTGCCTTTTGGCAATCCGCCTATACCTAGTGCTAAATCTAAACTTAAAGATCCTGTTGAAACGGACTCTATATCTAAAGCTTGTTGCTGGCCAAGCTTCATTACTGAACCTTTTCCAAAATTCTGATCAATTTGACTGATTGCAGCCTCTAGAGACTTGTTTTTTTCTTTTAATTCTTGCTCTTTTTTACTGTCTGACTTAACTACTTTTAGGTTATTTTTTATCATTTTTTATCCTTTTTTTTGTTCGAATCGTTAATTTAAATGTACACATTTTGTTCTTTTTTTACAAGTATTAAAAAATAGAGATAAAAGAGTTAAATATTTAAGGTTTTTTAAGATTATCTAGGGTCAGATCGCCAATAACTGTTAATAGTTCAAACTTAGATATTGCAAAATCTCTCTTAGCTCTTGCGTTGCTTATTCTGGCATTTAAAAGAAGGCTTCTAGATTGAATGACTTCAAGAGTTGTTCTTGTGTTTCCTGAGTCATATTCAAGTGTAATGCCTTCATTGGCAATTTCTGCAGCCTTTACTTGTGCTTGAGTCGATTTTAAAACACTTTCAGAAGATTGATAGGTAGACCAAGCATTTACTGTGTCTGTTTTTACCTCATTGATCGTATCTTGCAAAATTAGATTGGTTTGTTCCTTTTTAAACTGTGATTTTTTTAATGAAGAATAGTTTTCACCGCCTTTAAAAAGTGGAATTGTTACTGTTGCTTTAAGGTTTTCTTGATCTACGTCGTCAATAGTGGAACTAAAATCTTTGTTTTGAGATTTTGTATAATTAACTGATGCTGATGGAGAAAACCTAGATTTTTCAATATTCACATTTTTTTTTGAAATTTCATAATCTAATTTAGCAAGTAACAATTTTAGATTATATTTTTCAGAAATAACTAAAACTGAATTTAAGCCAGTTGGAAAATTAAAATTAATTGTTTCTATAAAATTATCTTGAATTACTTCATTTGGTGCGGGCTGTCTTATTATTCTCTCAAAATTACTCTTCGCAACTAATAACTCGGTATCGGCTGCGATCAATTTAGCGTTAGCTCCCGCTAAAGAAGACTCGGATTGCGCTAAATCCGTTAAAGTAATTTCACCTTTTTGTAATCGGGAAGAATCTGTTTCTACTTGTCTTTCAAATAAATCAACATTTGCTAAATTAAATTCTTTATTTTTAATTTTATAAATTAAATCATTATAAGCAACCGTAGACTTTAGTAAAATTTGTTGTTCCATATTTTTTAATTTTACTGCTGCCTGTTCTGATTCAAGTTGTGATTTCTTGATTGAATTATAACCTTGAAATCCTTGAAAGATTTTTTGATCAACAGAAACAGATTGAGATTCTGTATTGTTGCTAATTTCAGGCTGCACACTTCCTGCTTGGTTAGTTCTGTTAGAGTTTTGTTGGCTATTCTGGCTGCCTGATAAAGAGACACTAGGTAAAAATTCACTCCTTGAAATATTAATATTTTGTTTAATGGCTTTGTAGTTTTCTCTCTCTGCATTTAAAGCTGGGTTGTTTTTATAGGCACTTTCTAAATAAGTTAAAAATTCAGACGCAACAACTGAATTAAAATTAAAAATAAAAATTATTATGATAATAAAAAATTTCATATTAGTTAAATTTGATTTTATTAAATCTATGTTTCTTGTCTAGGTAAAGAACTGCATAAGCATTATATGTTAAATCTTTAAGCATTTGCATTGTTAGTCTTTCATAATACATGATAAAATTACGTACTTGAATGGCAGACATAATTTTTTTACCTTTAGAAGTCAATTGAAGTTTTTTTTCTTGTAAAAGTCGCCATTTATAAACGCATTTAAAGTTGGGTACTTTTAAAAAAATTAATCTATCTATTTTGTCGAAAATTTTTTTATAATCTTTTTTTAATTCTTCATTAACTTTTATTCGCCAAATTAGTTTAACGTCTTGTTTTTTTTCTAAAACATTTATTGGTTTTATTAAATCTTTATTTTTTTGAGGTTTGGCTCCAACACACCATCCTTCAAATATTACAATTTGCGGCCGATAATTTATTTTTTGCCATTTTGATTTTGGTAACTGATCATCTTTAGATTTATCAAAACTTGGAATTAGAAATGGTTTAAAATTTTTCTTAGACAAATTCGATAGGGTTTTTTTTAATAATTTAATATTATGTGTTCCTGGCACTCCCCTCGTCTTAAATAATTTATGAATATTTTTGGACAACTTGTTTCTTTCTTCTGCTGTTTTGTAAAAGTCATCGATAGAAAAATGGACCACCTTTAAATTATATTTATAATTTAGTATTAGTTTTAAAATTTGAGTAATAGTACTTTTTCCTGCTCCTTGACCGCCTGTCAGTCCTATAATTTTAATTTTTTTATTCTTTTTATAACTTTGAAAAATTTTTTCACAAATAGGAAGATAAAAATTTTTTAATTGTCCTAATTTATTATAGAAAGGCTCGCTCAGAATTTCTTGAGCAGATAAAAAATTCAAATATTTTTTTTCTAAAATATTAGCTTCAACTATTTTTGACATTTTAGGATTCCTTTAAGGCTCTCTCCAAAAAATCTAATCTATCTTGTCCAAAAAATAATTCATTATTGAAAATATAAGTAGGTGAGCCAAAGACATGTTTTGCTACCGCCTCTTCAGTGTTATTTTGATAGACTTTAGATACTTGATCAGATTTCGCTAAGTCAGATAATTTTTTAAAGTTTAAATTAAAGAGATTGCTTACATTTTCAATATTTTTTTCATCAGAAATATCTTTCTCTTCTGACCATACTTGTTTTAAAAGCTCAAAACCGAATACAATTTCAACTCCCAAAAGATTAGCTGCAATAGTATATTTGCTAGGAAGGTGAGGATCTTTAGGGGGGAAAAACTTTGGTTTAAGATTAATTTTAATATTTAAAAATTCACTCCATCTTTTTAATTCATCTAATCTAAACCTTTGCCTTTGGGGGGATCTTTGTGGGACTGGCAAACCTCCAGTTTTAGTAAATATACCTCCAACTAAATCACAAGGTTTTTCGACTATCTCTACATTGTATTTTTTTGCTAAAGACTGAAGTCTGGCCAGACCAAGATAGGCAAAGGGTGAAGGGATGCCGTAAAAGTATTCTATTTTCATTATTATTAAGGGATTAAATCTTTTTTAATTCTATTAGCAAACTTTTATCAAAATACATATTGTTTCACTTATCCACAAATAATCTACATGTAGTTTAGGTGTTCACGTTTTGATTCACTTTTGATTCCAGTCTGGACTCATTTTACAACTTTTTAGTGTGTAAGATCCTCTATGTAAGCCACATCCAGCTGACTATTCTCAAGCTCCTTTTCATTTTCTCTAAAAGAAACAACGAAAACAAAAATATTAAATAAAATGATTAATATTTGAAAAAATAAAAAACTAATTTTGATTAAAAAACCTAGAAAGTGAAATAAGGCTAAAAAAATTATAGATGTAACAAGTGCTCGATACTTAAATACTGCTATTATAGACAGAGAATGAATTAAAAGTCTAAATAATGACATTTGTGAAGGACCATAATATCTCATTCCTCTTATGGAGTTAACTTCATTGTAATTTTCTATATTTTTTTTAAAAGTTCCCGAGTAACTGCTCCACAAACTTGGTTTAGTGGAGAGTATTTTTAAGTCTTTTTTTGTTAAACAGCTATAATTTCCAAAGTTAACACGTCTACCAGTAGTAAATAAAGTTAAATATTTGTGTATCCTATAAAGCATTTGAAATAAAAATCCCTCTGACCTTTTAATGCGCTTTGCTACTACAGATTTATCAGGCTCACTTACAATTTTATCTACTAATGATTTTATTTCTTCAGGTCGATCCTCACCATCTCCATCCATTAATATAAGATGATCAAAATTTATATTTTCTGATAAATATTTAATACCAAAAGCATTACATCTAGCATGGCCTTTGTTTTTGCTCATGTGAATAATTCTAATTGAATTGATTTTAGGCGGAATTTTTATTTTAGGATTTTTTATGGTTGAACAATCATTAACCACAACACAGTCGAACTGAGCTCCTTTTATATTTTTTATATTATCATTAATCTCATTTAAAAGTTTTTCTAAAGACTCCCAGTCATTAAATATTGGAATCAATATCGTAAATTTTTTCATCTTGTGCCTATCATACAGATACCTTGAAGTTTAATACTACCAAATTCTCCTGGACAAACAGATTTTAAAATATTTGCGTTGCCAATATAAATTACGCCACCTTGTATTTTTAAGTCTTTAAGTTTGGGACTTAAATCATTAAACCACTTTGGTCTAGACTCGAGGTGATAAGATAAATTTCCAGCTACCCATTCATCTCCTACAACAATTGAAATTTTATTTGTAAAATTTTTGTTCCATCTGACCTGTACTAATTGTGCTATTTCTTTGCCTGGATAATCTGTTCTCTTGTTGTCTTTTGAAAGTGAAACATATAAATAGATTGCTGGTGAAAGAATAAAAATAAATAAAAAACAAATCATAAATTTTTTTAAAGAGTTTAAATTAATACTAGATTTCAAATTATAAACAAAAAATAGTCCTAAAAATAAATAAAAAGGTGTCATCCACATTGTACGAATATTTGCCGCAAAAATTAAAGAAGTAGTAATCATTAAAAAGATTGGTGTTAAAGTAGTAAAAATTAAAAAAATAAATTTTTCGTCTTGTTGATCAATTTTAAATTTATATTTTTTAAGTATTAAACTCAAAAGGATAAAAAAAGGTAATAAAGTAACTACTTGTTTAAAAATTAATTTTAATGGATAGATCAAATGATTTAAAATAGCACTTTGCTCTAAGCTAGTTCTTTTCAATCCATATACAATTGTTTTGTATTCATTTTCTGTAAGCCAGATTAGATGGGGGCTTAAAACAACCAAAAAAATTATGACAGGTATAAAGTATTTAAAATTAAATTTTTTTTTTTTTACCCAACAGTAAATAAAAAAAAGTTTTATACCAACCAATAAATAGACAAATAAATATTTAGATAAAACTCCTAAAGCAGCAAAAAAGCCAAACAATATCCAGTTGTATACTTTATCATTTTTAAAACTCTGCCAAGCATAATAAATAGTTAATGACCAAAAAGGAATTTGACATATATTAACGTTAAATTCTGGTGTGGTAAAATTATAAAAATATACTCCTTCAAGCAGAAGAACTGAAATTAAAGCAAGGGTTTCATTTTTTAAAAATTCTTTTGCTAACTTAAATATTATAATAAATGAAAAAATTATAAATATTTGACTTAACAAATAATAGGCCCAATCTTGACTGCCAAAAAGTTGATAAAAAATTTCTGGAAAAAAAGCACTTAGAGGAGGATGTTTTTCGAAACCCCAATCTAAATTGCTTCCCCAGGCTAAAGCTTCAATAACATCCAGAGGTAAGTTTGTATTAGAAAAAAAAGGAACAAGAGTCCAAATCGCTACGTGTGAGACTAAAAATAGATTAAATATATTATTGATATTTTTTTTCATTATTTTGTGCAAATTAATACAATTTAAAGTCTATTGACACGTATAATTTGAAACATATACTCCCATCTTTTTAAAATATGCCAAAAAAACCTGTAAAAAAGCCCATCACTAAAGTTTCAAAAAAAATAGTTAAAAAACGTTATATGCCCAACGTTAAAGAAAAATATATGTGCGCAAAACATAAACATTTTTTTTCAGAAGAGTTATTAAAATGGAAAAAAGATATTATTAAATCTAACGCTTTAACCAATCTTTTAAACTCTTCTGATGATAATGTTTCATCTGCTGACATGGTTGATCAAGCATCTTCTTACACGGATAAATCTGTGGAGATGAAAGCATTAGCAAGAAGTCGAAAACTCATTGAAAAAATTGAAGCAGCCTTACGTAGAATAAAAGATGACTCTTACGGTTATTGTGAAGAAACATCTGAACCTATAGGGTTGAAAAGACTTATAGCAAGACCAATTGCTACTCTTTCTATTGAAGCTCAAGAAAGACATGAGCGTGATGAAAAGATTTTTATAGATGATTAAACTTTAGGAATTTTTTCACCTTTTTCCAATAGATCGTATCCTTTTTGAACGGCATCTCTTTGTGAAATCAGTTCATACCAACGAGTTAAGTTTTTATAATCTTTTAATCCAATATCGTGCCATTCATGTCTTGCAATCCAAGGGAAAGTAGCAATGTCAGCTATGGAGTAAAAATTGCCTGCTAAATAATCTGCATTAGCTAATCTTTCGTCTAATTCTTTATAGATCCTAGTACAAATTTTAAAATATCTTTCTTCACCAAACTCACTTTTACCAGAATTATAGTGATGAAACTGGTGATGTTGACCAAGCATGGGTCCAATATAAGCCATTTGTGCCATCAACCATTGGTTAATAATAGTTTTCTTATCTTGATCATAAAAATTTCCACTTTGTTCGCCTAAGTAAATTAAGATAGCACCAGACTCAAAAATTATCTTATTATTTTTATGATCTTTGATGACCGGTATTTTACTAAAAGGGCTTATTTTTTTAAATTCTTCTGTAAATTGTTCATCTTTAGAAATGTTTACTTTAGTTATTTTATAGTCATATTTTATCTCTTCAAGCATAATAGAAATTTTTTTTCCATTAGGTGTATCTGCCGTAAAAAGTTCAATCACTTTTTTAAACCTAATCTTTCATGAATAGACTTTGAGGCGGTGGTAAACTCAAATCTATAAGTCTCGTTAGGCCTAGCTCTTTTAAAACAGGCTCTTGCGGCTAGTGCGGCTTCATGAAAACCTGATAAAATAAGTTTTAATTTTCCAGGGTAATTACAGATATCACCGACAGCAAATATTCCTTCTTTGTTTGTTTGAAAACTCTCCGTATTTACAGGGATGGTTTTTTTATCAATGTTTAGCCCCCAGTGTGCAATTGGCCCTAGTTTCATTATAAGTCCAAAAAAACTTAAAATATAATCAGTCTTAATTTTTTCTACCTTGCCATTCTCATGTTCAATTTCAATTTCTGATAATGTTGACTCACCTAAAATTGATTTAATGTTATATGGTGTTTTTACTATTATTTTACCTTCTTTTTCTTTCTTCTTAATTTCGTTTAAAGTGTGTGCGGCTCCTCTAAACTCATTTCTTCTATGAATAAGAGTAATTTCGTTTGAATTAGAAAGTTCTAAAGCCCAGTCTAAAGCTGAGTCACCTCCCCCAAAAATAGATAGTTTTTTATTCTTAAAAAGATCTTTATTAGTAACCGAATATAATATTTGTTTGCCTTCAAATTTTTCTGCTTCTTTTAAAGAAAGTTTTCTAGGTTCGAAAGAACCTACTCCACCAGCGATTATAATATTTGGTGCAGCAAAAAAATTTCCACTATTTGTTTTTACTATCCAAGAATTGTTTTCTTGTTTTATTTCCTCTACCCTTTGTCCTAAATGAAAATTATTTTTAAATGGTTTTATTTGTTTTAATAAACCTTCTGTAAGCTGTCCGCCGGTACACTCTGGGATTCCTGGAATGTCATAAATAGGCTTATCTGGATAAAGTTCAATACATTGGCCGCCAGCTCGCTCCAAGTTATCTATCACTTCGCATTTAAGTCCTATGATACCGAGTTGATGAACAGCGAACAGACCAGTTGGACCTGCTCCAATTATAATCGCATCTGTTTTTATCATTAAGATTGTTTTATTGGTGTTATAACTTCTAAACCTTCTAATTCATTAGACACAATAATTTGACAACTTAATCTGCTATTTTTTTTTGGTTCATGTGCCATATCAATCATATCTTGTTCTGCATCTAGAGGCTTCTCTATTTTATTAAACCAGTTTTCTGGGACATAAACATGGCAAGTTGCACAAGCCATAGAGCCTCCGCAATCAGCATCAATACCCTCAATATTATTCTGTATAGCTCCTTCCATGACAGAAAGCCCTATAGCAACCTCTACTGTATTCTTTTTTCCTTCATGTGAAATGTAAGTAATTTTTGGCATTAAAGAGAATATAGGCTTTAAATAGAATAGGGCAAGCATTTAGAGTTGCGACACTTTCAGAAAATAAAATTTTTTAAAGCTTAAATTCCTATTAAATAAGGATTTTAATTTATTAGATTTTTTGATTAATTTGTAGTTAATTAAAACAATTAAAAAAATACATTGGGAATTAACTTGTCTAAAAATTATAAAGAAATTTACTCTAAATCCATTAAAAATAAAGAAGACTTTTGGAAAAAAATTTCTGATGATATTTTCTGGTATTCAAAGCCAACAAAAATTTTAAATACTGACAATCCTCCATTTTATAAGTGGTTTGAAGATGGTGTAACTAATACCTGCTACAACGCATTAGATTTTCATATTGACAAAGGACGAGGAGAAAAAATAGCAATTATTTATGATAGCCCAATAACAAATACGCAAAAAAAAATTACTTATAATGAATTAAAAAATAAAGTTGCCTTATTTGCTGGCGCATTAAAAAAACAAGGTGCCACAAAAGGAGATAGAGTTATCATTTATATGCCAATGATTCCTGAAGCAGTAATTGCTATGCTGGCTTGTGGAAGAATCGGTGCAGTTCATTCAGTTGTTTTTGGAGGATTTGCTGCAAACGAGCTCGCTAGTAGAATAGATGACTCTAAGGCAAAATTAATAGTTTCGGCTTCTTGTGGTTATGAGCCAGGTCGAACAGTTGAATATAAACCACTCTTAAATAAAGCTCTAGAACTGTCAAAACACAAACCAGATAAATGTATAATCTATCAAAGAGAAAATTTTAAGGCAGAGCTTAACGACTCAATAGATATATCCTGGGAAAAATCTTTAGAAGACGTTCAACCCGCAGATTGTGAAAAAATGAAAGGCAGTGATTATGCTTATATTCTTTATACTTCTGGCACTACTGGTTTGCCAAAAGGAATAGTGAGAGATATTGCTGGTCATATAGTTGCTCTAAAGTGGACCATGAAAAATATTTATAATATTGATCAAGATGACGTTTGGTGGTCAGCAAGTGATATTGGTTGGATCGTTGGTCATTCTTACATCGTCTATGCTCCTCTGTTCTATGGTTGTACAACGGTTTTATTTGAAGGTAAGCCAGTTGGAACACCAGATGCTGGGGTTTTTTGGCGAGTGATTTCAGAACATAATGTTAAATCTCTTTTTACGGCACCAACAGCAATTAGGGCTATAAAAAAAGAAGATCCTAATGGAGAATTTTTTAAAAAATATGATTTAAGTAATTTTGATAAATTATTTCTTGCTGGTGAAAGGGCTGATCCAGATACAATTAAATGGTTTGAAAAACTTTCAAACTCTCCCGTGATAGATCATTGGTGGCAAACAGAAACGAGTTGGGCAATCACAGCTGACTGCACGGGAATAGAATCTTTCCCTGTTAAATATGGCTCAGCATTTAAACCTGTGCCTGGATATGATTTAAAAGTTTTAAATTCTGAAGGCAAAGAAGTAAAACCAGGAGTGATGGGAGATATTGTTATTAAACTTCCTTTGCCTCCAGGAACTTTTCCAACACTATGGGGCGCAAATGATAGATATAAGTTGAACTATATGTCTACTTATCCTGGTTATTATCAAACTTATGATGCAGGACATATTGATGAAGATGGATATGTTTGGATTATGTCTCGAACTGATGATGTCATTAATGTTGCGGGTCATAGACTTTCAACTGGTGCAATAGAAGAAGTTTTGGCTGAACATAAAGATGTTGCGGAATGTGCGGTAATTGGAATTGCAGATAAATTAAAGGGCCAAATACCAATTGGCTTAGTTGCGCTCAAAGCTGGTGTTACTAAAGAAAAAAAAGATATAGTTTCTGAATGCATATCGATGGTAAGAAATAAAGTTGGTCCTGTTGCTGCATTTAAAATTGCTATTGTAGTAAAAAGACTACCAAAGACTAGATCGGGAAAAGTTTTAAGAGGAACGGTTAGAAAAATTGCCGATAACGAACCTTACAAGATGCCAGCAACTATCGATGATCCAGCTATATTAGATGAGATTAAAAAAGATTTAATAGATAACAGTATTTTAAAACTCTAAGGGCTGTCCAAAACCTTCAGTTATAACTTTTCCATTAGACATGACAGTTTTACCGTTAATAATAGTTGCAATTGGAAAGCCTTTAAAAGTCATATTATGAAAAGGTGTCCATCCACATTTAGTTGCCATCATTTCATTTTTTATAGTTTGTTCTCTGTTCATGTCTACAACTGTTAAGTCAGCATCAAACCCCTCTTTAATAAATCCTTTATTTTTAATACCAAAAATTTTACATGGGTTTTCACACATTAATTTTATTAATTGCTTTAAGCTTAATTTTTTATTGTTAATATGATTAAGCATGATTGGTAAAATAGTTTGGACACCTGGCATGCCAGAAGGTGATGCAGGATATTTTTTATTTTTATCCTCTTTAGAGTGGGGAGCGTGGTCGGAACCTAAAACGTCTACGATTGAGTTTTTAATTGCTATCCATAATCTGTCATAGTGTTCTTTTTTTCTTATTGGCGGATTCATTTGTGCAAATGAACCAAGTTTATCATAGCAGTCAGGAGCATAAAACGTTAAGTGCTGCGGAGTTATCTCGAATGTCACATTTTTTTTATGCATTGCTAGAAAGTCAACTTCTTCTTTTGTTGTAACGTGTAAAACATGAATTTGTTTATTATATCGTTCGGCTATCTTTACAACCCTTCTCGTAGAAGACATGGCGCACTCGCTATTTCTCCATTCTGGGTGTGAGTGAACATCATCTTCTTTAATAAATTTTTTTCTCAAATTTAAAATTTCTTCATCCTCAGAGTGTATAGATACTACTCTATCGCTATTAGAAATAACTCTTTCGATATCCTCTTCTTTTGCAACTAAGAGTTTGCCTGTTGAAGAGCCTGCAAAAAGTTTAACTCCGCAACAACCTTTCAAATTTTTTAATTTTGAAAGCTGATCTACATTCTCTGGAGTTGCGCCAAAGTAAAAAGCATAATTACAATGCATCCTATTCTTGGCTAAATTTAATTTTTTTTCAAATTCAATTAAATTTGAAGTTGGGGGGTTAGTGTTTGGCATTTCAAATACTGAAGTTATGCCACCCAAAACTGCTGCTCTACTGCCACTTTCTAAATCTTCTCTGTCAGTTGAACCCGGCTCTCTAAAATGAACTTGAGTATCAATAATACCAGGCAAAACTAATTTGTCAGTAGCATCTAATACTTTTGAGCTATTAAGTTCTATTTTACCGATTTTTTTTATTTTATTTCCAGATAAAGCAATGTCAATTTTCTCTAACTTACCATCAATGTAGCAAGATCCATTCTTAATAATTAAACTATAATTGTCAGACATAAGTAATTAATTATATTATACCTTACAAACTTGCAAATATGGAAAAAAATGAAATTATAATACTTGAAGATAGAGGTTTAATTTTAGTCGAAGGGATTGAGGCAAAACAGTTTCTTCAAAATATTATTACTAACAACATTGAAAAAGTAAACGACTCTAATTCAATCTTCTCAGCAATCTTTACTCCTCAGGGTAAATATCTTTATGAATTTTTTATTACCAAAAATAAGAATGGTTATCTTTTAGATTGCAATATTGAACTTAAAGAAGATCTTATCAAACATCTTTTTAAATATAAAATTAGATCAAAAATTGAGATAAAAGATTTGTCTTCTTCACATGTAATAGGAATAATAAGCAAAGAAAAGTTTCTAGAAATCCAAGAAGAGCTTAATTCTAAAAATAAAACAGTATTATATAGAGAAAGTCCATGTTTTATAGATACTCGTTTGTCCTCACTAGGTGCGAGAATTGTATCAAGTCTTGAGAAGCTTCACTTAACTATTAAAAAATTAAATTTAGAAATTATTGAAAAATCTGATTATTTAAAATTAAGTCATATAGAAGGAGTGCCTACTGAAGGAGTAAAAGACCTTCAGAATAATCTTTTTGGATTAGAGTCAAATTTTGAAGAATTAAATGCGATTGATTTTAAAAAGGGTTGTTATGTTGGGCAGGAAAATACTGCTCGAATGAAGCTTAAAAATAAATTAAGAAGAAGACTTTTACCCGTTGTATCAAATAAGCCTCTTAAAATTTTTGATGAGATAAAATTTAATGATCAAGTTGTAGGTAAAGTTTTGATAGGTGGCCAGTATCCCTTTGTTTTAATAAAACTTTTTGATCCTGAACTTGAAGTATTTTCAAAGCATAATCTTAAGGTTCAAGATTCTAATATTCAAATAATAATTCCTTCCTATTTGAAGTTTTAGAATATGGAAATTAATTTTTTTTTTTTTCTATGTGTAGTGCCAGCTATTATTCTTTACGGTATAGCTAAATCTGGTCTTGGTGGGTCTATGACTTTAATTTCTATTCCATTGATGACTGTTGTTATGCCTCTGGGGCAAGCGTTAGCTGTTGTTTTACCAATATTAATTTTATCTGACATGGTAGCAGTTTATAGATTTAGAAAAAATTTTGACTTGGAAACTTTAAAATTGTTAGTACCAGGTGCTGCAATTGGAATATTTATTGGATCAATAACTTTTATGTACTTTTCAGAGTCTTTGCTAAAATTTATCATTGGTTTAATGGGGTTTCTATTTGCCGGCCATTATTTTTTATTTAAAGCAAAAAATATCATTCCTTCAAAAAAATCATTTTTCAAAGGTGGGGTTTGTTCTGTTATTTCTGGTTTTACTAGTTTTTGTGTGCACGCAGGAGGGACGCCATTAAGTGTTTATCTGTTGCCGCTTAGGATGAAAAAAGAATTTTATGTGGGAACTAGAATAATATTTTTTACTTGTGTTAATTTAATTAAATTTCCTTTTTATATCAATTTATCAATTGTAACACTTGAAAGTATTAAGCAGTCTTTGCTCTTATTTCCTTTGGCTTTACTTGGTATTAGTATTGGATATCAAATCCTTAAAATTATAGAAGAATCTCTTTTTTATAATATCATTTATATTTTAATCTTAATTTCTAGTGCTAAATTAATCTTAGATTATTCAATATAGCTCACAGCTATTTTTACCCCTAATTTGGTGCGGTCGGAGAGACTCGAACTCTCACGGGAAACCCACACGCCCCTCAAGCGTGCCTGTCTACCAATTTCAGCACGACCGCATAAACTCTGCGACAATAAATGAATGACAATTTTAGTTCAAGTTGGTAGACTAGAATAAGTATGTCTACACAACAACAGTTTAATAGGTCTACAGCAGAAATTTATAAAAAAATTTCTAAATCTGTACCTGAAATAGAGTGGAAAATTCACGCTCCACTTATTGAAAAAATTAATAAGCTAAAGATAGAAAAGAATGCTGTTATTCTGGCTCATAACTATCAAACCCCTGAGATCTATCATGGAGTTGCAGATATTTCTGCTGACTCATTAGCATTAGCCGTGGAGGCATCTAAAACCTCAGCAAGTATTATTGTATTGTGTGGAGTTCATTTCATGGCTGAAACTGCAAAACTAATGAATCCAAGTAAAAAGGTTTTATTACCTGATATGTCTGCTGGCTGTTCTTTGTCATCTTCTATCACAGGGGATGATGTGAGATTACTAAAACAGAAATATCCAGGTGTACCAGTGGTATCTTATATTAATACTTCTGCAGACGTAAAAGCTGAAACAGATGTGTGTTGTACCTCAGCAAATGCAGTAAAAGTTGTTGAATCTTTAAATGTAGACAGAGTTATTTTTCTTCCTGATCAGTATTTAGCAAATTATGTAGCTAGTAATACAAAAGTAAGAATTATTTCATGGAAAGGTACATGTATTGTGCATGAAAAATTTACAGCTAAAGAAGTTGAAGAAGTTAGAGCTGCCAATCCAGGCATTAAAGTTATAGCGCACCCAGAGTGTCCACCTGATGTAATTAATGCATCTGATTTTGCTGGATCAACATCTGGCATGGTTGACTACGTAAGTAAAAATAAACCTAAAAAAGTTATGTTAGTTACAGAGTGTTCTATGAGCGATAATGTTGAGGCAGATAATCCTGAAGTGGAATTTGTTAAGCCATGCAATCTTTGTCCTTACATGAAAAAAATTAATTTAGAGAAAATTTTAGATTGCCTAGAAAATGAGACTAATGAAATTAATATTGATAAAAAAATTTCAGATGCTGCGCGAAAATCAGTGCTAAGAATGACTGAAATCGGTCGCTAAACTGCGGTGTTAAAGATAAATCAAAACTATATCAACTCAATTGTTAAACAAGCTCTCAAAGAAGACATTAGACCAAATGGTGATATCACAACTAAGCTTATAAGTTTTAAAAATAAAAAAATTAAAGCAAGAATTGTTGCAAAGCAAAATGGGGTCATTGCTGGCTTAGACTTCTGCAGGGCTGCTTTCAAACTCGTAGGCAAGGAGTCAATTTTCACAAGTAAAGTTAAAGACGGATCTAAAGTTAAAAAAAATAAAATCATTGCTGAAATAAAAGCTAAAACTAAAACGATTTTAATTGCTGAAAGAACAGCATTAAATTTTTTGAACCATGCTTCAGGTATAGCCTCACTAACCAACCAATTTGTTCAAAAAATTAATAAAAGAACTAAGATTTGTTGTACAAGAAAAACGACACCTAATTTAAGATTATTAGAAAAATATGCTGTTAAAAAAGGTGGTGGTCACAACCACAGATACAATTTAAGTGATGAAATTTTGATTAAAGATAATCATATAAGC
>Ga0209425_10000688_pt1 | contig 40579 bp, 32 predicted proteins | sample COG_05_FD_184749 | JGI IMG/M metagenome (GOLD analysis project Ga0209425, IMG submission 184749) | Pelagic Microbial community sample from North Sea - COGITO 998_met_05 (SPAdes) (version 2) | ecosystem: Environmental > Aquatic > Marine > Neritic zone/Coastal water | place: Helgoland, sampling...
TACCACAAGTTTAATTTCAACTGGGCTAAATGTACTCTAGACTCCTTTGCTAAGGATGTGAAATTTAAAGCCGTTAATTATGTAAAAAGCCAATGTGATCAATACATCTCATGGGGCTTTAAAGATCCAAGAGCTTGTCGCTTACTTCCATTTTGGCAGGATGTATTAGAGGAAGTAGGGTGTGATGTTAATTACATTATAGTGATACGGAATCCCAAAAGTGTCGCAACATCGCTTTTCAAGCGCAACGGTTTTCCGTTTGAGAAAAATTATTTTCTTTGGTTGCAGGATATGCTTCATGTTATGAATGGAATAAGGCATCGCTCTTGTGTTGTTGTCGATTATGACTTGATGATGGCTGATCCTCAAAACCAATTAAATCGCATCGCCAGAAGTTTATCCATTGATATATCAAAATCGACGGAATCCGCCTTAGATGATTATTGTAGTGAATTCCTTGATAGTCAGTTGAGACATACAACGTTTACGATTGAGCAGTTAGAGAAAGATGAAAGTGTTCCACAAGATGTTATTACGCTCTATCGGATACTCAGCCGTGTGGCAAGAGACGAAACCTCAATAGACAGTATTGAAGTTATTAAAACAATAGAAAGCTTGGCTGAAAGAATGAAAGCGTTTACGCCAGCATTTGATTATGTGAGTGTGCTGCAAGCAGAAAAAGATGCATTGCAAGGAAGTAAAGATGCATTGCAAGGAAGTAAAGATGCATTGCAAGGAAGTAAAGATGCATTGCAAGAAAGTAAAGATGCATTGCAAGAAAGTAAAGATGCATTGCAAGAAAGTAAAGATGCATTGCAAGAAAGTAAAGATGCATTGCAAGAAGACAACATCTATTATAAGAAATTACTTGCTGATCTTACTGAGAAAATATCAAAAAATGAGGAAGAGTTAAAAGCGGTATGTGCCCAGCTTGAATCCACATACCTGACAGTGTCATGGAGGGTAACTTGGCCCTTGCGTTTTATTCGTCATCAATGTGTGTCAAGTATTTACCATATAGTTCGACACTGTGCTTCAGGATGGGCGCGTTATCTTTGGCGTGCAATACCTATAGCAGAAAAGAATAAACAACAGTTTAAGGTGTCTTTATTTAAAAAAATACCGCAATTCTTTAGCTGGAGTTTAGCTTATCGCGCTTGGAAAGAGGAGGTTGCGCTAAGTATGTTAGACAAAGATGCTGCCCCTCGGGTCTCGTCGATAGAACAAAAGTGCGCTGGATTCCCATTTATTTCAAAAGGTCGAAGTGTTGTGTATGTTACACATGACTGTCACCCTCAGGGCGCTCAGATTTTATCGTTGGCAATAGTTAAGCAGCTTGCTATGGAAAATATTGAGGTTCATATTGTTGCATTGCATGGCGGAGAACTTGAGAAGGAGTTTGCTGAAATCGGATCTTTATTCGTTTTGGAGAAATCAGGAAATGTTAAGTTACTCCATTTGTTAAGATATTTATATTCCCAAGGGTGTGAAAGTGCAATCACAAGTACTGTTGTGAGCGGGCGTCTACTACCAGCGCTAAAATCTCATGGGTTTCAAGTAATAAGCCTTGTTCATGAGCTGCCAGGCGTCATAGCTTCAATGAGACAAGAAGAAAATGCTGAGAATATTGCAACTGGATCAGATAAAATTGTATTTCCAGCATTGTTTGTAAAAGATGAGTTTGAGACAGTTGTTCCCATAAACCCTGAAAAAATAGTCATTAGAACTCAGGGAGTATCTCGTGTAAATCCTTATAAAGGTGCTAACCTTTTTGCTCGAGATGAAATATGTCGCCGTCATGGCCTTTCTTGCGGGACTAAAATAATCTTAGCTGCGGGTGTAATATATCCGCGAAAAGGAACGGATTTATTTGTCGATATTGCTGGAAAAGTACTAGAAAAGAGACAAGATGTTGCTTTAATTTGGTTAGGTAGCGACTATGATTCTTATAAAGAACTAATTGATAAAAAAGTTAAAGATCTGGGGGTTTATGATCACATTATATTCCCAGGTTTCGTATCAGACCCAAGCCTCTATTTTGCGGCAGCATCAGTTTATGCGCTTACTTCACGCGAAGATCCTTTTCCGAGTGTTATTCTGGAATCAGATGAGGTTGGCGTGCCTGTAGTGGCTTTTGAAAAGACGACGGGTGCTCAAGAGTTTATTCTCGAGCAAGGCGGCTGTATTGCAAAGGCTTTTGATATAGATGCGTTTTCTGATGCAGTCCTCTTTTTGCTAGAAGAGGACAGAGCGTTAAAAGCGACAAACCATAAAAGCTTGTCAATTAAAGAATATGCCTTAGATATTATGTGGCACTTGAATGGTTTGAAGCGTGTTTCTGTTATTGTTCCAAATTATAACTATGCACATCTTATTGAAAAGCGCTTAGACTCTATCTGTAATCAGAGTTATCCAATCTATGAATTAATTATTTTAGATGATGCCTCAACCGATGATAGTGTTAAAATAATAAAAGATTATCTTGCTGAGAAAAACATTGAGGCCTCAGTTATCGTAAACACACTAAATTCTGCTTCAGTGTTTAGGCAATGGGAAAAAGGCGCAGCGTTAGCAAAAGGTGATCTTGTTTGGATTGCAGAGGCAGATGATTTGTCAGAGCTAGATTTTCTTGAAAAACTGGTTTCAGGATTTCAAGACAAGGATTTGTCAATGGCATTCTGTCAGTCAAAAAAAATTAATCAGGACGGAGGCGTGATAGCTGAAAATTATTTTGATTATACTGATGATGTTTCGAATCGCTGGCATAAAGATTATATGGTTAATGGAGTGTCTGAAATTAGCGAGGCCCTTTGTGTAAAAAATACAATTCCTAATGTGAGCGCTGTTGTATTTGAAAAAAACGCATTAATTCGGTCTATTAACAAGTTAGGTAAATTGCTCTTTGAATACTCTGTTGCTGGAGATTACCTTGTGTATCTCAACGTTTTAACCACCGGAAAAATTGCTTTCTTTTCTGATGCGTTAAACTTGCATTGTTGCCATGAGGAGAGTGTAACAAGGTCATTAGGGATGAAAAGACATATAGAAGAAATCCTAAAGGTTCAGAAAATTGCTGCTAAGCTAGGTGAGCCTAGAGAAGATGTTTTGAAAAAAGCAGATCAATATGTTGCGCGTTTATGTAAGCACTTTGAAGTACCAAGGGAGTCTCTTTTTGACAACCTTCCTTCCCGTTTAAGAAGGGAAGAGTTAGTTGATGATTGAGCTATTCTACACGCCTGCTTTCAGAGTTTGCTAGGATGGTTTTCTTTTCATGATGATTTTTTTCTGCTCTTCGACAAAGCTAAAGTAGCCTTTGTTATTCATTTTTTGATATTGACTTGTGTCTATTAAATCAGCACCGCAAAGATAGACGGAAGCCCCAAAACCTCTTTCGATGGCGTGAGCTAAAGTACCGTCTATTTGACCACGTTCGATAGCAAATTTCTCTTTATGCAGGTGTAGATTTATAAGAGGCTCTAAGGCCGCTGTTCGGGCATAGAACATGCTGCCTGCCGGAAAGCTTAAGTTAGAAAAAACAGTTTCAATAGTTCCAAGTTCCCTTAAAATATAGGCGATATTTTTTTCATTGTTTGAATAATTTATACTATTTGAAAGTAAGTATCCTTGAGGTGCTATCATTCCAATATTGAGGTTTTTCTGGAAATATTGTAAGGTTTTTTTGGCTAGGTTTTTGTCAAGTAGTTTCAAGAAAATATCTTGGCGCCATTCATCTCCAAAAGAGCAATGCGAAGATTTCTTCGTGTGAATTTTTAACACAAACTCATGTTTTGCTTCTACAACAAGCGGCATGATTTTTAAGAATGGAAAAATATCTCGCCCTTGGTTTTTAACGCCTAATAGTACATGTTTGTATTGCTTTTCCTCTAGCCTGTTCTTGACATGTTCAGTGCAATTAAAGGGGGTTGTGACATAAAGTTTAAAATTAACGTCCAATTTATCAAGATATTGAAAGATTTCGTTAAGTAGATCGACATAAAAAACATGAATGACAATAGCGAGCGGCGTTGTAGCATCATTTTTAGAGTTTCTATAACCTTGAGAATAGGCTGAACGACGCCTGCGCATTTTTATAGCCAAAAATGGATTGTTGATGATGAGCTTGCGAAGGTTGTACCTTAATTTCTTCATGAAAATAATAATAACATAATTATTAGAGTCGCTTCTATCTTGCCAAATTTGATACTGTAAAATGTATAAACTTAGCTCCATGAAAGGTCGGCGGTTTGATTGTTTATACTGCAAGTTACAAGATAGTGTGTTAGGCCTGCGCAGAAATTGATTGCCTCTTGTAGAGGTGGGATAAAAAATGCAATTATTTTTTTGGAAGGCAGAGCTTAATCAAGGATGGAATCGCTTGATCTACAATATCATACAGCTCTGTTTCAGTGAACTCGTAGTCTTTATCTGTCCATACTTTCCGGTCTTGATAGAATGTTGGGTCCCACCAGTGTGGATCATTTTTCATTCTTTCAACGGACTCCGAGTCAAGCATGTTCAAAAGTTTTATGTTGTCTTCATATGTTTCTGAAATAATGTGTCGAGCAAGATCCTGATCTATAACCCAAGGAGGGCGTCCTTGAAATGATAAGTGCCTTGATAGGATCGAATCAACTTCATTTAAATGAGGTGTGCGTAATTTCCGGTTTCGTATTAAAAGCTTAATGAGAATGGGTGCAAGACTGATATTGCTGTTTTCCACGCGTTTCTTAAAACAGCTGCTTAAATTAAGGACAGACAAAAAGTCGCTGATTATATCATTGGAGTGTAATCTCACTGTGACATTGCTTATGTTTTTATTGTTTTTCCAGCATTGAATCTGGCTAGCCCACAAGCTACAGTTAACGCCACGGCGAGTGTGAATATGGTCTTGAATTGAGGTGCTCTCTTTTTCCCAGGCCCGCCATTGCCACCATCCTGAATTTAACCAGGAGACCTGAGGTCTTACGTAGACTATGACATGTGCTTTGCAACCAACTCGCTCAAAAAAATTCTTTTGTGTAAATTCATGGCCTCTCCTTCCCCAGTCTTCCTGAGAAAAAAGAGGAATAATATTTTGAGAAAAAAGCGACTGCAATTGTTTTCGTGTGTTGCAAGTCTTCTAGCTGAGCAACTAAACTGTTTGAAACTTTATGTTTTGGCGCTGGCGCAGCACTGAGTTTTATTGCATTTGAATGAATATTGCCTAAATGGTCAAAGGTGCAATAAGAGAGCGTGCTGTTATCGGCCAAGGCATGCTCTGAGTTTTTTGCTAGATAGCCTTGTAAGGGTGATGTTCCAGTTTTGCCAAACCCGATATGAAAATAAACAGTGTTCATATTTAATTTAGAAGTCCGTATTGCTTAAAGATCGTTTTTTCTTTACTAATAAAGGCATTTTAGCATGACATAAATATAGAAGCTTGTTATTTAACATTAGCTACCTAATTATATTTAGCTGGATTGTTATAAGCGGCTCTTTTATTTTGTTATATTTGCTGTATAGTTTGCACTAGGCCATATAATTGAAGGACTAAACTGACATGCTTTTCACTCACCCTACTTTTTTATTTGGCTTTTTACCTATTTGCTTATTGACGTATTATCTTTCACCAAAATCCAGTAAGAATATGTTTCTTTTGCTGATGAGTTTTGTATTCTATGCTTGGGGTGAAGTCTTTTACATTGCCATAATGTTGGTTTCAATTCTTGCAAATTACTGGATGGGACTATTTGTGGGTCAATCTTTAGAAAGGCAAGACAACAAGAAAAGGGCTCGATCTTTCATGATTGCTGGTCTTGCTATTAATCTAGCGCTTTTGGGTTCTTTTAAATACATCAATTTTGTAATCACCACTCTAAACCCTATTCTTGATGGTCTGCATATAGCTCCGATTGCCCTTGATACTATGCATTTGCCTTTGGGTATCTCTTTTTTTACTTTTCAGGCAATTTCTTACCTTGTCGATGTCTATCGACAGGAAGTACCTGCTCAGAAAAGCTTAAAAAATCTTGCGCTGTATATATCACTCTTTCCACAATTGATTGCGGGTCCTATCGTTCGATATCACGACATTTCGCAACAATTAATATCACGATCCCATTCGATTGAATTGTTTTCTAGTGGCGTAAGACGATTTATTTATGGGCTGGCAAAAAAAATGTTAATAGCTAATACAATGGCAGGGGTGGCCGATTCTATTTTTTCGATTCCTATCCATGACTTGACCCTTCCTTTAGCTTGGCTTGGTGCGATTGTCTATGCAATGCAAATATACTTCGATTTTTCTGGGTACTCAGATATGGCTATCGGCTTGGGCCGTATGTTTGGGTTCAGTTTTTTAGAAAATTTTAATTACCCTTATATATCATGTTCACTACGTGAATTTTGGCAACGTTGGCATATCTCACTTTCTAGATGGTTTAAAGATTATGTTTATATTCCATTAGGTGGAAATAGAGTATCGACACTTAAGGTTTATCGAAATTTATTTTCAGTCTTCCTGCTAACAGGGTTTTGGCATGGAGCGAGTTGGAGCTTTATTGTTTGGGGGTTATTCCATGGCGTTTTTCTGGCGAGCGAGCACGCTGGGTTTTCAAAAATCTTAAAAACACTATGGAAGCCCCTGCAGCATATCTATGTATTACTCATTGTTGTTTTTAGCTGGGTTATTTTTAGATCAGATACACTGTCAGCTGCGGGACACTATCTGTATACAATGATCAATATATTCAATGTCAAGACTACTCTTTTTCAATTACGACAAAATATTAATCATACCGAGCTATATGCGTTCATTATTGCTCTGTTTTTATCAACGCCGATATATAAACATTTCCATCAATTGACTATTAAGCTTTCTGGGCAAAGCGAATTTCGCATTGCATTCATCATCGATCTTCCAAGAATAGTGATCATATCTTCGCTAATGTTTTTGAGTATAGTGAAGATAGCCTCTTCAACTTATAATCCTTTTATATATTTTAGGTTTTAAATGCCGATGAGACAAAAAATTATTTCACAATATTTCGCATTACTTACTTCGTTGTTGTTTTTTATCGCGTTAAGTACCCCTTTTGTTATTTCAATTTTTAGTAAAAAGAGCCTTGTATCTGTGGCAGAAAAAAGAAAGTTACACACTTTTCCGTCATTACCAATAACTCTTAGCAAAATGAAATCATATACTCATAAGCTTGATGACTATTATTCAGATCAATTTGGTTTGCGATTGCTATTAGCGAATTACTACAAGCACTTCATTTATAGCCTGTCTGATTCACCATCTGAAGATGTGACTATTGGAAAAGAAGGATGGTTGTTTTTGGGGTCTATAAAAGACAAGTATAATAAGAATTTTGATCCTATAGGGCATGCTCGAAATCGTTATAAATACACTCCGGAGGAGCTAGACCACCTTGTAAATAGGATCCAATCTGTTAATGACTATCTAGAACAGCGTGGCATTAAATATATTTTAATTCTAGCGCCAAATAAGCACTCTATTTATCCGGAGATGTTACCAGATGGTTTGTTGAAAAAAAATAATGAATCAGCAACAGATCAACTTATGGCGGCGATTAAAAAACGATCTTCTGTGACTGTGCTTGATTTAAGGGCAGAATTGATTAATGGAAAAAAAGATCAAGAGCTCTATTCAAAATTTGGAACGCATTGGAATAATTACGGTGCTAATATTGCCCAGCTTGAAATTACCAAAACAATTAATTCTTTGTTATCTTTAAACTCACTTCCAAAGAAATATCCGTTAAAGACAGGTCAGTCATGCATGGCAGATCTATCGTTAATTATGGGGTTAGAGTGTCGTGTTGAAAATGATTTGCCATATCCAGTCTTCAACAATAGCTGTGATTTGGTTAGGACGCCTAAGAAGGTCACAAGTAATAGAGAAACACATTCTCAAGTATGCAATTCAGAAAAAAATACAGCCGTTATTTTTCGAGATTCTTTTTTTTCAGCACTAGAGCCTTATATTGCAAGGCACTTTAACAAATCTGTTTTTATATGGAGGTATATGATGTTCAATGATCTCAAAGTTGCAATTGATCGCAATCACCCAGATATTGTAATAGAAGAAATGGTTGAACGTAGATTTCTATATATGAATGATTTCAATTTGCCTAGTTCTATTGAGTAAGTAAATTTAGGTGTGCTTGTGAAGTGCTTTAGTTAGACGTATCACTTCACATTATGATTGCTTTTCAAGCTTTGATTTCTTATAGAATTGTATCATTGCCAGGTATATGTGAAAATGATTCACAATAAAGTTGTTTCATATCCAAGTTAATTAAGGGTTGTTATGTTAGAAAAGGATGAATGGTTTAACGCTATATGTGAGAGTTACGCTAACCCTCCGGTCTATTTTGAGGGTGCATTACTGCCTGGGTTTCCATCTGATACCGTTCAAACCAATACCACCGGCCAGTCAGGGCCTGCGACCTTAAAAGAGGCCTTTGTTTTTTATCAAGACTGTAAAGCTGCCTTTAGCCGTTATGGCGCTTCATTGGAAGAAGAGGGCGCCGCATTGCTAGATTTTGGCTCTGGATGGGGACGTATTGCAAGATTCTTTGTGCGTGAATTAGGTTATGAAAATATCTATGGTTTAGATGTCATGGATGAATATGTGAAAATATGTAACGATACTTTTAGAAGTAAAAATTTCACTTTAACCTCCCCATTTCCCCCTACAAAGTTTGAGGATGGTTGTTTTACTCATATAGTAGGCTACTCTGTCTTTTCACATCTCTCAGAAAAGGCTTGTATGCAATGGATGCAAGAGTTTCACCGACTGCTCCCTCCTGGTGGTATGGTAGCGCTGACGACAAGAGGCAGGCCTTTTTTTGATTATTGTCAGTCAATGTCTGGAAAAGGGCTTACTGGCTATTCAGGTGCTCTCGCAACTATCTTTGGAGACTTTAATGCTGCCCGTGCTCGATATGATGAGGGTGAGTTTGTGCACTCAAACGTGAAAGGAGTGACAGGTGGCGGTGCGATGAATTCAGCATTTTATGGTGAAACATTTATTCCTGAAGCTTATGCAGCTGAAGCTTATAAAGATTGGTTTGTACTTGAAGAGTTTAGTTTTGATCCTACTAAACAATCACACCCTGTTATGTTTTTTCGGCGAATTTAATAGGGTGGCAGCGTGGATAGAAAGCGCCAATTTAAATAACTACAGAGTTCCTATAGCCCTTGTTGACCTGCCGGAATCCTAGCTTTTAAATGTGAGTCCAGGTTGTGTCACTACATTCAAAATAAGGTCTCTCGCAGAAAGTGTAGTTATAATTTTGAATCTACATACAACACATCCCAGTTGACACATCCCAAAAAAACGCGCATTATTTTCTATGCTAATTTTGATAACACGTTATCGATTGAAGCATGGGAGCGTTGGTGTCGGTTGTCGGCATCTTCGGAAAAAGCGCCCAGCGCAGATGCTACAACATCCGCACTAGGCTAACCAACATGAATGAGAAGACATTCAATATGGCTAAACGAACTTTAGCAAATTATTGTCCATATCGCTACGCTGCAAGCTATTTTTTAAATCAGCTTGTTTGGCGTTTATTCTGTATTAATTCAACATCAGCTCAATGTCGTTGCTTATGGCGAATTTCTATCAGAGTTCAATATGGATGCATTATCGCAGATGGTTTCATGAAGGTTATCCGCTGGGCGTTCGCCTATCATATATAGACGGAGACCATTATGAAAAAAGGACATCTAAAACCAAATCAAAAACAAATTTTAACAGACTTGCGCAAACAAATGGATGAAGTGCGTGCGCAATGCTACGTCCGCCAAACAAAGCGGTTGTTGCTCGTAGGTGAGCTAGCCTCTCGTTATCGACTGGAACAACTGCATATAGATGTGCTGGCGCGTGCGTTTGAAAAGATCGCCCATGAACATTTCTGACGAATACTTGACCTCGTACTTAATTCAAAGCCTCAATTCCCCCTGAGGCTTTTGTTTAAAGCGATTTTTAAAGGAAATGACTAAATGCACAGGTAAAAACTGACATGATACGACTAAAATACAAGGTAAGCGCCTATTTCTAGTGGTAACTTATTGATAGTCAAGTTGCGACTGTAAGCCACTGATGGTTTCCTTCTACACTCAATATTCGCCGAATTTTGATTGTAAGCACTCAAAATTCGGCGAATATTGTTGGTTGGAGCTAATTTTTCGGCTATAATGATTATATGAAGTACGTATCACGTTACATAGAGCCGCTATTGCTCGCGACCTTGAAAAAAGGGAAGAGCATACTTTTGTTGGGGCCAAGGCAGACAGGCAAAACAACGGTTATTAACCGCTTGCCCTTTGACTTGTTTATTTCTTTAATTCAACCACCAGTTCGTCAACGATATGAAAAAAATATAGGCTTACTAATCGGTGAAATAGAGGCACTTGCTGAGCAGGAAGGGCGTCCTGTCATTGTTGCTATTGATGAGGTGCAAAAGTTACCGGTTGTTATGGATGTTGCCCAAGATTTAGTTGATAGGAAAATCGCAATTTTTGTACTTACAGGTTCTTCCGCACGAAAATTGAAACGGCATGAACACATTAATTTGTTGCCTGGTCGCGTTATCCCTTATGTTATGGATCCGCTGAGTTATCCTGAAATTGACATAAAAAAATATGCACTGGAAGATTTGCTTTTATACGGTGCCTTACCTGAAGTGGCGTTAACGAAAAAACCTGAAGATAAAGATGAGTTATTACGAGCTTATGTGAGCATTTACTTGGAAGAAGTGCGAGCAGAAGCATTAATACGTGATTTGCCAAGCTTTGCTAAATTTTTAACACTTGCGGCTAGCGAGTCGGGTAATCCTGTTAATTATCTAAAATTATCACAGGAAATAGGAGTAGCGCATTCAACGATTAAGTCATACTACCAAATATTGGATGATTGTTTAGTTGTTGAACGCATAGAGCCGTATACAAAATCCAGCGTTCGAAAAAAATTACAGCGGTCACAAAAATATATATTTTTTGATTTAGGCGTGAGGAAAGTAGCGGCGGAAGAGGGTAATCTTCCTAAAAAAGAAACCCTGGGGAAACTGTTTGAACAATTTGTAGCGTTAGAATTATTAAAGACAGTGCGAGTTAATAAAGCAAACATGCAATTATATTATTGGCGTGATACTGATGGGCCAGAAGTGGATTGGGTTTTATCAAAAGAAGGAGAGTTGATCCCAATTGAAGTGAAATGGACTGACTCGCCAAGCTTGAAAGATGCAAAACATCTTGCCACTTTTATTCATGAATATGATGAAGCCACTCACGGCTATGTGGTGTGTCGTACACCACGCAAGGTTAAGTTGAGTGATCAAGTGGATGCTTTACCTTGGGCAGAGTTGTATAATTTAATAGGATGATGTAATCAGCATTTTTCTGATATAAAAAAGAAGTTGAGATTTCTGCTTTTAGTATGGATATGAAAGAAACACAAGGAAATTGCATGGAAGCAAAGATTATTCCCGTTATATTAGCCGGTGGCACAGGCAGTCGATTATGGCCTGTATCACGTGAAAGTTTCCCTAAACAGTTCTGCAGTTTGTTTAATGAGCAATCACTGTTGCAAAACACCATCGCAAGAGCTAAACATATCACTGAAGGTGACGACTTAATTGTCATTACAAACGAAAACCATTATTTTCTGTGCAAGGATCAGTTGGATCACTTAGACATAGGGCGAATACACTATATTCTAGAGCCGTGTGCTAGGAATACCGCGCCAGCGATCGCATTGGCAGCGGCGTATGCCCAACAATATATTCATTCTGAAGCAACCTTGTTAGTCATGCCTTCAGATCACCATTTGGAAGACCATGCTGGTTTTAAAAACATGCTTGATCAGGCAGCACCACTTTCAGCGCAAGGCAAGTGCGTTACCTTTGGCGTTGTGCCAACATCACCCAAAACAGGTTATGGCTATATTGAGCAAGGCGATTCGCTTTGTGAGGGAGGTTATAAAGTAAAACGCTTTGTTGAAAAACCCTCTTTAAGTGTGGCCAAGTCATATGTGGCTAGCGGTGACTTCTATTGGAATAGCGGTATGTTTTTATTTAAAGCTGAAACCTATTTAAACGAATTAGCATTGCATTCTAACGATATCTATCTCAAATCATTAGAGGCTTTTAAGTTAGGTAAAAAACAAAGTGATTTCTGTCGAGTGGATCGATCATTGAATGAGTGTCGATCTGCCTCTATTGATTATGAGGTGATGGAAAAAACCCAAAATGCCGTTATGATTCCACTGGATCTCGCGTGGAGCGATTTAGGATGTTGGTCATCGCTGTCTGAGATAGGTGATTCGGATGTTAATGGTAATGTCTTGCAAGGCAATGTCATCGCTCGTGAGACGGCCAACTGTCTCATTAGCTCAGTCGAAAAAAAGGTTGTGACTATTGGGCTACAAGACCAGATCGTTATTAACACCCAAGATGCGGTCTTGGTTGCCGATAAAGCGTATTCGCAAGATGTTAAAAAAGTGGTTGAGCAAATGAAGTTGGTACAAGACCCTGTCGCAACGGAGCATCAACGTGTGTATCGCCCGTGGGGATATTATGAAAAGCTATCCTTTGGGCCAGGTTATCAAGTAAAGCATCTCATGATAAAGCCGGGTGGATCGATGTCGTTGCAGTTGCATCATCACCGTTCTGAACACTGGGTTGTGGTCAGTGGACAAGCTGAAGTCCTTATCGATGGTAAAGTGTTAACACTCGTCGCGAATCAGTCTGCTTATGTTGAGAAGGAAATGAAGCATCGCTTATCAAATAAAACAAAAGAGCCCGTGTCTGTGATTGAAGTGCAAAATGGTCAATACCTGGGTGAAGATGATATAGTTCGGTTTGAAGATGTTTATTCCGACGTTCTAGGCAGTAGGCAACCAGAGTTCGAAAATTAAAAGGGTTATCGAGTATGGAAAAGCGAACTGCTGTTAAACGTCACAAACAGCAAGCACCGTTAGTGCTTGAGTCATCATGAATATTGGAATTGATGTAAGATTGCTTTCGCGTTCTATCACCGGCATTGGCCGCTATAGTTTAGAGATGTGTAAAGCGCTCTATAAACAACCTGGAATTACCTTGCAGTTGTATAGCCCTGGAAGAATCAGTGCTGATATTAGTGATCTGAGCAATGTTTCTAAAAAAGAAAAAGATTGGAACAATCAGCTCTTAAGACAGTTATGGGCTGAAACCTATTTGCCATTATGGGCGAGGCAAGGAAAAATTGATGTGTTTTGGGGTCCGGCGCATCGATTGCCCCGATGGCTTCCAAAAAAAGTGGCACGTGTTGTCACGATTCATGATCTTGTTTGGAAGGTGATGCCTGAATCTATGCAGTCATCTACTCGTTTGCTAGAAAAATGTTATATGCCTCATGCGGTACGCAATGCAGATCATATTATTGCAGCTTCATTTGCAACGGCAACATCGGTTAAAAACGAATTCTCAATCCCAGAAGAGAGTGTGTCAGTAGTCCATCTTGCTTCTAGTCGAAAACCAAACGAAACAATAGCAAATGAACAGTCTGAGCCTTTTTTTCTGTTTGTCGGCACAGTTGAGCCACGTAAAAATTTGATACGTTTATTAAAAGCCTATTCACAACTCTCGGAGAGTGTAAAGAATCAAGCAAAGCTATATATTGCTGGTGGGAAAGGGTGGGGCGATGAAAATGTCGCGGCTGAAATTGAATTGCTGGGCATCAAACAGCACGTTAAAATGCTGGGCTATGTTGATGAAGAACGTTTATCACAGTTATATAAAAACTGCTTGTTCTTGGCTATGCCATCATTGTATGAAGGGTTTGGCTTGCCTATCGTTGAAGCGATGAGTTACGGCAAGCCTATCTTAACATCCAATAATTCGTCTATGCCCGAGTTGGCAGGGGATGCAGGGTTGTTGGTTGATGCGCTGGATGTGAATTCAATTCGGTGCGGTCTAGAACAGATGATAGGAAGTGACGACGTTAGAAACTCTTTTGCAAAGAATGCAAGTTACAACGCGAATCAATTTAGCTGGGACAAATCTGCTACCCAGTTAGTGAATATTTTTGAAAAAACAATATCGCATCGAAGAGGGCGCTTTGAATGAGAGTGTTACATGTGTATAAAACGTATTTTCCCGATTCGCTAGGCGGCGTTGAGCAAGTGATAAAAGAAGTTATCTTAAGCACATCAGCGCACGGCGTGGAAAGCAGTGTTTTATCATTATCGCTACAGCGGGTTGATCCTACGATCACAGTGTACGGGCATCCCGTTCATCGGTGCAAATCTACTATTGATGTCGCATCAACGCCAATGGCCATCTCCGTGTTTAAACGATTTTCTAAGCTCGCTAAAAAAGCAGATATTATTCACTACCACTTTCCTTGGCCATTTGCAGACTTACTTCACTTTGCATGCCGCATTAATAAGCCAAGTGTTGTCACCTACCATTCGGATATTGTGAAGCAAAAAAGACTGCTTAAACTGTATCAACCCTTATGTAAGAAATTTTTAACCAGTGTGGATTCGATTGTCGCGACATCGCCAAATTATTTTTCAACTAGTGAGACCTTGCAATCATTCCCTGATAAAACGCGTGTAATTCCCATTGGTTTAGATAAGAGTTATTACAGTTCTTCGAGCGAACTTTTGAAGTCACAATGGAAGCGACGTTTTCCGGATAAGTTTTTTTTGTTTGTAGGGGTGTTCAGATATTATAAAGGCTTGCATATACTGATCGAAGCTGCGGAGGATGTCGATACACCGATAGTCATTGTGGGCTCAGGGCCAATTGAGCATGAATTGAAAACACACGCTGCAAAGTTAGGCTTAACCAATATTCATTTTCTGGGTTCTATTAGCCATGAAGATAAAGTGGCATTACTTGAGTTATCTTACGCAATTGTTTTCCCCTCTCATCTTCGAGCAGAAGCTTTCGGTATCTCATTGCTAGAAGGTGCCATGTTTGGAAAGCCAATGATCTCAAGTGAAATTGGCACAGGCACAACGTACATTAATATTGACCAAGAAACTGGATTGGTCATAACACCAAATGATCCGAAGGGGTTAGCAAAGGCAATGAATGCACTGGTTGACAACCCTGTGTGGGCTTCTGAGTTAGGCGCCAAAGCTGAAAAGCGTTATCAAGCATTATTCACAGCAGAGAAAATGGGCCGGGAGTATTTTGATGTTTATAGAGAGCTTCTATTTTAATTTAAAAAATTAGTTTCTTTTGGCTAGCCATTTCCGGGTGCAATGATAGTAAGGATATCTACTATTTCTTCCATGCCTCATTTTTTTGTTTTTACTGTATTAATACTTCTGGGCGCGCCAACCTCTTTGAAGCAGTTGCCTTCCTTGTTTAGAAACTTCTGATTCAATAGCGTGTTAGATTCTGCAAAGTTCGCATATATTGCATTTGAGCTAGCTGTGTGTGCTTTTTCTTTCGTTGCTTTAAAGTTCCTACTAATCGCTGATATTGCTTTAGTTCGAAGCTGATTTATATCTCCATTCCGACGATATTTCGGAAAAATTATATTGGTGACTAAGCCTAGATATTGCCCTAGTTTTGATAGGGATCCATTTCGTTTTTCCGTTTCTTTTGCTATTTGATGTATCAGGCTGGAATTTATCTGTGAAAAAAAATCATCAATTAGATTTTCATTAAGAAATTTCTCTTTCGAAAATATTCTAATTTTGCAGTTTTTCAATCCAAAAACTTCACCCCAATTGCAGAGCATTTCATAGTAATTATAATATCTATTTGATGGAACGCAGTTTGATAGCATTCTCTTTAGGTTGGGTATGTGGCCTGATTTTATAGCTGTTGAGTACAGTGATACACATGTAGCTGATTGCTCACGCAAATAACAAATTACATCAATCTCATTAAAGTATTTTGAGAAAAAATCAAATGCATACTTGATCTCATTTTTTCTTTTAATTCTGCTATGAAAGTGTTCGCTCGAAGCAATTATTGTGTGAATATTGTTCGGCAGTTTTCTGAGTTCGTATTCAAAGTCAGATTTAAACTTCTCTTGAAATTTCTTTTTACCTTTTAGGGTGCTGATTTTCCTGTCTCTAAAAAAATCATCAAAGTTTTCATCGGCCATACAGTAGGCTGGTAGCTTTCTGTTATTTCTCGTCCCTGCGCATTGTAAGAAGTGGTAGCCATTCTTTTGTAATACTGATTGGTTTTGAAACAGCGTTTCTTGGATGGTCTTTGTCCCGGTTTTTTCAGTTCCAATATGTAAGTATAGCTTCATTTTATTGAGTCTCATCTACCTTGTTGGCGGGGTTAATTATATAATATGAAAATGTTGCTGTGTATGTATGGCTTAGTTTATAGCGCCTCTTATGAAGCCAATAAATTTATTTTTACATCGAAAGTAAGTGTCTTTATAGGCATCATATTTATCTTTAGGAATACATTTCGACAGTCGCTTAACGGCTTTTTCAATATTCATAATTCCTTTTAGAAATAGTGATAGTATTTTTAAGCGAGCTGATGGCGTGATGTTTATGGAGTCATTGTTAGAAAATTTGTCGGATAACCCATATTGATCTAATCCGGCCGTATTAAACCAAGAAACATATTCTTGCCGGCCATTCTTAGAGCTCAGATTAAAAGCGTGCTGTAACTCAGATGAGTCTTGATAAATGAAGTGCATCAATTGCGTTATAGTTGTTGATTTGTCAGATCTAATGTCTTTGGTTTTTTCATTGCAAAGATCGACAAAGTGTTTTTCAATTTCAGCTTTATCGCAAGTCAATGGTTTAGGTGTCTTCAAGTGATAAAGCTTTCTAGCGCTATCAGGGATTGCTGTTTTGTCTATCAAGGTTGAGTAAGCATAAGGCCAATTCGTACTTTTTTTCCAACCGTTCAAGAGTAACTGTTCTGCGTAGTTTTCAAATAAGGGCTGCAGCGGTTTTATATCACCCCAGTTGAATCTATCTTGATATTTCGAAACAATGTGTTTTTTCTCTGGGTGAACGCCGCTAAAGTGAAAGAATGCGAGAGGTTGATTATTCACAGTCCAATCGCCATCGTTCTTCACATCACGCTCAGCTAGATTCCAATATGCAACATTGTACCCAGGGTGTTTTAATACATGCAGATTTTCTAAAAAGCAGGGTGCTAAGTCACACCACTTTTGATCGACAAACAAATTCTTGCTGAAATCTGCAATACATTGAAACGATAAGCGCCTTCCCCACCACTGCATATAATCGATCGCTTCTTGGCAACGTCGCGCCGCGATGAATCCGAGATTAAATACACCTGTACGCATCATGTTGTAATCATCTGGAATGCAGCCGTCTTCAAGTGGCTTTGTGTAGTGTGGCGTTAATATAACTGAGGCGCCGTCTTGAAAAATCTTTTCAAGTTCGTCAAATGTAGAATACGCCAATATGTCAGGATCAAGATAGATAATGGCATCTAAGTCAGTCTTCTCAAACAGCCACCCAAACATGAACGGTTTAACAGCCGTATTAAATTCCATGATGTTATATCGCAAGGTCATGTCATCAAATGTGGGAATATTCAATTGATCAGAGGTTATCGTTGTGAAAGATTCAATTTCAGGATCAAAATGATCATCAATTTGATCAGCTAAGCAGAGATAGGTCTCGTATTCAGGGTTATGTTTTGAAACAGATGCTAACAATGTTCTTGCATAGGCAAGATAATTTTTGGAGCCAATTGTGAAAACACCGATTTTAGCCATGTTGTGGAGTCCATTCCTTTAAGTCGTCAAGCTATATTCAAGGAGTTGTATTTTACCTTTGATTGATGGAGTGCGCAATCCAGTTATCTTAGCTGATTAGCTCATTTATCCTCTCTAATGTAACTTATTGATTTATACCTTAGACCCAGGAAGTCTCTACATATTTCCGGGTTAATGTGCAATTCTCCCAGCAATTTATACATCGAGATGTAAATATGCTATAATTTGTTATTATGCAAGCGAGCCTCTTTATCCGGTAAAATGCACTTTGGAGCTGATAATGTATAAAAGAAGTTTAGAAATAGACCAGGACTCAGCTGAGAGCCTGATATTATTTGGCCCTAGAGGCACAGGGAAGACGTATTGGGTTAAATCAAATTTTCCAGATGCGCTCTATTTTGATTTGTTAGACAGTTCGCTTTATAAAGATCTAACAGCTGACCCCAGTAGGTTGGTTGATTTAATCCCCAATGATTATGATCATTGGATCATTATAGACGAAGTTCAGAAAATTCCAGAGTTAATGAATGAAGTGCATCGCCTGATTGAGCATAAACACCATAAGTTTATTTTAACGGGTTCGAGTGCCCGCAACCTTAAAAAAAGAGGCGTGAATTTGTTGGCGGGTAGAGCGCTGAATTATTATATGCACCCGCTCACTGCGAAAGAGCTGGGCAGTGATTTCAATATGAATCATGCGTTATTATATGGGTTACTTCCTAAAGCTGTGCAAACAAAAGATCCCAAGCATTTCCTCGAAACATATGTTGTGACTTATTTGCGAGAAGAAGTTTTGCAAGAAGGGCTTACACGAAATTTAGGAGACTTTACTCGTTTTATGGAGATTGCTAGCTTTTCCCAAGGAAACACATTGAATTTATCTGCTATTGCCAGAGAGTCGGCATTAGATCGTCGAACAGTAGAAAGCTATTTTTCTATTTTAGAAGATTTGCTTATAGCTACTACGTTACCTATCTTCACCAAGCGAGCCAAAAGACAATTAGTATCATCACCGAAGTTTTACTATTTTGATGTTGGTGTTTATCGAAGCATACGTCCGCGTGGTCCACTTGATACTGTAGATGAGCTAGATGGAGCAGGATTGGAAACTTTATTTTTACAGCACCTGAGAGCTTATAATGATTACAACCGATTGGGGTACAGTTTACATTATTGGCGAACACGCTCCGGTGTTGAAGTAGACTTTATAGCCTATGGGGAAAGAGGGTTATTAGCCTTCGAAGTTAAACGAAAATCAAAATATCAAAAATCAGACCTTTCTGGCTTAAGAGAGTTTAAAAAAGATTATCCAATGGCCAAATGCTATTTGGTCTATGGGGGTGATAGAGCAGAATATTTAGATGAAGTCACAATTCTTCCAATGAATAAAATACTACACCAGCTTACAGAGATTCTTTAAAGCTTTAATTGGTCTACATTCCAGTTTAAACGAGCCCTAACTCGGTCAATCGCTTCGTATAATTCTTTGCGATCACAGTAGGGTTATGATGCTCATGAATAAACTGCGCGCCACGTTCTGCAATGTTAGCGGCATAGAGAGGTTCGTTGACAAGTTTTCGCATATACCATGCTGCGTGTTCTATATTCGCATCAGCCCAAACCTGGTTTTTGCTGTAGATGTATTCTTTAGGCTTAACTTTGATGAGTTCAAAGTCCACTAGGCAAGCGTTATCTGCTTTCGTGTAATCAATGTTGCCTGAATAATTAGTCACAATGACAGGCTTCTTCAAATACATAGCCTCAGCAGGGCCATACCCAAAGCCTTCAGATCGATGCAGTGACACATACGCATCAGTGACAGTGTATAAGCCCAGCATTTCATTCCGGCTTAATTTTTTATCAATGACGAAGATTCTAGGGTCTTTATCGATTAAATCAAGCATAGCCTTCCAGCGTTGATCGTTGGTGTTAGCATTCATTACTTTTAAAACCAAGCCTACGTTTTGACAGCTTTCTGGAAAAGCAGATTTAAATGCTTGAACAGTAGCTTGAGGATTTTTCCTTTCAATATGTGATAAAAAATCAAAGCTACCTAAAAATAGAAAAGGTTTTTGCGGTAAGTTGAAATGCTCTCGTTCATAGTGTGGAATGTTTGGTAGTGACACACTTACCGGCATATGCTTTACGGGTATGGTTGGATTTTCTGCGATAATAGAATCGTAGATAAAGTGAGTCGGCGCCCAGAGTTCATCAATGAGAGGGTTGATATGAGCCCACCAAGCCTTCGGCCATTTTGACAGCTCCCAGGCCGGATAAAGTATATTGTATCGGTTCCGAAAAAAATCCCGCTCGAGTTTAGCGCTTGCCGGTAATAAGGCATGGCCTGTAATATGAATAAGGTTGGCCTTGAAGATGTTTTTCTCCATATGCTTATCACACAACAGCTCATTGTGTTGTCTTGTCTCACAACCTAAGGTGTGGTTTATTACCCCGAAATCTACAGTTGCCGTATTAAATACTTTAGCTGACATGCGTACATGTTCCCCAAGCCCCAGCCGAGCGCCGGCATAGCCAACTAAATTTACGCCAGGCTTTAGCGAGTTATCCAATCTAAGGACCCGCTTTGGTTTGAAGCAGAGGGATTGTAGGAAAAGCAATCGCCATGTGGCGGCATGTTTGATTCGTTTAAATAAATGCCTAATCATCTTACTGCCTTATTGTGTGTCGGTTCTCTTTGGTTTCATTCTGCGTGGAGCGAAACGGATTAATGTCCAAGCCGCCGCGGCGTGTGTAGCGCGCGTATACGGATAATTCGGTCGGCTTGCAATGTTCGGTAATGTCCATAAACATGCGTTCAACGCATTGCTCATGAAACTCGTTATGTTCACGAAATGAAATAATATATTTTAACAGGCCTTCTCTGTCGATTCTTGGACCTTTATATTCAATCGTCACGCTAGCCCAATCGGGTTGACCGGTGACTAGGCAGTTTGATTTCAATAAATTGGAGGATAAGGTTTCTTCTACGGTCGTGTCGCTAACAGATAATAGGCCAGGTGTTAGCTGATAGGTATTCACGTCAATGTCTAGGTCGTCAATCAGTGTGCCGGATAATCTTTCTGTGGTTATTGTGTCGTTGATATGAATAAGCTCGACTAAAACGTCACCGCCTGAAGCATCGGATAAATCATTTTGCAATGTCGTCAACACATGGGTTTCAGAATCAAAACGCGTTTGATTCAACGAGTTTAAATAAAGTTTAAAGGATTTTGATTCAACAAGATTCGGTGTGGTGCAAGGAAAGCGAAATTCGGCTAAGGAGACAACCGGTTTTCCTTTTGCATTCAACCAGGATAGTTCGTAGGCTGTCCAAATGTCTTCGCCTAAAAAAGGGAGCTCACCTGTAATATTGATTTCATCACGTTTTAATTGGCGAGGAATGGGAAAAAGTAAGGTCGGATCATATTGAGTAATATAATCCGACGTTTTACCTAATGGTGCATCTTGAACGTTATTAGGCATTATCTAAATCGACGCCTGCCTTAACAATAGCCTCAGCCACATCAAACTTTTTAAAGTTCTCAGCAAACTGTTCCATCAAGTCCTTTTGCGCTTTGGCAAAGCTTGCTTTGTCGCTCCAAGAATCGATAGGATTTAACAGTGTGCTATCAACGCCACCGAGTGCTGTTGGCACTTGAAGGTTGAAGCCCGGTACAGTTTGGTACTCAGCATTTTCTAATTCGCCAGATAAAATACCTTTAACGATAGAGCGTGTCACAGGAATTGTGAAACGTTCTCCGCCTTTGCCGTAAGCGCCACCAGACCAGCCAGTGTTGACGAGATAAACATTACAACCTGACTCTTCCACGCGTTCCATTAACAAGTCTGCATACACACTTGCAGGACGTGGGAAGAACGGTGCGCCAAAGCATGTCGAGAAGGTTGGCTTGATGCCTGTGCCTTGACCGACTTCAGTGCTGCCAACGAGTGCTGTGTATCCGCTTAAGAAATAATAAGCCGCTTGTTCTTTCGTGAGCTTAGAGACGGGGGGTAATACACCGTAAAGATCGCATGTTAAGAACAATACGTTTTGAGGCTCGCCCGCTTGGTTTTCAAGAACACGTTTTTCAATGTGCTCTAAAGGATAAGCTGCGCGCGTGTTTTGTGTGAGAGAGGTGTCAGTATAATCTGGATCTAGGCTATCGGGTTTCAACACAACGTTTTCCATGATCGCGTTGTTTTTAATGGCGTTCCAAATAACAGGCTCATTTTTATGGCTGAGGTCGATACACTTAGCGTAACAACCGCCTTCAAAGTTAAACACGCCGTCTTTAGACCAGCCGTGCTCATCATCACCAATCAAGAAGCGCTCAGGGTCAGCAGAGAGAGTTGTTTTACCTGTACCTGATAATCCGAAGAATAATGCAACGTCGCCATTCTCACCCACATTGGATGCGCAATGCATAGGTAGGACTCTGTGAGTAGGTAGCAAGAAGTTCATCATAGAGAACATCGCTTTCTTCATTTCACCGGCATAACGCAAACCGCACAATAAGACTTTCTTTTGTGTGACGTTAATGAGTAATGAAGCATCGCTATTCACGCCATCTTTAAAAGGGACAGTTTTCAAACTAGGGACATTTAAGATTGTCCACTGTTGGTCAGACTCAGGTGAGGATTTTTCAATAAACAAGCAATGACAGAATGCATTGTGCCAAGCCGTTTCAGTCACGACTTTAACAGGAAGGTGATATTTTTCACTTGCGCCGACAGTTAAATGAGAGACAAACGCTTCACGTTCGTTAATGTGTGCAACAGCACGGTTCCAGAGACTAGCAAACTGTTCTTCAGAAACAGCTTGATTGATAACACCCCAGTCAACTGTGTTTTCAGTGGTATCATCTTTTACGATGAAACGGTCTTTGGGGGATCGGCCTGATCGTTCGCCGGTAGTGACTGTCAGTGCGCCGTTAGAAGACAAAACGCCTTCTTGTCGCTCTAACGCTTTTTCAACTAATTCAGAAAGACTTAAATCAACGTGTGTTGTTGTAAGTTCAAGTTCAGACATATCGAGCGTCTCCATTAATAACCTCTTCTGTTAAGTAAAGAATTCCAAGCACGATCTCGATATTGTGACGCAATCCCGACAGGGTCATCTGCTTCAATAATACCTCGACCAACAATGATGATATCGTTTCCATCCTCTATAGCTTTTTCAGGTGTTATGTATTGCTGTCCTAGCCCGTCACCACCGGCTTGTAATTTAACGCCAGGTGTCATGTGTATCATGGCTGAATTATCGCATAAACGTGTACGAGAAATAAACCCCATGACAAAATTTTGATTAGCTTGCGCCATCGCAACTGCTTGATTTGTATAGCTTCCTTCAGCTAACGTGCCTTTGGAGCTCATTTGGGCCAATAATAAGAGCCCAGCGCCTCTGGGGAGGCCAATTTCAGCTAATCCTTCAATAATACCAGGACCAGGCACAACGTGTGCGTTGATGATGTCGGCCCACTCGGCGATGTGATAAATGCCGCCTTGGTATTGGTTTTTGACGGTGTTACCGATGTCTGCAAATTTACGGTCTTCGAAAATCAAGAAGTTATGTTTGTCCGCTAAGGCTCTTAACTGTTGAGTTAAGTCTTCATCAAAGTCCGTGATAATGTCGATGTGAGTTTTGAGGACGCACATCAGAGGACCTAAGCGATCAGCAACGTCTAAGAGTGCAGCTTTGGTGGTCACATCCGCAGACACGGAGAGGTTGGATTTTTTCTCGAGCATGACTTCAAACAAGCGCTTGCCCATAGCGTTCGGGGAAGCGGCGGCGCGATTTTCTAATGTCATTAGAACTCCAAGGTTTTAAAATATTGGTCGACAAGATCTTCTTCAGTTGAGGTCAATCGATTTTCTTTAGCTAATACGTCAAACACTTCGGTAATGGTTAATACGGCATGCAGTTGATAGTTGTTTTCTTGCAAGGCGGTCTTACCACCTTGTTGTCTATCAATTAAGACAACCACGTCTTTAATCAATAAGCCTTCAGCCTCTAGTAGATTAGCCACTTTAATAACGCTGCCGCCTGTTGTGACTAAGTCTTCAATGATGTAACAGGTTTGACCTTTCTTATACACGCCTTCAATTTGTTTTTTAGTGCCGTATTTTTTCGCTTCTTTACGTACCATAATCATCGGAACGTTTTGTTCGATAGACATATGCGTTGCAATAGGCAATGCGGTATAGGGAACGCCACAAATTAAATCAGCTTGTGTGCCCGAGAGGTGAGACCACATTTCTTCTGAAATAGCTTTGAGTAAGGAGGGGTAAGAAATGATGCGGCGGATATCAATATACACATTTGAAATAAGACCGCTGGCAAGCGTGAATTCGCCGACTTGAATCGCGCCGATTTCATGTAGCTTTAAAATAATGTCTTTCTTATCCACGAATTTTCTCCAAATCAAATACACGATTGTTCAGTAAGGTGTAAACAGGCCAGCCGGTAAGTGACATTCCTTCATAAGGCGACCATGCACATTTTGTTTTTAGGTTTTTTCCAACAACCGTTTTTGTTAAGTTCAAATCAACAAGCACCGAGTCAGTGGACTTAGGCAAGTGAAACATTTCACGTGCATGCCCGCTGGTGAGCGATTGAATTTGATCGAGCGTGAGCAATTTGTCATTGTAAGCATTTAATAACAGTGAAAGCGTGGTTTCAATGCCGGGCACGCCAGAAGGCGCTTGACGGTACGCGCTGTCTTTTTCAGCAATCGTATGCGGCGCGTGATCAGAGCCAATGGTGTCAACAAGCCCATTGTTGATAGCATCAAACAAATAAAGTCTTTGTTCTTCGCTGCGAAGCGGCGGGTTCATTTGCGCGCGACCTTTTAAGGTGGCATAAGCGGTTTCGTTTAAGAATAAGTGATGCGGACAGACTTCGGCGTAGACCGGTAATCCTTTTGCTTTTGCTTTTGCAACGAGTTCTAATTCCAGTTTTGTGCTGGTATGTAATAGGTAGAGTCGAGTACCGTATTTTTCCGATAAGCTAATGGCTTTTTCAACGGCTTTTGCAGCCACTTCAGGCGAGCGAATTTTGGAATGCGTGCTAAACTCAGTATCAGCTTTGAATAATTCGGTGCGTTCTTGAATCATGCATTCATCTTCAGCGTGAATCGCTATTAACATATCGAGTTTAGCGGCTAGCTCAAACGCTTGGTGTAAGCTTTCATCGTCGTCCATGAGCAAGTCACCGGTGGATGAGCCCATGAATATTTTCATGCCGACAACGTCGCCCTTGACTTTTGGGATTTCAGAAAAGCTTAATTTATCCGCGCCAATATATAAACCATAATTTAATGGGATGTCAGCGTCACTAAGCTGCGAATCAATAATCGCTTTTTTATCGGCGAGTCTTTCGGCTGTAATACACGCAGGGGTATTGTTTGGCATGTCAAACACGGTCGTATAGCCGCCACAAACACAAGCCATCGAAGCGGTGCGCCAATCTTCTTTGTATTCCTGGCCAGGAGTTCTAAAGTGTACGTGTGGATCGATTAGGCCAGGGAGGACTGTTAGGCCGCTCGCATCGATTTGCGTATCGATATTGTCATCAACGTTAAGCTCAACTGCGTCACCATGAATGTCTTTAGCCCCTAAAAAAATTGTCATGCGCAGTATTCCTTAATGTCATCGCGTTTGAATGCTTTTTCGCAATAGCGACAGGTTAATCGAATGGTGTCTTTTTGCTGTTGCAAATAAAATAAGGTTTTAACAGGCTCTGAATGTGTCACGCAGTTCGTGTTGGGGCAAACTAGAATGCCACTGATATCATTAGGAAGAGACACTTTAATCTTTTTAGAGACGTTATAGTCATCAATAAGGTTGATGGTAGCGCCCGGTGAGAGCACAGCAATTTCTTGTGCCTCGAAGTCTGATAAGGTGCGATTTTCGATTTTAATCAGATCTTTAAATGATGTTCTCTTGCCTTTTAGATTCAGGCCAACGGTCATTTGGTGTTGATCGTTGGTAAGGCCTAGCATGCGAATGATGTTCACGGCTTGGCCGGGTGTGATGTGGTCAATCACAGTGCCCTGTTTAATTGCACTGACGGAAACTGTTTTTGTCATGACTTAATCCTTTGCAAAAGGGGAATTTTTTAATAAAAGCGCAAGCATCGCTTGGCGCACGTGAACACCGTTTTCGGCTTGTTGGAAATAATAGGCGTGTGGGGTGTCGTCAACTTCCACGTCAATTTCTTTAACACGTGGTAAGGGGTGTAAAACGTTCATATTCTCTTTCACGCCTTTTAACATATCACTTTTTAATACGTAGTGTTTTGACATCTCACGCAGCTCATCTTCAGCAAAACGTTCTTTCTGAATGCGCGTCATGTAAAGGATGTCAACTTTCTTAACCACTTCGCTGACATCCAAGTGGCACGAAAACTTGTTCCGTGACTTTTTGATATGCTCACATATGTGATTTGGCATCATTAAATTTTCTGGGGAAACAAAAAAGAAGCGTGTTTTATAATTGCAAAGTGCTTGCGTCAGTGAGTGTGTGGTGCGACCGTATTTCAAGTCACCGACAAAGGCGATGTTTAGCCCGTCGAGTTTGCCTTGGCACTCACGAATAGAGAATAGATCAAGCAGTGTTTGTGAAGGGTGTTGGTTTGCGCCGTCCCCTGCGTTAATGACGGGTTTGTGAGACACATCGCTTGCCAATCTGGCTGAGCCATCTTGGTGGTGTCTTAATACGATAGCGTCGGCATAGCCTGCGATCACTCGAATGGCATCACTCAACGTTTCGCCTTTCGCAGCAGATGTGGATTTATCATCGGTAAAACCGATCACGCCAGCGCCAAGTTTTAAGGCAGCTGCTTCAAAAGATAAGCGTGTTCGTGTGGAAGGTTCAAAAAAACAGCTTGATAAGACTAAGCCGCGTAATAAGTCAGGGTGCGGTTTCTTCTTAATTTTTTCAGCCGTATCTAAGATTAAATTAATATCATCAGTGCTCAAGTCGCTGATGGAGATAATGCTCCGGCCAAAAAGGGTGTTTTTCATGAGGTCTCCAGGATAGGGGCAGCTTCTTTTTGTGGGTGATTTCCCACATATTCATTCCATGATTTAGCTTTTAAATAATTTTCAGGCAGTTCAGCTAGGCATTCTAGCATGAGTTGTCCGGTTTGAACGTTAGTGATCAGTGGAATATGATGATCGATCGCTAAGCGGCGAAGAACGTATCCATCGGTGATCTGGTCGTGCGTCACATATTGCTTCGCACGTGGAATATTGATGATTAAGTCAACTTCGTGGTTTGTAATGATGGTTTTAATGTTAGGTTCGTCTTCATCACATGCCTTATAAACAAAGACAGAGCCCACACCGTTTTTCGCTAAATAGTCATTGGTGTTTTCAGTGGCGTAAATATCCCAACCTAGGTCGTCTAATTTTTTCAGCGCAGTTAAGAAGCGTGCTTTGTTGTGCCCGCCGATGCTGACAAAAATACGTTTACGCTTAATGTTTTGCTCGGTTGCTTTCCATGAGGTTAAGAACGCATCTAATAAGTTATCACCCATAGTGGCCACTTCACCGGTTGAAGCCATTTCCACATGAGCCACAGGGTTTGCGCCCTTGAGTCGTGAGTATGAAAATTGCGGTGTTTTCACGCCAACGTATTCAAGCTCTAATGTTTCATAGTCGCGACGAACGTGTTTGCCCATAATGGCTTCAGTCGCAATGCGGATAAAGTTATGGTTCGTCACCTTCGATGCAAACGGGCTTGAGCGTGAGGCGCGAAGGTTGCACTCAATCACTTTGATTGCATTGTTCTTTGCAATAAATTGGATATTGAACGAGCCTGTTATATTTAATGCTTTCACAATTTGTCGCGTAATCTTTTTCGTGCGACGAATGGTTTCAAGATAGAGTTTTTGCGGTGGCAGTACGATAGTGGCATCGCCTGAGTGAACGCCCGCATTTTCAATGTGCTCAGACATCGCTTCGATAATGACATCGCCTTTGTCAGCAACACCGTCAATCTCTAATTCTTTTGCATTCTCAATAAATTGGGAGACTACGACCGGATGTTCTTTGGAAACCAGTGAAGCTTCTTTTAAATATTGTGCAAGTTGGGCCTTGTTAAACACAACGTTCATCGCAGCGCCCGATAATACAAAGGAAGGACGAATTAACACAGGATAACTTACACGATCAGCAAATTCACACGCAGCCTCGAAGCTGTGCACAGCAATCCATGCAGGTTGATCGATTTGCATGGTGTTTAATAATGATGAGAATTTCTCACGATCTTCTGCCATATCAATATATTTTGGATCCGTGCCTAGGATAGGGTAGCCGTGCTTCGACAACGGATTCACAAGATTATTTGCAATTTGTCCACCGACAGACACAATAATGCCTTTTAGATTTTCAAAATCAGCAATGTCTCGTACACGTTCTGCAGTGAGCTGCTCGAAGTAAAGCCTGTCAGATTCATCGTAGTCGGTAGAAACCGTCTCAGGATTCGAGTTGATGATAATCGTTTTTTCGCCAAGCTCTTTTAATCGGCGAGACGTATTCACGGCGCACCAATCAAATTCAACCGAGGAACCGATGGCGTATGGCCCGGAACCCAATACAATCACGGCTGGATCATCTTGCGGGGCTAAATCATGCGCTTGCCCGTGATAACTTAAATAAAGGTAATTGGTTTGCGCGTCACATTCGCCGGCTAAGGTGTCAATTTGTTTGACATAAGGGCGGATGTTCATCTCTAAGCGTTTTGTGCGAACATCGTTTTCTGATTGTTCGGTTAGGCGGCCCAGTGTTTTATCTGAAAAACCCATTTTCTTGGCGCGCAGTAATAAATCTGCGTCAAGCTTTTCAGTTTTAACGGTGTTTTCAAGTGTGGCCATCGCTTGAATGTGATGTAAGAACCACGCGTTGATTTGCGATAATGCTTCAGCTTGTTCGACAGTGCCGCCATTTTTAAAGAATTCATAAAGCGCAAACAAACGTCTGTCGGTGGCATGCGCAATTTCTTGTTCCACATCATTAATCGGGTGTGGGTAATCAGCGAGATCAACAGCGCCAATGTTTAACATGCCAACAGCTTTTTGTAATGTTTCTGGAAAAGAACGGCCAATGGCCATCACTTCACCGACACTTTTCATTTCGGTGCCGATGCGTCGTTCTGCGGCTTTTAACTTGTGCGTATCCCAGCGTGGAATTTTAACAACGATATAATCTAGCGCAGGCTCAAAGAAGGCGCAGGTTTTTTCTGTCACGCTGTTTTTAATTTCATAGAGTTTTTGATGCAAGGCTAACTTGGCCGCGACAAAGGCGAGTGGATAACCTGTAGCTTTGGACGCTAAAGCGCTTGAGCGTGATAATCGAGGGTTGATTTCAATAACACGGTATTGACCGGTTTTCATATTGTATGAATATTGAATGTTGCATTCGCCAATGATCTTAAAGTGATTGGCAACCTTAATCGCAATTTCACGTAAGAAATGGTACTCACGGTTATCTAATGATTGCGATGGACACACCACAATGCTTTCGCCGGTGTGTATGCCCATAGGATCCATATTTTCCATGTTACAGACGGTCAGTGTGTTACCTGCAACATCGCGAATGATTTCATATTCAAATTCGTGCCAACCTAGCAAGCACTCTTCAATCAGGATTTGTGGCGCACCGTTTAAGGCTGTTGTTGCGCGAAGTCGTAAAGTTTGTTCGTTGTGTACAACCCCTGAGCCTAATCCCCCTAAGGAAAAAGCAGAGCGCATCATGATAGGGTAACCAATCTCGTTTGCAATTTTTAAGGCTTCTTCAACAGTGGATGCGCCCGCGCTTCTGGCGGTGTCGACATCGATAGCGTCGAGCTCTGTTTTAAATAAAGCGCGATCTTCGCTTAGGCGAATGGATTCTACGCTGGTGCCGAGCACTTGAACGCCAAATTTTTCAAGCACGCCAGCTTCTTCTAGGGCAAGCCCTAGGTTTAAGGCGGTTTGTCCGCCAAAGCTTAATAAGATGGCATCGGGGCGTTCTTTTTCAATAATGTTAGTTAAGGAGTCTAGGTTAAGCGGCTGCAAATAAATTTGATCAGCCATGTTTTCATCGGTTTGTACCGTGGCAATATTGGGGTTAACTAAGACAACATAAATGTTTTCTTCTTTTAATGCTTTGATCGCTTGTGAGCCTGAGTAATCAAACTCGCCTGCTTGCCCAATACGTAATCCACCTGAACCGAGTAATAATACTTTTTTAATGTTCATGGTGCTCATGTCGTGTGCTCGCAAATTGTGTTATAGAATTCATCAAATAACCACGTTGTATCAACGGGGCCGGGTGCGTGTTCTGGGTGAAATTGTACGGCGAAGAAGGGTAGGTCGTTATGCCAAATGCCTTGCACTGTGTTGTCATTCAAGTTGCGGAATCGCACAGTCCATTGGGCGGGCAAGCTTTCTTCGTCGATTGCAAATCCGTGATTTTGTGAGGTGAGGTAACAACGTTTAGTTGTCTCATCTAAACAAGGGTGGTTTTGCGCCCTATGACCAAAAGGGAGTTTGTAAGTAGTTGCGCCAATCGCGCGTGCCATAAGCTGGGCGCCTAAGCAGATACCAAAGATTGGTTTCTTAGACGTCATGGCTTTCTTCAAGATTGCGACGGTTTCATCACACATAGCAGGATCACCCGGGCCATTTGAGATGAAGAGAGCGTCATAGTCTTCTTCGGTGAAGTCATAGTTATAAGGTACACGTTTTACCGTGAGAGGCAGTGCGTTTAAGTTGCGCATGATGTTGTTTTTCATGCCGCAATCAATCGCAATGACGGTGTATTTGCCAGAACCGGTTGTGACGGGAGCATCAATTGATACTGCAGCCACGAGATTATCATCGTTGATATCAACGAAGGTTTTGGGCAAGGTTTTTTCTGTGGTGATGACGCCAGGAACCACGCCTTGGTGGCTTAAGGTTTTGGCTAAGGTGCGAGTATCAACACCGCTCATAATGGGTACGTTATTTTCAACACACCAATCAGTAATACTTTTCTGAGCGTCTCTGTGTGTGTAATGCTCAGCTGCTTCAGAAATGACAATGCCGGCGACTTGAATTTTGTCTGATTCCCACGTGCTAGGATCGGGAACGCCGTAATTTCCAATGAGAGGATAAGTGAAGGCAAGAATCTGCCCTCTGTAAGAAGGGTCGGTCATGGCTTCTGGATAGCCCACCATGCTGGTATTAAAAACAACTTCCCCAAAGAATTCACCTTGTTGGCGATCAGGCACTTGGCCCTCGAAAATCTCACCGCTTTTTAGCGCGAGTTTTGCAGAAATCATTTTCACCCTTTTACTACTAGAACAACCCGTAAACCCGCCTAGCTTACTAGGGAATCCCGTATGATTGCAAGAGTATTTTTTGTTTTTAATCAGTCTGTTAGAGACTTTTTGGTAGGGAAGTGTACAATTCTACTCGCCTTGATTAACAAAGGCAAGCGGTATTTTTTTAAATTGATTTTTACCAGAATGACGCTTTACTAATGTAATCAAAATCTAAAAATCATAGCGAGAAATTATGGGACAGTTGCAGTGCTCCTTTGTCTTGCAATAGCCCCATAACATTAATGAAAGAAAATTACTCACCTAATCCACTATGGCGTAATAACGCATCAGTTGTAGGCGCACGTCCACGGAAGTTTTTGAATAACACGTCCATATCCTCTGAGCCACCTTGCGTTAAAATGCAGTCTAGAAAAGCTTTTCCGGTAGATTTATCGAAAATGCCTTTCTCTTCAAAGAGAGAGAAGGCATCGCAGGATAATACTTCAGCCCATTTGTAGCTGTAATAACCCGCGCCATAGCCGCCAGCAAAAATATGCGAGAAGCCGTGTTGGAAGCGATTGAATGGCGCAACAGGCACGACAGCAATTTCGGCGCGCACAACGTCTAATATGTTTTGCACCTGTGCAGACCCGTTCTTTGCGTCAAAGTCGCTGTGGAGCATGAAATCAAACATTGAGAACTCACACTGGCGTAACATTTGTAAGCCGGCATGATAGTTTTTAGCTTGGTTCATTTTTTCTAATAAGTCATCAGGCAAGTGTTCGCCTGTGTCGACGTGACAAGAAATCCATTGCAATACTTCAGGTTGCCAGCACCAGTTTTCCAGAAACTGACTGGGTAATTCAACAGCATCCCATGCAACACCGTTGATGCCAGAGACAGAAGCAAAATCAATGGTGGTTAACATATGATGTAAGCCATGGCCGAACTCATGGAATAAGGTGATGACGTCATCGTGTGTTAGTAATGCGGGTTGACCTTTTTTAGCGGGTTTTGCAAAGTTACAAGTGAGGTAGGCAACCGGGAGTTGAACGGTGTCTTTATCAAGGTAACGGCGAATGCGACATTCATCCATCCAGGCGCCATCACGCTTATGTTTTCGTGAATAGAGGTCCAAATAAAAGTAGGCTTTTGGCGTGCCGTTGTTATCAGTGATCTCAAAAAATTTCACATCTTCATGCCACGTTTGCACATCGGTGATTTGTTTAATGTTGATGTCATACAGTGTATGGACGACTTTAAACATGCCCAATAAAACTCTGTCTTCTTGAAAGTAAGGGCGCAATGTTTCTTGTGAGATATCATATTTTTCAATGCGTAATTTTTCGCTGAAGTAAGCAACATCCCAGGCGTTAAGCTTTTTTATGCCCGCAGTTTTTGACGCAAAGTCTTCTAGTTCGCTAAATTCTATTTTCGCAAAAGGACGAGCGTGTGAGACGAGGTTGTGTAGGAAGGACATGACTTCTTCAGTGTTCTTTGCCATTTTTGTGGCAAGTGAGAGTTCAGCTGCATTGTTGAATCCGAGTAGCTGAGCCATTTTTTTCTTGGTGTCTATGATGTCAAACATAACTTGCGTGTTATCCCACATGCCAGCATTGGGTCCTGCATCAGACGCGCGCGTGACGAAGGCTTCATACATCTGTTGACGTATGTGCGCACTGTCGGCGTATTGCATGATGGCGAGAAAGTCAGGTTGTTCTAGCGTAAAAACCCATCCTTTTTTGTTCATTTGTTCTGCGCGCTCTTTCGCCGAATCCAACGCGTGTTTTGGTATGCCTTCTGCACCGTGTTCATTTTCAATATGTAACGTAAACGCGCCTGCGGCATCAAGAACGTTTTCAGAAAACTTTGTTGATAATTGGCTGAGTTTGTCTGTGAGTTCTGCGAATTGTTTTTTCTTGGATTCTTCTAAGTCGATACCGGATAAATGAAAGTCACGCAAATCGTTTTCAATAATTTTTTTCTGTGCGATGGAGAGTTTGTTGTAGTCTTTATTTTCAGACAGTGATTTGATCGCGTCAAACAATTTTTTGTTTTGGCCTACTTCAGTGTAGTAACCGGTGAGTTTGGGTAAGCACGCGTTATAAGCTTTGCGTAATGCGTCAGAATCGGTAACGCCTTGCATGTGAGAGACGGGTGACCATAGGCGATCAAGTCTGTCTTGAATGGCTTCTAAAGGAGCCATGAGATTGTTCCAGGTAAAAGTGTGATCGGGTTCGATTAACGCAGCAATTTCTTCCCGATTTTGTTTTAACACCTGATCAATGGCGGGCTCAATGTGATCAATTTCGATCTCATTAAATAAAGGTAAATGCAGGTTTGAGAGTAGGGGGTTTGTCATAGGGTGTCCTTTATGAGGGTTATTTAATATCAAATGTTTCAAATGGTTCGCAAGGAATGCTTTCATGTTCAACGCTATCGACGCTGGCCATTAACGGGCCTCTGTGTAGCCAAGCAAGCATGGGTTTAATTTGGTCATCGTCGCCGCACAGTACGCATTCAACTTGACCTGTTGGTAAGTTGCGAACCCAGCCTGTGATGTTTAAGCTGTTTGCTTTTTCTTTTGTGCTTGCGCGGAAAAAGACACCTTGCACAACACCGGTGATGATGGCGCGAGTACATGTTTTCGTCATGACGTTTCCTTAGGAATTCGTTATAATGCTTCTTCTTAGTAAAGTTTGAAGGGAAGAAGAGCCAATGTCAATTCGTGAATTTCAACAGAAAATGCCGGTTTTAGGTGAGCGTGCTTATGTCGATGAACAAGCTGCTGTGATTGGTGATGTGGTGTTGGGGGATGATTGTTCCGTTTGGCCAATGTCAGTTTTACGTGGTGATGTGCAGAGCATTCGCATTGGTAATCGCACGAACTTTCAAGATGGTTCTGTTGGGCATGAAACGCATCGCAGTGTATCGAACCCTGAGGGTGCCGCTTTAATTATTGGTGATGATGTGACGATCGGTCATCGCGTTGTTGTCCATGCTTGCACGATTGGCAATCGGTGTTTGATTGGCATGGGTTCAATCATTTTAGACAACGCCGTGATTCAAGATGATGTGATTGTGGGTGCGAATACTTTAGTTTCTGAGAACAAGGTATTGGAAAGCGGGTATTTATATCTTGGTAGTCCTGCAAAGAAAGTACGTAAATTGACTGAGGATGAAATGAAGTTTTTGCCTTACAGTGCAAAGCATTATGTGAAGTTGAAGGATGAGTATTTAACCTCGGCTTGATTTAATAATAAAATTCCTTTTTCCACGTGTGGGTGTTGCTGAATAATTTAAGATTCGTCTCTCCACCTTTTGCGGGGGAGCTGAGAGAGGAGGTGAGCTAGATTCAGCACTGTGCGACAAATTTATATTCTACCCTCACCCTAGCCCTCTCCCACAAGTGGGAGAGGGAATTCTAATTATATTTTTATTGATTTAACAACGGCCAGAAGTGGCCGAGACGATTTGTGATTTATCAATTTCAAATTTAAATTCCCTCTCCCGTTTACGGGAGAGGGCTAGGGTGAGGGTAAAATTAAATAAACGCAGTGAGCTAGGTGCGGAGTTGTTCTATCACTCTCTGCGTATCAGGCAAAACGCCGCGCCATAATTGAAACTGAAGTGCTGCTTGTTCAACTAGCATCCCGAGTCCATCATGCGTATGCACCATACCGAGCGTGCGCATATGCGCTAATGTTTTCGCTGCGTTATCACCATACATTAAATCGTAATACACAGTATCTTTAGAAAAATGCGCAGCTGTGATGGGCGGCATTGTGCCTTGCAAGCTTGCGCTGGTGCCGTTAATAATAATATCAAAAGTATCTTCAGGAATGTCGATCAGCGCACAGGCATTTAATAAGTCATCATAAAAATGTTCGCAAAGCGAGATGGCATTTTCAGGTGTGCGGTTTGCAATAGTGATTGCGTTAACTTTTTCATTCAACAAAGGCCAAATACAATTTCGAACAGCGCCACCGGCACCCAGGACTAAGATTTTTTTTCCAGTTAGCTCAATGCCGATGTTTTTTTTCAAATCTTGCAACAAACCTTCGCCGTCAGTATTGTCGCCGAAGCGATCTCCTGAATCCTCAAACTTGATTGTATTAATGCATTCTGCAATGCAGGCGCGATCTGAATGGTGGTCCATGTGCGTATAAGCAGCTATTTTTAATGGCAGCGTGACACTTAAGCCTTTAAACCCTTCTTCTTGCAATCGATCTAATGCAGTCTCAAGTGATTGAGGCGGTATAGCTTTAGCAACATAGCTGATATTTTCATTTGTCTGTTGAGCAAATAAAGAATGAATGCGCGGGGATAAGCTGTGTTTGATGGGGTTGCCGATAACGGCGTATTGATCTTGAGTCATGATGTTTAAGTAAGCCCAGACTAACGCCTGGGCTTTTCCGTAAAGAAGTTAGATTCTGTCAATGGCGTTTTGCAATACCGCTTCTGTCGTTTGGCCAGAAATAAACGTTGTGTTCTCTGCGCTAACGTCGTCTGCGTCGGCAGGTCCTACAACAAATGCAGGCGTGCCAACTAATTGCAATGCTTTCGCTAATTCACGATTATCACCTAATGTTTTCGTGATTTTTGCGCTGTTCATATCTTTTTGCAATTGCTCGATGTCTAAACCAGTGTTTTTTGCAACTTGCAAGATGATGTCTTTGCTTAAACGTTTTTTGGCATTCATGATCGCATCATGAAATGCGAAATATTTACCTTGCTCGTTTGCAGCCAGTGCTGCTCTTGAGGCAAAATCAGAGACGTTACCGAAGATTGGGAACTCTTTGAAAATAACGCGTACATTAGGGTTGGTGCGAATGATGGTGTTGATCACAGGCATCATTTCAATACAATGTGGGCATTGGTAGTCGAAGAACTCAACAATTGTAATGTCACCTTGGTTATTGCCTGCAAGTGGGTCATTTTTAGCAGAGAAAATTTGGGCTTTATTGTCGATGATGCCTTTCATGGCGCTGGATTGCATCATGTCTAACTGTTTTTGCTGTAACGCTTTAGACGCTTCAACGAGCACTTCAGGGTTGGTCACAAGATAGTTGCGAATGATTTTTTGGATCGCTGTTTCTTGTTGGGCATCAAATTCGCCGCTGGCATAAGCTTGTGAATTAAATGCAGTGATAAGGCTAAGGAACGCGGTTCCTAAGATAATAAGTTTACGCACGATATTGATCATCCTTTAAGTGTAGAGGGAGCCTATACAATAGTAGAGAACTAAATCTAAGTCAATCTGGATAATCAATAATCACCGTTATTTGTTCAATGCTTTAGCAACAATGCCGAGCCTTTCTTTATGGATTGCAGCGCCTACAGCCTGGCCTTTTATGCCTTGCTTGATGAAAGTTTGCGTGTCGATTTTTTGAAGTGTCATGAGCAGCATGCTTAAAAATTCACGGGCGGATTGATCAATAGCTGTTTCCTTTGTTTCTGTAATGATATCGCAGCAAAAAAGAAAGTCAGAAAAACGCTCAGGGTTACGAAAGGCATCGAGTTGCTTGAACAATTGTAAGACGTCTTCAGGAGAGGCGCTAAAAAGGGTTTGATATTGCGAGAATGCGCTCGATACATGCAATGCGAGCTCAGCATAGCGTTTTGGAATCTTATAACGATCGCACAGTGTTTTAATGGAATCTGGGTTCAGACTGCTGAGCATCACAGCAAATCGGATTAGCGTTTCTTTTGTGCGATTGCTAGCTTCTATGAGCAATGTAGACGTGTGTGCAGCGTCCGTGATTTCTGGGAATAATTTTATTAACGCGTGGCTTTGCTCTAAGGTTTGAATAAATAAGTGTGGTGTTTTTTCAGATAACGAACGTTGCCATTCTTTCCAGACACGTTCAGGCACAAGATCGCCTAAGTCGCCTTGCTCAGCCATTTTTTGCATTAATGCAATAGTCCCTTGTGTGACCGTAAACCCTAGGGGGCCCAAGCGAGCCATAAAACGTGCAACACGCAATACACGCAGTGGATCTTCCGTAAATGCTGGGGAGACATGGCGTAGTAGCTTTTGTTTTAAGTCGTCTTGCCCGTGAAAAGGGTCAACGAGCGTGCCATCTTGTGCTTGTGCAATGGCATTCACGGTTAAGTCACGACGTAATAAATCTTCTTCAAGGGTGACGGAGGGATCAGCATTCACAACAAATCCAGTGTATCCTTTTCCAGATTTGCGCTCAGTACGGGCAAGTGCATATTCTTCTTTTGTCTCTGGGTGTAAAAAAACGGGGAAATCTTTACCTACTTGTGTAAAGTTTTGCTCAATTAGTTCGCCTGGGGTTGCGCCAACGACGACCCAGTCGCGCTCATGTACGGGTAACTCCAAGAGTTGATCACGAATTGCTCCACCTACAAGATAAATTTCCATCGCCTGCACTCTTCTCGTATAATTTGTAACATGAATAGAATATCACCTGACAATCAGCTAGGTCCAGAACAACCCGGCACCATTATTAGCCATTACAGCACAGAAGTCGCTGTAGAAGATCTGCACGGGCAGCTTTTCCGGTGCTATTTTAGACAGAGCTGTGATCATCTTGTGGTAGGTGATCATGTGAAATGGCAGTTAGACAAAGGCGATCGAGGTGTCGTGACCGGTATCGCGCCGCGCAAAGGTGTGCTGTCACGTCACGGAAAAGACGGTCATGAGCAAGTGATGGCAGCAAACGTTGATTGCTTGGTGACCATGTTCAGTGCTGAGGAAGCGTTGTCCACGTTATCTGTTGATCGTTACCTTGTCGCAGCTGAGCTCTCCAATATTAAAGCCGTGCTTGTTGTGAATAAAATTGACTTGGCCACGGAAGAACAGCGAGACCAGTTGGAATCAATTTTTGACCTTTATGCGAGTTTGGGTTATTCGGTGCATTTTGTGTCTGTATCTAAAGAGAAAGGCATGCGAGCATTGAAGCGCGAGTTTGATGATAAATGCAGTATTATTGTTGGGCAGTCGGGTGTGGGTAAGTCTTCTTTAATTAATACGCTGTTGCCGCATGAGTCCATTCGTGTGGGAGAAGTGTCTTCTGGCAACCGTCAGGGCAAGCATACCACCACAGGTGCGCATCTTTATCACATCCCTTCCGGTGGTGATCTGATTGATTCAGCAGGCATTCGGCATTTTAATTGTTGGCATACTACAAGCGATGAAATTGAGCGTGGCTTTATTGAGTTCGCACCGTATTTTGGCTTGTGTAAATTCCGCAATTGTCAGCATGCGAAAGAACCAGGATGTGCCTTGCAAGCAGCGGTTAAAGACGGCAAAATCTCCCCTGAAAGGTTAAGCAATTATCATACTATGGTTGCTGAGTTAACATAATGCTACTGAAGGCACCCATTGAATGAAAATACTGCGTCAATATATTGTCCCGCATCACCCGTTGTCCCGTTTCATGGGCTGGTTTACCACCAGAACATATGCGTGGTTGAAGAATTGGCAAATTCGCACCTTTGTTAAGACATATAATGTGGACATGTCTCAAGCTCAGCATGAAAAAGCAGAAGATTATGTGAACTTTACGCATTTTTTTACGCGTCACTTGTTGCCTGATGCAAGACCGCTAGCGCAAGGTGATGATTCCATATTAAGTCCAGCAGACAGTTGCATTGCCCAGAAGGGTAAAATCGATGGTTATCGTCTTATTCAGGCGAAAAAGCATTCATTCAGTGTGGATGAGCTTTTAGGTGGAGATTTGGCGGACGCGAAGCTTTTTGAAAATGGTGAGTTCAGCACGCTTTATTTGGCGCCTGCAGATTATCATCGTGTTCATATGCCAATAAAAGGCACATTGAAGAAAATGATCCATGTGCCAGGCAAGTTGTTTTCCGTGAATCTTCAAACCGCTGAGCGGGTTCCGAATTTGTTTGCGCGAAATGAGCGTGTTGTGTGTTTATTTGAAACTGAAGTCGGCCCTATGGCGATGGTATTGGTGGGGGCGATGTTTGTTGCGAGCATTTGCACGACATGGGCTGGCGTTGTCACGCCTGGTGCGAATGCAAAGAGGCAAGAGTTTAGTTATAATGAGGGCTCACCTATCGTGTTGGATCGCGGCGAAGAGATGGGATATTTTAACTTTGGCTCAACCGTTATTTTATTGTTCGGGCAAGATAACATTAATTGGCTAAGCGATTGCGCTATCGGCGATCACGTTAACATGGGTCAGCACCTTGCAAGTGTACAAAAACGCTAACATCTCTGTGCGACATTGACCATAACCAGTGTAAGCCATATCTCAAATACGAATAAGCCAAACCGCTAAATCATAGGGTTAGCAAATATGGAGACACATTAACTCGCTGAAAAATAAGAGAATACCTCCAATTTTTGCCCTTCTTCGCTTTCCTGATTTATTATGATCCTTTTTACCTCTTGTGGGGCAGTAAGGGTGTGTTAACCTAGTCTTAATACAAGGATGCATTCAGGATCGACAGCAAGGATGTTGTCAACACGGAAGGTTTGCCAGGATGCTAATCGGATAGGATATCCAAAGGGTAGGGAAGGGATGATCGAAAGGTCATCCCTTTTTTTGTGCTTTCTTTTTTTATATATACCAAATGTAAGCATTTACCCACTTCTTTTTTTTTCCATAACATTTTTTTTTATAACGCATTTAATAATAATGCATTTTTTTTAAATCCGTAAAAAAAACAAGAAAAACCTATGACACACTAAAACCAATTTCTAATTCTGCTCTATGACTGCAAGGCGTCGATACACTGAATCCATCTTAAATAAAAAAGTAGGAGTGAAATGTATGAAGCGTTTGTTTGTTACAACGTTATCATTGTTGTTAGGGGTTTTTTGTCATTGTGCTTATGCCGATGAAGTGTCTGATGATGCTGAGATTACAATGTTGTCGAGTACGCAAAGCCCTTCTCTAGAGCAATCCACGTCACTGATTTCTCAATCACAATATAACAATTTGCAGCGAGCACATGTTGAAAGCCCTGATATTGGTAAGGTGGATATTTATACCGGCAAGCTCAATATGAATTTGCCTTTAATTCATGTGCCAATGAATGATGGTTTATCATTTAATTTTATGTTGCGTTATCTAACGGCTAAACCCAGCTTAGCCTCGGTGTTGCCAGATAAGTCGTTAGAAAAAGGGTCCGTGAAACAATCCGTGGTGGGGCGGCACTGGCAAATATTTTCAGGCATCTTAGATAGCACGCAGTATGTTCTTAAAGATGCACCAACCTATTGGAATAATGAAGATTTCCAACGGAACTTTCCCGTTTTTTATGATCCTGATGGCGGCACGCATACTTTTTATCCGCGTGACGGAGCGTATTATTCCAAAGATAATTGGAAGGCAGAATTAGTCATAGCAAGGGCGCGTGTGGGAGTGAATAGACATGTGAACGTTTATTCCGGAACGGTATTTAAACCCGATGGGACGCGTTACATTATTTCGCGGAAGGCAGATGATAAAATATCGACTCTCGATAAAGTGATGAGCGCAAGAGGAGGGAGTGCAATTGATTATTCATATGATGCCAAGCATCAAAACCGATTGTCAAAAATTTCGCTGTC
>Ga0209425_10000691_pt1 | contig 40537 bp, 40 predicted proteins | sample COG_05_FD_184749 | JGI IMG/M metagenome (GOLD analysis project Ga0209425, IMG submission 184749) | Pelagic Microbial community sample from North Sea - COGITO 998_met_05 (SPAdes) (version 2) | ecosystem: Environmental > Aquatic > Marine > Neritic zone/Coastal water | place: Helgoland, sampling...
CCGCCAGCGTACGTTCTGAGCCATGATCAAACTCTCAAGTTAAAAAACGGCGCACACTAGCTTCATATATAAATTGTAAGAATACAATTCATACGATTCTGAAGTGTGTACGACAAATTTTGGTAACCTTAACCGTCCACACTTCTCTTCTTAAATTTTTACATTTTAAATAGCTAATTGGACACAAAATGTCCAATAATCCTCACTAATCTATTGATTAAACAATAATTTAATTGAGAAAGTGTGCTGCTTATAAGCTAAAATAAAAGTAAATCAAGCATTTAGCATTTAAATAAATGACCGAATACATCAATAAATACAAGGTTTTTTTTGATTTTTTCCTATTACTAAATTAATAATTAAGAATTCTAGATGATAATTACTTCAAATAAAATAATAAAGTTAATTAAAAAAAACATTGAAATTACTTTTCTAATTTTGTTGATTGCTATCACTGTTATTATCACAATGCTTTATAATGAGAGAAAAGAATTAGTTAATGAAAATTATAAAAATTTAATAAATAATATTTATTTTCAAAAAAGTATTAAGCAAATTTTTAATAATTTAACACCACGATACAAAAATATAGAACATAGAATATCTAAAGGTGAAACATTTGACAAAATATTAAAATATTATTCAATCCCAAGTGAAGAAATCTTGGAAATTAAAAAAAAATTAGGTACTGATTATAATTTAAATAATCTTAAAACTAATAATGTTATAAAATTTATAGTTGATCAATCAAAAAATAAAAAAATTACGTCTTTCTTATTTTCAGTATCTAGAACTGAAAAAATTCAATTAAGTAGAAATTTAGATACTGATTTATTTGAAAAAAAAATATTCATTACAAACTTAAATAAAAGTATTATTTATAAAGAAGGAAAAATTAAAAACAGTTTGTATAAAACTGCAATCGACCTAGATGTTAAGCCAAATATAATTATTGAGTTCGCAAGGATATATGGTTTTCAAGTTGATTTCCAAAGAGATATTAGAAAAAACGATAACTTTCAAATAATGTATGAAGTATTTGAAGATGATAATGGTAAAATATTTGAAACAGGAAATATTATTTTTGCTGACCTTAAACTAAGTGGAGAAAGTAATGCTTTATATTATTTTAATAAAAAAGGAAGTGAGGGACACTATGATAAAAATGGTAAGAGTGTTGAAAAAGCATTAATGAAAACACCTATTAACGGTGCAAGACTTTCATCTCCTTATGGAATGAGGAAACATCCTATAGATGGTTATAATAAAATGCACAGAGGAACAGATTTTGCAGCACCAATGGGAACACCCATCATGGCTTCCGGTAGTGGTGTTGTAACAAGAGCAAGATGGTGTGGTGGTGGTGGTAATTGTATTAAAATAAGACATAATTCTACTTATCAAACAATTTATGCTCATATGAGAAACTTTGCTCGTGGAATAAAAGAAGGATCAAGAGTTAAACAAGGTCAAATAATTGGTTATGTTGGTTCAACTGGAAAATCTACTGGTCCACATTTGCACTATGAGGTAGTTGTAAATGGAAAAAAAATCAACTCACAAACTTTAAAATTGCCTTCTGGCAAAATCCTTAAAAGTAAGGAAAGAAAATTATTTGAAGTTGATAAAATTAAACTAAATGTTTTAAAGTCAGAATTAATTATTGGATCAAACTAACTTACTGCAGACTTCTTTTGCTCAGTTTTTTTTTCTGCTGATTTTGTAACTTTTTTTACTGAGGACTCTAAATTATTTTTTTCTACGCTATCAATATCATCTGTTTTAATTGACTTTTTATCATTAGTTTCAGCTTCTGATGGTTTTATAGCAGCTACTGTGGAAGAGTTAACTCTAGACATTCGAAGACTTTCCTGTTCGTTCTGAACTCTAGTAAAGTGATCAGCATGCTGAAAATAGTTTTCTGATAAAATTTTGTCCTCATTTGCCAAGGCCTCTCTTGCTAAATCATTGTATTTTTCAATTAATTTTAAAGCATTGTGATTGTTTCTACCTGGTGCGCTTCTTCTAAAATTATCATTATTAGAAAATTTAGGTCCTTCATTATTGCTTCTAAATTGAGGTCTTCTATTATTGTTTCTAAATGGAGGTCTTCTATTGTTGTTACTTCTAAATGTTACCATATTTTTATTTTTTTAATTTAAATTTTTGTGCTAATTATGCAGCGATCATTATTACCATAATCTTTTATGGATTTATTTACGTAAAAACCTTCTTCCTTCAATATTTTCTTAACTTTATTTTTTTGATTAAATCCAATCTCTAAAATAAATTTTCCATTTTTTTTAATCAGATTTTTTGTTTTATTAATAACTTTTCTGATTATTGAAAAACCGTCAAACCCACCACTTAAAGCTAATTTTGGCTCAAAGTTAATAACGTTTTCTTCCAAATATTTTAAATTAAATAATTCAATATAAGGAGGATTTGAAACAACTAGATCATATTTCCCAATTTTGAAATTGTCAACACTAGAATGAAAAAACTTCACTCTTCCTGTCAAGTTGAGATGTTTTGCGTTGAGTTTACTTACATTTATACATTTTTTAGAGACATCTATTCCAGTGCCATAAAAGTTAAGTCTCTCTTTAAGTAAAGACAAAATAATACATCCTGAGCCAGTTCCAATGTCTAAAACTTGCAATTGCGAATCTTTTGAGTAAATTTTTAATACCTGCTCAATTATTAATTCTGTATCAGGTCTTGGAATTAATACATTTTTATTCACAAAAAACTCATCTTTCCAAAATTCTTTTTTATTTATTATGTATGCAACTGGTTCGTTTTTTCTTCTTCTTTCAATTAAACTTTTAAATGTTTTTATATGTTCTATTTTTAAAGACTCTTTAGGATTTAAAAGGATATATTTTTTACCCCTATTAATTATATTAGATAATAAAATTTCACTATCAAGTTGTGGATTAGGTATTTTATTTTCTTTTAGGATGTTTGCTCCTTCGTTAAGAATTTTTTCAATATTCATTTTAATTAAGTTTGCTTAATTTTTCTTCTTGGGCTTGAAGAGTTAAATTTTCTACCATTTCATCAAATGCTTCACCTTCTAAGAAGGCTTCAAGCTTGTGTAATGTCAAATTAATACGATGATCAGTTACCCTTCCTTGGGGAAAATTATATGTTCTAATTCTTTCAGAACGGTCTCCAGTTCCAATTTTGCTTTTTCTATCCTCTGATCTTTCTCCCTCTATTCTTGATCTCTCTAATTCATAAAGTCTTGACCTTAAAATCAGCATTCCTTTGGCTTTATTTTTATGTTGAGATTTTTGATCTTGTTGAGAAACTGATAATCCAGTCGGAATATGGGTTATTCTTACTGCACTGTCAGTTGTATTTACTGACTGTCCTCCTGGCCCACCAGCTCTAAAAACATCAATTCTTAAGTCTGAGTCATTTATTTTTATATCAACATCTTCAGCTTCTGGCAAAACAGCTACTGTTGCCGCAGAAGTATGAACTCTTCCTTGAGTTTCTGTATCTGGAACTCTTTGAACACGATGGACTCCGCTTTCATATTTTAAAGTTGAATAAATATTTTTTCCTCTAATTGATGCAATAACCTCTTTAAGACCGCCCGCCTCACTCTGAGACATGCTTATTAACTCTAATTCCCATTTTTTTTTATGACTCACTTTTTCATACATTTTAAAAAGATCTGATGCAAATAAACTTGCTTCTAAACCACCTGTACCAGCTCTAATTTCTATAATTGCATTTTTTTTATCTGCCTCATCTTTGGGTAATAAAAATAGTTTTAATTTTTTTTCTATTCTTTCTTTTTCTGACCTAAGATCTTTTAACTCAGTTTCAGCCATTGACTTAAATTCGTCATCACTTTCGTTATCATTTAAAATTTTTTCAAGATCTTTTTTTTCTCCTTCATATAAAAAATATTTTTTAGCTTCAGCTATAACATCATTTAAATCAGCATATTCTTTTGATTTTTCAGCAAAAAGTTTTTTATCTACATCACCCGCTGATAACTCTTTTTCTAATAAAGAGTGTTTAGATATCAATTCTTCAATAGTTTTTAGCGGTATCATTATATTTTTTTGTCAAGTTCAGCTACTTTTTTTTCTACCTGACTTACAACTTCTTCAACAATATCATCAGTTAGTACTTTTTCAGATTGAATGCCAGATAAATAAAGCATATTATTTCCTTTTCCTCCTCCGGTAATTCCTACATCCGTCATTGCTGCTTCTCCAGGTCCATTTACCACACATCCAATTATTGATAATGTAATTGGTGTTTTTATATGGGAAAGTTTTTCTTCTAGGATTTTTACAGTGTTTATCACTGGAAATGCCTGCCTCGCACAAGATGGGCATGAAATTATTTTTACCCCTCTATTTTTTAAGTTAAGTGACTTTAAGATCTCATTTCCAATTTTAATTTCTTTGGGTGGATCATCAGATAATGATATTCTTATTGTGTCTCCAATTCCATCCATTAGAAGTGATCCTAATCCTATTGATGATTTTATACTGCCAGAAACAAAACTGCCTGCTTCTGTGATCCCTAGGTGCAAGGGATAATCACATACTTTGGACAGCTCTCTATAGGCAGCAATTGACAAAAATACATCTGATGATTTTACACTCACCTTAAAATTAAAAAAATCTTGATCCTCTAAAATTTTAATATTCCGTAAAGCACTTTCTACTAGAGCTTCTGGACAGGGTTCTTTAAATTTTTCTAAGATATCTCTTTCAAGAGAGCCTGCATTTACCCCAATTCTCACTGAACAATCATTATTTTTTGCTGCACTTAAAACTTCATGAATCTTTAATTTATCACCAATATTTCCTGGATTAATTCTTAAACATTTTGCACCATTTTCTGCAGCTTCTACAGCTCTTTTATAATGAAAATGTATATCTGCTACTATAGGTAGAGAGACATGATTTACTATTTCTTTTAATGCGAGAGTTGATTCTTTGTCTGGGCAAGACACTCTTACAATATCAGCTCCTTCCTCAGCGATATCATTAATTTGTTTTATAGTGGCCCTAATATCTGTTGTTAAAGTATTTGTCATAGATTGAACAGATATTGGGTTATCTCCTCCAACCTTAACATCTCCAACATTAATTACTTTGGTTTTTCTTCTTTTAATATCTCTGAAGGGTCTTGCACTCATTATAGTCAATCTAATTTAAATTCTTTATGAAGAACTGTAATAGCCCTTTTTACATTATTGTTTGAAATTAAAACTGAAATCTTTATTTCGGATGTTGAGATAACCATAATATTAATTTTTTTTGATGCTAGTGCTTGAAACATTCTATAAGTAATTCCAGGAGTTGTGATCATTCCAACTCCTATAATTGAAACTTTAGATACATTACTATCATGTGTAAATTTTCTAAAAGAAATTTTTTTATTTTGTCTTATAATTTTTTCAGTTTTCTTTAAATCATCTAATTTAATTGTAAATGTTAAGTCTGTTTCTTTGCTATTTAATGAAATATTTTGAACAACCATATCTACATTTATTTGATTAAGTGATAGTGGCTTAAAAATTGAAGCTGCAACACCAGGTTTATCCTTAACTCCAATCATTGTAATTTTAGCATCATTTTTAGTTGATGTAATTCCTGTTATAATTTGATCACTAAAAGCTTTTTTATTGCCTGTTATTAAAGTACCTTTATTTTTTACAAACGAAGATTTAACTGAAAAGCTTATATTATTTATTTTTGCATCTTGTACTGATGTTGGCTGCATAACCTTTGCTCCTAAAGATGCCATTTCTAACATCTCATCATAAGAAATTTTATCAATTTTCTTCGCTTTTGAATGATTTCTTGGATCGGTAGTATAAACACCATCTACATCTGTATAAATATTACATTCATCTGCATTAAAAAATTTTGCTAACATTATTGCTGAAGCGTCAGTACCTCCTCTGCCTAATGTGGTAATTCTATTCTCTAAATTAATTCCTTGAAAGCCAGTAATTATTGGTATTCCTCCTGATTTCATGAAGCTAGATATTCTTTGCTTATTAATCTTATTAATTCTTGATGAATTATATGGGCCTTCAGTAATAATTGGCACCTGCCAAGACATCCAAGATCTACCTTTGAATCCAAGATGCTTTAATCTACCAGCAATTAATGCACATACCGCTTGTTCTCCTGTAGACAGCAAAACATCGTACTCCGCTGTATCAAAATTTTTACTTAATTCTTTAGTTTGCTTAATTAATTGATTTGTTGTTCCACTCATTGCAGAAGACACCACAATAACTCTGTATTTTTTCTTTTTATACTTAGCTATTATGTTGGCTACATTCTTAATTTTATCTATATTTCCAACAGAAGTTCCACCAAACTTTAATACGACAGTTTTCATTGATAATTTTTGTTTAATTAATATTGATAAAATACATCTTAATTGTTATGTCCACAAGACATCTATTATGAATTCAATAAATAAAAAAGAAATAGAAAAATTTTCTAAAATTGCAGAAGAATGGTGGAATCCTGATGGAAAATTTAAACCTTTGCATAATTTTAACCCCATAAGAATTAAATATATAAAAGAAAATATAATCAAAGATTTAAAAATCAAGCAATCAGAAAAACCATTAAAAAAAATTGATTTATTAGATATTGGGTGTGGTGGTGGGCTGCTATCTGAACCAATGTGTAGACTGGGGGCTAATGTGGTTGGAATAGACGCGTCTGCAAAAAATATTGAAGTTGCAAAATTTCATGCAAAAAAAAATAAACTTCAAATAGATTATAAGGTCACATCACCTGAAAATTTAAAAACTATAAAAAAGTTTGATGTAATTTTAAATATGGAAATAGTCGAACATGTTAAGAATGTAGATTTCTTTATCAAAGAAAGTTCAAAACACTTAAAAAAAAATGGTATAATGTTTGTGGCAACTCTTAATAAGACTCTTAAATCATATGCTTTCGCAATCATAGGAGCTGAATATATATTAAAGTGGCTGCCTATAGGAACTCATGATTGGGAAAAATTTATTAATCCTAAAGATTTAATTGAGACCTCAAAAAAAAGTGGTTTATCTTTAAAAAAAATAGATGGTATGAAATTCAATATATTGGATAATAGCTGGAAGGTGAGTAACGACACTTCGGTTAATTATATTGTGAAATTAAAAAAAAACTAATTAGTATTTTTTAACCAGGGTATTAATTCTGTTTCTATGCCTTCCTCTTTTAATTCTTTAAGATCTTTTTTTGTAGCAGTACCATAAATTCCTTTTGAGGTTTTTTTACTTTTATAGTGAATAGATCTTGCTTCATAAGTAAAATTTTCACCAACATAATCAAAGTTTTTTTTAATAAAATTTTGATATTTTAACATTATGTCCTTTGTCTTTTTATATTTTTTAATTTGCTTATCAGTCTTGAAGTCATTTTTTGAAATAAATACACTTGGTGACATTAAAGTTTTTTCAACACTCAATGAATTACAAACATGACAGCTAAGAAATTTTTTTTTTTTTAATCTCTCGTATTCTTTAGATGAAGAAAACCAACTATCAAAAGTTATATCACAATCTTTGCAAATAAGTCTGTATTTAATCATTATATATAATTACTCCAATATTTAATTAACTTCTATAATCAGCATTAATTTCTATATATTTTTTTGTTAAATCCATAGTATAAGCGGTGAAATTTTTTAATCCTAAATTAAGATCTACTGAAATTTCTATTGATTTACTCTTCATATAATTTGCAACATCACTCTCATTATAGTTTTTTGCAAGCTGACCTTTTTCAATAATTTTTATATCACCAAATTTAATTAATAATTTTTTTAAGTTTATATCTATGCCTGATTTGCCAATAGCCATTATTATTCTACCCCAGTTTGGATCTTCACCTGCTATAGCAGTTTTAACAAGATTAGAATTTGCAATTGAAAATGCAATTTTTTTTGCATTGTCTTCATTTTTTGCTTTAACAACATTTACTTTTATAAATTTACTGGCTCCCTCACCATCAGAAACAATTCTTTTTGCTAAATTTAACAATACAGAATGCAAAGCTTTATCAAAACTTGCTATTTTTTTATCATTAATATTATTTACAATTGGATTATTTGCTTTTCCTGTCGAAAAAATTGTAACCATATCATTAGTACTTGTATCCCCATCACAACTAATGGCATTAAAAGTTGTTTGAATATTTTTTTTAAGTAATTTTTTTAAAATATCATTTTGTAAATTTGCATCGGTAAAAATATAACCTAAAGTGGTTGCCATATTTGGAAAAATCATTCCAGATCCTTTTGCGACGCCATATATTTTAATCTTCTTATTTCCAATTATGCATTCTTCCATTGCAAGTTTTGGTTTTGTGTCAGTTGTCATTATTCCCAATGCTGCTTTCATCCAGATTAATTTATTCTGAGTGTATCTAATTCTACTAACCAATTCTGAAATATTTTTTTTAATCTTTTGGGTTGGAAATTCTTCACCAATAGTTCCTGTGCATCCAAAAAGAATCTCTTTATCAGATATTTTTTTTGGATAATCTTCATCTTCTTTTTGTTTTTTTGACAGTTGAATGGAAGCCTCTTTTGCAATTTCTTTTAAACCTTCATAACCATTTAAACCTGTGAAAGCATTGGCATTTCTAGTATTCACTAAGAGAACTTTTATTTTTTTACTTTTTATATTTAAATTCCATTTGATATTTTCTGAAACTATTTTTGATTGGGTATAAACTGATGCATGATTTGCTCCATCTCTAAAATAAAACATAACTAAGTCATCCCTAATTTTACTATACAGTTTTGCACAAACAGCTGATATTGAAACTCCATCTAGGTGCTCTAAATCTTGAAAGTCGTTCATTTTAGAGTTGAAAGTTTGAGTGTTTATAAAGTTAAATGACATCTATTTAAAATTTTTATTTAATACTTATATTAAAAGTTATAATTAACTATATACCAAAAAATCAGATGCTTAATCCTTTTAATTTTCTCTCAAAATTTATTAAATCAAGTAATCAAAAAGAGCTTGATCGAATTGCTAAAATTGTTGAAAAAGTAAATTCTTATGAGGCTAAGATTAAGGAGATTGACAGTAGGGATTTTCCAAAAAAAACGTTAGAGCTAAAAGAAAAGCTTAAAGAGGGCAAAAACATTAATGACTTATTACCTGAAGCTTTTGCGCTTGTAAGGGAGGCATCTAAAAGGACTCGAAATGAAAGACATTACAATGTTCAAATAATTGGTGGCATTGTTCTTCATGAGGGTAAAATTGCAGAAATGAGAACTGGTGAAGGTAAAACTCTTACCATAAGTCTTGCAGCTTATCTTAATGCCTTGACTGAAAAAGGTGTTCATGTTGTCACTGTTAATGACTATCTTGCTAAAAGAGATTCACAAGAAATGGGAGAGATTTATAAATTTTTAGGTTTAACTTCAGGCTATATAAATAATGATCAAGACGATTATGAAAGAAAAGAAAATTATAATTATGATATTACATACGCAACCAATAGTGAGTTAGGATTTGATTACTTAAGAGACAATATGAAACTCTCTAAAGATCAAATGGTCCAAAGAGAACATGTCTATACAATTGTAGATGAAATAGACTCATGTTTAATTGATGAAGCCAGAACTCCACTAGTTATTTCTGGAGCCTCTGAAGATAAAACGGAACAGTATCTTGCAATCGATAAATTGGTCAAAAAACTAACACCTGAACATTACGAAATAGATGAAAAAGATAGAAATATTTTACTAACTAATGATGGAATAAATAATGTAGAAAAAATATTTTCTAATGCAGGAATATTAAAAAATGATAACTTTTATGATCCTGAAAACTTAAGCCTAGTTCATCATGTCAACCAGTCTTTAAGGGCCAACCATCTTTTTGAAAAAGGGAGAGACTATATAGTTAAAGATGGAATATTGAAGATTATTGATGAACTTACTGGAAGAATTTTAGAAGGTAGAAGATTTGGAGATGGACTTCATCAAGCACTTGAAGCAAAAGAAAGATTAGACATTCAAGCTGAAAATCAAACTCTTGCATCAATAACTTATCAAAATTATTTTAAACTTTATAAAAAAATTTCTGGATGCACTGGAACTGCTGCAACTGAGTCTCAAGAATTTTATGAAATATATAATCTAATTGTTGTTATCATTCCTACTAATAAAGACATGATTAGAAAGGATTGGAACGATCAAATTTTTAGAACTGAAATAGAAAAAAATAAGGCCATAATTGAAAAGATTATAGAATGTAACAAACAAGAACAGCCGATTTTAATTTTTACATCTAGTGTAAATAAATCTGAAATCTACTCAAAATTACTTAATGACGAAAAAATTAAGCATGTTGTTTTAAATGCAAAAAATCATGAAAATGAAGCAGAAATTATAGCAAATGCTGGAAAAAAAAACTCAGTCATAATTACTACTAGTATTTCGGGAAGGGGTGTTGACATTCAGCTTGGTGGTAAAAAGGGAAGTCAGCCAGATGAAGAACTTTCAATAAATAAAAATGAGGTGAAGTCACTAGGAGGCTTATACGTTATTGGCACCGAAAGAATGGAATCCAGAAGAGTTGATAACCAAGCGAGAGGTAGGGCTGGACGTCAAGGGGATCAGGGAAGCTCAATTTTTTATGTAAGCCTAGAGGATGATTTAATGAGAATTTTTGGATCAGAGTCCATGAATAATATATTGCAAAAGCTTGGATTAAAGGATGGTGAGAGCATTGACCACCCGTGGATTAATAAAGCACTTGAAAGAGCACAACAAAAAGTTGAAGCAAGAAATTTTGATATGCGAAAGAATTTACTTAAATTTGATGATGTTTTAAATGATCAAAGACACGTAATTTTTTCTCAAAGAAATAATGTAATGAATAGTGAAAAAGTTTTTAGTTACTCTGATGAATTTTTATCAGAAATTATAGATCATTTAATAAGTTTGAAGACTCAAAAATTATCAAAAATTAAAAACAATGAATTTAATAATCAATTAAAAGTTTTACTTGGTAAAAATGTTAATGATGATGAGTTTGATACTTTAATTAATTTAAAAGATGAAGATTTTAAGGAACAAATTAATATAAAGTTTTTAGAGTCAAGAAATGAGAGAATTAAAATACTTGATGAGCAAAAAGCAAAAGAAATAGAAAAGAGAATTTTTCTTCAATGTATCGATTTAAATTGGAAGTCGCATATTCAATATCTTGAACAATTAAGACAAGTTATTGGACTAAGATCTTATGGCCAAAGAGATCCTTTGGTTGAATATAAAAAAGAAGCCTTTCACCTTTTTGAGAGTTTGTTAAATAAACTTAAAATTGACTTTGTGACTATTCTAATTAATTTAAAAATTGTTCAAGAAACTCCACTAAAAAAAACCAGCAAACCAGCTGTGATCGACTCAAAATATATTGGAAAAAAAATGAGTCGAAATGAACCATGTTTATGTGGCTCAGGTAAAAAATATAAAAAATGCTGTGGTGCTTTATAGAAAAAATATTAAGTAACTAAGTAAAACTACTGTAGCTAAAAAAATTCCTAAATTAATTTTTGATCTAAAAAAATTTTCCACATATACGCCAACTTTGTTTTTTTTTACACTTAGTGAAGTTAAATCATCTAATTGATTAACAAATCCTTTTGATCTTCCAATTGCTAAAAATTTATTTTTTCTATGATTAAAGATCTCGTCTCCACTCATATTAGAAAATTCATTTAAATTATTTTCAATAGATTTTTTCACATTATCTAAAATTAAATCTCTATCTCTATGGGCCCCACCTACTGGTTCTGGAATAATTTCATCAATTACTTTCAATTCTAAAAGATCTTTTGAAGATAGTTTCATTGCTTTTGCTGCATCAAGTGTTTTTTTGGGGTCTCTCCATAAAATAGTTGCGCATCCTTCAGGAGATATTACCGAATAAATTGCATTTTCTAACATAATAACTTTATTAGATGAGGCTAATGCTATTGCTCCACCGGAACCACCTTCTCCAATTACAATTGCAAACGTTGGCACACTTAACTCCATGCAGCATTCTATTGATTTTGCAATTGCTTCTGCTTGACCTCTCTCCTCAGCTCCAACTCCTGGGTATGCACCAGGGGTGTCTATAAAAGAAATTATTGGAATATTAAATTTGTTAGCAAGATTCATCAATCTGATAGTTTTTCTATAACCCTCCGGTCTCATCATTCCAAAGTTTCTATCAATTCTAGTTTCAAGGCTATCACCTTTTTCTTGGCCAATGACTAAAACTGATTTTTCATTAAATTTTGCAAATCCAGCAATAACAGATTTATCTTCACCATAATACCTATCTCCTGATAATGAGATAAAATCTTCAAACAAGTTGTCTATAAAAAATTTAGACTTAGGCCGATCCTCATGCCTTGCAACTAAAGTCGTTTGCCATGGATCAAGATTGGAATAAATTTCTTTTAATTTATTGTCTAACTCTTCTTGAGACACAGAAATCTTTTTTGTATCTACTTCTGAAAGTCCATCTTGATTGTATGGATCTTTCAATTTTTCTATTTCATCTTCTAAGTTTTTAATATCAGTCTCAAAATTTAAATAGTTTTTCATATGTATATTTTAATTATTTATTAATTTAGAAAAAAGGCAATAAAATGTTTTGAACAATTAATGTTTGACTTAATTTTATTAACAAGTAGTGTTCTCTTATAACGGGAGAGACTAAATATATTAGCGCCGAAGGAGCAACCACCCCGGAAACTCTCAGGCAAAAGGACCGATTATAAACATAACACTCTGGAAAGAGATTTAATCTCGCCGAAGGAGCAAAACTCTCAGGCAAACATACAGATGGGGTATAACGAGTGCTATGAAAGAACAATATACAAAAATACATAATTTATCAGTTTCTAATCAATTACTTAACTTTGTTAACGAAGAGTTGCTAAAAGATACAAGTATTTCCTCAGAAAAATTTTGGGAGGGTTTTAATAAGGCAGTTCATGAATTAGCTCCAAAAAATAAAGAATTATTAAAAATAAGAGAAAATTTACAAAAAAAAATCGATAATTGGCACATTGAGAATAAAGACAATGAAATAAATTTAGAAGAATACAAAAAATTTTTAAAGAAAATTGGCTATTTGAAAGAAGTAGGACCTGATTTTAAAATAAAAACAAGTAATGTTGATGAAGAAATAACTAGCATTGCTGGTCCACAATTAGTGGTTCCCATTATGAACGCAAGATATGCACTTAATGCAGCTAATGCAAGATGGATGAGTTTATATGATAGTTTGTATGGTACGGATGTTATTGAACAATCTGAAGATAGTGCATCACAGAGATATGATCCTCTTAGAGGGGAAATGGTTATAAAATATGGAAGAAATTTCTTAGAGAGATATTTTCCACTAGAAAATATAATTATTGGATGGGCAAACATTACACATTTTAAAATAGTAGATGGTTCACTCATTATTTTTAAAGATAATCAAGAAACAAAATTAAAAGATGAAAGTAAATTTATAGGCCATAGAGGTGAAGCCAAGAATCCATCAGCTATAATTCTTAAAAATAATAATTTACATATAGAAATAATAATAAATCCAAATGCATTCAGTGCAACACAAGATCCTGCTAAAATTAGTGACATTATTGTTGAAGCTGCAGTTTCAACTATCTGTGACAATGAGGATAGCGTTGCAGCGGTCGATGCTGCTGACAAGGTTATTTGTTATCGTAACTGGCTTGGCTTAATGAAGGGTAATTTAAAATCAACATTTGAAAAAAATGGAAAGACTTATGAGCGTAAACTAAATCCTGATAGAAGCTACCTATCAAAAGAAGGTAAAGGACTAAAATTACATGGAAGAAGTTTGCTTCTAGTACGAAATGTTGGACACCTTATGACTAATCCTGCAATAACTTTAAAAGATGGTTCTGAAATACCAGAAGGTATAATGGATGCTTTTATAACTTCAGCAGCAGGCCTTCATGATATAAATAATAAAAGAAACTCAAGAAGTGGGTCTATTTATATTGTTAAACCAAAAATGCATGGTCCTGATGAAACTTCATTTACAGATTTAATTTTTACTAAAGTTGAAGAAGTTTTAAAAATGAAAAAAAATACTTGTAAAATTGGTATCATGGATGAAGAAAGAAGAACCTCTTCAAACTTAAAAGAGTGCATTAGAACACTTCAAGATAGAGTATTTTTTATTAATACAGGTTTTTTAGATCGAACTGGTGATGAAATGCACACTTCAATGGAAGCTGGCCCCATGATTAAGAAAGGTGATATGAAAACTTCTCAATGGATTAAAGCATATGAAAATAACAATGTTGATATAGGTCTTCAATGTGGTCTTTCGGGTAAAGCTCAAATCGGTAAAGGTATGTGGGCTATGCCAGACAAGATGAGTGATATGATGGAACAAAAAACTGGGCATTTAAAAGCAGGTGCAAATTGTGCGTGGGTACCTTCACCTACTGCGGCAGCACTTCATGCTCTTCATTACCATGAAATAAATATATTTGAAAAACAAAAAGAATTACAAAATAGAGTACCAGCAAAATTAGATGATCTTTTAACAATACCTGTAGCAAACAGGCCTAATTGGTCTATTGAAGAAATTAATTCAGAAATTTCTAATTCTTCACAAACACTTTTAGGTTATGTGGTAAGATGGATTGATCAAGGTGTGGGCTGCTCTAAAGTACCAGATATCAATAATGTTGGCTTGATGGAAGATAGAGCTACCCTAAGAATTTCATCACAACATATTGCTAACTGGATTCATCATGGAGTCTGTACAAGTAAACAAGTTCTAGAAATAATGAAAAAAATGGCAAAAATTGTTGATGAACAAAACAAAAATGACAAATCATATCAAAATATGTCACCAAATTTTGAAAATTCTATAGCTTTCAAGGCTGCCTGTGATTTAATTTTTCATGGTAAATCGCAGCCCTCTGGTTATACGGAACCATTACTGCACTTAAATAGATTGATTAAGAAAAGCTAATTAGAATCAGTTTTAATTCCAGTTCTATTTTTAAAAGCTGAATATAGAGTTCCATCATCAAGACTTTCTATTTCACCTCCTACAGGTAGGCCTTGTGCAAGTTTTGTAATTTTAGCATTCGTCTTTTTTAGACTATCTTGAATATAGTATGCTGTAGTCTGACCCTCTATAGTTGCGCTTGTTGCTAAAATAACTTCTTCAATATTTTCTTTGACAACTCTTTCAACTAATGAATTAATTAGAAGATCTTCTTTTCTTTGACGCGAAGATGAAATTGTTCCACCTAGTATATGAAAGTATCCCTTATAAATATTAGAATTTTCAATAGACCACTGATCAGCGATATCTTCAACAACACATATTTTATTAAATTTTTCTGTTTTATTTTCACAGTTGTTACAGCCTAAAGAATTAGATTTTAAAGTCCCGCATGACTGGCACCTAACAACATTTTTATAAACCTGGGCAAGCGTGCTAGCCATTGGTTTAACTAATTCATCCCTATTATTAATAAGCTTTAATACAATTCTTTTTGCAGATTTAGGTCCTAGACCTGGCAGTTTAGCAATTAATTTAATTAACTCTTCTATTTCATTAATATTTTGCATCTATTTAAAGTGGCCATTTAAAACCAGGAATGCCCAATCCACTTGTGGACTTTGAAATTTCCTCAGATGTTTTAGATTTTAATTCAGTTCTTGCATTATTATGAGCTGCGACTATTAAATCTTCTATTATAGCTTTTTCTTCTTTCATTACAGCTTCTGATAAATTTATTTTTATCATTTCATTTTCACCATTCAATGTTACTTTTATTGAGTTGGAGCCTGATGTTCCTTCAGCTTGAATATTCTTAATTTTTTCCTGACTTTCTTTCATTTTAGATTCTAATTCTTTGGCCCTATCTAAAATTTTTGTAAAATCAGTCATTTTTATGCTCTTTTTCATTAGTTTTAACTTCAATCAGTTCAGCATCTGGAAATTTTTCTAAAATATTTTCATAAATTGAAGAATTCATTATTTTTTCTATTAATTTTTTTTTTAAGTTTATTTCATTTTCTTTTTTAGATGGTTGACCTTTGGTTTTACTGAGAGTTATAATCCATCTATTATTAGTCCACTCATATAATTTTAAAGATAAATTCTTAATAAAATCTTTATCTAAATCTTCATTAAATGAAATCTCAATTCTTTGGTCTTCAAAACTAACAAGGTTTACGTTTTTTTCTAATTCGTATTTTAATTGAATTTCTTTTTTTGAAGAGCAAATATTTAACAGATCATCAAAAGAATTAATAATATTAGTCTGTGATTCTGTCTCTTTGTTTTTCTTCAATGTTAAATTCTTTTCTTGTGCAATATTTTTTATTTGACCAATTGTTTCACCTTTTTCTTTTATAGCAAATAAGTCTTCACTGTCTTTTTTTTGCAAAAAAGATTTTGAGGTAGTGTCCTCGTTTGTTTTTTGTGAGTTCTTGTAAGTAGAGCTAGGTGTATCCTTAAGGCTTTTTAAATGTATCAATCTAACTAAAAACATTTCCATTGATAGATGTTGATTTGAAACAATATTGAGCTCTTCCAGTGCTTTAATGGTAAACTGCCAAAATAATATTAAAGTTTCATCATTAATTTTTTTAGAAATTTCTTCAATTCTATTAAATTCTTCATCATTTAGTGAAAAATTTGTACCATCAATATTTAATGACTCAATATTTTTAAAATAATATAGAAGCTCTAAAAAATCACTTATAAAAATTTTAGGTTCCACTCCAAGATTATAAATTTCTCTATAGGTATTCAAAACTTCTGTTTCCTTACCTTCAAATATTAGTTGAAATAAATTAATTAATTGGGACTTGTCAAAGTAACCAAATATTTTTTGTGCAGAACCTAAATCTAATTCTTTATCTTTATCCAATGTAAGTAATGCTCTATCGAGCAATGATAAAGCATCTCTAACAGAGCCTTCGGAAATCTTAACAATTAATTTAAGTGCATCGTCTGATGCTTTTCCCTTTTCTTTATCTTTAATTTTTTTTATAAAATCAAATAATTCTAAAGATTTAATTCTAGATAAATCAAATCTTTGGCAGCGAGAAACTACAGTAATTGGAATTTTTTTTATTTCTGTGGTGGCAAAAATAAATTTTAAATATTCAGGTGGCTCTTCTAAAGTTTTGAGTAAAGCATTAAATGCTTGTTTGCTTAGCATGTGAACTTCATCAATAATAAATATTTTATACTTAGCAGTAGTTGGGCCATATCTAGAAAATTCAATAAGATCTCTGACGTCATCAACTCCAGTTTTGCTTGCCGCATCCATTTCTAACACATCAATATGATTTGAATTTGAAATAGCTGCACAATTTTCACAAAGATTATTTTTGCAAAGGTTATCAATACCATTTGAGCAATTTAAAGATTTAGCAACTATTCTTGCTGTAGTAGTTTTTCCAATTCCTCTTATTCCCGTAAAAAGGTAGGCATTAGGGACTTTATTTTCTTTTATTGAATTAGATATTGTCTCAGCAACAACATCTTGACCTATAAGGTCATCAAATGTTTGAGGTCTGTATTTTAAAGCTAAAACTTTAGTATTTTTATTCATTTTATAAGGAGACTAAAACCTGAAAAACTGTCTCTACGACTGCTTCCGTTAAGATCTGGTCGGATTCAAGCAGTATTCACCTCTAGCCTCCAAAACTATTATAGCAGTAATGTTTTCTAATCTACAAGAAAAGTTTTTTAATTATTTTTCTCTAAATTTATCAGCCTCAAAAACACCCAAGACGTGAAAATCTTGACAATGTAGTCCTAATTCTTCTAAAGATTTTTGAACTTTTGGATCTTCTATGTGACCATCTAAATCGCATAAAAAAAAATATGACTCAAATGAGTTTTGCTCAGGGAAACTCTGAAGTTTTGTTAAATTTACACCATTAATAGCAAAACCCCCTAGAGATTGATAAAGTGCAGCAGGTTTGCTTTTTAATTTAAATAGAAAAGATGTTATATATTTTTTATCTTTAAATTCTGGTTGGCTTACTTCTTTTCCCATAATTAAAAATCTAGTTGTGTTACCTTTTTCATTTTCAATATTTGGGGCAAGTATTTTAAGTTTATAAATTTTTGCACTTAACGAGGAGGCAATTGCTGCTTCACTTTTAATCTTTTTTTTAGATATTGCTTCTGCAGAACCAGCTGTATCAGCACGAATATGTTCAACTAAATTATTTTTTTTAATAAAATTTGAACATTGAGATAACCCTTGTGTATGAGAGAAGACATCTTTTACTTCTTTCAAACTAGCTCCTTCTTGTCCTAGCAAATTATGTTCAATTTTTAGAAAATGCTCTGCATAAATATTTAATCTATGTTTAAAAATTAAATATTCTATTCCAATATTTCCTGTAATTCGGTTTGACTCAGGTATTACCATTCGGGAGTTACTTTCAGATGATGTTTTTTTAAAACATTCATCAAAAGTTTTACATGGTATTACTTCCGCATCAGGGTCGATTTCAAGTGCTGCTAAATGTGAATATGCCCCAAAAGTACCTTGAATATAAATTTTTTTCATTTTATATTTTATATTCCATAATTTTTTTTAAAGCCAGATAATCTTCTTCAGTATCAACTCCTATAGGAGAAGACTTCGCTAAAGCTACATTGATTTTTAATTTATTGTCTAAAGCTCTTAGTTGTTCTAATTTATATTTTTTCTCATTATTTGTTTGATCTAAGCCAATAAATTTTTCTAATACACTTACTCTATAAGAATAAATTCCAATATGATGATATATATTTTGATAATCTTTTGATAAATCATCTCTAGTAAAATTTAATGCTGTTGGAAAATTATGTACTTCTAAATTTTTATCAGTGATGACTTTAACTACATTTCTATTTTTAAACATTTTATCATCTTCAATTTTAGCTGCTAATGTTCCTAATTCGGTATCTTGATTAATCATAAAATTGTTTAAATTTATAATATCATCTTTATTAATGTCTGGTTCGTCTCCTTGTAAATTTAATATATAGTCTACATTATTTATATTTAATTTCTTGTAAGCTTCATAAATTCTATCTGTTCCTGTTTTATGTTTTGTACTCGTTAAAATTGCTCTGCCTCCATTCTTTAAAACATCTTTGAGTATCTCTTGGTCGTCAGTTGCTACTACTACTTCACCAATATTGGCTTCTTCAGCTCTTTTAAAAACGTGTGAAATTATCGATAAATTATTAATTTTTAGAAGTGGTTTTCCTGGCAACCTAGTTGCTGCCATTCTTGATGGTATTAGTATTAGTGTTTTTTTCATTATAAAATTACTTGCTTTATGCGTCTAACAGACGCAAAATTATAAAAATTAAAAATTAAGTATTTCTTAATTATCATGTTATATGTCCAAAATAATATTAATTAAATGGATTCGTTTGAACTTAATAAAATTATTGCTGCAATTTTAATAGTTGCACTGTTTGTAATCGGTTTAGGAAAGGTTGCCGATGGTGTTTTTCATGTAGAGAAACCTAAAAACCCTGGATATCAAGTTGAAGTGGAGAGCCAATTAATTTCTGAAACATCTCAAGTATCTGAAATAGAAGAAAAAATAGACATTACTGCAATTATGGCATTAGGAAATGCAACAAGTGGTGAAAAAATTTTTAAAAAATGTGCAGCCTGTCACTCAATAAATAAAGGTGGAAAAAATAAAATTGGACCTGCATTATACAATGTTGTTGGTAGAGCTGTTGGTGGAGTAAATGATTATAAATATTCTAAAGCTTTAGCTTCATACGATAAAGAATGGACATTTGAAGAATTAAATGGATTTTTACTAAAACCTGCTTCTTACATAAAAGGAACTAAAATGTCTTATGCAGGTTTAAGAAAAGAAAAAGATAGAGCCTCTGTAATTAAGTATTTAAATCAAAATAGTGATAATCCTAAGCCATTACCTTAGTTTGCCAAAACAAAATAATAAAATACTTTTTTGAACGTGCACTCTATTAAATGCCTGCAGCCACACTTTTGATTTTTTTCCTAAAAAAACTTCACTTGAAACTTCTGTGCCTCTTGGCAGGCAGTGCAAAAAAGTTGTGTCACTTTTTGCAAAACTCATTAATTTAGAATTAATTTGAAAATTTTTAAAATCTTTAATTTTTTTAGATTTATCAACTTTATCATTTAATGAAATAACTTTGTCTGAAAAAATGACATCAGCATTTTTAACTGCTTTTTTTGGATCATTATAAATATTAATTTTTTTTTTATTTTTTTTTACCCAATCGAGTATAAATTTTTTTGGCCCATAATTTTTAGGGCAACCAATATTTAATTTAAAAGAAAATTTAACTGATGCAGCTATTAAGCTATTAAGAACATTGTTCGTATCTCCAATCCAACAGATATTTAATTTAGAGATAGGTTTTTTCTTAATTTCTTCAACTGTGAAAATGTCTGATAAAACTTGTGTTGGGTGTGATGATGGACTTAACCCGTTAATAACAGGTATTGTTAAATATTTACTAAATTCATCTATTTTTTTGTCACTATCAGTTCTCAACATAAAACCATCACCATAAGTTGATAAAATTCTTGCTGTATCAGCTAAACTTTCACCTCCTTTTCCAAGGTGTAGTTCATTTGCCTTTAATGTTATAGTTCCTCCACCTAATTGCTTTATTGCAAGGTAAAAACTTAATCTTGTTCTTAAGCTTGCTTTTTCAAACATTTGAATTAGCAGCTTTCCTTTTAAAGGACTGTCTAGATCAATATCAAGGGTATTAAGTTTTTTTCTTTTATCTTTTCTCCTTCTTGCATCATTTATGATTCTTCTAAGATCTCTTGCTGGTATATCTTTTAGTGTAATAAAATGGTTCATCTTTATCTATGAGTTAAACAAACTTTTTTAATAATTTTTATAGCTATATCTATTTCTTGTTTTTTAACATTAAGTGGAGGCAGTATTCTTATAACATTCTCAGTAGCTCTGATTGTTAATAATCTATTTTCTAATAGTTTTTGAATAAATTTTGTTTGATCATTATGTAACTGAAGTCCAATCAATAAACCAACACCTCTTATCTCTTTAATTATCTTTGGAAACTCAATTTTTAATTTATTTAACTCAGAATGAAAATATTTTGATACCTTTTTAACATTAGCTAGAAATCCTTTTTGGAATATTTGATCTAAAACTGCATTTCCAACAGACATTGCTAATGGGTTTCCACCAAATGTTGAGCCATGAGTTCCTGCTGTCATGCAAGATGCCACTCTTTTATTCATTAAAACTGCACCAAGTGGAAAACCACCTCCAATACCTTTTGCAATTGGAACAATATCAGGTTTAACCTTTGAATTTTCAAAAGCAAAAAAATTTCCAGATCTACCTATTCCACATTGAACTTCATCCAAAATTAATAAAATTTTCTTCTCATTGCAGATTTTTTTTAATCCTTTTAAACACCAATCTGGAATCACTTTAATTCCACCTTCTCCCATAACAGTTTCAACCATAATCGCAGCTGTTCTGCTTGTTATAGATTTTTTTAATGACTTATGATCTCCAAATTCAAAGTGATCAAATCCATCAACTTTTGGTCCAAATCCTTCTGTCATTTTTTTTGAACCACTCGCATAAATTGCAGCTAATGTTCTTCCATGAAATGAATTTTTAACACAAAGAATTCTATTTTTTTTTGGCTGCCCTATTGAATAAAAATATCTTCTTGCAACTTTAATGGCTGCCTCGGTTGCTTCTGTTCCACTATTCTGAAAGATAATAAAATCAGCAAAAGTTTTCTTGACCAGTCTTGTGGCTAGTTTTTCACCTTCAGGAATTATAAATGCATTTGAAACATGCCATAGTTTTTTTGATTGTTTACTAATTGCATCTATTAGGTGTGGATTTGAATGTCCTAATGAATTAACAGCAATTCCTTGAACAAAATCCAAATATTTTTTTCCATTTTTTGAGTAAAGAAAACTTCCTTTTCCATGGCTAAATGAAATTTTTCTTCTGTTATAATTTTTTGCTAAAGCGCTCATATTTTAAGACTTAATTTTATAGCCTCTTTTGTAAAGAAAAAAAGCCACATACCACATTATAATACTTAAAATTGATAAATAAATTAATCCTACATTTATTGAACCGTCTGACTTACCCAGAAAACCATATCTAAATCCATCAATCATATAAAAGAATGGATTAATATAACTGATGGTTTGAAAAAAATTAGGAAGCTTATCTATTGAATAAAATACACCAGATAAAAAGCTTAAGGGGGTAATTATAAAGTTTGTAACAGTTGCTGTATGGTCAAATTTTTCTGCCCAAAGACCAGCGATAAAACCTAAGCTTCCAAGTATGAAAGCGTTTAAAAAACCAAAAATAAAAATCAATAAAAAATTGTCTACTGGCAACTCAACTATTAAGGAGAAAACACATATTGAAATTATTGCAATTAAAAAGCTTCTTGTAATGGCTGCTAATATTATTGCCATTGAAACTTCTAGTGCCGACAAAGGTGCATAAAGCATATCAACAATATTACCTTGAATTTTTCCTATCATTAATGATGAAACAGAATGGCTAAATGATTGAGTTAAAATGCTCATAGCTATTAAGCCTGGTGCTAAAAAACTTATAAAGGAATTACCTAGAACATCTCCTCTATCATTTCCTAAAGCCAAGGACAGAACTGACAAGAATAATAAGCTTGATACAAGTGGAGATAGTAATGTTTGTTGCCAGACTGCCATAAATCTATTGCACTCTTTGAGCCACAAACTTTTAAAACCAACCCAATTTATAAAACCAAACTTTTTAACGTTAATTTTATAATCCTTATTTAGTTCAACCATAAGTAATCATATATAAATTTTGAAATATTTGTGTACAAAACAAAAATATCTGTTGTTTTTTTTTTAAACTTGTGTGAACTGTATATAGTTATTAAAATTAATTAACACACTAAATGTAGATTATGAGCTGGAATGAAGAAAAAGTAAATAAACTAAAAGATCTTTGGGGTAAAGGTAAAACAGCCAGTCAAATTGCTGAAATTATTGGAGGTATCAGCAGAAATGCAGTTATTGGTAAAGCCCATAGATTAAACTTATCAGCAAAGATTAAAACTAGAAATACCTCATCATCAAATCAAAGTTTTGATAACACTTCAAAAGAAAACAATTCTACACAAAGACAAGCAAGAAAGAGTAAGTTTAAATCTTTACTTATTGAAAAAGATTTTGAGCCAGAAAATCCAAAAAAATTGGAAGAACTAGACGAAGGTTCTTGTAAATGGCCTGTTGGTCATCCAGAAGAAGAATCGTTTTATTTTTGTGGAAGATCTTCTTTAAAAGATTTTTCATATTGTAAACTTCATTTACTGTATGCTTATCAACCAAAAGGAAAAAGAGAAGAGTCATCATCTAATAAAGATGAAGTGCCAGAGTACATTGAAAAAAAAATTAATACTGCTTAAAAAATTTTATTTTAATTATCATTTTTTATTTTTATTTTTTCCATCTATACCTCTAATGACAGACTTAATTATTAGATATAATAAAAATAAAAATATTGAAAATATTAAAATATAAATAATATTTATTACCATTTAATAAACTATACAGTTTAAGTGTAAAAAATTCTATTAAGAATTATTGGGATTATATTTTTCAGTAGAAAATTGGCCACCTTCTTTCCACATGTAAGAGTATTTTTTAACTTCTAAGTCAAATAGCCTTTTGCTTGGAATTCCTATGTCAGAATTAGTCTGATATTTGTCTGAAGGAATATTATCATATTTTAAAAGTATAAGCTGATCCACTGTTAATAACGGTTTTGGAAATAGCTGAAACAGTTTTGCTGAAATATTTGCAGCAAAAAATGGAAGAGGAATTAATAGTCTGTTCTTGCTAATGAGCTTTAATAGTTTCTTTAAAATTTCCTTTAAAGAAATAATTTCAGGACCTACACATTCAACTATTTTAGAATATATATTTTTAGATATAACATGATAGATGATGTCTGTTAAATCTGAACAATGAATTGGCATAAATTTAGTTTTTCCATTATAGTAAAGTGGAAAAAATGGAAGTCTACTTAAGATGGTCATAAAATTAGTAGTAAAGTTATCATCTACAGAATATACAACTGATGGTCTTAATATTGTGGCTAATGGAAAATTTTTTTGAATATTAGCTTCACCTTCTAATTTACTTTTGGCATATTCTGAATCTATTGCAGCATTAATACCTAATGCAGATAAGTGAATAAATTGTTGCACTTTATATTCTTTGCAAAGTTTAGCCAGAATAGATGGAAAAATAGAGTGAATATTTTTAAAAGTATTTCCTTTTTTACTTTCATATAAAATTCCAATTAAATTAATACAAATATCTGTTTTAGCAAAAAGTTTTCTAATTTTTGTTTCGTCAAAAATATTAGCTTCAATTATATCTATATATCCAGCATTAGCCTGGGTTTTCATTACGTATCCTTTTTGATGAAGATTTCTAGTAACAACAGTAACCTTATAATTATCTTTAGTAAGCTTTCTGATTAAATGACGACCTATTTGACCACTACCGCCAAAGATTAGACAATTTTTTGCTTTCATATATATATAATTAAAAATGAATATTGATATTAAACTTCACAAAGATGATCTACCAGAAGATTTGAACTTAGGCAATATTATAGCTGTCGATGGAGAATTTATGGGTCTCAATGTTAAGCGTGATCCTTTATGTCTTATCCAAATATCAAGTGGCAATTCTGATGCTCACATTGTTCAGTTAGATAGATCTAGTTACAATGCCCCAAATCTAAAAAAAATTTTATCAGATGACTTAATTACAAAAATATTTCATTATGGTAGAGCTGATATGGCTCATATAAAATATTATCTTAAAACAGAGACTAAAAATATTTTAGATACAAAAATTGCCTCAAAACTAGCTAGATCTTACTCGGATAGTCATTCTCTTAAAACTTTAATTAAAGAGTTTATAAATATTGATGTAAGTAAACAGTTTCAAAGTTCAGACTTTGGCGGTGAGCTATCACCAGCTCAACTCAAATATTGTGCGAATGATGTAATATATCTTCATAAAATTCATGATGAGCTTAATAAAATTTTAAAAAGAGAACATAGAATTGATCTATATAATAATTGCTTAAAATTTTTAAAAACTAGAGTTGATCTTGATTTAGCTCTATTCAAAGATGATATTTGGTCTCACTAGATGAAAAAAAAAAAATATAAAAAAATTGCAAAAAATGTAATTGATCTTGAAATTAAAGCATTAAAAAAATTAAGAAATTCTATTAATAATTCTTTTATTAATGCTGTTGAGGCGATATCTAAGTGTCAATCAAAAATAATTTTATGTGGAGTTGGAAAAAGTGGATTAATTGCAAATAAGATTGCAGCTACTTTATCCTCAGTAGGAAGTCCGTCGTACGCTTTATCAGCTAGTGATTGTTCTCATGGTGACTTAGGTAGTATTTCTAAAAAAGATGTTTTAATTTTAATAAGTTATTCAGGAAATTCTGAGGAACTTAAAAATATTATTCAATATACTAATAGAAATAAAATTTTAGTGATTGGGATGGTTTCAAAAAAAAATTCCACTCTTTATAAAGCAGCAGATATAAAATTATATATTCCAGAAGTTCTAGAGTCTGGATATGGAATAGTACCCACATCTAGTACTGTAACACAGCTTAGTCTAGGTGATGCACTTGCTATAGCATCAATGGAATATAAAAACTTTGGAAAGCTTGATTTCAAGAAGTTTCATCCAGCAGGAAGCTTAGGTAAAAAGTTGAAGACGGTAGAAGATTTAATGTATATTGGGGGAAGAATACCTTTTACAGGTGAAAGCACTAAAATGAAATTAGCTCTCAAAATAATTTCAGATAAAAAACTTGGGGTTCTAGTTGTTAAAAATAAAAAAGGTCTAACTACCGGCCTATGTACTGATGGTGATATCAAAAGAAGCATCCAAAAATATAAAGATATAAATGAACTACCCATAAAAAAAATTATGACCAGAAAGCCAATATTTATTTATAAAGACGTACTTGCTGCTAAAGCTTTACAAATAATGAATGAAAAAAAAATTACAAGCTTATGTGTTAATGACAAAAAAACCAAAAATAGAACAATAGGAGTCTTGCACATACACAGAGTTCTAGAAGCAGATGTCAATTAAATACAACAATAAAATAATTATACAGTTTATTATTTTTTCAATCATTTTGTTTATTGGATATAAAACTTTTGACTTTATGAACACATCTGAGGTCAACATAGATAAAAAAAATGAAGAAATAACTTCATTAAGTAATAATAATCCTGAAGAAAAACCAGAGCCCACCAACACTATAAGTGATGTTGAATATAGCTCCACAGACATGCATGGCAATATTTATTCAATTACTGGAGATATGGCTGAATTAACTGGTGGTAGTGGGAATATTCTTTTGCTAACGGGAGTATATGCTTTGATAACATTAAAAAACTCTAGTGTAATTGAAATATATTCAAAAAATGCTAAATATAATATCAGTAATTTTAATACAAGTTTTACTAATGATATAAAAATTTTATACGAAGATAATAAAATTTTTACTAAAAACCTGGATTATAGATCATTAGAAAACAAAGTCTTTGCGTACAATGGTGTAATATTGAATAATGAATTAAACAATACAGAGGTAAATGCTGAACGAATCGAATTTGACTTACTTACTAAAAACTTTAAAATTTTATCTGATGAGAATTCAAAAAAAGTTTCGATAATTAAAAAAGATTAATATGGCAATTATAAAAAGTTTTAGAATAAAATCATTTAAAGAAAAAAAACAATTAATTGAATTGAGAAATATTTCTTTATCGTTCGGTAATAGGCAAATTTTAGATAATATAAGCTTCAGTATTAATCAGGGTGAGATTTTAGGAATGCTAGGACCTAATGGTGTGGGTAAATCCACAATATTCAATCTAATAACAGGATTAATAAAGCCAGACTTTGGAAAAATATTAATAAGTGGTCAGGATGTAACTGATTATCCAATTTATCTAAGAACAACAAAATTTAAAGTAGGCTATGTTCCACAGTATGGTGGATTTTTTCAAGATCTAAAATTAATAGAAAATTTAAGAGCAATTGCAGAGGTATTAATTAAAGATAAGAAAGAAAGAGAATTTAAAATTAATAATTTAATTTCAAAGTTTGAATTCGACTCAATTATAAATGTTAAAGCAAAATTTTTATCAGGAGGGCAAAAAAAAAAATTGGTTATAGCTCTCGCTTTATTATCTGATCCTAAACTACTATTACTAGATGAATGTTTTGCAGCTCTAGATGTTTTAACAATTAAAATGCTACAAAAACTTATCATTGATTTGCAAATGAACAACAATATAAGTGTTTGTATATGTGATCACCAGGCTAGAGATCTACTTTCTTGTGTAGATTTGGCAATGGTAATATCTAATTGCAAAATCATATCTAAGGGTTCTCCGAGAGAAATAATTAATGACCAAAAAGCTATATCTGCTTACTTTGGAACATCTTTTAAAATAAATTAAGTAAAGTGACTAAAACTATTGTAATCAAAAATAGAATTAAGCCTTATAATAAAAAAATAACTGTAGATGGTGATAAGAGTTTATCAATTAGATGGGCATTAATTGCCTCTCAGTGTACCGGTAAGTCAAAAGCTTACAACCTTTTAATGTCTGAAGATGTAATTGCTGCACTTGATTCTATAAAAAAATTAGGAATAAAAGTTAAGAAATATCAAAATTATTTTGAGATTAATGGAAATGGAATTAATGGCTTTAAGTTTAAAAAAAACTTGGTGATAAATGCTAAAAATTCAGGAACACTTGGAAGACTAATTCTTGGTTTGCTAATTAAATCACCTTATAAAATAAAGTTAATTGGTGACAAAAGTTTGTCAAAAAGAGATTTTTCAAGAATAACATTACCCTTAAAAAAATTTGGTGCAAAATTTTATTCTAAAACTAATAATCATCTACCGCTAACTATTCTTGGTTCTAAGTCACCAAAAAGCATTAAATATCTAGAAGATAAAGGTTCAGCTCAGTGTAAAAGCAGTGTGATGTTTGCAGCTCTTAATGCAGAAGGTACAACATTTATCAAAGCCAAAAAATCGAGAAACCATTCAGAGATTCTTTTTAAATACTTAAAAATACCTGTCAAAATTAAAAAAACTAAAAAATATGATTTTATAGAAATTAAACAGACAAAAAAAATCAAAGCATTTAACTATAAAATTCCTGGAGATATAAGTTCAAGTGCTTTTTTTATGGTACTTACAACGCTTGCAAGTAATTCAAAACTTTTGATTAGAAATGTAAATATAAACCCATCAAGAATAGGAGTAATTACTATCCTAAAAAAAATGGGTGCTAAAATATACTTAAAAAATAAAAGAGATTATAGAGGTGAAAAAATATCTGATATTATGATAAAAAGTTCAAATAAACTTAGGGCTATAAATTGTCCATCAAATTTAAATAGTAGTGCGATAGATGAATTTTTAGTTATTTTTTTAGTAGCAGCAAAAGCCAAAGGAATTTCTTATTTTAAAGATGTTTCTGAATTAAATAAGAAAGAAAGTCCAAGACTTAACTGGGGATCAAATATTTTGAACATGATGGGCGTTAAAACGGAACTAACAAAAGACTCTATTAAGATTTATGGACAACCTAATTTAAAAATTAAATCACCAATTATGATTAAGAATTATCTAAAAGATCATAGAATTTTTATGATGAGTACAATTGCAGCATTAACTTTTGGTGGACAGTGGAAAATTCACAATAAAGATTCTATAAATACTTCATTTCCATCATTTCTAAAAATTGTCAAAAAAATAAGTAATAAATCTTTATGAAATTAGTAAATAGAATAAAAGTTGCAATTGACTCTCCTGCTGCAGCTGGTGCAGGCACACAAGCAAAACTAATTTCCAAACATTTTAATCTATTTTATTTAGATACAGGTAAAATCTATAGGTTAATTGCAAATATTAAACTTACTCAACCCAAAAGATATAGTCATATTTTAATAAAAAAAATAATGAGTAAATTAAGTATGAAAGACTTACAAAATAAAAAACTATTATCTGATGAGGTGGGAATGATGGCGTCTATTATATCAAAAGACAAAAAGATAAGAAAACTAGTTCATGCCTTTCAAATTAAAAGTGCTTATTATCCACCTAAAAAATATAATGGTTCTTGTCTAGATGGAAGAGATATAACTTACAATATAATTCCTGATGCCGATTTTAAATTTTTTATTACTGCAAATGCAAAGACTAGAGCAATGAGGAGGTACAAAGAATTAAAAGAATTAAAAAAAGAAATATCCTTCAATCAAGTCCTAAAAAGTATCAAAAAACGTGATAAAAGTGACTATAATAGAAAAATCTCCCCTTTGAAGAAAACAAAAGATTCAGTATTGATAAATACCACGAAGCACACTAAAAGAGCATGTTTTTTAAAAATAAAACAAATTATGAATAGGAAATTAAAAGCTTAATGGAAATTTACAAAGATCTCTCAAATCCTGCATCGAAAGAATTCGAAAAACTACTAAATTCACAATTTACTAAAACAGCAAACCTTGAGGAGGGTAAAATAATTACTGGTGTTGTAAATAAAGTAACAACAAACTTTGTTTTTATTGAAGTTCCAGGGCTAAAATCTGAGCCAATTCTAGATATAAATGAATTAAAAAGTATGGGTATGCTTGATAAAGCAAAAGTAGGAGAGAAAATTTCAGTTCTTCTAGAAAGACTAGAAGATAAAAAAGGTGAAGTACTAGTGTCAGCTTCTAAGGCTCAAAAAATTCAAGGTTGGGATAAACTTGTTGAAGCTTATGAAAAAAATGAACCAATCATGGGCAAGATTACTGGGCGTGTGAAAGGTGGATGTATTGTAGAGCATATCGATACTGGATCTTTAATGTTTTTGCCAGGTTCACAAATTTCTGACAAGCCTTTAAAAGATATTAGCCATCTAATGAATGAACCACAAAAATTTGCTCTAATTAAGTTAGATAAGGTCAGAGGAAATGCATGTGTTTCTAGAAGAGAAATTATCTCTTCATTTAAAAAAGAAGATAAAATAAAAATTATTGAAAAATTTAAAGTTGGTGATGTAATCAAAGGTGCTGAAGTAAAAGGTTACAGTTCATTTGGATGTTTTTTTAGTGTAAATGGTGAACTAGACGTGCTAGTTCATCTTCAAGAAATTTCTTATTCGAGAGTTAATCACCCAGATGAAGTTTTTAATATTGGAGAAAAACATGATCTGCTAGTAATCACAGTCGACAAAGAGAAATTGCAAGTTGGTTGTTCAGTAAAACAACTTTCACCTGATCCCTTTGAAAATATTTCAAACTATGAATTAAATAAATCTTATAAAGTTAAAGTTGTTAAATTAATGGACTTTGGTGCATTTTGTGAGCTTGAAAAAGGACTATCGACTTTATTACACTCTAGTGAACTAAGCTGGTCTAAAAAAAATGTATCTGCAAAAAAACTGTTTAAAGTGGGTGATGAGATTGATTGTGTAATCACTGAAATTGATAAAGAAAAAAGAAGAGTTGCAATTTCTCATCGTTTAACTACCGAAAATCCCTTTGAAACATTTGAGAATAAATATCCTGTAGGATCTGAAGTTGAAGGTGAAATTGCCAGTAAGAATGAATACTCTATATTTTTAAAAATTGATGGCTTGGATATTGACGCATTTTTGCACTGTAACGACCTTACTTATCTTACAAATGGAGAAGAAGAATTAGCTAAACATAAAATTGGTGAAAAATTAAAGGTAAAAGTATTAGAAGTTAAAACAACAGAACAAAAAATTAGGGTTGGTTTACGTCAAACTCAACCAGATCCATTTAGCTGGTTTAAAGATAAGAAAGTTAAACAAGCTATTACTGTAAAAATTATTTCATCAGATGCTAAAGGTTTAGTTGTAAGACCTGAAGGCTGTGAAATGGACTTTGTTATAAAAAAATCTGCAATAGCTATTAACGCAGCTGATGCTAGACCAACTAGATTTACAGGTGGTGAAAGAATCGACTGTGCTATTCAAGAATTGGATTTTGATAAAAGAAAAGTTACATTAAGTATTAAATTACTTGAAGAGATCGAGAGAAAAGTAGCATTAGACACTTATGGTTCTGAAGCAAGTGGTAAGAACTTACCTTTTTCTTCACTTTCTGATGATTTAAAAAAGAAGAAAAAAGAAGAAGAATAAAAATTGGCTATTGTAAAATCAAAGCTTCTAAATCAACTTAAAAAATCATATCCAAATTTCCTAAAAAAAGACCTTGATAAAGTTGTGTCTGTTGTTTTAAATGAAATTAAACAAGCTTTAAAACGTGGTGATCGTGTTGAATTAAGAGGTTTTGGAATGTTTTCAACAAATATTCAAAAAGCCAGAATATCCCGAAATCCTAAAACAGGGGAAAAAGTTAGTACACCCGAAAAAAGAACAATTCACTTTAAAATGGCAAAGGAAATGTTTAAAAAATTAAATAATGACTAAGAAAAATATCTTTGTAGCTTGCGACGTATCAAATCAAAAAGAAATATTAGATTTATTAGAATTGATTCATAACGATATCTCAGGAATTAAGATTGGATTACAGTATATCACTCAAAGAAGTGTTGAAGACATAAAAGAACTTTCAAAATTCAAAAAGCCTATATTTTATGATGGAAAATTTTTTGATATTAAAAATACATTAGTTGAATCTGTTAAATCTCTTAAAAATTTAAACGTAGATTATGCAACAGTTCACCTACTAAATGGATTGGATGCTCTTAAAGCTGCAAATCAGGTTGCACAAGAAATTAATTTAAATTTATTAGGTGTATCTGTTTTGACAAGCTTTGGTGATGAAGATTTAGAAAGCTTAGGTTTTAGAGATAAAGTTGGAGACCAAGTTGAAAGGCTAATTCAAATTGCTATGGAAGCCAAATTGTATGGTATTATTTGTAGTCCGATTGAAATTAAAATGATAAAAAAAATTGCCCCAAAACTTAAGTGTTTCACTCCAGGTATTAGAATGATAAACACAAAAGATGATCAAAAAAGAACTATGAGTGCTAATGAAGCAATTAAAGAAGGAAGTGATTGCTTAATAATTGGAAGACCAATTACTAAGGGTAACCCAAAAGAAAATATTAAAGATATTCTTTCATCAATTGATTAAATGAAATCAAAAATTTGTGGAGTCTCAGATTCAGAAACATTAAGGTATTTAACGGAACACGCTAACGCACCTCAGTATATTGGCTTTATTGTTAATTACTTAAAATCTAAAAGATTTGTTGATCAAAATCAACTTAAGGAACTTTTAAAAATAGATAAAAAAAATTCTGAATATGTTGCGGTACTAGTCCAGCCCGATGAAAATATTCTTGAAAAAATAAAAGACCTACCTTTTGATTACTATCAAATTTATGATTGTAATCCTATTGAAGTAAAAGCTATTATAAAAAAATATAATAAAAAAATCATAGTTGCTATCACTGTTAAAGATCAAAATGATATTGTAAAATATATAGATTACAGTGAGCTTGCTGACATAATATTATTCGACAGCAAAGGTTATGAAAAAAGTATGTCTTTTGACCATCAATTAATTAAAAATGTTAAAATGAATAAAGAATTAATGCTGGCAGGAAATATACAGATAGAAGATAATCTTGAAAATTATAAAGAAATAGCAGACATTGTAGATATTTCTGGAGGTCTAGAAACTTCTGGATTAAAAGATATTTCAAAAATAAATATTTTTTTAAAAAAAATAAAACAAATTAATGATGAAGCTTAAAAAAAAAATTCCCTTAATTGATCAGCACAATAAAAGTGGTTTTTGGGGTGGTAAGTTTGGTGGTAATTTTATTCCTGAAACCTTAAAAAAACCTGTTGATGATTTGACAATTCTTTTTAAAAAACTTAGATATAATAAAAAATTTCTCCAAGAAAGAGATTACTACTTTAAAAACTATATAGGATCTCCTACTTCATTTATAAAACTTCATAATTTATCTAGCCATCTAGGAGGGGCTCAAATATATGCTAAAATGGTATCTGAAGCTAACGGAGGTGCTCATAAAATATATAATGCCACCGTTCATTGTCTTATTGCTAAAAAGGCAGGGAAAAAATATGTCGTAGGTGATACAGGTGCTGGTTATGCTGGTAAAATGCTAAGTATGGCTGCTATGAAATTTGGTCTTAAATGTAAAATATTCATGGGCTTAAAGGATATAAATCGACAAAAACCAAATGTTGATGCAATGAAAAAAAATGGTGCTGAAGTTGTGCCTGTTTACTCTGGGAGCCAAACATTGGTTGATGCTGTAAGTGAATGCATGAGATACTGGGTTTCAAACTGTGATAACACTCACATGTGTGTCGGTTCAACAGTAGGTCCAAATATATTTGTTAAAATTTGTGGTTGGAGTACAGCTCAAATTTCAAGAGAGCTGAAACCTCAAATTAGATCTGAATTTAAAAAGATTCCAAAAAAAATTAAACTTATTAATTGTGTTGGTGGAGGGAGTTCAGCTTACGGTTTTTGGAGTGAATTTATAGATTATGATAAAAAACAAATTGAATTGATTGGCGTTGAAGCAGGTGGCCCAAAAAATTCTAAACTTCATGCTGCGCCTTTAACAAATGCTGCTAAAATTGGAATATTGCATGGAGCTGCTGCTTATGTCTGTCAAAACACTGAGGGACAAATTAATGATACTGCTTCTATTTCTGCAGGATTAGATTACCCTGGTGTGTCTCCTATTCATTGCTTCTTAAAAGATACAAAGAGAGCTAGATATACATCTGCAACAGATGAAAGTGCTTTAAATGCCTACAAACTTATAACTAAACTTGAAAAAATAAACCCTAGTTTAGAACCAAGTCATGCTTTTGCTGAAGCAATCAGAATTGCACCTAAACTAAGTAAAGATACAATTATTATAGTAAACTCTTGTGGAGATGCAAAAAAAGATAGAGATATTTTAAAAGCAAGATTAGGAAAGGTTAACTAATATGTCATTAATTAACTTAGTATTTAAAAAAACTAAAGATGAAAAAAGACCCGCTTTACTAACCTACACAGTTGCAGGTGACAGTAGTAAAAAAAAATCATTAGACATATTAAGATCAATTGCAAACTATGTTGACATTTGTGAGATAGGCTTTCCTCATAACACTCCAATTGCAGATGGTGGTCAAATTCAATCAAGCGCTTATAGGGCTTTAAAAAATGGAATTAAAATAAAAGATATTTTTTCAATAGTAAAAGATTTTAAAAAATCTAAACAAGCCAAACCAGTAATCTTAATGGGCTACTATAATATGATTTATCAATATGGTGATAATAACTTTATAAATATTTGTAAAAAAGTTGGTGTTGATGGTTTAATTGTTGTTGATTTGCCTTATCCAGAAAACAAAAATTTTGCTAAAAAATGTAAGAAGAAAGATATTAGCTTTATTCAATTGATCTCTCCTACTACCTCACCAATAAGAATGAAAAGAATTATTAAAGATTCTCATGATATGGTCTATTATATCAGTATGCTTTCAACAACAGGTGGAAAGCTAAAGGTTTCACCTAAAAAGATTCTTGAAAGATATAATAAAATTAAAAGTCTTAATAAGAATAAAAATGTTGTAATTGGTTTTGGAATTACTGAAAAGACCATAGCATCGTTAAGAAAGGCTGATGGATTAGTGGTTGGAAGTGCTTTGTGCAAAGAAATATCAAAATCAATTGAAAAGAGACAAAATCCTGTCACAAATGTAACTAATATTGTAAAAAGATTAAGAAATAAAATTATATGAATTGGATTAAAAAAACTCTGCGTTTCGGAGAAAAGATAAAAAGAATAATCAAGAAACGAGCAAGTAAAGAAGAAATTGCTAACAGTGATTGGATGTCTTGTTGTAAAGGTCCAATTTTAAAAAAAGATTTAGAGGATAATTTATGGGTTTGTCCATCTTGCAACAAACATCACAGAATAAGTCCTCGTCAAAGATTTGATGTTATTTTTGGTAAAAATAATTATGAAGTTTTAAAAACTCCTATTCCTCAAGATGACCCTTTAAATTGGAGTGACTCTAAATCCTATAAAGATAGACTTAAAGCAGCCAGAAAAAAAACAGATATGGATTGTGGAATGATGGTGATCAATACTAGTTTAAACGGTATAAAAGTTACTGCCATTGCATCAGATTTTGATTTCGTAGGCGGCTCTATTGGTGCAGCTGAAGGTGAGGCTTTTTTATATGGAATTCAAAATGCAATAGAAAATGAACAACCTTTTATAGTCTTTACTTCGGGTGGTGGAATGAGAATGATGGAATCGTTGATCTCTCTTTCACAAATGACAAGAACTACATTAGCAATTAATGAACTAAAAAAAAATAACCTGCCTTATATTGTTGTATTAACCGATCCAACAGCGGGTGGTATTACAGCATCATATGCAATGCTGGGAGACATTCATATAGCAGAACCTGGAGCTCTGATAGCATTTGCAGGAGCTCGTGTAATCCAAGGAACTGTTAGAGAAGAATTGCCTGAAGGTTTTCAAAAAAGTGAATATCTTGAAAAAACAGGATTTGTAGATTTGATAGTTGAAAGAAAAGACCTTAAAAAAAGATTAGGTTCATTATTATCAATATTGTTAAATAAAAATTCTGCTATAAATTCATCAGAAAATGAAACTCAAGAAAATAGTAGAACGCTTACAAAGGCTGCATCCTAAAGAAATAGATCTTAGTCTAGATCGAACTAGAAATCTTTTAAAAAAACTTGGCAACCCTCAAAATCAAATTAATTGTATTTCAGTTGTTGGCACTAATGGTAAGTTTTCAACAATTCAGGCTCTTTATGCAATTTTAAAAGAGGCTAATTATAAATGTAATGTTTATACAAGCCCACATATCAAAATTATTAATGAAAGATTTGTCTTTAACAATAAACCCTTAACAGACACTGAATTAGCTAATCTTTTTTCAGAAATAGAAGAAGTAAATGGTGGTACACAAATTACTTTCTTTGAAATTTTAACAGTTGCCTATCTCTATTATGCTAAAAAATGCCCTAAAAATATTAACTTAATTGAGTCAGGTTTGTTTCATAGATTTGATGCGACTAATGTTTTAAAGAAAAACTTAGCAAGTGTTGTTACAGCTATTGGACTTGATCATTTAGATTGGCTTCCAAAAGAAGAACAAACAGTTGAAAAAATTATATTTGAAAAAACTTCAACTTTATTAAATTCTAAAATTATTGTTGCAAAACAGAGTTCTAATAAAATTTATGAAAGTATAAAGAATTCAATTAAAAACAATTCATCCAAAAAAATAATCTTCAATAAAAATTATAGTTTTACCTTAATGGAAAATAATTTCTTTTATTTTGAAGATGAGTTTGGTGGACTTAAACTTCCAAGGCCTAATTTATATGGTGAATTTCAATTAGAAAATATTTCTACTGCAATAGCAACAGCTAGACAATTAGGTAATTATAAAATAACAGATGCACATATTAAGAATGGAATTACTAAAATAAAAAGTATTGCTCGACTTCAAGAATTAAAGTCTGGTAAGCTGAAAAACTTAGTAAAAAAAAATTTATTATTTATAGATGGTTCACACAACCCACTTGGTGCAAAAGTACTAAATAAATATCTTCAAAGTTTAAATTGTCGAAAACATATTATTTTAGGAATGATGGCTAATAAAAACCATAATAAATATATAAGCTACTTTAAAAATATTGAGTCATTAACAACAATTGACATTCCAAATCAACCCAATGCTATTATGGGAGAAAGGCTAAAGAATAAAATTAAAAATTTTGAAAATATTAAATACAGAACTAGTGTTAAAAGTGCTATTAAATCGATTAATCTTCAGGAAAATGATATAATTTTAATTACAGGATCTTTATATCTTGCAGGAGAAGTTTTAAATTTAAATTAGATATTTTCTTTGATCCAAGAAACGATGTCTGATTTTGGTGTTGCACCAACTTTAGTAGATTTTAATTCTCCATCCTTAAACAATAACATCGTTGGAATTCCTCTGACACCATACTTGGTTGGTGTATTTGGTTCATTATCAATGTTATGTTTTGCGATTGTTACTTGATTTTTCATTTCATCAGAAATCTCTTCTAGTGTTGGTCCAATTTGTTTACAGGGTCCACACCATTCAGCCCAAAAATCTACAACTATTGGTTTTGAAGATTTTAGAACTTCTGAGTCAAAATTATCGTCTGTAACACTTATTGTAGCCATAATATGTTCTGTATATTTGATTCATTTTTTTATTCAATGTGTTAAAATGTTTTTTTTTATTTAATTCACATTTAAATTATGCCAGCTCATATTTTTTTTGAATTCCTTCAACAAATTCATTAATTTCATCTAAAAACTTAAGTTTTTTCTCATCTTTTTCGTTGGTGTATCTATCTCTTAAATTATCACACTCAAAATAAAATTCTTTACATGTCCACCATTTTTCCTTTTCATCACTCAATATTCTTTCGGCTATGCCTCTTTTAATTGTTTTAAACATGTCTGCGGGCAATGTTTCTGGTGCCTCTTGGTAAATTATCTTTTTACCAAAACTTACCATTCTTTCATCTTCAAATTTATCTAGTAAAACTAATTTGTCTTTCCAAGAAGCGGCATGCCACATTGGAAATAAAGCAGTATCTTTTTGAGGAGTAAATTTTTTATAAATTGTCTCTTCTGCTAGTAGATCTATTTGTGAATCAAATTGAGCTTTTTCTTCAGCGGTTTCTCGCAATGCAGTTAAAATATTTTGAGAAAATTTTTCATTACTGTTTACTAATTTTGCACGCTCTTTAATTAAATCAGGGTCAAGATTGCTATATGGTTCAACTTGTAGACCATAACTTTTATCTATAATTATGGGAGCTTTGTTTGATCTTATAGTTCTTAGAAATTTGAATTTTTTTATAGCACTTTTAAGTTCTGAAATTGACATATCAAACAATGGGATAGGATCAATTTTAAGATCAAATGCTTGGCCCCATTGATAAATTGGATGAATACAATGTTTAGGATGAAGTGGGGCAACTACAAATCTATAATTTTTACCAAAGTGATATTCAGCAAGTGTAAATATTTTTTCTGTTTTAAATATGGTTTCTGTATCACTTTTATTTGCTGTTCTTAAAAACGTATCCCAAGTTTGAGGTTGATTTTTTTTAATTAAGCCTAAAACTTTAACAGTTAATTCTGCATCAAATAAAGCTGAGTGAGCTCCACTAGATTCGAATCCATTCATTCTAGCTAGTGACTCTAATTTCATTACTGCATTACCTTTTGCGTTTATTTCAGTTTTTACAACACTCTCATCAACTGCATGAGCACCTCTTGCAATATTTAATCCATCATGTCTTTTGTTAGGAGTTGCGTTCGTGATATAAGGATATCTAATCCCTCTAAAAAATTCGTTTCTTATCATCTCATCATCAAAGCCAATGTTTGACCAACCCATGAATATTGCTGGACTCCATTTTTTAAATATTGCTTCTAATTGGCTCAACATTTGATAATGACTTAAATTTCCTTTAGTCAATAAATCAACACTAGTTTTATTAACTATTAAAGCCATTGCCTGAGGAACTTCTCCTTCTGGCAACCTACATCTAAAATTAAAACGATCTAATTCTTTAAAGTTTGGATCAACTAAAATGCCACCTACTTCAATAATACTACCCCATGAAGTGTTCGCACTACTAGACTCGATATCCCAAATTGCTAAATTCATATTAGTTTATTTTCCTTTGATGATAATATTGTTCTACTTTTTCTAAAAACTTGTTTTGATATTCTTGTAGTTTTTTTCCTTGAATTCTAAAGTCTTGGAATAAATTATCTACGGTGCAAAGTAAAATGATTCCCTGTGTGATTCTTGAATTATACACAATGTTATGAGCTAATGAATATGCTCCTAACTGAAGATAGTAGTCCTCAATCCACTCCTCTTTTTTTGGTTTATTGGACTGTTTAAAATCTATAATGGTTTCTTGCCCCTCATACACACCAACCGCATCGCAAGTTCCAGCATACTTTCCAGGGTAGTATAAACAAGACTCTGTTCCATATATCTCTGATAATTTACCTTTAATACCCTGTTCAATAATTTCATCTGCCATTTTTTTTGATTTATTTTCTTCTTCTAATAACTCTAAATTTAACTGACCTAATAAATATTTTTCTATGAAGGTATGCATTGATGTACCTCTACTAGAAGCATCATTTTTAATTCTATTAGCCTCAGCAACTCCTACTCTTGCTTTCCAATTTGCAAGGGATGCTTTTTTTTCTTCACTTTGGGTCGCTTGTAATATGGACGTTACTGATGGTAGTTTTTCTTGATTTACAGCATATATTCTTGAACCACTTACCATTGATCTCATAGATTTTGGGTAAGTAAATTTATTATTCCAATGCATATAGTTTGTTATAAGCGGTATTGAAGGAAAAAAGAAATTAATTTTTTGCTTGTTTTGAATGATCAATAAATTTTTCTACATTTTCTGTTTGAACAGCTTTTTCAATTTGTTCTGGATCTTTAATATTCTCTAGGCTTCTGGTGATTGATCTCGCGTCTGTTCCAAACTTATCAACAACTGTCATGGCTTCTTCTAATTTTTTTCTAAGAGTAATTATATTATCAAAATGTTTTCCAAATCTTGAGCTAATTGTTTTCAAGTGATCATAGATCTCTGTTGCACCTTTTTGAACTTTTAAAGATTGAAAGCCCATGTGTAACGATTGTAAATAAGCTGAAAGAGTATTTGGGCCACAAATTACAACTTTATGTTTTTTCATTAATTCTTGAGTTAGTAATTCTTTAGTAGTTGGATCTTGGTATTCTGTTAATTCTTTATATAAACTTTCAGTTGGCGCGTAGACAATTGCAAAGTCTGTAGTTTTTGGTGGAACAATATATTTTTCATTAACACTCTTAGCTTTAGCTTTAAATACATTTGCTAATTTTGCTCTTGCATCCGCTACAGCTCTTTTATCATCCGCGTCATAACCATCGGTAATTGCTTTAAATTTTTCTACTGGAAAATGAGAATCTACTGGTACTAAGACATCACCTTGAAGCTTTATTGCGAATTCAACATTTTCACTTGTGTCCTCTTTCATCTTTACGTTAGTCATGAATTGAGAAGCAGGCAATAAGTCTTTAATCAGTGCATCTAATGAAAACTCAGCAAGTGTTCCATATTTTTTAACACCAGCTAAAATTTTTGTTATACCTTCTTGGCTTTTATTTAATAACTCTACTTGGTTATTGAAGTTTCCTACTTTTTCATCAACTTTTGTTAAGGCCTCT
>Ga0209425_10000693_pt1 | contig 40490 bp, 50 predicted proteins | sample COG_05_FD_184749 | JGI IMG/M metagenome (GOLD analysis project Ga0209425, IMG submission 184749) | Pelagic Microbial community sample from North Sea - COGITO 998_met_05 (SPAdes) (version 2) | ecosystem: Environmental > Aquatic > Marine > Neritic zone/Coastal water | place: Helgoland, sampling...
AGCCGCTAGAGCTGATGCGGAACCACCTGAAGAACCACCGGGGACTAAATCTTTATCTATCGGACTTTGAACATTTCCAAAAAAACTAGTTTCATTTGAAGATCCCATAGCAAATTCATCACAGTTTAATTTGCCAAGAAGAATTGCACCTTCATTCCAAATATTTTGTGTAACTGTCGACTCGTATGGTGGAATAAAATTACTTAATATTTTGCTACCAGCTGTTGTTTTTACTCCACTTGTGCAAAACAAATCTTTAACTGCAATTGGTACACCAGGAAGTTTTAAATCAAAATTAGGTTTTTGATCAAAACTATTTGCCTTCTTGAGAGCATTAGAAAAATCTTCAGTTATGTACACATTTAAATCCCGAGATTTTTCTCCTCTATCAATAAAAGCTTTGGTTGCCTCTACAGAAGAAATCTTTTTATCTTTAATATTATTAACTAATTCAGTTAATGTTAGTGAAGTAATATCTGACATTATTCCACAACCTTAGGTACTACGAAAAAATCAACATTTTCATTAGGTGAATTTTTTAATATTTGGTCTCTAATATCTTTACTTTTTACTTCATCTGTTCTTAATTTTAATGTTGTTTCAGCAACAGAAGTCAAGGGCTCCACTTTATCTGTATTTAGTTCATTAAGTTTTTCAATAAAATCAAATATAGAGTTAAGATCTCCAGCTAATTTATCAGCTTTTTTATCATTAACTGAAATTCTTGATAATTTTGATATGTGCTTTATTGTTTTAAGATTAATTGTCATGTGGTAATTAAATATGTCGGCAAACTATCACTTAAGTATAAAATATACAATATGATCACAATTGAAGATTTTAAATCAAAACACCCAAATAAAGTAAGATTTATTGGTTTAGATTTAGGATCTAAAAGGATTGGAGTCTCTATCTGTGATGAAAGACAGTCTATAGCCACACCTTATAAAACTATAAATAAAACTAATACAAATAACCTAATTGTAGAACTTCAGAAAATTATCAAAGAAAACAAAATTAGAGGAATAATTGTTGGAAATCCCATTAATATGGATGGATCCATGGGTAGATCAACTCAATCTGTAAATGATATTGCCTCAAACATATCTAAATCTATAGATCTTCCAGTAATATTATGGGATGAAAGACTCTCAACAGTTGGTGCTTTTAATCTCTCTAGTCAGTTAGATGTTAACGTTTCAAAAAGAGTTAAAACTATCGATCAAAATGCTGCGGCCTTTATTTTACAAGGTGCGATCGACTTTTTAAATAATTAACTTGCCATAATGAGGGTTTATAGTTATAGAGTTAATTTTAATGGCAATTAAAAATAATAAAGCTATTAAAACTTCTAAAAAACACCTTTTAGGTATTCAAGATCTTTCTATAAATGATGTTAATCAAATTTTAGATGAAGCAAAAAATTTTATCAGGCTCAACCAAAGTAAAAATAAAAAATTAAATATTTTAAACGGTAAAACTCAAATTAATTTATTTTTTGAACCATCGACAAGAACTCAAAGTTCATTTGAGCTAGCAGGAAAAAGACTTGGTGCAGATGTTATGTCTATGAATATGGCAAATTCAGCCATTAAGAAAGGTGAAACACTAATTGATACAGCAATGACTTTAAATGCAATGCACCCTGATATTATTGTTATACGCCATCAAGACTCGGGTGCGTGTAATCTTTTATCTCAAAAAGTAAATTGTGCAGTACTTAATGCTGGAGATGGAAGCCGTGAACACCCTACTCAAGCTTTACTAGACGCTTTAACAATTATTAATCGTAAAAAGAATATTCAAGGCTTAAGAATAGCAATCTGTGGAGATATTACTCATTCACGTGTTGCAAGATCAAATATTTATCTATTAAATATGTTAGGTGCAGAAGTTAATATAATTGCACCTTCAAACTTAATGCCAAAAGAAATAGAAAAATTTGGTGTTAGCACATTTACAGATATGAAAAGAGGACTGAAAGATTGTGATATTGTAATGATGCTAAGATTACAAAATGAAAGAATGACGAGTTCTTTCTTGTCTTCTAATAGAGAATACTATGAATACTATGGGCTTACTCCAGATAAACTTGCTCATGCAAAAGATGATGCTTTAATTATGCATCCAGGTCCCATGAATAGAGGAATTGAGATTGATACTAAGTTAGCAGATGACATCAACAGAAGTGTAATTAAAGAACAAGTTGAGTTAGGTGTTGCAGTAAGAATGGCTTGTTTAAAAATTTTTTGTGAATAAATGAAGAAACAATATTTTATAAATGCAAACATAGTTGATCCACATAATTCAATTAATGAGAATGGAGGATTGATTATAAGTGAAGATGGCTTAATTGAAGCTATAGGTAAAAAGGTTAATACAAATAATATTCCCTCAAGAGAAAAAATAATAGATCTTAAAGGTAAGTATATATTTCCAGGTCTAGTAGATATGCGAGTTTTTGCAGGCGAGCCAGGTTATGAATATAAAGAAAATTTTAGAACATTAAGTAATGCGGCACTTGCAGGGGGAGTCACTTCTGTAGTAACTATGCCTAATACAGACCCAGTTATAGATAATGTTTCGATCGTAGATTTTTTAAAAAGACGTGGCAGGGATAAGTCTAAAATTAATGTTTTTCCTAGTGCAGCACTTACAAAAAATATTGAAGGAACTAGTATGACAGAGTTTGGATTGCTTCAAAGCAGAGGTATAATTGGGTTTACAGATGGAATTAAAACTATTCAAAATACAAGACTAATGTCTCGTATAATGAACTCAGCTAAAGATTTGGGAACCTTAATCATGCAGCATGCTGAAGACTTTGATTTGTCTAGAAATGGAATGATAAACTCCGGGATTATTGCAACAAAACTTGGTCTATCTGGAATACCAGATGTTGCTGAAAGACTAATTATCGAGAGAGATTTAACATTATTAGAAAGTATTAAATGCAGATATCATATATCGCAAGTCTCAGCGGCTAAATCAGTAGAAATAATTAAAGAAAGAAAAAATAATGTCAAATTTACAACAGGTGTATCTATTAATAATCTTTCATTAAATGAAAACGATATTGGAGATTTTAAAACTTTTTTAAAGCTCTCCCCACCTTTAAGAACAGAAGAAGATAGAATTGCACTTGTTGAAGGATTAAAAAATGAAACTATAGATACAATTGTATCTGATCATAAACCTGAAGATGAGGAACAAAAAAGATTAACCTTTGCACAAGCATCAACAGGTGCATCAGGTATTGAAACTTTATTATCTTTAAGTTTAGAATTATATCATAATGATTCTGTTCAATTAAAGACTTTAATTAAGGCACTTACATCTAATCCTGCAAAGATATTGAAGATAAATAAGGGAAATCTTTCAATTGGAAATGATGCTGATTTATGCATCGTGGATATTGATAAACCCTGGATTGTAAAAAAAGAAAAACTTGTCTCAAAATCAAAAAATACATCAATTGAAGACAAAAAACTTCAAGGAAAAGTAACTAATACATTTGTAAAAGGTAAAGAACTATTTACATTATAACAATGGATTATTTAATCATTGTAATAGCCTCATATCTAATTGGTTCAGTACCATTTGGTTTTCTACTTACAAAAATATTTCTTAAAAAAGATATTAGGGATATAGGTTCAGGAAACATTGGTGCAACGAACGCCCTTAGAACTGGAAATAAATTTTTAGGTTACACTACGCTCACCCTTGATATAACAAAAGCCGTTGTACCCGTTCTCTACACTAAATTTAACTACCCAGATTATATTTTTATAACATCACTATGTGTTTTTTTAGGTCATGTTTTTCCTGTTTGGCTTAAGTTTAAAGGAGGTAAAGGTGTTGCAGCTTATGTTGGTATACTTTTTTCATTAGACTTAACTATTGGATTCTTATTCTTATTTGGTTGGATCACTACATTTATTATTTCAAAATATTCTTCTCTATCATCACTTATAGCTAGTTTAATAATCCCAATATATTTAACAATTTATGATTTTTATAGTTCGACTTTTTTTATAATAATGTTTGTCTTAATACTGTATACTCATAGAGAAAACGTTAAACGCTTGAAAAATAAAGAAGAAACTAAGACTAAAATTTATTAATTTGACTATCAAAAACTTATGAGTAGTTTGACTAATAATGAATCTTGTCATCGTAGAAAGCCCTGCTAAAGCCAAAACAATTAATAAATATTTAGGAGATGATTATATTGTTTTAGCTAGTTATGGGCATATTAGAGATTTACCCTCAAAAAATGGATCTGTTGATCCTGAAAATAGATTTAAAATGGAGTGGGAAGTTGACAGTTTTTCAAAAAAATATTTAAAAGAAATAACAGACGCAGCAAAAAATTCATCAAAAATTATATTAGCTACCGACCCTGATCGTGAGGGTGAAGCTATTGCTTGGCATGTTAAGGAATATTTAAATGAGAAAAAACTAGTTAAGGGCAAACATGTAGAAAGAGTTGTTTTTAATGAAATTACAAAAAAAGCAGTTATTCATGGAATTGAAAACCCACGGCAAATTGAGCCGCTACTTGTGGATGCTTATATGGCTAGAAGAGCCTTAGATTATTTAGTTGGCTTTAACATATCACCAATTTTATGGACAAAACTGCCTGGTTCTAAATCAGCAGGGCGTGTTCAATCCGTTGCTTTAAAATTAATTACGGAAAGAGAACATGAAATAGAGCTTTTTGATCCTGAGGAATTTTGGACTTTAAGTGTTCAATTCAACGACAATGTTAAAAATTCTATATTAGCAAGTATCACACAATTAAATGATAAAAAAATTGAAAAATTTTCTTTTAAAAATAAAGCCCAAATTGATAAAGCAATTGAAGAAGTTAAGTCTAAGAAATTCAATATAAATGACATCTCAAGCAAAGTTGTTAACAGAAACCCTTCGGGCCCTTTTACTACCTCGACATTACAGCAAGTTTCTTCTGGTAGACTAGGATTTGGAGCATCACGTACAATGCAAATAGCACAAAAACTTTATCAAGGTATAGAAATAGACGGTGAAACTATTGGCCTTATTACCTATATGCGAACGGACGGCACTAATCTATCAACAGACGCTATTGATACTTTTAGAAAGTATATAGAAAATGAGTTTGGAGGTGAATATATTCCAGATAATGCAGCAAGTTATTCTGGTAAAAAAGCTAAAAATGCTCAAGAAGCACACGAAGCAATTAGACCTACAGATATTATGCGTGCACCAGATACTGTTAAAAAATATTTAAGTCCAGATCAACATAAATTATATGATTTAATTTGGAGAAGAGCCCTATCATCTCAAATGAAACCGGCTCAATTTGATAGAAATACTATTACGATAAGCTCAGATGATAATGGAACAGTCTGTAAAGCTAGTGGATCTGTTATTAAATTTGACGGATTTTTGAAAGTTATGAAGGATGCAAAAAAAGATGAAGATGAAGATATCCTTCCTGAGATAAACAAAGGTCCAGTTAATATAGAGGCTCTATTAGATGAACAACATTTTACGCAGCCACCACCAAGATACTCAGAAGCAAGTTTAGTTAAAAAACTAGAAGAGCTTGGTATTGGAAGACCTTCAACTTATGCAAGTATAATATCTGTTATATCTACAAGAGGATATGCAGAAGCAATTAATAAAAGATTTCACCCAACAGATCGTGGTAAATTGATTACTGCTTTTCTTGAAAAACTTTTTTCCAAGTATGTTGATTATAATTTTACTGCTAGTTTAGAAAATCAACTTGATGATATTACAACTGGTAAAGAAGGATGGATAAAAGTTCTAGAGGCATTCTGGAAAGATTTTAATCAAAATGTATCTGATGTTAAAGAGAAAAGAACAAGAGAAGTTTTAGATCTATTAAACGATAGCTTGGGTAGTTTAATTTTTGAAAGAGATAAAGATGGAAATATTAATAGACAATGTAAGTTATGCGATAAAGGATCATTAAGTTTAAAAAATAGTTTTAGAGGTGGTGCTTTTATAGGTTGTTCAAATTATCCAGACTGTAAATTTACTAGACCCCTTTCTAAAGCTAAAGCAGCTGCTCAATCTCAACTGGCTGAACCAAAGTTTATAGGGAAGCATGAAAATGGGAATGACATGTATCTTAAGAATGGTAGATTTGGACCTTATCTTCAGTATGAGAAAATTGATGAAGTAAAAAAAGAAGTTGTAGTTGAAACAAAAAAGAAAAAGAAAACTAAAAAAAAGAAAACAAAAAAAGTAGATAATAATTTAAGAAATGTATCTATTCCTAAAGGAATTACATTAGATAGTGTGGATCTTGATAGAGCTAAATTTTTGTGCTCATTACCAAAAAGTTTAGGTATTAATCCTGAAAATCAAAAAGATATAATATTAAACTCAGGAAGATTTGGTCCATATTTAAAATGTGAAAACAAATCAGCAAGAATCGAAAACGTAGAGGAAATCTTCTCAATTGGTCTTAATAGAGCAATCACTTTAATTGCAGAGGCAAAACCAGGCAGAATGTCTGCATCAATTATTAAAGATCTAGGAGAGCATCCTGATGACAAAAAACCTGTAAGAGTAATGAAGGGTCAATATGGGCCTTATATCAAATATAAATCTCTTAATGCTACGATTCCAGAGGAAAAAGACCCTTTTGAACTTAATATGGAAGAAGCTTTAATATTAATTGAGAAAAGAAAAGAATACGATAAAACAAAGAAAAAAAATAAAAAAAAAGGACTTAAATGATAAAAAAAATGTTAATACTATTAATAGCGATTGCCTTTACTTCATGTGCAACAATTGGAGAAAAAATGCCAAAACGAAAAGCTTGTACTGGTGAAAATAAAACTTTAGCTGACATAATTTGTAAAAAATAATTAATATGGATTTTAATAAGAAAATTATAGAATTAAAAATAGAATTGCCTGAAGCAAAAGCCCCAGCAGGAAATTATGTAGCAACAAAGATAACAGGCAAATTACTTTATATATCTGGTCAAATTTCAATTGATGAAAGGGGTGAATTGATTAAAGGTAAAATTGGAAAAGATCTAAAAACAGAAGATGGATACGAAGCAGCTAAACGTTGTGGTTTAAGCATAATTTCGCAAGTTAAAAAAGCTTGTAATAACGATCTTTCTAAAGTTAAATCTTGTGTAAAGCTGACAGGATTTGTCAATTCAACTGAAGACTTTATAGAGCAGCCAAAAGTGATAAATGGTGCTTCAGATTTAATAGCTTCTGTTTTTGGGGATTCTGGAATGCATACAAGAGCAGCAGTTAGTACAAATAGTTTGCCACTTGGTGTTTCAGTAGAAGTTGATGCTATTTTTGAGTTGAACTAACGACCTACACCAAAATATTTTATTTTTAAATTTTTCATTTTATCAGGTGAGTAGATATTTCTCATATCAAATAATATAAACCTTTTATTTATAACTTCTTTTTTAAAATTTATAGATTTAAAGTCATTCCATTCGGTATGAATTATTATTAAGTCTGCATCTTTAATTGCTGATTTAATATCTTTTGAAAAAGAAATATTCTTTAACTTACTAAATATTTTTTTTTCTCCAGAAGGATCATAATAATTAATTATTGCACCTTTTTTAATTAGTGAGGGTATCATTTTTAAACTTGAAGAATCTCTCATATCATCTGTATTAGCTTTAAAAGTTACACCTAAAAAACATATTTTCTTATTTTTAACTTTTCCATTTAATAAATCATAAGTTCGTTTTAATAATAATGAAGATCTGTTATCATTCGATTTGATCACACTTTTAACTACAGATAAGTTTGTTTGAAAATAATCTCCAGTAGTAACTATAGCTCTAGTATCTTTTGGGAAACATGACCCACCATAGGCCGGACCAGCTCTAAGAAAGCGACTACCAATTCTTTTATCAAGACCCATGCCTATAGAAATATCTTCAATATTAACGTCTAATTTTTCACATAAATTTGCCATTTCATTAATAAAAGTTATTTTTGTTGCCAAAAAAGCATTAGATGCATATTTGATTAATTCAGCAGCTCTTCTTGATGTGTTAATGTATTTTGCACCTCTTGATATCAAAGGTGAATAAAGGTTTTTTAATAAGTTGTTTGATCTTTTATTACTAGTACCAATTACAATTCTATCAGGTTTATAAAAATCTCTAATAGCTTCACCTTCTCTTAAAAATTCAGGATTTGAAACTACTGAAAAATTTTTTTTTGGTACTTTTTGCGAAATAATCTTTTCAATTTCATCACCAGTAGTGACCGATACTGTAGATTTAGTTATTATAATTTTAAATTTTGAAATAGAATTTCTTATTTCTTTGGCTACATTATAAACTTGACTTAAATCTGCTCCATTTCCATTTTTTTTAGTTGGTGTACCTACACAAATAAATATTATATCAGATTTAGAAACAGACTCTTTAAGGTTTGTTGAAAATTTTAACCTTTTATTTTTATAATTCTTTAAAACTAATTCTTCTAATCCTGGTTCAAAAATAGGAATAATGCCTTTCTTTAAATCGTTAACTTTTTTATTATCCTTATCTACACAAATTACATCATTTCCAAGGTCAGAAAAACATACACCACTTACTAAACCAACATATCCAGTGCCTATCATACATAATTTCATATTTTAGCAATTTCTAATGTAGAATTAATATATCCATTCATGGTTCCACAGTCTAAATATTTTCCAGAAAAATTGTGACCTATAAATTTATTATTATCGTCAATTAATGATTGAATAGCATCTGTAATATGAATTTCATGTCCTGCACCAGGTTTAAGTTTGCTTATTTTATTAAACACTTCTTTTGGTAATATATATCTACCTATAACAGCATTATTTGATGGAGCTAATCCAACAGATGGTTTTTCAATTACGCTATTAATTTCAAAGTTGTTTTTATCAAGTTTTCTTTTAACATCATAGATACCCCACCTTGAAACACTTTTTTTATTAACCTTCATACTGGCCATAACAGAACAATTATATTTTTTATTAATTTTTATCATTTCTTTTGAGCAATTTTTTTTGATAATCAAATCATCAGGCAATAACATTAAAAAATATTTATCTTTTATATACTTTTTGGTTTTAAGTACAGCATCTCCTGTACCAAGTGCTTTATTTTGATAAACAAATTTAATCATTTTTCTATATTTTAATATTTTTTTATACTCTGAAATAATACGTGGATCTTTTTTTTGCTTAATTATCTTTTTAAAAATTTTATCATTAAAAAAATAATCTTTGATCATTATTTTTTTTTTTGAAATTATAAAAATAATTTCATTAATTCCTGCGTCTATACATTCGTCAAGAATATATTCTAAACCAGGTTTTCCATTAATGGGTAAAAGCTCCTTGGCAAAAACACTAGTAAGTGGAAGAAGTCTAGTTCCAAGTCCTGCTAAAGGAATTATTGCTTGTTTAATCATATAAATGTTTTACTTATTAATACTATTTTTACAAATGAAATTAATAAGACATATAACTGATTTAAATAAGGCAATTAAGAATAATCAAAATTTAGGGTTTGTTCCTACCATGGGTGGGCTCCATAAGGGTCACGAATCCCTTATAAAGAAATCTTTAAAGAAATGTGACAAAACATTAGTTAGTATTTTTGTAAATCCAAAACAATTTAATAGCTCCCTTGATTACAAGAGTTATCCAAGAAACTTAAATAAAGATATTAGAATTCTAAAAAAACTTAAAGTTGATTTTGTTTTTATGCCGAGTGTCAATGAAATTTACAGTTACAAAAAAAACCCCAAGTTTAAGTTAAATAAAACCGACAAAATATTGTGCGCAAAATTTAGAAAAGGTCATTTTGAAGGTGTATTAGATATAATGAATCGTTTTATTGATTTGATTATGCCTAAATATATATTTATGGGAGAAAAAGATTTTCAACAACTTTTTTTAATAAAAAAATATTTCAAAAAGAAGTATAATTCAAAAATTGTTATGTGTAGTACTATTAGAGATAAAAATAAAGTAGCATTATCCTCTAGAAACTATTTATTAGATGTAAAAGATCTTAATATAGCAGGGTTTATTTCAAAAATATTAATTAAATTTAAAATAAAATTAAGAAATAATAAAAAAAAAAATAATCTTTTAGTTAAAAATATTAAAAAAGAGATAGTTGAAAAGTACAAAGTTAAAATTGATTACCTTGAGGTTAGAAATGTTACTAATCTGAAAACAAATTTAAAGAATAAGAGATATAAAATTTTTATTGCATATTTTCTTAATAAAATAAGGCTTATAGATAATTTTTAGAGTAAATAAGCACTTACACCTAAAAAAGAAACAAAACCAATAACATCTGTAATAGTTGTAACAAATACACTTGACGCAATAGCTGGATCTATATCCATTTTTTTAAGGGTTATTGGAACTACAATACCAAACAATCCAGCAACAATCATAGTGAGGATCATTGATATCGATATTATCATTGACAATAAAGAGTCATCAAACCAAACTTGAACTATTAAAGCACTTATAATTGCAAAAATAATTCCATTTAAAACACCTATATTAAATTCTTTAAAAATATTTTTTCCAAAATTGTTTTTAGTTAAATCATTTGTTGCCAATGTTCTAACAGTAACAGCTAAAGTTTGCATTCCAGCATTCCCACCCATGGAAGCAACAATTGGCATTAAAAAAGCTAGTACAACCATTTGTTCGATAGTTGCTCCAAATAAACTAATAACCCAAGTAGCAAGAAATGCTGTAAAAAGATTTAACAAAAGCCAGTTAAATCTTCTTTTAGTTTTTTTAAAAACACCGTCTGTAATTTCTTCATCTCCAACACCAGCCAATCTTAATGTATCTTCTTCTGCTTCATCTTTTAAAACTGTTAGTACATCATCATAAGTTATCATACCTACTAATTTATTTGTTTTATCAATTACAGCAGCTGAATTTAAATTATAATTTTCAAATACATTACCAACTTCTTCTTTATCCATATCTACTGGTATAAGTAATTGTGATTCCGACATAATTGAAAGCATCTTAGTTTCTCTAGGGGTTGTTAAAACTTTTGAAGATGGAACTGTTCCTATTGGTTTAAATTCTTGATCTACAATAAAAATTTCTAAAAATTCTTCTGGTAAATCTTTGTTATCTCTTAGATAATCAATTGTTTGACCTACAGACCAATTACTAGGTATTGCTGTAAACTCACGTTGCATTATCCTTGCAGCAGTGTCTTCCGGGTAACTTAAGCTTTCAAGTAAAGCAAAACGATCCTTGGGTGGTAATGAGCTTAATATGTCATTTTTATCTTTTTCATCTACATTTTCAAAAATTGCAATAGCATCATCTGACTCAAGATTTTTTAATAATGAAACAATCGATTCTGAAGAAAGATAAGTTATAATTTCAGATTGAATAGACTCATTAAGTTCAATAAAAACCTCAGGATCAATATTAAAATTATTAAGTTTTATTAAACTTTCTCTATCATTTTGTCCAAGATGTTCAATAATATCAGCTGCATCTGCTGGATGCATCTCCTTGAATGAATTAGAAATAAATTGAGCGTCGTTATTAGCAATTTTTGTTGTAACAACTTTTATATACTCTTTATTAAACTCAAAATTTACTTTTTTATCTTTTATTTTTTTTATTAAAGACATAAATTTACCTATAATATGATTAGGCACTATTAATACAAAATAAGAATATTACAATTTATTAATGAATATAGAAATTAAAAAGTCAATAAAACCCGTAAAATATGATGTTGCTATTAATTTTCTCGAAGAAAGATTAGTAGAAATTAATGCAGGTAAAAAAGAAGAATTAATTTGGATATTACAACATGAAGAGATTTATACAGCAGGAACTAACTTCAAAGAAGATGAAGTTTTAAATAAAAGAATAAATTTAAAAAAAACAAATCGTGGAGGAAAAATTACTTACCACGGTCCAGGACAATTAATTTGTTATTTTGTAATTAATTTAAAAAAAAGAGATAAAGATATCAGAAAATTTATAACTTTAATCGAAAAAACTATTATTCAAAGCTTATCTGATTTTAATATCGAAACATTTGGTGATCCCAAAAATATTGGAATTTGGACTAATCATAAAGGGAAAATCTGTAAAGTGGCAGCTATAGGTATTAGAGTAAGTAAGTGGATAGCTTATCATGGCTTTGCAATTAATATTAACAATGATCTTGCAAAATATAAGAACATTATTCCCTGTGGTATTTCAAATAAGGGAGTTACAAATCTTAAAGAAATTAACAACCAAAACTATAAAAAATTAGATCAAGTTATAATTGATAAATTTTCTAATAATTTAAAAAATTGAGTCTTTTAGTTTTTAAAAGTTTCTTAAAATAATCTGGTAAAAGTGCTGTGTAGGTATATTTTTTGTTATTTATCATAAATTTAATTTGATAAGAATGAAGCATAAGATTTTTATTGATAGCCTTATCTGTGTTACTTAACTTATATTTCTTATCTCCATAAATTGGACATCCAACAGCATGGAGCTGCTTTCTTAATTGATGTTTTCTACCAGTTATAGGTTTCATTTCAACAAGACTACATATTGAATTCTTATCTAAAACTTTATAAAGAGTTCTAGCCTTTTCTATTATTTCTTTATCGTTATCATATCTAATCAAATCATTATTCCATTCACCTGAGCTTTCTTTTAACTCTCCATGACATATTGCTAAATATGTTTTATGGACTTTTCTTAATCTAAATAAAGAAGTTAACAATTGAGCAGACTCCCTATGTTTAGCTATAATAAAAACACCTGATGTATCTTTATCTAATCTATGTACAGAAAAAGGTTTTGTATTCTTAAAAATGTCACTTCGCGCAAAAATATCTACAAGATTTTTTTTTGATTTTGTTCCACCTTGGACTGAAATACCAGTGCTTTTATTCAATACAATAAAATCATCATTATTATCAATTATTAAATCTTCATTTTCTTTGATTATTTCTTCAGATGGTAAAAATTTAATTTTCTTTTGAATAATTGTCTCTTTAAAATTGAAATTAAATAGAAAAATTTTATCACCTGTTTTGACCTTTTGAGAACTTTTTACTTTTTTATCATTAAGTTTAATTTTTCCACTTTTTAAACTTTTTTCAATTAAAGCCTGTGGAAATTTACCAAGATTATTACGTATCCATCTGTCAATACGCATATCATTGGACGTTGTATCAACGTTAATTGACTTTCTCATGATGATATAATTTATATAAAAAATTAAGCAGTAGCTAATTTTTTTTCTTCTTTTTTATCTTTAATTGGATCTTTTTTTTTTTTATCAACTCTTTTTGCTTCAACATCTCTATCAATAAATTCTATTACAGCCATAGGCGCATTATCACCATATCTAAATCCAGCTTTAATAATTCTTGTGTATCCACCACTTCTTTTTTCGTATCTTTTTGATAGAGTTTTCCTCACTTTATTGGTTGATATAGAACTTTGCAGCTTAGTCATAAGCATTTTCGTTGAATGTAAGGATTCTTTCTTACCCAGAGTAATTATCTTATCAGCTTGTGGTTTAAGAAATTTCGCTTTTGGAAGTGTAGTTGTTATCTGTTCATACTTTATAAGAGAATTTAACATATTTTTTAAAAGAGCTTTCCTATGTTCAGAGGTTCTATTCAGTTTTTTATTAACCATTCCATGTCTCATTAGATTTGCTCCTCTAATTTTTTAGACATTTCTGCAATATTATCTGGAGGCCAATTCGGGATTTCCATACCTAAATACAAGGACATACCAGTTAATACCTCTTTTATTTCATTAAGAGATTTTCTTCCAAAATTTGGTGTTCTAAGCATTTCCCCTTCTGATTTCTGTACAAGGTCTCCAATATAAATAATATTATCATTTTTAAGACAATTCATTGATCTTACAGATAATTCTAGTTCATCAACTTTTCTTAACAAATTCTTATTAAATTCTGGTTCAGATGAAACCTCTTTCACAGGTGTTTCTACGGGTTCATCAAAATTAACAAACATATTAAGTTGGTCTTGAAAAATTCTAGCAGAGTATGCAACTGCATCTTCAGCTGATATCGATCCATTTGTTTCAACTTCCATAATTAATTTATCATAATCAAGAGCTTTACCCTCTCTCGCAGTGCTTATCGAATAAGAAACTTTTTTCACAGGGCTATATAAGGAATCAATTGCTATAAGGCCTAGAGGTGGTTCTTCTGGTTTGTTCATCAACGCTGGAACATATCCTTTACCAGTGCCAACATTCATTTCCATATGAAAATGAGTATTCTCATCTAAATTACAGATAACAAGATCAGGGTTTAGAATTTCAATGTCAGTTACGGGAGCTATGTCTGATGCTTTTATTTCACCAGGTCCTTTAGCATCAAGAACTAACTTTTTTGAACTTTCTGAAGAACTTTTTAAGGCTAATGACTTAACATTCAAAACTATGTCAGTAACATCTTCTCTTACACCTTTTATAGATGTAAATTCATGCAAAACACCATCAATTTGTATTGATGTTACAGCTGCACCTCTAATAGATGAAAGTAATATTCTTCTTAAAGAGTTACCTAAAGTGAGTCCATAACCTTTTTCTAATGGTTCTGCAATAATCTTTGCATGTGTTTTATCTTCACTAATTGTAACATCTAGTTGCGCTGGTTTAATTAATGCTTTCCAATTTTTAGCATTTACATTTAAACTTTCCATTTTCTAAACTCTCCTTTTTTTTGGTGGTCTTACGCCGTTATGTGGCATTGGTGTAGTATCCTTAATAGAAAGGATTTTAAATCCTCTTGCTTGTAACGCTCTTAAAGCTGTTTCTCTTCCTGAGCCAGGTCCTTTTACTTCAACTGATAAAGTTTTCATTCCAAATTCTAAAGCTTTAGAAGCAGCTGAGTCTGCTGCAATTTGTGCAGCATAAGGTGTAGATTTTCTTGAACCTTTAAAACCTTTTTGACCAGAAGATGCCCAAGAAACAACATTACCATTAGTATCAGCTATAGAGATTATTGTATTGTTAAATGTAGATTGCACATAGGCAATACCATTAAGTATATTTTTTTTAATTTTTTTCTTTTTAGAATATGAACTTTTTTTAGATTTTTTATCTATTTTTTTTTCTATAGTAGAATCTTTGTTTTCAACTTTATCAACTTTAGCCATAGATTATTTTTTAAGTGGAGTTAATTTTTTACCAGCAATAGCAATTGCTTTACCTTTTCTTGTTCTTGCATTACACCTTGTTCTTTGGCCTCTTACTGGAAGTTTTTTTCTGTGCCTAGATCCTCTATAACAAGCTAAATCTATTAATCTCTTAATTGTTAATGAGTAGTCTCTTCTCAGGTCACCTTCTACTTTAAAGTTTGCATCAATATATTCTCTTATCTTTAAAATATCATCATCGGTTAATTCATTAATTCTTTTTCTTCTTGGTATATCTAACGATGAACAAATCTTGTTTGAAAATTTATCACCAATACCATAGATATAGGTAAGCCCAATGTGAACGAGCTTGTTTTGTGGAATATTTACACCTGCTATACGAGCCATATTTTTTGAGAATAAATTTAGCCTTTTATATAAGAAGATGTTGCAAAGTCAACGCCTTAAACCTTAAGAATATCATTGATTTTGCCTGTAATTTCATCAATTTTTGCTGAGCCATCTAATTCAATGAAATTTGAATTTTTAGAATAAAAATCTAAAACAGGTTTTGTTGTTTCCATGTAGGTATCATATCTTTTAAGAATAGTGCCTAATTCATCATCTGACCTTCTTTCTTCAATTTTTCTTTTTTCAATCCTTTTTATTATTATATCCTTATGTACCTTAAGAAAAAAAATAAAATCTATTTTTTGATTTGAATTTTTAAGAAATAAATTTAAATTTTCAGCCTGACTTAATGACCTGGGGTAACCATCAAATATTAATCTATTTTTTTTTTGAGGATCAAATATAACACTTTGTATTAGTTTATTAACTATTTCATCATTTACAAATTTTCCATCATTCATATCGTTAATTATCTTTTTTCCTATGATAGTATCGTTTTTAATTTCCTTCCTTAACATGTCACCAGTTGATATTTGAAAACCATTTAATCTATCCACTAAATACTTAGCTTGAGTACCCTTACCAGCCCCTGGAGGTCCAAATAATATTATATTCACTTTGTTACTTACCGAATTTAGTTTTTTTAATCAATTGTTCGTATTGAGAGCTCATTAATCTTGTTTGTATTTGAGTAACTGTATCAATAGCAACAACTACAACGATTAAAATCGAAGTACCACCTAAATAAAAAGGTATTGGATAATTAGCTATTAAAAATTCAGGCATTAAACAAACCATTGTTAAATACAAGGCTCCAATAGTGGTTAGTCTAATGATAATTTTTTCGATATAGAGAGCTGTATTTTCACCAGGTCTAATTCCGGGTATAAATCCTCCATACTTCCTTAAATTATCAGCTGTTTCGGTAGGATTAAAAGTTATTGATGTATAAAAAAAAGTAAAAAATATAATTCCTGATGCATATAAAAGCATATAAAGAGGCTGACCTTGGGTAAAGTAAGAACTAATATTTAAAAAAGTATCATTACTTGAAAAACTAAAATTAGAAAAAGTTACTGGTAACAATAGTAATGCTGATGCAAAAATTGCAGGTATAACTCCTGCTTGATTTATTTTTAATGGCAGGTGTGAGGATTCACCACCATACATTTTATTACCCATTTGCCTTTTGGGGTAGTTAATCAAAATTTTTCTCAAAGCTCTTTCCATAAATACAATAAACATTATTGTTGCGACTAATAAAACAAAGATACCAATAATCATCACTGTTGATACAGCACCAGTTCTACCTAGTTCAAAAGTTGTGACTAAAGCCCTTGGAATTTCAGCTACAATACCTGCAAAAATAATTAACGAAATACCATTTCCTATTCCTCTTTGAGTAATTTGCTCACCAAGCCACATCAAAAACATTGTACCAGCAACGATTGTTGACACAGTAGTTATTTTAAAAAATAAGCCAGGATTAATAACTAAATCTGGTGAAGACTCTAATCCAATAGAAAGTCCATACCCTTGTACTGTTGCTAATAAAACTGTTCCATATCTTGTGATTTGTGTAATTTTAGACCTTCCTATCTCACCTTGGGCTTTTAAATTTTTAAAGTAATCTGAGACTCCAGTTAACAATTGAACAATAATTGATGATGAAATATAAGGCATTATACCAAGTGCAAATATAGCCATCCGACTAACTGCTCCACCAGCGAAAACGTTAAACATACCAAGTAATCCTTTTTGATTGCCGCTCATCATTACTTGTAACTGTTCTGGGTCTATCCCTGGGAGCGGAACAAAAGTTCCAAATCTATAAACAGCTAAAATAAATATAGTAAATAGTATTCGATTTTTAAGATCATTAGTTTGAGAAGATGAGCTCATAATATCTTAATTATTTTTTTAACTGTACTGTACCACCAGCTTTTACTAATTTTTCTTGAGCAGATTTTGATATTAAATCAGCTTCAATATTTACTTTATCTTTAATTTCTCCCGTACCTAATATTTTTAGTTTTTGAGAATTTTTACTAATAAGTTTTAACTTTTTAAGTAAATCCGTATTTATCGTATCATTTGGACTTATTGTTTTTTGATCAATAAATGTCTGAATTTTTTCTAAATTCATTATTGCTATATTGATTTTTCCAAAGGAGTTAAATCCTCTTTTAGGAAGTCTTCGGTATAAAGGCATTTGACCACCCTCAAAAGCTTTAATAGCTACACCTGATCTAGATTTTTGACCTTTGACTCCTCTACCCGATGTTTTTCCTTTACCAGAACCAATACCTCTACCAACTCGAATTTTTTTCCTAGTTACTTTACTGGTTGTATTAAGTGTACTCATTATCCTCTTTTTTCTATTACTTCAGAAATTTTCTTATTTCTAATTGTTGATATATATTTTGGTGAATTTTGTTTTGATAAAGCTTTCATAGTTGCTCTAATCATATTATGCGGGTTTGATGTTCCCATCGATTTTGCTACAATATCTTTAATACCCAATACTTCACAAACTGCTCTTACAGGGCCACCCGCTATAATTCCTGTTCCCTTTGATGCAGACCTTAAAATAATTTTTCCAGCACCGTCTTTTCCATATACATCATGATGAATAGTTCTTCCTTCTCTTAATGGAATATGAATTAATTTTCTTCTAGCAGTTTCGTTGGCTTTTTTTATAGCATCAGGAACTTGTTTGGCTTTGGCATGAGCTATTCCAATTTTCCCTGCTTGATTGCCTACAACTACCAGAGCTGAGAATCCAAACCTACGTCCACCTTTTACTACTTTAGTAATTCTATTAATGTGAACTAACTTTTCTAAAATATCATCGTTTTTTTTATCTTTAAAATCCATAATTAAAATTCCATTCCATTTTTACGTAAAGTATCAGCAAATACTTTTACTCTACCATGATATTTGTAAACACCTCTATCAAAGTAAACTTTTGTTATTTTCTTCTCAATTGCTTTTTTTGCTAACTTTTCAGCTACAATTTTTGAAATTTCTGTTTTATTTATTTTATCCAAAGATTTAATATCTTTTTCTATTGAAGAGCAGGAAACAAGAGTTATATTTTTAACATCATCAATAATCTGAGCAGATATATTCTTTGATGATCTCGATACACTCAATCTTAATCTGTCTATTGAAGAAACTTTTTTACCTTTATTTCTTATTCTAAATTTTTTTCTATCTATAGTTTTTAGTTTCATTATTTTTTCTTTCCTTCTTTCCTTAAAATATATTGTCCTTGTTCTCTTATTCCTTTGCCTTTATATGGTTCTGGTTTTCTAAAAGATTTAATTTTCGAAACAACCATTCCTACCAATTGTTTATCTGATCCAATAATCTTAACAATTGTTTGTTTTTCAACAGTTATTTTAATTCCATCAGGAATATCAAAATTGATATCATGACTATAACCTAACTGAAGGTTTAATTGTTTATCTTTTAATGCAGCTCTATAACCTACACCTATAAGTTCAAGTATTTTTTCATATCCTTTGCTGGAACCAATTACAGCATTATTAATTAAACTTCTATTCATTCCCCAAAGTCTTTTTGAATTTTGATCAATTTTCTTAGGTATAATTGATATTTCTTTTCCCTCCGTAATATTAATGTTAAACATTTCCAGATCTAAATTTAAAGTTTTTTTTCCAAGAGGTCCTTCAATATTTAAAGCACTACCTGATAATACAGCTTTTACTTTTTCAGGAATTGAAATACTTATTTTACCAATTTTCGACATTAAAATACCTTACAAATTATTTCACCACCAACTTTTTGTTTTCTAGCATCAACATCTGTCATAACACCTTTGGGTGTTGAAACAATTGCGATACCCAACCCTCCATTAATTTTTGGAAGACTGTCTGCACTTGAAAATATTCTTCTTCCAGGCTTTGAAACTCTTTCAAATGTACTAATAACTGGATTTCCTGAATAATATTTTAAATCAACTGATAAAACTGATTTATTTGACTCAGTTTCAATTTTATAATCTTTAATAAAACCCTCACTCTTTAAAATATCAGCAATTTTAACTTTAAAATTAGATGATGGTAAAGATACTTTTTTGTGATTTCTCACTTGAGCATTTTTAATTCTTGCTATCATGTCACCTATTGGATCACTTAAACTCATATATTCCTTTCTACCAACTTGACTTAGTCATACCTGGAATTAATCCATGTAATCCCAAGTCTCTTAGGGCTATTCTTGATATTTTTAATTTTCTATATACACCATGTGGTCTTCCTGTTATTTGACATCTATTCATTACTCTAACTTTAGATGAGTTTCTAGGAAGATTTGATAATTTTTGTTGCGCTTTGAATCTTTCTTCTAAAGAAATTTTTTTATCCATAATTATCTTTTTTAAAGCTTTTCTTTTTTTAAAAAATCTATTTGATAATTTAATTCTTTTATTATTTTTATTAACTGCACTTGCTTTAGCCATTTTAATTATCTCCTTTTTTAATAAACGGGAAATTCATTTTTTCTAAAAGGGCAAAGCTATGATCTTTATTTAAAGCCGAAATAACAACCACAACATCAAGACCTCTTATTTTGTCTATTCTATCAAAATTAACTTCTGGAAAAATTATGTGTTCTTTTATCCCAAAAGTATAATTACCAAACTTATCGAATCCTTTTGGTGACAGCCCTCTAAAATCTTTAATTCTTGGTAAGGCAATATTAACCAATCTATCTATAAATTCGTACATTTTGTTACCTCTTAAAGTAACTTTAAGCCCAGCATTAGCTCCTTTTCTAGTCTTAAAATTAGCAACTGATTTTTTAAACTTAGTTATTGTCGGTTTTTGTCCAGCGATTTTAGCTAAATCCTCTTCAGTAGATTTTAAAATTTTTGCGTCAGCACCATCTAGACCTAAACCCATATTGATAACAACTTTTTGAAGTTTTGGACCCATGTAAGTATTCTTAAAACCAAGCTTTTCTTTAAGTGATGGTTGAATTTCTTTGTAATAAAGTTCTTTCAATCTAGGTGTCATTATTTTTTAACCTCATTTTTTTTTGTTTTTTCTTTAACATCAACTAATGAAAGATTTGAAATATGTATAAAACTTTCCTTTGAAACAATTCCACCTTTTTTTTCTTTTGTTGTTTTAACATGTTTCTTCACAATATTAATTCCTTGAACTTTAACTCTATTATTAGGTCTATCTATTTCAATAACCTCGCCTTCTTTTTTTTTGTCTTTCCCAGCTAAAATTTTGACCTTTAAACCTTTTTTAATCATATTATAAAACCTCTGGAGCCAATGAGATTATTTTCATTTGCCCTCTATTTCTTAATTCTCTTGTTACAGGACCAAAAATTCTAGTGCCAACAGGTTCTCCTTTATCGTCAACTAAAACTGCTGCATTATTATCAAATTTAACTTTTGATCCATCATCTCTATGAATACCTTTTTTAACTCTCACTACTACTGCTTTGTGTACTGATCCTTTCTTAACTTTACCTTTAGGTATTGCTTCTTTAACGGCTATAACGATCGTATCACCAATACTAGCATATCTTCTTTTGGAACCACCTAAAACTTTTATGCACTCAATTCTTTTTGCACCGGTGTTGTCAGCAACTAACAGTTCAGTTTGTACTTGTATCATTTTATTCCATCCATTACTTCAAACTTTTTATTTTTTGAAAAAGGTTTGCTTTCAATTATTGAAACTTTATCACCAGTTTTAAATTTATTATTTTCGTCATGAGCGTTATATTTTTTTCTAACTTTCACTACTTTTTTTAATACAGGATGAGAATATTTTTTCTCTACTGCAACAGTTATAGTTTTGTTAGGTTTATCGCTTACTACAACACCTGTTAATATTTTTTTAGGCATTTAATTTTCCTTTAAGTAAAGTTTTTAATCTTGCTATTGTTTTTTTCGTTTGCCCTATTTTTGATGGATTCGTAACTTGGGAATTTATTTTTTGAAATCTAATATTAAATAAATCTTTTTTATATTTATCTATATTCTTAATAATTTCATCTTTAGATAATTTTTTAATTTCTTGTTTTTTCATATTATAAAAATCTTTTAATAAATTTTGTTTTAATTGGTAATTTTGCAGAAGCTTTATAAAGGGCCTCTTTAGCAATAGTTTCTGATACACCATCTATTTCAAATAAAATTCTTCCTGGTTTAACTCTGCATGCCCAATACTCTGGGGCACCTTTACCTTTTCCCATACGTACCTCTACAGGTTTTTTAGAGACTGGAATATTTGGAAATATTCTAGTCCATACACGACCTTGTCTCTTCATATGTCTAGTTAATGCTACCCTCGCTGCTTCAATTTGTTTTCCAATAATTCTTTCTGGTGCCATTGCTTTTAAAGCAAATGATCCGTAGTTTATTTTGCTAGCACGTGTTGCTGTGCCTCGAATTCTTCCTTTGTGAGCTTTTCTGTATTTAGTTCTGACTGGTTGTAACATAATTAGTCCTTAACCTCTTTTGGGGTTACTTTATTAGTTTCTTGACTAAATTCTTTTGCAAAAACTTCACCTTTATAAATCCAAACTTTTATCCCAATAATACCAAATGTAGTTAGTGCTTCAGCTTCAGCATAATCAATATCTGCTCTTAAAGTATGTGAAGGGATACTTCCATCTCTTAACCATTCTGTTCTTGCAATTTCATTACCACCCAGTCTCCCACTAATTGAGACTTTAATACCTTTTGCACCAAGTCTTAAACATGATTGCATTGCTCTTTTCATTGCTCTTCTATAAGATATTCTTTTCACTAGTTGTTGTGCTATATTTTCTGCAACTAGATAAGCATTTGTTTCTGGTTTTTTTACTTCTTTAATATTTAATGTAACTTCATTATTTGTAAATTTAGACAAATTATTCTTTATTTTATCTATATCACTTCCTTTTTTTCCAATAACAAAACCTGGTCTAGATGTATAAATTGTAACAAAACATTTATTTGAAGTTCTTTCTATCATAACTTTAGAAACACCAGAATTAACTACATTTTTTTTGATGTACTTCCTAATTTTAAAATCTTCTATTAAATAATTCCCAAAATCTTTTTTCTTAGCATACCAAACAGAGTCCCAGCCTCTATTTACACCAAGTCTAAAACCAACTGGATTAACTTTTTGTCCCATGACTCTCCATTTTTTTAGCTTCTGATAAAATAATTGTTATTGTTGAATATGGTTTTAAAATCGGTGCGGCTCTACCTTTGGCCCTAGGCCTAAATCTTTTCATTACAATTTTTTTTCCACAATATGCCTCTTTAACGATTAAATTATCTATATCGTATTGATTGTTATTTTCAGCGTTTGCAACAGCTGAAGAAACTGTTTTTCTAATTTCTTTCGTAATTCTTTTTTCAGAAAACTGTAAATCTCTAATTGCAACATCAACTTTTTTACCCACTATACCTTTAAGTATTGGGTTTAATTTTCTAACACTGGATCTAATATTGTTATTAACGGATCTTACAGTATTTTCTTTTAATTTATTAATTTTCTTTTTTTTACTCATAATTATTTTTTAGCAGCCTCTGCTGGTTTTGCTTTTTTATCGGCTGGTGTGTGTCCAAAAAAAGTTCTAGTTGGTGAAAATTCACCTAATTTATGCCCAACCATGTCTTCAGATATTGTTACCGGTATAAATTTTTTACCATTATAGATTAAAAAACTAACACCAATAAATTCTGGAATTATTGTTGATTTTCTTGACCAGGTTTTTATTGGCATTTTTTTTGGGTCTGATTTTTGTTTTTCAACTTTTTTTATTAAACTTTCTTCAACAAAAGGTCCCTTCCATACTGATCTAGACATTATTTTTTAGAATCCTTTCTTTTATTTCTTCTTCTAACTATAAATTTATCTGTACTCTTATTATCTCTTGTTTTTAAACCTTTTGCAGATTGACCTGTTGGTGAAACAGGGTGTCTTCCCCCAGCACTTTTACCTTCACCACCACCATGTGGGTGATCAACTGGGTTCATCACAACTCCTCTTGTATGTGGTCTTCTACCTAACCATCTGGATCTACCAGCTTTACCAATTTTAATATTTTTTTGATCTGGATTAGACAATACGCCGATTGTTGCTAAACATCTAGAATCAATTTTTCTAACTTCACCTGAGGCCATTTTAATCAATGAATAATTACCATCAAGTCCACTGATAGTTACTGAAGTTCCTGCAGATCTAGCTATTTTTCCACCAGCACCAGGTTTTAATTCAACATTATGAATATTTATTCCAACAGGTATGTCTCTTAAGGGCATACAATTTCCAACTTTGATTTCTTTTTCTTGTCCATTTTCAATCACATCTCCAACTTTTATTTTTTGAGGTGCTAAATAATAAGAATGCTGCCCGTCTTCAAACTTTACTAACATAATGTAACATGATCTATTAGGATCATACTCAATTCTTTCAACTGAACCTGGCATATCAAACTTTTTTCTATAAAAATCTACAACTCTATACATTTGTTTATGGCCCCCAGCTCTATTTCTTGATGTAATGTGACCATTATTATTACGACCTTTCATAGAGTTTTTGGGTTCAACCAAAGTTTTAAATGGTTTACCTTTCCACAAACCAGCTCTATCAACTAAAATTGTCCCTCTAGTTGACTTTGTGTAGGGTTTGAAAGTTTTTAATCCCATAATTAAATACCTGTTGTTAGATCAATACTTTGACCTTTTTTTAATGTTATTATTGCTTTTTTGTAACCTTGAACTTTAACTTTTTTACCTCGTGTAATCTTTGTTCTATTTTGTTTATTTATTATATTAATTTTTGTTACATTAACTTTGAATATTTTTTCAATATTCTTTTTTAAATTTATTTTATTTGCATCTCTTGGAACACTAAAAACAACTTTGTTTTGTTCTGAAAGGTTCGTCGTTTTTTCTGTAAGCATCGGTGCTAAAATTTTATCGTATAAATGTATTTTATCCATTTTATGAATATCTCTTTTCTAGTTCTTTTACTGAACTTTCTGTAAATACAACTTTTTTAAATTTAACAATATCAAATGCACTGAAATGGTTTATATCGGTAACTTTCACATTTGGTATGTTTCTGACAGATTTTTCAATTTTGTCTTTAGAAGATTTATCCAAAATTATCAAAGAATTTGTAATTTCAAATTTTTTTATTATTAAATTCATTTCTTTAGTCTTTTTAATTTCACTAGAAAAATCATCAAAAATTAACAAATTTTTAAGTTTAATCTTTTCTGTAATTAATGATGCTATGCTTAACTTTTTTTCACTTTTGTTTAGTTTCCTTTTTTTATAGGCAAGCTCACCTTTAGGACCATGGGCAACACCACCACCTACAAATATTGGAGCTTTTCTACTGGCGTGTCGAGCACCACCCGTTCCTTTTTGAGCATAAATTTTTGAAGTAGATCCTGTGATTTCATTTTGTTGTTTAGTTTTGGCATGTCTTTTTTTATAGTTTGCATTTGTTTTATATAAGACATTATTCACTAATTTTTTATTTATTTTAGCTGAAAATATTTTATCTAAAACTTCAATTGAGTTTTTCTTTCCATCTAAGTTTAATTTATCAATTTTCATTATTTTTTCTTTTTATCAGGTGTTTTTTTTGCTTGCTCTGCGGCTTCAATTTTTTCTTTAATTGTCATTTTGCTAATATTTTTTATTGCTTTTTTAACAAGTATTTCTGTATTTTTAGATCCAGGTATCGATCCTTTTAAATATAATAATTCATTTTTCACATCTGTTTTTATTATCTCTATGTTTTGCATTGTTCTCAGTTTGTCACCCATGTGACCTGCCATTTTTTTACCTTTAAATACCTTACCTGGGTCTTGTCTTTGTCCTGTTGATCCATGAGATCTATGAGAGACTGAAACTCCATGAGTTGCTCTTAAACCACCAAAGTTATGTCTTTTCATAGCACCAGCAAAACCTTTACCAATTGTTTTTGAAGTTGTGTCTACAAATTTAACTTCATTAAATATCTCTAAACCAAATTCATTACCCTCTTTATACGGTGTGGTATCTTTAACTCTAAATTCTTTTAATTTTTTTTTAGCTTCAGTGTTCTTTTTTGCATAAAAACCTTTCATGGCTTTTGTTAATTTTGAATTTTTTATTTTTCCATATCCTAATTGTATTGCTTTATAACCACGTTTGTCTTCTTCAATAATATTTATAATTCTAGCTTTTTCCATTTTGACAACTGTTACAGGAACAAGTCTACCAGTCTTATAAAATTCTCTTGTCATACCAATTTTTTTTCCAATTAATGCAATTTCAGTCATATCTAAATTTTTATCTCCACGTCTACACCAGATGCTAAATCTAATTTCATTAAAGCTTCAACTGTTTGAGGTGTTGGTTCAATAATATCAATTAGCCTTTTATGTGTTCTTGTTTCAAATTGTTCTCTACTTTTTTTATCAATATGAGGACCTTTTAGAACTGTATATCTTTCTAATCTTGTCGGTAATGGTATTGGCCCCTTAATTGTAGCTCCTGTTCTTTTGACAGTATTAACTATCTCCTCTGTAGAAGCATCTAAAATTTTATTGTCGTAAGCTCTTAGTTTAATTCTTATATTTTGTTTTTCCATTTATTTATCCAGCGATCTTTTTGGTTACTTCATCTTGTACATTTTGTGGTACCTTAGAATAATGATCAAAGAACATAGAGTACTGAGCTCTACCCTGAGACATGGATCTTAAATTATTTATATATCCAAACATATTTGCTAAAGGAACCATTGCTGTTATCACAGTTGCATTTCCTCTTTGTTCTTGAGTGCTTATTTGACCTCTTCGACTGTTTAAATCACCAATAACATCACCCATATAATCTTCAGGAGTTACAACCTCTACTCTCATAACTGGTTCTAATAATTTTAACGTACCTTTTGTGCAAGCTTCTTTAAAACAAGCTCTGCTTGCTAATTCAAAAGCAAGTACACTTGAGTCAACATCATGATGTAGACCATCTAAAATTGTAACTTTATAATCAATCATAGGAAAACCGGCTAAAATTCCACCATCTGATACTGTCTCAATTCCTTTTTCTACGCCTGGTATGAATTCTTTCGGAATTGATCCACCTTTAATTTTACTCTCAACAGATCTACCAGCACCTGGTTCTTGAGGTTCAACTAATAGCTTAACTTTAGCAAATTGACCAGCTCCCCCACTTTGTTTCTTGTGGGTGTATTCAACTTCTGAAGCGTTTTCCAATGTTTCTCTGTAGGCAACTTGTGGCGCTCCAACATTTGCTTCAACATTAAATTCTCTTTTCATTCTGTCGACAATAATATCAAGGTGTAATTCACCCATACCTTTAATGATTGTTTGTCCAGATTCTTCATCAGATGTAACTCTAAATGATGGATCTTCTTTTGCTAAACGTCCTAAGGCTTCACCCATTTTTTCTTGGTCAGCTTTTGTTTTAGGCTCAACCGCAATTTCTATTACTGGTTCAGGAAATTCCATTGGTTCCAATAAAACTGGATTATTTTCATCACATAAAGTATGGCCTGTTATTGTGTATTTTAAACCAGCTAAAGCAACAATATCACCTGTATTTGCCTCTTTAATATCTTCTCTAGAGTTTGCATGCATCAAAAGCATTCTACCAACTCTTTCTTCTTTGTCTTTTGAAGTATTGTAAACCGCTGTACCAGTCCTGATTGTTCCTGAGTAAATTCTTATAAAGGTTAGTGAACCGACAAATGGATCATTAGCAACTTTAAAAGCTAATGCAGAGAATCCAGTACCATCCTCAAATTTCATTTTTACAATATCTTCACTACCAGGTTTTGTTCCATCAATTGATCCAATATCAATTGGACTTGGCAAGTAGTTAATAACAGCATCTAGCAAAGGTTGAACACCTTTATTTTTAAAAGCTGAGCCAGTAGTTATTGGAACAAAACTAAAGTTTAATGTTCCTTCTCTAATACATCTTACTAAATCTTCCTCTTTAATTTCATCGCCATTTAAATAGCCTTCCATAAGCTTTTCATCTTGTTCAACAGCCATTTCAACAAGTTCTGTTCTATATTTTTGAGAAATTTCTTTTAAATCCTCTGGAATGTCTTTGTACTCCCATTCAGCTCCAAGTGCTTCGTTCTTCCAAACTTGGGCTTTCATTTTAACTAAATCAACAACGCCTGTTAAATCTGCTTCAATTCCTATTGGAATTTGAATTGGTAATGGTTTGCAACCAAGTCTGTCTTTGATCATGTCTACACATCTATAAAAATCTGCACCTGTTCTGTCTAATTTATTTACAAAACATATTCTTGGAACCTTATATTTGTCAGCCTGCCTCCAAACAGTTTCAGATTGTGGCTCTACACCTGCGACACCATCAAAAACACAAACTGCACCATCTAAAACTTTTAAAGATCTCTCAACTTCAATCGTGAAATCAACATGACCTGGTGTATCTATAATATTAATTCTATGATCATTCCAGAAACATGTAGTTGCTGCAGAGGTAATTGTGATTCCCCTCTCCTGTTCTTGTTCCATCCAGTCCATAGTTGCAGCACCATCATGAACTTCACCAATTTTGTGACTTTTACCTGTATAATATAAAATTCTTTCAGTAGTAGTAGTTTTACCAGCATCAATATGCGCCATGATTCCGATATTTCTATATTTATTCAATGTATGTGTTCTAGCCATAATTTATTACCATCTAAAATGAGCAAAAGCTTTATTTGACTCAGCCATCTTATGCACATCTTCTCTTTTTTTTACTGCCGATCCTTTTTTTTCGTAAGCATCATACAGTTCGTTAAAAATCTTATCTGACATATGTTTATCTTTTCTTTTTCTTGACGCATCTACAAGCCATCTAATTGCAAGAGCTTGAGCTCTTTTAGATTTAACTTCAACTGGAACTTGATACGTTGCACCACCTACTCTTCTTGATCTCACTTCTACAGTAGGTCTAATATTATTAATTGCTTCATTAAAAATATTTATTGGATCTTCTTTTGTTTTACTTTTTATTTTATCAATTGCCTCATAAACTATTTTTTCAGCAACACCTTTTTTACCATCATACATTATAGAGTTTATTAATTTTGGAATTATAGTGGAATTAAAAATTGGATCTGGAGTAACAATTTTTTTAGGTTGCGTTTTTTTTCTAGACATTATTTACCTTTTTTTGTTCCATATAGAGATCTACGCTTTTTTCTATTAGCAACACCTTGTGTGTCTAAGTTTCCCCTAAGTATATGATATCTTACACCTGGTAAATCTTTTACGCGACCACCTCTAATTAATACTACTGAGTGTTCTTGAAGATTGTGACCTTCTCCACCTATATAAGCTGTAACTTCAAAACCATTTGAAAGTCTTACTCTAGCAACTTTACGAAGAGCTGAGTTAGGTTTTTTTGGGGTCGTTGTGTATACCTTTACACAAACACCTCTTTTTAAAGGCTGCTTTTGTAGTGCTGGAACTTTATTCCTAGCAACAGGTTTTATTCTTTTTTTTCTTAACAACTGGTTTATAGTTGGCATAAAATTTATTTAATTATTAATATATTTTTGATGAAAATAACTGACAGGTTATTTTGTGGCAGCGTTTAGTTCCGTTAAGTAGGTACTACATTCCAACCAAAAACATCGCCAAAATACTATTAAATTTCACTTTGTCAAACTAAAACTACAAGTTTGACGTGTTATTTTTATTGATTTGCTTGTGTTTCTAAAGACTCAGAAGGTTCAATTTTGTCTTGTTCAGCTAAGAATTTATTGTCAGCATCAATTGCCTCTTTATTCCATTTATTCTTAATAGTTCCAGTTCCAGCAGGAACAAGTCTACCAACAATAACATTCTCTTTTAGGCCATTTAATGGATCAACTTTTCCCTTAATAGCAGCATCTGTTAAAACTCTCGTAGTTTCTTGGAATGAGGCAGCAGAAATAAACGACTCAGTCTGTAATGAAGCCTTAGTGATACCCATTAAAACTCTCTCACCCACAGCTGGTTTTTTTCCCTCTGCTATTAATTTTTCATTAGAGTTATCAAATTTAATTCTATCTATCATTTCTCCCGGTAAATAACTTGAGTCTCCAGACACTTTAACTTCAACTTTTTTAAGCATTTGTCTTAATATAGTTTCTATATGTTTATCATTTATTATTACACCTTGTAATCTATAAACTTCTTGTACCTGGTTTACAAAATATTCTGTTAGATCTTTAATACCTAAAATCCTCAAAATATCATGTGGTAATGGTTGTCCATCTAAAAGATATTCTCCTTTTTTAATTTTTTCACCTTGATTGAAATTTATATGTTTACCTTTGGGTATTAAATAATTTGATGCAGTACCATTTTCAGATTGAATTGATATTCTTTGTTTACCTCTTACTTCTTTACCAAATAAAACCTGCCCATCATTTTCAGCTATAATAGCACTATCTTTTGCTTTTCTTGCCTCAAATAATTCAGCAACTCTTGGCAGTCCCCCTGTAATATCTTTTGTCTTTGTGGTTTCTTTGGGAAGTCTTGCTATAACATCTCCTGCAAATATTTTTTGACCATCTTTCACAGATAAAATTGAGTCTGGTACTAAATAATATCTGGCTTCATTATCATCTGCTTTTTTTATAACATTTCCTTTTTCATCTCTTAAAGTTATTCTTGGCTTTAAATCAGTGTTTTTAGATTGAGCTCTCCAATCAACTACTGATTTCGATGAAATTCCAGTAGCATCATCTGTAGTTTCTTGAATTGAAACTCCATCTATTAAATCAACAAATCCTGCAACACCACTTTTTTCTGCAATCACAGGAGTTGTGTAAGGGTCCCATTCACAAATTTTTTCGTTTATTTTGATCTTGTCCCCATTTTGAAAAAATAATTTTGATCCATATGAAACTTTATAAACAGCTACCTGAACCCCATTATCATCTTCGATGGATAATTGTGTATTTCTTCCCATAACAATCAAATTTTTCTTAGAATCTTCCAGTAAATTTGAGTTAATAATTTTTAAAGTACCAGCAGATTTACTTATAATTTGTGATTCTTGTTTTACAGATGCTGTTCCACCAACGTGAAATGTTCTCATTGTTAACTGTGTTCCAGGCTCACCAATAGATTGGGCTGATATCATCCCAATTGCTTCACCAACATGAACCATTTTTCCTCTAGATAAGTCACGGCCATAACAGGTTGCGCAAACACCTAGTTTAGAGCTACATGTCATTACGGAATAAGCATTAATGAATTTTACACCTGCTGCATCAATTTTATCACAATCGGCCTCTTCTATTATTTTATCTTTTTTGATAACAACTTCGCCTGTAATTGGGTTTTTGACATCGCTAGCTGCTACCCTTCCTAATGCTCTTTCTGATAGACTTACAACAACGTTTCCACCTTCTAAAATTTCTGCAAGTTCAATAAATCCTGGATCCTCACATTTAATTTTTGTAATTGTTAAATCCTGCGCAACATCACATAATCTTCTAGTTAGATAACCGGAGCTTGCTGTTTTTAACGCAGTATCTGCTAATCCTTTTCTTGCACCATGTGTTGAGTTAAAATATTCAAGAGCTGTAAGTCCCTCTTTAAAATTTGAAATAATTGGTGTTTCAATAATTTCTCCAGAAGGTTTTGCAATTAAACCTCTCATGCCTGCTAATTGTTTCATTTGCGCAGCAGAACCTCTAGCTCCACTATCAGCCATCATAAATACTGAATTGATTTTCATCCCATCAGGCGTAGTTTCTGTTGCAGAAATACCTCTCATCATTTCGCCAGCAACTTTATCTGTACATTTAGACCAGGCATCTACTACTTTGTTGTATTTTTCTCCTCTGGTAATTAAACCCTCTGAATACTGATTTTCATAATCAGCGATTAATTTTTTTGTATCATTAATTAGTTGCCCTTTATTATCAGGAATAACTAAATCATCTTTACCAAAAGAAATCCCAGCTCTAAAAGCATGCTTAAATCCTAAATCTTTCAATTTATCACAAAAAATAACTGTAGTTTTCTGCCCACAGAATCTAAATACAGAATCAATGATTTCAGAAACTGTTTTTTTAGGTAACAATCTATCAATCATAGAAAAGTTTATGTCTTTATTTTTAGGTAGTAAATTTGCAAGTAAAAACCTTCCAGCTGTTGTAGTATATTTTTCAAATTTTTTATTGCCATTTTCATCAATAGTTTCAAATCTAGATATAATAGTTGAGTGTACTTTTATATGGCCAGTTGATAAAGCATGCTCAATTGCATCTCCATTAATAAAATAACCCTCAGGTTTATCTGTTTGAAATGGTGCTTGAGATAAATAATAAAGACCCAAGATCATATCCTGACTCGGCACAATAATTGGTTTACCGTTTGAAGGACTTAAAATATTATTTGTTGATAGCATCAATATTCTAGCTTCTAATTGAGCTTCTAAACTTAAAGGAACATGTACAGCCATTTGATCACCATCAAAATCCGCATTAAAAGCTGCACAACATAAAGGATGTAATTCTATTGCATCACCCTCAATTAATTTAGGTTCAAATGCTTGTACACCCAACCTATGAAGTGTTGGCGCACGATTTAATAAAACAGGGTGTTCTCTTACAATTAATTCAAGAGCATCCCAAACTGCGTTAGTTTCTTTTTCAACAAGTTTTTTTGCTTGTTTAATTGTAGATGCCAACCCAAGTTTATTTAGTCTTGCATATAAAAAAGGCTTAAAAAGCTCGAGAGCCATTTTTTTCGGTAATCCACATTCATGAAGTTTAAGGTCTGGTCCTACGACTATTACTGATCTACCTGAATAATCAACTCTTTTACCTAATAAATTTTGTCTAAATCTACCTTGTTTACCTTTAAGCATTTCAGCTAAAGATTTAAGAGGACGTTTACCCGTACCAGTAATAACTCTTCCTCTTCTTCCATTATCAAAAAGTGCGTCAACAGACTCTTGAAGCATCCTTTTTTCGTTTCTAACGATAATATCAGGAGCCTTAAGATCCATCAATCTTTTCAGACGGTTGTTTCTATTAATAACCCTTCTATAAAGATCATTTAAGTCAGATGTAGCAAATCTTCCACCATCAAGAGGAACTAAAGGTCTAAGTTCTGGAGGAATCACTGGAATTACAGTCAAGATCATCCACTCTGGTTTTTGACCTGTTTCAATGAAAGACTCAATTAATTTTAACCTTTTTATAGATCTTTCTTCGTTAACTTTTGATTTTGTTTCTTCAATAGTATTAATTAAAATTTTTCTTTCTTGTTCAAGGTCTAATGATTTAAGAATTGTAAGAATTGCTTCAGCTCCAATACCTGCTTCGAATGACTCTTCACCATATTCATCTTGATATTTTGCAAGTTCTTCTTCGTTTAGAAGTTGATTTTTTTTAAGTCCGGTTAGACCAGGTTCAATAACTAAAAAGTTTTCAAAATAAAGGACTCTTTCTACTTCCTTAAGTTTCATGTCTACAGCTAATGAAATTCTACTAGGTAAAGATTTTAAAAACCAAATATGAGCTACAGGGGTCGCTAAATTAATATGACCCATTCTTTCTCTTCTCACATTAGATTTTGTGACTTCTACTCCACATTTTTCACAAATAATTCCTCTAAACTTCATTCTTTTGTATTTGCCACATAGACACTCATAATCTTTAATAGGGCCAAAAATTCTAGCACAGAATAATCCATCTTTTTCTGGTCTGAAAGTTCTGTAATTAATAGTTTCAGGTTTTTTGATTTCTCCATATGTCCATGACTTAATTTTATCAGGACTAGCTAAAGTAATTTTAATACTATTAAAATTTTGAGCTTCTGAAATTTCACTATTCTTAAATAAGTCTGTTAATTCTTTTTTCATTTTTAGTTTAACTCTATGTTTAATGCTAATGATTTTATTTCTTTAACTAATACATTGAATGACTCAGGTATACCTGACTCAAAATTCTCTTCACCTTTAACAATTGTCTCATAAACCTTAACTCTACCTGCAACATCATCTGATTTAACAGTTAGGATTTCTTGCAAAGTATATGAGGCTCCATATGCTTCTAACGCCCAAACTTCCATCTCACCAAATCTTTGGCCTCCTAATTGCGCTTTTCCACCTAATGGTTGTTGAGTAACAAGGCTGTATGGACCAGTAGATCTAGCATGAATTTTATCCTCTACTAAATGATGAAGTTTTAACATATAAATTATACCAACGGTTACGGGTCTATCGAACATCTCACCTGTTCTTCCGTCCCATAAATATGTTTGTCCAGATGTTGGTAGTTTTGCTAATGCTAACATTTCAGAAACATCTTTTTCTTTTGCACCGTCAAATACTGGTGTCGATATTGCGATACCATTTTGTAAGTTTTCACATAAAACTTTAAATTCACTTTTATTTAATTTATCAATTCCACCTTCAAAGATTTCATTTCCATAAACTGATTTTAAAAAAGATGAAATTTTTTCAGTTTTTTCTAATTTCTTATTATTCTCATTTACAAGTCTCTTAACTTCCTCACCAAACTCTTTGCATGCCCACCCTAGGTGTGTTTCTAAAATTTGTCCAACGTTCATACGACTTGGAACTCCTAATGGATTTAATACAATATCGACAGGTCTACCATCTTCTCTATAAGGCATATCTTCGACTGGAACAATTTTACTGACAACGCCTTTATTTCCATGTCTTCCAGACATTTTATCACCAGGTCTCAACCTTCTTTTAATTGCAACAAAAACTTTTACCATTTTCATTACGCTTGGTAATAGATCGTCACCACTTCTAATTTTTAAAACTTTATCTTCAAATCTTTCTAAAATATCTTGTTTGGCTTTATTGTATTGATCTTTTAGTTGGTTCAGGCTCGCTTCATCGTTAGCATTTCCAACGGTAATTTTGAAAATATCATTAATACTAAGTTTATTAATAACATCTAAATCTAATTTTGTTCCTTCGTTAATATCCCTAATTTTCTTTTTTAAAGTCGTTCCTGAAAGTATTTGGTTAGCTCTTTGCTTAATGCTTCTTTCTAAAATTTCTTCTTCAACGATTTTATCTTGTTGAACAGTTTCAATTTCAGCTCTTTCTATTGTAATTGATCTTTCATCTTTTTCGATACCATGTCTATTGAAAACTCTAACATCAACAATAGTACCACTACTACCTCTAGACATTCTTAATGAAGTATCTGTAACATCAATAGCTTTTTCCCCAAAAATTGATCTTAACAATTTTTCCTCTGGTCCAGATGCAGAATCTCCTTTAGGTGTAACTTTTCCTACAAGAATATCTCCAGCTTTTACTTCTGCACCAATATAAACTATGCCCGACTCATCTAAATTTTTTAATGCCTCTTCATTAACGTTGGGGATGTCTCTAGTAATTTCTTCTTCACCCAGTTTTGTGTCTCTTGCCATAACTTCATATTCAACTATATGAACAGAAGTAAACACATCATCGGTTACACATCTTTCTGAAATTAAAATAGAGTCTTCAAAATTGTAGCCTTGCCAAGGCATGAAGGCAACGGTTACATTCTTACCTAAAGCTAATTCACCTAATTTAGTAGAAGGTCCATCCGCAATAATATCACCAGATCTTACTTTGTCCCCAACACTAACTAGTGGTTTTTGGTTAATACAAGTATTTTGATTTGATCTTTTGAATTTTTGTAAATTGTAAATATCCACACCTGATTTGGTAAAATCTGTTTCATCAGTTGCTTTAATTACAATTCTTTTACCATCTATTTTATCTACAACACCGTCACGTTTAGCAACAATAGTAACACCGGAGTCAAGCGCTACATCACTTTCGATACCAGTTCCTACTAATGGAGATTCTGGTTTTAATAATGGCACTGCTTGTCTCATCATGTTAGATCCCATCAATGCTCTGTTTGCATCATCATTTTCTAAAAAAGGAATTAAAGATGCGGCTACTGAAACTAATTGTTTGGGTGATACATCAATATAATCAATATTCTCTGGTTTTGATAAAATGAAGTTTAGATTTTCTCTACAAGAAACAAGTTCTTCTGTAATTTTTCCATTTTTATCTACTTTAGTGTTTGCTTGTGCAATTGTGTATTTTGTTTCTTCCATTGCAGACAAATATTCAACTTTTTCTTCGACAACACCATTTTTAACTTTTTTATATGGGCTCTCTATAAACCCATATTTATTAATCTTAGCATAAGTTGATAAACTATTTATTAAACCAATGTTTGGTCCTTCTGGCGTTTCAATTGGACAAATTCTTCCGTAATGAGTTGGATGAACATCTCGTACTTCAAAACCTGCTCTTTCTCTCGTTAAACCTCCTGGTCCTAAAGCTGATACTCGTCTTTTATGAGTTATTTCAGACAGTGGATTTGTTTGGTCCATAAATTGTGAAAGTTGAGAACTAGCAAAGAAGTCTTTTAAAGATACTGTTAGTGGTTTTGCATTAATTAAATCTTGTGGCATTGCAGATTCTATATCAAGAGTTGTCATTTTTTCTTTAATTGCTCTTTCCATTCTGTAAACACCAATTCTTGCTTGATTTTCTACAAGTTCACCAACAGATCTAACCCTTCTATTTCCTAAATGATCTATATCATCAACCTCATCTTTACCATCTCTAAGATCCAACATCTTATGTACAATCGCTATAATATCATCATTTCTTAAAATCGTAATTTTATCTGAGCACTCTAAATTTAACCTTGAATTCATCTTTACTCTCCCTACATCAGAGAGATCGTATCTTTCTGAGCTAAAAAATAAATTATTAAAAATTTGTGTAGCAATTTCTACAGTTGGTGGCTCACCTGGTCTTAATATTTTATAAATTTCGTTAATTGCATCATTTTTATTATTATTTTTATCATTTAAAATAGTAGAAAGTAGATAAGGACCCTTATTGATAGAATTTGTAATAGAAATTTCAATTGTAGAAACTTTTGCATCAAGTATTTGTTGAATTATTGTCTCATTTAACTCAGTTCCGATGCCGAACGTACCACCCTCCTCTTCATCACTAACTTTAACATCCTTATGTAAAAATTTACCATAAAGTGACTCTTGACTTACAAGTATATCTTTTAAACCTTCATTTGATAATTTTTTTGCTGTTAAATAATTTACTTTATCTCCAAGTTTAATAACTACTTTTTCAGTTTTTACATCAATAACCTCTTCTGAAAAGTTTTTTGCTTTATAATTTTCAGGATTAAATTTTGTTTTCCATTTGTTTGTTTTAGAGTCAAAAGAAAATTGTTCTTTTTCATAAAATTCATTAGCTATTTCTTGTTTGGTATAGCCTAAGGCTTGTAATAGAGTTGAAGCAAATATCTTTTTTTTTCTATCTATTTTAAAATATAAATAATCCTTAACATCGTATTCAAAGTCTAACCAAGATCCTCTATTTGGTATAACTCTACAATTAAAAAGTAGCTTACCACTCGCATGAGACTTGCCTTTATCATGATCAAAAAATACACCTGGACTTCTATGCATTTGATTTACAACAACCCTTTGAACGCCGTTCGTTATAAATGTTCCACTATTAGTCATCATGGGCACCTCACCCATATAAACTTCCTGCTCTTTAGCAGATAAAATATCTTTAGTATTATTTTCTTGATTTATCTCATAAACAACTAATCTTAAGGTACATTTAAGAGCTGATGAGTAAGTTAATCCTCTTTGAATACACTCTTCTGTATCAAATTTAGGTTTTTCTAATCTATAAGAAACATACTCTAAAGTTCCTTTATCATTTAAATCTTCGATTGGAAAAACACTTTTAAAAACTCTATCAAAACCTTTTGTAAGCTCGGAAGCAGTAGTATCAAAATCTGTTAGTTCTTTGTAAGAATTTTTTTGTACCTCTATTAAATTGGGTATAGACAAAGTTTCAGCTAATTTGCCAAAACTTTTTCTGACATTTTTCTTTTGAGTAAAAGATAATTGCATTTATACAGCTACTGATTAATAAATTAATCAGTAATTTAGTTCTTTCTAATTAATTTATTTAAGTTCTACTTTTGCTCCAGCTGCTTCCAACTTAGCTTTGATCTCTTCAGCATCTTTTTTATTAACACCTGATTTAACTTCTTTAGGTGCGCCTTCAACGAGATCTTTTGCTTCTTTAAGTCCTAAAGATGTAGCCGCTCTCACTTCTTTAATAACATTTATTTTTTTTTCACCAGCGGAAACTAACATGATTGTAAACTCATCTTTTGCTTCTTCAGTTGCTGCTCCTGCTGCTGCTGCTGGAGCTGCTGCAGCCATTGCCGTAACGCCCCACTTTTCTTCAAGTTGTTTTGAAAGTTCAGCTGCTTCAACAACAGTTAAACTTGATAAATCTTCGATAATTTTATTTAGGTCAGGCATATTTTTTATGTATTTCTTTAGGTTGTTTTTTCAGAATTTTCTGTGGACAAATTACTCATTTTTTCGTTACGTGCAAGCAAAATACTCACAAATTTTGATGCTGGTGTTGCTAGTATTCCTACTATTTTGGCTCTCGCTTCATCAAGGGTGGGTAAATTTGCTACATTTTGAACTCCAGCCTGATCTAAAACTTCTTCTCCCATGATTCCACCTAAAAGCTTCAAATTTACATTATTTTTTGCAAATTTAGATAAAATTCTTGCTGAAATAATTGCATCATCTGAAAATGCCACTGCTGTAGCGCCTGAAAATAAATTTGTCAGATCTTTACACTTTGTTTTTTCAAGTGCTAGTTTTGTAATTCTATTTTTTGTGATTTTAAATTTTATTCCATGTTCTCTCATTTGAGATCTTAATTCATCTAACTGAGTCATGGTTAAACCTTGATAATGAGTTACTAAAATAGCTTCATTATTTTGAAATTGAGTTTCCATTTCTTTTATGTAATTCTTTTTTTGTTCCTTGTTCATCATAATTATATTACTTTTCCTAATTTAACTTTGTATGACACACCCATACTTGACGTAATAAAAGTATTTTTAATTAAATCACCTTTTAAAGTATTGTTTCCTTTTTCTTTTTCTAAAGTATCTAAAATAGCATAATAATTTTTTAATAATTTATCATCTTGAAAAGATTTTTTTCCAATACTAACTCCTATATTTCCATCTTTATCATTTCTAATTTCTGCTTGACCAGATTTAGCATCGGTTACTGCTTGCTTAATATTTTCTGACACTGACCCCAATTTAGGATTTGGCATTAAACCTTTTGGACCTAGAACTTTTCCCAATTTTGATAATTTGATCATCATGCCAGGTGTACAAATTAATTTTTCAAAATCTAAATCTCCTGATTTAATTTTTTCTATAAAATCATCACTTCCAACTATGTCTGCACCTGCATCTTTTGCTTCTTGTGCTTTAGTGTCTTCACAAACTACTGCTACTTTAATTTTCTTTCCATTTCCACCAGGTAAATTTACTACAGTTCTTATGTTAACTTCACCTTTTTTTTGCTTATTGTTAATTTGAAAGCTCAAATCAATTGACTCATCAAATTTTGTGGTACAATTTTTTTTTATTTGAGGTAATAACTTTTCAATATTTTCTGCTGTTAAATCTTTAGTTTTTTTAGGTAATTTTTTAAATCTTTTTGAAATCATTATTCTTTTACCTCTATGCCCATTGATCTAGCTGATCCAGCAATAATTTTTACAGCTTGTTCTAGGTCATTTGCATTTAAATCTTTCATTTTTTGTGTTGCAATTTCTTCTGCTTGTTTTTTTGTAATTGATCCAGCTATACTTCTTCCAGGTTCTTTTGATCCACCCTTTAATTTGGCTGCTTCTTTTATAAAATGAGAAGCTGGTGGTGATTTAATTTCAAAATCAAATTTTTTATCTTTATAAACTGTTATAATAACAGGAATAGGTTTTCCAGCAAATGCTTTAGTCTTTTCATTAAAAGCTTTGCAAAATTCCATTATATTTATTCCACGCTGTCCAAGAGCTGGTCCAACTGGAGGAGCTGGATTTGCTTGTCCACCATTAATTTGTAGTTTTATATATCCGCTAACTTCTTTTGCCATTAACTTGCTTTCTCCACTTGGTTATATTCTAAATCAACTGGTGTAGGTCTTCCAAATATTGATACAGAAACTTTTAGTCTTGATTTTTCTTCATCAATTTCTTCAACCATTCCACTGAATGATGCAAAAGGTCCGTCAACTACCTGAACTTTTTCACCAACGCTATATTCTATACCAGATTTTGGCTGCGCTACACCATCTTTTATTTGACCTAATATTTTTTCTATTTCTTTATCTGAAACTGGTACTGGAATTCCTTTTGAGCCTAAAAACCCGCTAACTCTCTTTAAATTTTTAATTAAATGGTAAAGATCATTATCCATTTCGCTTTTCATTAATACATACCCTGGAAAATATTTTTTTTTTCTTTGAATTCTCTTCCCTCTTTTAACTTCAGTAACGTCATGTGTTGGAACTACAATTTCTTCAATTTTATCCAAAATTTTAGCTTTTTCTGCTTCTTCTTTAATCAAACTAGCTACTTTATTCTCAAAATTTGAATGTGATTGAACAATATACCAATTTTTCATTAAATACTGATCCTTAATAATGCTTCCAATAAAAACTTAAGAACTTGGTCAAGTAGCAAAAAGAAAATTGACATAATCACTGCCATTGCAAAAACCATTAGAGCACCTTGCATTGTTTCTTTACCTGTTGGCCAAGAAACTTTAAAGGCCTCTTGTTTGACTTCCTGAATAAATTTAATTGGGTTTCTCATAATTTAATATCTAGCTTATTGGCAGGAGCGGAGGGACTCGAACCCTCAGCCTCCGGTTTTGGAGACCGGCGCTCTACCAATTGAGCTACACTCCTATAGAGTTT
>Ga0209425_10000695_pt1 | contig 40363 bp, 35 predicted proteins | sample COG_05_FD_184749 | JGI IMG/M metagenome (GOLD analysis project Ga0209425, IMG submission 184749) | Pelagic Microbial community sample from North Sea - COGITO 998_met_05 (SPAdes) (version 2) | ecosystem: Environmental > Aquatic > Marine > Neritic zone/Coastal water | place: Helgoland, sampling...
TTGGATTGCCACTCCAGGCCTTGCCTTTGGTATCTGTTAAATCAATGAATGACGTGGCATCACTGGAACTTAAAATATCATAAGATCCATCACTTTGACCATAAACAGCTGGCCCAGTTGAACCAAGGTCGACACGAGTACCTGTTAAAACAAACGGAGCATTGGGATCCACTGCCTCTCCCCACATATCTTGGAGAGCTTTTATATCTAAAGGCCTGTAGTAATCGTCTATTGATGCATCGGGCCATGTTCTATAGCTCATAACAGTTCTATCAGTTGATACTGTCTGCTGTCCAATATTAGCTCCATTAAGCGTAGCAATATCGGTATCAAAATCTTTTTGATCCCATGGATGCTCTAATCCCAGAAGATGTCCGAGTTCATGAGTAAAAATCTGGTTCCAATCATTACCAGACCCATTACTTATATTTAACTTCGGAGTTGCTTGCCCAAAACTCTTGTTATCACGACCGCCCCCACCGGAAGAACTAAAAGACGACTCTCCAAATTCAACTGAGGTAACAATAAAGGGTATATCGGCATCTGAAGCTGTGAATACTTCCTCAAATTTAACATTAACGTCTTCTTGGACTACGGTTGTGACAGAACGCATCCACTCATATTGATCTTGTGTGGGAACCTCCGAAGTATAATTAGATTTAGTATGCGTGTCGAAGTGAGTGTTATTACCGGGATCAATAAAAAACTTAAAAGTACCTGGCTCTTGCGTCGTCTTTAACCAAGAAATATATTTTTGACTTCCTGTAAGGTGCTTAACCTCAACACCAAAATTACCCAAAAGTGTTACCGAAGATCCATCTTGAAAAAGAACCTTTCTATCTCCATTGCTTGTCGCAGTCTCAACAATTGCATTTAATTGACTTTCGTTAAAACCTTCATAAACGAGGGCATCAAACCCATCACTAAAATCGGTAATTATATCTGTTCCACTAGTTGGCTCAAAAACAAAAGTATTACTCGATTCGGAGCCATCTTCTCCGCCAGAAAGTGTATCATTACCTGGACCACCATAAATCACATCAGCCCCAAGACCTCCTGTAATGGTATCGTCTCCACCATTGCCCTTTAACATAGAGCCAGACTCTATCCCTTCAGGTCCAAAATAAAGCTGATTTACATCTAAATTTAGATAAGCATCTGCACTTCCACCCATTCCAGAGTGATTTACACAATAATAGTTTAAATTAGGAACATTAGCTGGCACGATAATCTGAGTGTAGGCTCCATCAGATCCAGGAACACCAAAAGAACTCACCCCAATGGTGAATTCTTGCCCTCCACCCCAGCTTCCATCAAATGTAGTTGAAAACCGAATAGGATGCCCTGAATTGCTTGGATCAGACTGATCAAAAACGTAAGTACGTCCAATATCCAAGCTAAGATGAGGTCTATCTACATTCCCAATTTGGTATTTATTACCCCCGTCAACAGCCGCTATGCTCACATTTTTAGTAATTTGAGAGGTTGCAACTATCACATCATTACCACTCGAGCCATTTATCGTCTCGTTAAGCGTGATCTCGCCTGACTTCAAACCAGTATTGACAGTATGATAGTTGCTCACTAATTCAGTCCTTTCAGGAAATTTAATAGCTGATGAATTTTTTTACATTTTACGATATGAAACCATACTCACTCCGTCCTACTCAATTCAACCATCTGCATCGAAATATCTGTAAGCTTTTCAATTTGAAATAATTGATCGAACCACCTTATTGGGATTGATTCAAGCCCGTATAAAGCACCAGCCAATTGACCCGTAACGGCTCCAACAGTATCTGAATTTCCACCAAGGTTAACAGCTTTAGTTACAGCCTCTTCAAAACTTGAGGAATTTCCAATACACCAAACAGATGCCTCTAATATATCCACAATATTTTTTGTTGATTTCAAATTATCAATTGTTTTATGCTTCCACTGGCCTTGGGCAATTAATTCAATTTCAGTTGGCCAATCATCCTTTATTGGCATGTTGCAGACGTAATTCCAGTCTCGACCTGCAATTAAATGACTTAACGCTAAAACTAAATACTCACTCGCTGCAGCAACTATTTCTGATGAATGAGTAAGATAACTTTGCTGCTGTGCAATTTTTGATGCTGTGCTTAAATCGTCCCAATGAATACAAGCAATGGGACCAACCCTCGCCAGAACAGAGTTTCCCCTCGCCTTTTGATTTAACGAACTCGGATCAAATCCTCCCGTTCGTTCAAAATTACCAACAAAATTTAATAATTTTTGCTCGATTCCTACACAAACGCCTGTACTCGAATTTTCACCAATTTCGACCCAACGCTTAAAACGCTCTGCCAAATCATAAACATTAAGTTCATGGGTAACCAACAAGCTTTGCGCTAAGCAAAGGGCAGTTGCAGTTTCATCAGTCCATGCCCCAGGAGGTAAATCATATGGCCCACCTCCAAGCATTTCAGATACAAAGTCAAACGAACCAATATCCATTTTTTCGAGAGGTACTCCCAAGGCATCTCCAACAGCTAGACCGATAAAAACTCCAGCCACCCTAGACTTTGTATTCATTCTTTAAATCTTCCAAATAGTGACCAATTTTTTGCAAAGCAACAAACTATAGCTAATTCAAATCAAATAATAGATAGCACAAGACTGCCAAAGTGTCATCAAAAGTTCTGCATTTTTATTTTAAAATATACCGCTTATTTAATCTTTTGGTTAAAAAAATAACTCTTACTTTATGTTTTGTAAAAGATGGACGATCCTTACTAATTCAAGCAAACTTTCGGCAAAGCTGTATTTTAATTACGGTTTAGGAAACGAATATAATACAATTATTAAAAAACTGGCCGTCCACACTCAAAAATCCTTACTATTATTATTTTAATAACCTTTTTCAGGTCTCGAAAGGGTTGTTAGAAGGTTTAAGTATTAAATTATGAAGCTAAAAATTTTTTTGTATAATTTGACAATTTAAAGCTTCATTGCGAAGATCGCTTTAAGATAATAAAACTATAAAACAGCATCGGTGGAACCCATGAATATTCACAGTCAAAATAATACTAAGGACAAAGATAGTTTTTTGCTCAAGGCAAGAAAAAATGGAGGAGGAACATCAGCTCTTAAATACTGGGGGTCAGCATGCGAGTATGATACGCTTACAGATGTTTTATTAGGACCCATTGAAAATTTTGAATGGCTTAAAACCAGTTCTGTTTCCAAAAAGTCTATTCGCCGAGGGGTTAAATTTGATCAAAAAGTTGCTGTAGAACAATATACCGAGATGGTATCCGCTTATGAGAGTGCTGGAGTAAAAGTTCACTTGCTAGAAAGTGATCCAGAACTACCCTACCAGGTTTTTGCCAGGGATAGCTCAATTATGACCCCGTACGGAGCCATCATTACGAATATGGCCCAGTCTTGGCGCAGAGGTGAAAACTTCAGAGCCATAGAAACCTACGAACAGCTCAATATTCCAATATATGATTTTATAACAGCCGGAACTTTTGAAGGTGGGGACTTTAATATTATTGAACCGGGTTGTGCACTTATCGGATGGGAAGGGTCAGAAGGAAGATCTGAAGAAATTGCAGCTCTTCAATTAAAAAAATGGTTTGAAGCCGAGGGCTGGGAAATTTTAACGATTGATATAGATCCATTCTACGTTCACATAGACTTAATGGTTGTAATGCTGGCAAAAAAACTTGCCGCTGTCTGTCTTGAAACGACTGATCCTTTGGTGTTAAACTGGTTAAAGTCAAAAAAAATTAAATTAATACCAGTACCATTTTCAGAGACTCTTGAGCTTGGGTGCAATGTGGTTTCTTTAGGAAACGACAGTGTGATACTTCCTGAAAGCGCAACAACTCTCCGAAAGGTTCTAAACGCAGAGGGATTTACAATTTACGATCCTAGAATTGATATGATAACTCAAGGAGGTGGAGGTTTACACTGTATGTGTCAAAGTCTCAGGAGGGTGCCCTTATAAATTAGACCGTTTATCTTTAACAATAACTGATCTAAATGCCTAAAATTAATTAATTAGCTTACTTACTTGATCCATTAACTTCTTCTCAGCACAATCGCCAGCCCAACTAGAGCAGAAAAACTCTTCGTGGGTTCCAACCTCAGTATCCACAGAACTCAATGTTAATAGTTCGTTAGCAGCGATATGAGCCCTGACACCAAAACTATCACTATATGTCACCCCAATCACAGGTGCAACGAGTGCAAATACTCCAAACACAGTTGCAAAAATGCGTTGTGTCATTATTGAATAATCATGTTGCATGTAGTTTTCTCCAAAAATTTCTAATTGAAATCATTTCTGCATTTTGCATGCCATCGGCAATTTCTTTTGTTAAATTATCTGAAACTTTTGAGTCACATTTTTTTAAGATCAAAAATTATCAAAGCAACCGTATTAAAACTTAATATTGAGTTCTTCTTATCCGTCTCTATTGACAGTTTTTGAAACTGGCACACATAGTAGGTATAATTATTTAAGGATCGCGTTTCATGATAAAGTGGTTAGGAGTGTTTTTTGTGATATTTTCAGCAACACAGGCGACGAGTGGGGTCCGTGAACTTCCCAACTTTTCATTTGCCTCCATCGATGGAGGCGAAATTAAGCTTGATGACTTCAAAGGTAAAGTTGTGCTGGTCACAAATACAGCCTCGAAGTGCGGCTTTACGGGACAATATAAGGGCTTACAAGCTCTTTATGATAAATATCAAGATGAAGGCCTAGTTGTGTTTGGTGTGCCGTCCGCTGACTTTAGACAGGAGTACCAAGACTCTGAAGAAGTGAAAAATTTTTGTGAAGTCAATTTTGGCATAAATTTTCCAATGTCAGAGGTTACAAAGGTAGTTGGAAATGGTTCCCACCCTTTTTATCAATGGCTATCAAACGAATATAACTTTAAGCCTCGGTGGAACTTTAATAAGGTTTTAATTAGCAAAACCGGTGAAGTTGTAAATACATTTGGAGCAACCGTGAGACCAACCTCTGAAAAAATGAATGCGGCCATTGTAGCCTTACTAAAAAATTAGTTTTATTAGCTTTTTATTTCTTTAGTAACCAGTTATACTAAAATATTAAATTTAATAAGGGAAACTTTAAATGAATAAAATTTTACTAATAGCTCTAGCCCTAAGCCTATCAGCGTGTGCGAGTTTCGACGTCCCTCTCATACCTTGGTTCTAAATTAATGAAATAAATTGTTCCTCAACCGGCAATTTAAAGAATATTGCCGGTTGAGGAACAAAACCCCTCTCTGCTTTAAAATGGACTGATAATGCTTCTTTCTCGAGAAACCGTACTCAACTCTCTGGCTAGAATAGTGGATCCAGTTTCAGGCACTGATTTAGTGACTGCAAACATAATAAAAGCACTCAATATCAAATTAGACGAAGTCAGCTTCTTGATTGAGATAAGTCCAGATCAAGAACAAAAATATCAAGGCATTAAATTATTAGCAGAGGCTGAGATTAAGAAGCTACAAAAAGACATAGTAGTAAAAGTTTTTCTTACTGCTCACAATGCAAGTGCTAAGTCAGAACCCGCCCCGAAGCCACCAAACCTAAAAATTGGACGGCACCCAGAAGCACAGAAAACTAAAATGAAACCGCCAGGTGTTAACAAGGTAATTGCAATTGGATCAGGTAAAGGTGGGGTTGGGAAATCAACCCTCTCTGCTAACATTGCTGTCGCGTTATCACAACGCGGTCTTAAAGTTGGATTGCTAGACGCTGATATATATGGCCCATCTCAGCCCAAACTCATGGGGGTATCAGGTAAGCCAGAGATTGGGGGCACCGATGGAAAAAGTATTCTTCCATTGCATGGATACGGTATTACACTAATGTCCATGGGTTTTCTAGTGGCAGCAGATGAAGCCGTCGTTTGGCGTGGGCCTATGCTAATGGGAGCTCTTCAGCAATTTATTGGTCAAGTTGAGTGGGGAGAACTCGACATCTTACTCATTGATCTACCACCAGGAACTGGCGATGTGCAATTAACTTTGGCACAGAAGTGCGAGCTTGATGGCGCCGTGATAGTCTCCACTCCACAAGACGTGGCGTTGATTGATGCAAGAAAAGCAATGCAAATGTTCTATAAACTTGATGTGCCAATTCTTGGAATGATTGAAAATATGTCAACTTACATCTGTACAAATTGTGGCCATGAAGAGCATTTATTTGGTGAAGGTGGTGTTCAATTAGAAGCAACAAAGACACGAATCGATTTTCTTGGTGAGGTCCCTCTTGATATTAAGGTGAGGCAATCGTCAGATTCAGGTAAACCTATTGTATTCTCAGATTTTGAAAGCACACAATCAATGGCTTTTGTAAAGATTGCAGATAAATTATCATCTAAACTAAATTTAGGTTAGGTAAAAAAACTACTTTAATTAAACAGTATATTTTATTTTATATCATTCTTCATCTGTTGCTTTATGAAGCTTGCAAGCAAGCTACTTTTCTCTTTTTTCTCAATCAAGCGAGTGGCAACTGCAAGTTTAAACTTCAGTGCATCATCAGGATTTAAACTTGTTGGAAGTTTTGTATTAACGAATACAGTTGATCTTGAAATCTTCTTTTTCATAATAAAATAGATAACATCTTATTTTCTTCAACGCCAGTGTGGGTTTAAAAAATCGAGTCAAATAATTTAATTCCAATGGTATCAAGCTAAATAAATTTTTTATCCAATAAGCCGTCGCCAATAAGCCGTCGTATGAACACTTTAAATCCAAAGTAGCCCTAGCCAAGCAAAAAGAATTAGAGTACTTAAAAAGAAGATAAAGTGGCAAAATAGAAAGTTCAGGAGAGAAATATGAGAGAAATTGGACATTTCATTAACGGAAGAGAAGTTAGAGGTAAGTCAGGCAGAACAGCTGAGATCTTCAATCCAGCTACCGGTGAGGTCCAAGCTACTGTCGCTCTCGCATCAAAGGCTGAACTTGACGAAGCGGTAACACTCGCTGAAAAGGCCCAGCCAAAGTGGGCTAGTACAAACCCTCAACGCCGCGCACGAGTTTTAATGAAGTTTATAGATTTGCTCAACCGTGATATGGATAAATTAGCTGAGGCTCTTTCATCTGAGCACGGCAAAACAATTCCTGATGCCAAAGGAGACGTAGTTCGGGGATTAGAGGTTGCCGAATTTTGTTTAGGTGCTCCCCATCTTTTGAAAGGCGATTTTACCGATAGTGCAGGACCAGGTATAGATATGTATTCTATGCGCCAACCAATAGGTGTTGCGGCCGGTATTACGCCATTTAACTTTCCAGCTATGATTCCAATGTGGAAATTTTGTCCTGCTATTGCGGCAGGAAACGCATTTATTCTTAAACCTTCAGAACGTGACCCATCAGTTCCAATGATGTTGGCCCAATTGATGATAGAAGCTGGGTTGCCTGAAGGTATTCTTCAAGTTGTTAATGGCGATAAAGAAGCTGTAGATGCTATTCTTGATAACTCCACAATCGGTGCACTCGGATTTGTTGGCTCAACTCCAATAGCTGAGTATATTTACAGCCGCGGCTGCGCAAACGGAAAACGTGTTCAATGTTTTGGTGGAGCAAAAAATCATATGATTATTATGCCAGATGCCGACCTTGAACAAGCTGCAGATGCACTTATTGGTGCCGGCTACGGAGCAGCCGGTGAAAGATGTATGGCTATTTCAGTTGCTGTTCCGGTGGGACAAGAAACAGCCGACCGACTAATTGCAAAGTTAATTCCAAGGGTAGAAGCGCTTAAAATTGGACCATTTACTGGTGGTGACGATGTTGATTTAGGGCCAGTAGTGACCAAAGCCGCTCAACAGCGTATACTTGGCCTAATTGACCAAGGCGTCAGCGAGGGGGCCAAACTGAAAGTTGATGGTCGGGATTTTAAAATGCAGGGTTATGAAAACGGATTTTTTGTTGGTGCCTGTCTCTTTGATAATGTCAAACCAGAAATGGAAATTTATAAACAAGAAATATTTGGGCCTGTTCTTTCGACTGTCAGAACAGATAACTACGAAGAGGCTCTCGATTTAGTAATGAATAACGAATACGGAAACGGTACAGCAATATTCACCAGAGACGGTGACGCTGCTAGAGATTTTGCTAACCGAATTAATGTTGGGATGGTTGGAATAAATGTTCCTATTCCGGTGCCGCTAGCTTACCATACTTTTGGGGGATGGAAGAAATCGTCTTTTGGTGACTTAAACCAACACGGGCCCGACTCTTTTCGATTTTACACGCGTACGAAAACAATTACATCGCGATGGCCCACTGGAATAAAAGATGGAGCAAATTTTTCTATACCAACAATGGAATAATAGAAGTAAAACTATTGACTATTTAGCATTAGTTTGGCTGTTATAAAATTTATATCTGTATATCGTAATAAGGATAATAAATAGCGTATCTGAGGACTAAAGTATGGATTTCTCGTTATCTTCCGAACAAAACCTTATCTTTGAGACAGCAAAAGATTTTGGTGCTCATGCCATAGCTCCTTACTCATCTGACTGGGAGAAAATTGAGGAAATTCCAAGAGAAACTCTCGAAGCCGCAGGCGATCTTGGATTTGCTTCTATGTATGTTTCAGAAAATGATGGGGGCTCAGGTTTATCAAGACTTGAAGCAACCTTAGTATTTGAAGCCTTAGCATTAGCCTGCCCCTCAGTCTCATCCTTTATCTCTATTCATAATATGTGTGCTTGGATGATAGCAAAAAATGGTTCTGATCAACTGAAAGAAAAATACCTACCATCTTTACTTAAACTAGAAAAAGTTTGTTCTTATTGTTTAACTGAGCCTGGGTCTGGCTCAGATGCTGCCGCACTAGTAAGTAGTGCAAGAAAGACTAATGAGGGTTATAGGTTAAATGGCACAAAAGCCTTTACATCTGGTGGAGGGTTTTCAGACCTATATATTGTGATGGCAAGGTCAGGAGGTGATGGCCCAAAGGGAATATCTGCATTCCTTGTTGAAAATGGAAAAGTAGGCCTAAGCTTTGGAAAGAAAGAACAAAAAATGGGCTGGAAAGCACAGCCAACGGCTCAAGTAGAACTTACTGATTGTTTGGTTGATAATGAAGATTTGTTAGGTAGTGAAGGTAGAGGTTTTCACTATGCAATGGAAGGACTAGACGGTGGTCGCCTAAACATTGCAGCGGCAGCTTTGGGCGGAGCCCAACGTGCCTTGGACATAGCCTTAGATTACACCAAGGCAAGATCTGCTTTTGGTAAAACATTAAATAGTTTCCAAAGTTTGCAGTTCCGGTTAGCCGATATGGAAACCTCACTTCAGGCGGCAAGGATTTTCTTGCGTCAAGCCGCTTGGAAAGTAGATACAAACCAAAAAGATGCAACAGTTTACTGTGCTATGGCCAAACGCCTAGTTACAGACTCATCATTTGAAGTGGCAAATAATGCGCTACAACTGCTCGGTGGCTATGGTTATCTAGAAGCCTTTGGCGTTGAAAAGATTGTTCGTGACTTAAGGGTTCATCAGATTTTAGAGGGTACAAATGAAATTATGCGTGTGATCATTGCGCGGTCATTGATCGACGACTAAAATGCCAGAAATATATATAAAAAGAACTGGAGCCATCGGTCGAATTACTCTTTCGCGGCCTAAAGCTTTAAATTCCTTGACGGGAAAGATGCTTTCTCAAATTGAAATAGCTTTGGACAATTGGGAAAACGACCCAGCTATTGCGGCTGTTGTTGTTGATGCTGAGGGAGATAAAGCTTTCTGCGCCGGCGGCGACATAACAGATATTTATAAACAAGGTAAAAAGAAAAATTATAGATATGGGCAGAAATTTTGGGCTGACGAATATCGCCTAAACTTAAAAATTGCACGTTATAAAAAGCCATATTTAGCTTTCATGCAAGGTTTTACAATGGGGGGTGGTGTAGGTATTTCATGCCATGGAAGCCATAGAATTGTGGGTGAGAACAGTATAATTTCTATGCCAGAATGTGGTATTGGGCTAGTTCCTGATGTTGGCGGCTCCTTTTTACTTGCTCGTCTTGAAAAAAATGTTGGAGCATATTTAGGAACAACAGCCTTTAGAATGGATGCAGGCGACTCAATATTCTGCAAGTTTGCTGACCATTATATACCGATTGAACAATGGCCACATACTATTAAAGAACTCGCCACGCATGGTGATGTCGAATACGCAATAAATAAATATCAGCGAGAAACCCCTAAAAGTCAGCTTAGACAAATTGTACCAATTATCGAAGAGGTGATGCAGCCAAATGATTACAGCCGACTTGAGGAAAGGATGTCAAAGTATTCACAACTTGCAATTGGTTTAAATAGTTTAAAAAAAAACTCACCACTGTCGGTAGCTTTTACATACTCAATGCTAAAAATGCCAGAGGTCTCAAGAGATATCGAATCTGCTCTCGGTATTGAATATCGTTACACCTCAAGAGCACAAGAAGAAACCGATTTCCTTGAAGGAATAAGGGCAATGGTAATTGATAAAGATAGAGCACCACAGTGGAAGCACAAATCATTGAGTGAGGTAAAAATTGAAGAGATAACCGCTTTATTAGCACCGTTAAATAATTAACTAAAGGGGGATTAAGATGAAAATTGGATTTATAGGTTTAGGCAATATGGGGGCTCCTATGTCCCGAAATTTGGCTAAAGCGGGTCACGATGTGTTTGGTTTTGATATTACTCCCAATTTGATTAGTGGAGTGACACAAGCAAAAAAACTGTCAGAAGCGTCCAGAAATATGGATGTGGTAATAACAATGCTCCCTGACGGCAATATTTTAAAACAAGTTTATCAAGATATTGTTCCTTTAGGGTCAGAAAAATCTATCTTCATTGACTGCTCCACAGTTGATGTTGAGAGTGCTGTTGAGGCTGCCAATATGGCAAAAAAACATGAAATTAAGCCCATTGATTCACCTGTTTCCGGTGGTGTTGTGGGTGCCGAAGCCGGTACCCTTACATTTATGGCAGGGGGTGACAATGAATCCTTCAATACCGTAAAGCCTTTATTTGAAACAATGGGTCAAAAAGCTGTACTTTGCGGCGATAATGGCTCAGGACAAGCGGCTAAAATTTGTAATAATATGATACTTGGAATATCTATGATAGGGGTGTGTGAGGCTTTTGCATTAGCTGACGAACTGAATTTAGATCGACAGAAAATGTTTGATGTTGTCTCAACATCCTCAGGGCACTGCTGGAGTTTAAACACATATTGTCCCGCACCTGGAATTGGCCCGGTAAGCCCATCAGATAATGCCTACAAGCCTGGATTTGCGTCTGATCTAATGCTTAAAGATCTTACATTAGCTCAAGAAGCAGCAAAATCAAAAGATGTATTTACTCCTTTAGGCGAACATGCACAGAAACTTTACTCAAATTTTGTTAAAACTGGAGGATCTGGCAAGGACTTTTCTGCAATACTAAATTTTCTTAAAACCAATAACTTTGATAAATCTTAAATCCTTAGTCTAGTTTTAGAACGAAAGAAATAATCTATAAATCCCATTAACTAAAACCCACCAAAAAGTGAAAAGTTATGATTGTAAACTCAAAAAGTCTGGCGACCTTAGTTAACCAAATCTTTATGGCAATGGGCTGCCATAAAAAGGAAGCCCAAACGATTACCCAGCATTTAGTCACCGCCAACCTCATGGGTCACGATAGCCACGGTGTTGGCATGATACCTATTTATGTGAAAGGATTTCACCAAAAAATATTATTTCCCAATATTATCCCAGAGCTTATTAAAGATGAACCTTCAATAATGGTTTTTAATGGTAATAGGGGCTTTGGGCAATCCATTACTAATTTGGCTATGGAACACTGTATTGCTCGATGCAAGGAAACAGGTCTCGTTTTGATGGGAATTAATAATTCTGGCCACATGGGTCGCATTGGAACATATGGCGAGCAATGCGCAGAGGTTGGTCTAATATCTATTCACTTCGTTAACGTTACTGATAGAAGTCCTTCTGTTGCCCCTTATGGTGGAACCCAAGCTCGTTTTGGCACCAATCCAATATGCATTGCAATGCCTAGAGGAACCGAATTAGATCCAATAGTTCTAGATTTTGCAACAAGCAAGGTTGCAGTAGGAAAAATACGAGTTGCAATAAATAAAGACGAAATGCTTCCAGATGGATGGGTTATTGATCACAGTGGAAACCCAAGTAACAATCCAAGGGTAATGGAGCAACACATCTACCCAAATGAGAAATCTGACGTCCCTGAAGGGGCGGTTCTTCCAATGGGTGACTATAAAGGCTTTGGCTTATCACTTTTTTGCGAAATATTGGGTGGCATTATGTCAGGTGGGAAAACAATCCAGCCAGCTAATGAGCGCTTAGGTGGCGTCATTAATAATATGATGAGCATCGTCATAGATCCGAACCGACTCGTCAATAACTCCTCCCTCCAAGAAGAATTAAAACTGCTGATCAACTATGTTAAATCCAGCCCAAATGCATCAGAATCTGACCCTGTTGCTCTACCTGGCGAAATTGAGCGCAGAAGGCAAAAAGACAGGTTAGAATCCGGAATCAATGTAGACGACGAGACTTTTGAGCAAATAATAAAAGCTGGTGAAAGCTTAAAAATTGATAGATCAAAAATAATAAAATGACTTCAATTTAAAAATTTATCGATTTCACTTTGAAGTACGTCAGCGATTATTTCGCAATCCTCAAGAGTGAAGGTAAGAGGAATACGCATATCAAAAGTTTTAGCCAATACTGCTAAAGTATTGGGCAAAATTGGTAAGTTTTCGATGTACGACCAACTGTCATAACGACTGGTAAAAGCTTTTGGTTCACTATCTCCAAACCACTTTAATTCTACTCCACGATTCAAACATGCTTTCATGAAATCAGCAATGAGATTTGTTTTTAATGTCTCTAACCGAAATTGTATCGAAGATCCAACATAGAACTCATTTTTATTTCGAGTGGGAATGGTCACATTATCCATACAGGCTAATCGTCGGAAAAGACAACTATATAGGCAATTCCAACGACTAATATTTTTATCAAGCCGAGGTAATTGAGCTCTAAGAAGACCGGCTCTAATCTGATCCATTCGACCTGAATAATTTGGAGAAAATTGACGTACCTTCCTAAAAATCTCCTCAGTTGGGATAGCCCCATGACGACCATAAAGCATATAGGATCCAGATGAAACAACAGCTTTGGCCGCTAATTCTGCATCGTTTGTAGTTAAAAAACCACCTTCCCCAGAATTCATATGTTTATATGTTTGGGTAGAGAATGCTGCAACACGTCCAAAATTCCCAGACCGAATTCCACGCCACTTCGAACCCATAGTATGAGCACAGTCTTCAATGAGCGTTATGCTATTCCGTTTACAAATCAAATTTATTTGATCCATATCCGCTATGTGGCCACGCATATGCGAAAGCAAAAGAAACTTTGCTCCACTTGACTTAGACTTATTTTCTAAATCATCTAAATCGATGTGATAACTATTATCAATTTCAACGAACACTGGTTTGGCCCCTACATTATGAATTGCTCCTGGAACGGGAGCTAAGGTATAAGCATTAGCTAAAACTTTATCGCCTAGGTTTACACCCGACACCCTCAAGGCCAACTGAATTGCGTAACCACCAGAGGTACAAGCAACGCAGTAATCAACGTCTTGCCATTTAGAAAATTCAGTCTCGAGCATACTTGCCTGGCTCTCCTCGTCAGGCTCAAGATTATAGCGGTGCAGACGACCAGTCCGCATAATTTCGTTTACCAAAGTTATCCCATCATCCGGAATAGGCTCCTGTTGAGTAAAAGATTTTGTGAACTCTACCTCTGTCATAACATAACTTACCAAATTACTTGAAAAAAATTAATCATGCCTTTACTTCGTGAAGGTATTGGAATTCTGTTGGTGAAGCAAATAAATATTTTCATTCTCAATGTATTAAATGAACCAAATATAAGGTGATACTAGGGAACAAAACTAATAATATTATTCGAAGAATATCACTTACAACAAACGGAAGTACGCCTTTAAATGTTTCAACGATTGATATGCCTTTTGCTAACTTATTTATAACAAAGACATTAAGTCCAACTGGGGGTGTTATCAACCCAACCTCTACAACAACAAGTGTGAGTATGCCAAACCAGATAGCGGTATCTTCCAAGCTCAAACCAAAATCCAAATTTATTAAAATCGGATAAAAAACTGGGATGGTGAGTAAAATCATAGCCAAGCTATCCATTAGGCAACCCATCAAAAGATATATTAAAAGAATTATAATTAAAATTTCATACGGAGAAAACTGCTGTGTAAAAATCCAGTCAGAAAGATAATTAGTTAACTGGGTTAAGGCGATAAATGAATTAAAAAATTCTGCCCCAAGAAGAATAATAAAGATCATAGCTGATGAAATCGCCGTGTCTTCCACAACATCTTTAAAATCCTTAAAACCAAAATTTTGATGTAAAATTGCTAGGAGTCCAGTACCCGCAACACCAACTGCGGCACCCTCAGTTGGTGTAAACCAACCTAAATAAATACCCCCAATAACCAGAAAGAAAATTAATATTATTTTCCAAATTGATTTAAATAATTGAAGTCTCTGCTTGTAGTTCACATATGCTCGTCTTGGCCCAGAATTTGGGTGGAACCTTACCATCAAGTGAATTGTTGAGATATAGCCAACAAAGGCAATAAGTCCGGGAATAAATGCAGCAGAAAACATTTTTGCAATATTTTGCTCGGTCAAGATGGAGTAAACTATTAAAATTATAGAGGGTGGAATCAATATGCCTAAGGTTCCTCCCGCAGCAAGCGAGCCGGTACTCAATGCTCCGGAGTAACCCAGTTTTCTCAACTCAGGTAAAGCAACTCTACCCATAGTGGCTGCTGTCGCAATCGATGAACCACATATCGCACCGAAGCCCGCACAAGCACCTACCGCCGCCATCGCAGCTCCCCCGCGGTAGTGACCTAGGCAAGCGCCCATAAATTTAAATAAAGCCTGGCTCATACCAGCCTTAGCTGCAAAATTACCCATTAATAAAAACAATGGAATAACAGATAATGAATAATTTGAAAACAAATGCCATGCGCTTGTCTTTACCTGAGAAAGAATTGGTAACCATCCAGCAATTAGTATCGTACCACCGCTTCCAACCACAAACATTGAAATACCCACTGGAACTCTTAAAGCAAGAAGACTAAAAAGGATTGGAAATGCTATCATCCCAAGAGTCACGCGGTCCATTTAGGTTTTCCGTTTGTAAGAAGCTCTAATCCCTTTGCTAGTGCCATGTAAAAACAAATAAAAGACAGAAAAAGAAAAGAAAAAATTGCTGGAACAAATGGGATCCACACGGGTATTTCTAGTAGCATAGTTTCCTCTTTATATTTTAACATATCTTGAAAACCGAAAACCATCCGAACTGAAAAAAAGAGAGCAACTATTGCAAAAATTAAGTCTCCAATTAAATCTAAGATTATTTTTTTACCATTTGATAGTCGCAGAGTGAACGCCTCTACAACAATATTTCCATTTTTTAATTGGCACAGAGGTAAAAACAGGAAGATAGCTACTGCACAGGCAACCTCAATTAATTCAAAGTCACCCACCAGTGGTTCTCCAAAAATTATTCGACCCGTTACAGAAATAACGTTAATGGACACCATTAAAAGTAGTATTGTACCACCACAAAAGGCCAAAGTATTTGCTACTCCGAGTAGGAAATTGTGTAAGGAACTGTTATCGAACCTGAAATTGGGGTTACTGTGATCTATCTTCATATTTTTTTATCAAGGTTTGCGCTGAGTTTACTAACTCCCTACCATTTAATCCACTCTGATCCGCTGACGCAATCCAAGCATCAGTAACTTGACTAGCAACAGCTTTTATTTCTTCAAGCGCCTCTCCAGATAATTCATGAAACTCTCCCCCTGCTTCAACTGCAAGCTTCCGCGCCGGCATTTCTATTTCGTCCCACAAACGTCCAGCAATTTCTGCCAAAACCATTCCAGAGTTTTTATCAATTATCTCCTTATGTTTAGCAGAGAGAGTCTCATAACGCGCTTTATTCATTAGAAAGAGGAACGGAGTTGTGTATAGTCCCCGATTACCACTGACCTCAGTATGAGCTTTGGTGAGCTCGTGTAATTTAAACGAAGGCATCACTTCCCACGGAACAACCATCCCATCTATAACGCCTTTTGATAACGAAGGAGCTACCTGGGTCACAGGCATTCCTACTGGCGTAGCGCCTAGACTATCTAACATCTTTGTTATCTCCCGTGTTGGACCACGCATTTTTAAGCCCCGAAAGTCATTTATCGACTTTATTAATTTATTCTGTGTATGAATAGTTCCGGGAGCATGGACATGAACTGCTAGAACTTTATACTCAGAAAGATCAGACTTTCCTAAAGTTTCAGCAAACTCTTGACTAGCTTGCGAAGTCGCAAACGCTGAAGACGCTATGAAAGGAAGATCGAAAACTTCAAGCCTGGGAAACCTACCAGGTGTGTACCCAGCTACAGTCCAAATGAGATCTACAACACCTTCTCGCACTTGGTCAACCAATTGGGGCGGCTTACCTCCCAACTGCATAGAGGGGTAAATTTCAACTTTTATTTCGCCATTAGATTGAGAACTTAGTCGCTCACTCCAGGGTTTTACAAATTTAGAATTGGCACTGTGAGGCATTGGAAGAAATGAATGATATTTTAGCACAACTTGCTCAGCAAAAGCACCCAAAGTACCCAAAGTACCCAAAAAGCTTATAATTATGATTAAACTTAATTTCTTTATCATTTTTTTCTCACTTTATTAGTTAATACTACCAGCATTACAACAAGCACGCCTCCTAATTTGAGGAAGGATCATTATCTCAATTTTATTTCGCTTTACAAACTAAGACTTCAGCAATAGATCCTCGCTAGACCTTTATCTAAATCCTGTAATACTCCATAAGCAATGTTAGTCAAAGTAATTCGACGGTTTGGTAGGTCCATTTTTCAACCCTGCGAGTCTTAACGAATGAAGCCATCGACAACAAATTATCAGTTCATCTTAATAATGGCAGCTTTGATGTCCCTCACGGCACTCAGCATAGATGCTATATTACCTGCGATGGGGCTAATTCGTTCCAAGTTTGAGGTCAACGCAAGATCTGGACACTGGATAATAACATGTGTATTTTTTGGCTTATCCCTTGGCCAAGTCTTTTTTGGGCCTCTGGCAGATTCTATTGGCCGAAAGAAAGTGGCTTATGTTGGTATAGCTATTTTTGCTTTTGGCAACCTAACTTCCTTCCTTGCTTCAGATTACACCATTCTTTTAGTGGGACGATTTCTGCAAGGTTTGGGGGCAGCGGCACCGCGAGTGGTTTCACAGGCTATGATTAGAGACACAACATCTGGCCCCGAAATGGCAAAGTTAATGTCATTTGTGATGACTGTATTTATAATTGTTCCTGTTTTAGCCCCGATGCTAGGGCAAATTATCATTTGGATAGCACCATGGAATTTTATATTTCTGGCTTTGATGCTTTATGGTTTTTTAGTTATCTCGTGGCTCGCATTTAGTCAGCCTGAAACCCTTAGTAAACCCCGGTCCTTTGATTTTGTCACCATTTTTAATGGGTTTTCTGAAGTCTTTCAAAACAAAGTTACTTTATGTTTCATGGTGTCGACTGGCATCATCTTTGGTGGTTTGGTAAGTTTTCTCAATATGGCTCAACCTTTGTACCAAGAAACGTATCAAGTAGGTGAAAAGTTTTCATTCTACTTTGCGGGCATTGCCCTGCTCATAGGGTGTTCATCATTTATTAACGCAAAACTCGTAGATAGAATAAGCCTTCAAGTCGTAGTTACATACGCGTTAATTTGGGTATGTATTTGGAGTGCAATATTTTTATTGATTTCATGGTTTTATGGTAACTTGGATCTAACTAAATTTTTGATCTTTTCAATACCAGCTTTTGGAAGCTATGGTTTTCTTTTTAGTAATGTCAACACTTTGGCTTTAATGCCGATGGCTCACATTGCAGGTACCGCCGCCGCCGTAATTGGAACCTGCTCAAATATTTTAGCTGTGCTTATCGGCGCGTGTGCAACATACTTTTTTGTGGGCACTCCAACAGCTCTTATTTCTGTTTTCTTTTTAGGGGCCACACTTAATATAATTATACTAATTATCCTAAAGCAATTTAAAATTTAGTTTTTTAAGAAAACTTTAAGATATTGACCATGCTAGTTGTGTTCCACGATTAAGGGGGTTAGTACTTTTTTATGGTAGGCTTAAAAATTGAATCCCAGGATCGAAATGCATTTCATAATGTAGTCGTACTTGCAATAGCCCAGGCTTTTATTGGTGCACAACTTCCAATGCATTTCATTCTCGGTGGTCTCGCTGGAGCATACCTATCAACAACCCCTTGTTTTGCCACCCTACCAGTCTCAATGATAATAATTGGATCAACGGTTACAGCCCCGTTCCTTTCAACGTTTATGCAGAAATTTGGGCGAAAATTTGGATTCATGTTAGGAAGTTTGTGTGGTGCTTTCGGGGCGAGTATATCTAGTGTTGCTCTTTATATTTCCTCGTTTAATCTATTCCTTCTAGGTTCTCTAATTACTGGTATTTATATGTCCTCATATGGCTTTTATCGTTTTGCAGCGACTGATACGGCCCGAGAGATATTTCGTCCAAAAGCTATTTCCTATGTCATGGCTGCTGGGCTTGTTTCCGCAATACTCGGACCCCAACTGGTAAAACTAACCGCGGAGCTCTCCATCATTCCATTTTTTGGCTCATACATGACCATTGTAATTCTAAACATTTTTGGTCCAGCTATTTTTAGTTTTTTAAGAATTCCAATAAATTCCGACGTAAGATTATCAACTAAAAAAAGTAGAAGCCTCAACAAAATCCTTATTGCAGCACCAATTCGCACAGCAATAATATGCGGTATGATCTCATATGCACTTATGAACCTTATTATGACTTCCGCCCCACTAGCTATAGTTGGATGTGGTTTTAGCCAAGGGAACGCAGCAGATGTTGTGATGGTTCACGTACTAGCAATGTCAATACCATCCTTTTTTACAGGCCACTTAATTCTTCGGTTTGGTGTAAGACCCATCATAGCGGTTGGGCTTACCCTTTTATGTTTGGCAGCACTATCAGGTCTAAGCGGGACTGGATTGTTCAATTTTTTTATCACGCTCATACTTCTTGGTCTCGGTTGGAACTTTAGCTTTATTGGAGCCACAAATTTATTAGCCAACAATCACACCGCCAACGAGCGCGGAAAGACGCAAGGAGTAAATGATATGATAGTTTTTGGCTTTGTAGCGCTAGCTTCATTATCATCCGGAGCTCTGCTTAACTGCTCGGGGGGTGACATTCAACAAGGATGGCAGCTTGTCAATCTAGCCATGTTTCCCTTACTTGTAATTTCCGCCTCAACTCTGCTAGTCTTGAAAATAGCGAAGTAGCTTTTAAAAAAGCTTAACCAATACCCACCTCAAGCCTCAGGACAATCGCCGCAAAAATATCGTGTCAGTGTTGTTGTAAGATCGTTATATACTTCTTTACATTTTTCAATTGACGGGACGTCTAATGTATCGATTCGTTGTATGTAAGGGCAAGTTACTGCAGCTACCGCTCTATTTTGATTATCAAAAATTGGGAATGACATGTTGGTGACGCCAGAGGCAGTATTTGATGGCCGGATATCAAATCCTTGTCTTCGAATTAAGTCAAGCTCTTCATAAAAAATGTTAAGGTCAATGGCTGGTTCACCAATTACTAACGTATGCCTATCAATAATTTCCTTTACCTCAGACTCTGACCGAAATGCTGTTAACACTCGTCCTGATCCAGTGTTCCAGAGACCCATAACGGACCCAACCCGTATCCCTAATCCCCAATAGCCAGGAGAATCAACCGAAGATACTACTACGACATCACCATTATTTTCCATTACAAGATGACAAGACTGCCAAACTTCCTTTGTTACTTTTTGCATGAGCGGTAATGAAAAGTTAATTAATCGACTGACTGGTGGGTACCTTTGAGATAGGGAAAATAATCGCAAGCTTAAAATATATCTATCGTCCTCATTTGATCGCGAAATGTAGCCTCGCCTAACTAAAGTTGTAAGCATTCTATATATTTCATTAGAAGAGCGGCCTAATTCCTTAGCAATCTCACCTTGTGATAAACCCTTTTCAGAAGTAGATAACAACTCGATTATATCTAAGCCTTTCTCCAAAGCAGGAGCTCTATATAACTCAGATGCTTTTTCCACTGTCTTGGAAACTCCACCAGTTTTTAAGGTTTTCATTTATTTTGTTTCCAGTCCTAAGAACATTTAGATGACATATAATAAGGCTTTATATAAGAATAAACTCGTTCAAATACGAATAATGTATTCATATGTAAATATCTATTGATTTTTTTTCTGTAACCGTTTCTACTCTCCCAATAATTTGTAATATCTAGATGGGAGAAAAATATGAAATTATTATTTTCAATTGTCACGTCAGCAGCGATCTTAATGAACGCTAGTGCATTTGCTGGTGGCCATGGCCTCACTAAGGTTGCCTTAGTGCCAGGTGGACCACATCCTTATTTTGCAGCTTGGGAAAAAGCTGGTAAAGATGCTGTTAAAGATTTTGGTCTGGGAAAAGCTGACTATAAAGTTCCAGCAGAATGGGATCTAAGTCAACAAAACGAACTAATCGAAAGTTTAGTTGGTAAGGGCTACAATGCAGTTCTTGTATTTCCAGGAGATGCGGTCGGAACAAATAAAATATTGGGTGAACTTGATGACGCTGGAATACCGACAGCGGCACTTGCTGGGTGCGTAGAACAACCAACAAAAGCAAAAATGTGCTTTGGTACAGATACTGGGCACTCTGCCTACTTAGGAACAAAGCAACTTATAAAAGCTATGGGCGGTAAAGGAAAAATCGCACACTTTACAGGGTTTTTAGTTGATCCAAATACAACCTTGAGAATTGACGCAGTAGAGAAAGCCGTGGCGGAAGCTGGTGGTGGTGTAGAAATCATACAAGTCATAGCCGATATCGATGCTTATGAGCCAGCGGATGAAAAAATCAATGCATTCATGGCTGCTCAAGGTGGTGAAGTCGATGGTATCGTAACAACGGCTTGGGTTCCCGCTGTTGTCGCTTCGCAAGCTCTGACAAATATGGGTGACAAACGAATTAAAATGGTTGGCATCGATCATGACGAAGTTGTGTTAAAAGCAATAAAGGAAGGCTTTGTTCACGGAACAATGCTCCAAAACCCTTACGGTCAGGGTTATATTGGATCATACGTCATGGATAAAATAAGGGGTGGATGTAGTTTTAAAGCAAGTGCTCCTTGGAAGACAACTGCCCAGACAAACCAGTTCATCGACTCAGGAACTGTATTTGTTGATATTAGTGACGTTGATACCTACGTGGACGCCATGAGAGGAATTTCGTTAGATATTCTTAAGACATTTGATAGCACTTACTTAGATTGCTAATCTAATATTTAGGGGGTAGGAAACTTCCCCCTAACCCTTTTATTTTAAGAAATATTGCGAAATTTTATGAACAAAAAAATCCCAAATTTTGTGTTTACCAATCAGTTTGGCCTGCTGTGCCTAGTTGTTATCTTTGTAATTATCTTCTCAACAGTTACTGACGGTTTCACATCACGCTTTAATATTTTTGCGCTGTCACGAGTAGTCGCGATAGATATAATGATAGGTCTGGCCATGATGGTTGTGATCTTAACTGGTGGACTTAATTTAGCTCTTGGGGCGATTGGGGTCTGTGCTGCGATGTTTGGTGGCTGGTGCATGGAAACTATGGGGATTCCTGTGATACCATCAATATTTTTAATACTAGGAATGGGCTCCTTTTTAGGTTGGGTAAACGGGATGATTACTGTTAAAACTGGAGTTCATAGTTTTATTGTGACTTTGGCAACCATGAGCATTTATTTTGGGTTAATGACCATGCTTACAGAGGCGGAAGCATTCAGAAGACTGCCCGAATCATTTACTGATTTTGGTTCCATGAAATTATTTAATAAGTACGTTTCTCCGTTATTGCTGCTTAGTTTAGCAACGTGCTGCGTTTTATTTTATTTATTCAAATATACCGATATTGGTCGAAAACTCATAGCCGCCGGAGCGAATCCTGATGCTGCTGAGCTATCAGGAATATCAGTAAATCATATGTTCATTTATTGTCATATGCTTTCAGGATTTTTAGGTGCTATCGCGGCTATAATGCTAACAACTCGGATAGGTGCTGCAATACCATCCATGGCAGGTCAGTTGGGAATGGACTGGCTTCTACCTGCATTTCTTGCACCCGTTATAGGTGGAACACTTCTCTCTGGAGGGAAACTTTCAGTATTTGGAACAATGCTTGGTGCCATTCTCGTGACCTTAATTACGAATGGGCTCTACCTTATTGATGTTGGCGAATTTTGGATTCGTTTCTTCCTTGGGATTATTCTTTTAATTGCTGTCTTGCTCGATAAAACAAGAGAGTTCTTCACTTTGAAGAGTGTAATTGTATCATGAATATTACTAAATCATCATTGCTTAAAAAAGACTGGTTTGGCCTGCTTATTGTGGTTCTTCTCAGTGGAACTTTTATTGCAGTATTGAAACCCGCTTTTCTCTCTTCGTTTAATCTTTATGTTCTCATGGTAAGTGTCAGTTACATGCTAATAATTGCGCTAGCCCAAATGATAATAATTGCTATCGGCCAGATGAATTTATCTGTTGGAGCCATTGGTGGCCTTGTTGCGATTTCGTTTAGTGGCGTTATGGAAGTGTACCAAGTCTCAGTGCCAATGGCCATTTGTATTGGATTAGTAATTGGCATTGGGTGTGGGTTTTTAAATGGTTATATTACAGTAAAATCTGGTATTTCTGCCTTTATTATTACGTTGGCAACTTTATATATTTTTAAAGGAATCAACTTAGGCATTACAGAAGCAGAGCCGTTCTACAAAATTCCAGAAACTGTGAAAAATTTTGGCAATGCAAAAATCGGTGAAAGCCCAATTCCATATCTGATAATCATTCCTATAATTATAACATTTTTAATGTGGGTTTTTATGAATAGAACAGAAACAGGTCGGCATATGCTTGCATATGGAAATAGTGTGCAATCTGCGGAGTTAATTGGCATCTCATCATCAAGGGTAGTAATAACAGCTCACGTTATATCAGGTTTGTTGGCCGCCATAGCAGGAATGCTTGTCGTTTGCCGCCTGCAGTTGGGAACGCCAAATATTGGAGATTCCTGGCTTTTACCCTCTTTTGCAGCTCCAGTTATCGGGGGAGCAATCTTAGCCGGTGGCAAAGTAGACGTCATAGCAACGGCTCTCGGAGTTCTTATAGTAGCAATAATTTCACAAGCATTGGTAATATTTAAAATTGATCCCTTCTTTGTCCAAATTTTCCTAGGTGTAATGATTTTATTGGCCGTGTTTGTGAATCGCTACAGAGAATATAAGCAAGAAGCCGGCAGAAAGATTTTCAATAATGACTGAATTATGTTTGGAAATTGACTCAGCAGATAAAGCTTTTCCGGGCGTAAAGGCTTTAGACAAAGCTAGCTTTAAACTTAAGAAAGGCTCAATCCACGCTCTATTGGGAGAAAATGGAGCAGGCAAGTCAACACTCATAAAAATAATTACAGGTATACATAAGCAAGATGGTGGTAAATTACTAATAGATAATGTTGAGCAAACACTAAACACACCAAATGATGCAACCAAGTTTGGGATATCTGTCGTTCATCAAGAACGAAATCTAATCAGACGGTTTTCGGTTGGAGAAAACCTTATGTTAAACAATTTACCAAGGACTGGTCTTGGACTCATTGATTACAATGAAATCGCACTTCAATCAAAAAAATGGTTAGAAATCATGGATCTTGACATTGATCCAACCACGATAGTATCTGAATTGACAGTAGCAAAGATGCAGTTGTGCGAAATTGCGAAAGCTCTATCGCTAAAATCACAAATACTCTTGTTAGACGAACCAACTTCATCTTTGTCTCCACAGGAATCAGATAATTTGTTCTTACTTCTGAAAAAAATTGTTCGTGACGAGGGCGTAAGTATAGTTTTTGTGAGTCACAAATTAGAAGAAGTTTTTAATATCTGCGATGAGGTGACAGTTCTTAGAGATGGTAAGAACGCCTGCACCTCAGAAAATATAAAAAATTTAGATCGAAAAAAACTTGTTAAGCTTATGATTGGACGCGAAGAACAAATTGTTAAATCAAAGCGCAAAAATGATAAAGCCAATGAGACTATTCTTGAACTGAAAAATATAAACACCGATTTAGGCCATAAAAACATTAGCCTAAAACTAAAAAAGGCGGAAATAATTGGTCTTTATGGCCTCGTAGGGGCTGGAAGAACAGAGTTAGCAAAATGCCTCATTGGTCTCGAAAAAATAAATTCTGGTGAAGTAATAATTAAGGGAAACAGCATAACAATTGATTCTCCCAAAACTGCCTTAGAGAAATTTAAAATTGGTTATATCAGTGAGGATAGAAAAAAAGAAGGTTTGATCCTTATTCATAATGTATTGGATAACGCAAGCATAACAGTTTGGTCTCAAATTAAAAAAATTATGGGTTTTGTAACCGACGATATGATATCACATAAAGTTAATCCCTATATCAAACAATTAGAAGTCAAAACACCTTCGAATTATCAATTAATCTCAAATTTATCTGGTGGAAACCAACAGAAGGTAAGCGTTGCAAAGTGGCTAGCAGCAGGAACAGATATTCTAATTATTGATGAACCTACAGTAGGAATTGATATAAAAACTAAGGCATACCTTCATAAACTAATAATTGAGCTAGCGGAGAGAGGTACATCAATTATTTTAATATCCAGTGATATGCCCGAAATGATTAGCCTTGCAGACAGAATACTTGTGATGAAAGACTTCAAGCTAAATGGCGTTGTGAAAAATGATCATAATTATGATCATGTTAGTGCAAACATAATGGAGCATATCCATGATTAAAAATGCTTTGGAATAAAGACCTAGAAAAGTTCTAATAGAGTAAAAGAAACTGTCTATTGCCTAGACGTACCCACCAACCCAGCCCTTTGAAAATTATTAAAAAATTATTTGATGAAAGATCTTTGATATAATGAACATAATTAGTATCAAGACCCATGACATTCGATTTCCTACTTCCCTTGAGAACCTCGGTACAGATGCTGTACATACTGACTGTGATTATTCCTCAAGTTACGTGGAAATATTAACAGATAATCCAAAACTAAAAGGCATTGGTCTTACGTTCACAATTGGAAAAGGGAATGACCTATGTGTCCAGTGCATCGATCACTTTAAACCTCTTATCATTAACAAAACAATTGACGAAATTGAAACAAATATGGATATAATCTGGCGACAGTGTACGAACCACAGTCAATTACGATGGATAGGACCAGAAAAGGGCGTTGTCCACTTAGCCGTTGCTGCATTATTTAACGGTCTTTGGGATCTGATATGTAAATACCACAGAAAGCCGTTATGGAAGTATGTAGTTGAGCTTGAAAGCACTAGTCTTCTCGACAAGCTCTCCTTTTCTTACATCGATGACGCAATATCGAAATCTGAGGCATTCAATATTATAGAGGAAAAGAAAAAAAACTTAACAGTTTCTCAAGACAATATCCTAAAGCGTGGTTTCCCGTGTTACACCACTGCTGCCGGCTGGCTAGGGTACTCTGATGAAAAAATGACAAAGCTTGTCAAAAATGCACTTCAAAACGGTTGGACCCATTTCAAAATAAAGGTAGGACAAGATATAAATCGGGACATAAAGCGTCTTGAGCTGGTACGAAGCTTAATTGGCCCTAAAAATATTCTAATGATCGATGCAAACCAAGTATGGAGCGTGAATGAATCGATTGAATACATCAATAAGCTAAAGAAGTTTGATTTATACTTTGTAGAGGAACCTACCAGCCCGGATGATATATTAGGGTTTAAAAAAATTAAAGAAGCTATACCAAACGTAAACCTAGCAACTGGTGAAGTCTGCCAAAATCGAGTTATGTTTAAACAGTTTTTAGAAAACCGTTCTCTTGATTTTTGTCAGATCGATAGTTGCCGTATGGCTAGCCTTAACGAGATAATTCCAGTAATGCTATTAGCAAGTAAATTAGATATACCAGTAATACCTCATGCTGGTGGCGTGGGTCTATGCGAGTATGTGCAACATCTCAATATAATTAATAGTCTTATAATAACTAATAATAACACTCAGCTTAGTGAATATGCCGAAAGTTGTTCAGAGCATTTAGAAAACCCAGCAGTGATAAATGGTGGTCACTACACGACACCATTAGTGCCAGGTTATTCCGCAAAAATTAAACCTGAATCTATTGACACCTACTCTTTTCCATTAGGATCGTACTGGAGTTCTCTTGCTTAATCATGATGGAAGACTTCTTCCATAGGGCTCCACCAATCACCTTTGTTTCTGTTTGGCATTGGCTCCTGGCAGGGACCGCACACCGCCCACCACTCTCGAACAGCTTTGTTTTCCGACATAAACCTCATGTCGCGCTCATAATCATCACCGTGATACTCCATATAACTAAAAAGTAAGTTGCCTCTTAGAAAAATGGAATAGTTCCTACAATTGAGTTCAGTGAGATTCTCCAATACTGGAGGCCAAACTTCAGCATGAAGTTTTTTGTACTCCTCAATTTTATTCTCTTTGATGCCAATCATCATACCTAATCTTTTCATAAATTGAAATCCTGTAAAATTTTTTAGCAATACTTGAAGAACTATCTAATAGCTCGCTGTCAGAAAGTTTAGTACAAAAGTAGAAATGATTTTAAGGCTTTATGTTGGTGACCCCGAGAGGATTCGAACCTCTGACCTATTGATTAGAAGTCAACCGCTCTATCCAGCTGAGCTACGGGGCCTAATTTTATTTAGTGTGTCCAAGTTGTCTTTCTATTTGTAGCAAAATTTTCGCCATACCCATTTTTTCTTACAATAGCTTTTCTACGCTGGCTTTCAATAACGGTATAATTAATACCATGCTTTTCAGCATAAGCAGCTGCCTCGTCTTTATTTTCAAAAATTAGTTTGACTTGGCTCTGAGTATTGTTTGATCCAGTCCAACCCATCAAGGGATCAATCTTCTTTGACTCACTTGAATCAAACTCTAACACCCAATGTTCAGCTCTTGCTGTTCCTGACTGCATCGCAGTTTTCCCAGTTTTAAAAATTCGTGCAAGCATGAGATCCCACTACATTGTTTAATAAACGCTTTATCACTAAAAGTTGAATGAGACGCAAGTCTTTTAACCATCTTTTTTAATAAAACTCTTATTAAAGAATTTTCATCTGGCTAAAGTTAGGCAAAATACGTTAAATAAACAAAAAAATTTATAATGATTTTACTTAAACGTTGATAGTACGAGACGCACGTTTTTATTTAAGAAGAGCTATTAATAGAATGCCAACTAATCTTGAAATAAACCCTAAAAAAAATAAGTTAGAAGCAGGTCAACGCTTTGATTTAATATCAGAATTTGATGCTTCAGGGGACCAACCAAGGGCGATAAAAGAACTTGTACAAGGGCTTGGACAAGAGGAGCGTAGTCAGGTTTTACTTGGTGCTACGGGGACTGGAAAAACGTTCACTATGGCCAAAATTATTGAAGAAACCCAAAGACCTGCAATTATACTTGCTCCAAATAAAACACTCGCAGCTCAGTTATATGGTGAATTCAAAAATTTCTTTCCCAATAATGCCGTCGAATACTTTGTATCATTCTACGATTATTACCAACCAGAAGCTTACGTAGCAAGGTCTGACACATACATTGAAAAAGAGTCCCAAATAAACGAGCAAATCGATCGGATGCGGCATTCAGCTACTCGAGCTCTGCTTGAAAGAGACGATGTCATAATTGTAGCCTCAGTCTCATGTATTTATGGTATCGGATCAGTCGAGACTTATGGAGCAATGATACAAGATTTACACGTCGGGAACTCTTACGATCAAAGAAGTCTACTTGCCGATCTTGTAATACAACAATACAAACGAAATGATAAAAGTTTTCAAAGAGGGAATTTTAGAGTCCGAGGAGATATTTTAGAAATTTGGCCTGCTCACTTGGAAGATTTGGCGTGGTGCTGCTCTTTCTTTGGCGATGAACTAGAGTCTATAACTGAATTCGATCCGTTAACCGGCGAAAAATTGAAGCCCCTTGAGCAAATTAGAATTTATGCTAACTCTCATTATGTGACACCAAGGCCCACACTACAAAAAGCAATTAAAAATATAAAAATCGAGCTGAATAACAGATTAAAACAATTTAAGTTAGAGAATAAGCTACTGGAGGCCCAACGATTAGAACAAAGAACTAATTTTGATTTAGAAATGTTGGAAGCAACCGGAGTATGTAACGGAATAGAAAATTACTCTCGATACCTGACTGGAAGGACACCGGGAGACCCACCTCCAACATTATTCGAATACATACCTGATAATGCAATAGTTTTTGCAGATGAAAGTCATGTCTCAATCCCTCAATTAGGAGCAATGTCAAAGGGGGATTTTAAAAGAAAGTCTACACTGTCAGAATATGGGTTTAGGTTGCCCTCATGTATGGATAACAGACCTCTTAAATTTGAAGAATGGAACGCAATGCGACCACAATCAATTTTTGTTTCAGCAACTCCAGCATCCTGGGAATTAGACGAAACGGGGGGAGCATTTACTGAACAAATAATTAGGCCAACCGGCCTGATAGATCCTGAAGTAGAGATTAGACCTGTAGAGACGCAAGTGGATGACCTTATTCATGAAATTAAGAACGTTGCACAAAAAGGGTTAAGAACACTTTGTACCGTTTTAACAAAACGAATGGCCGAAGACCTTACTGAATATATGCATGAACAAGGGATCCGCGTCAGATACATGCATTCCGATATTGATACTCTTGAACGAATTGAAATACTCAGGGACCTGCGACTGGGAACTTTTGATGTTTTGATTGGAATAAATCTACTACGAGAGGGATTAGACATACCAGAATGCGGTTTAGTTGCAATATTGGACGCAGATAAAGAGGGTTTTCTTAGGTCAGAGACATCTTTAATTCAAACTATTGGACGTGCAGCCAGAAACGTGGAAGGAAAAGTTATAATGTACGCCGATAAAATTACCGGAAGTATTGACCGTGCACTGAATGAAACCAATCGAAGAAAAAAGAAACAACTTGCTTATAATGCTAAAAACGGAATAACGCCTATAACAATTAAAAAGAATGTCTCCGATGTTTTAGCCGGCGTATTTGAAGCAGATACAGATACTTCTCGGATAACTGCCATAATAGAAGATCCGGTAAAAATAGGCTCTAATTTAAAATCGCATTTAAAGATTCTCAAACAGAAAATGCTGAAAGCAGCTGAGGACCTAGATTTTGAAGAGGCTGCCCTAATAAGAGATGAAGTCAAGAGATTGGAAGCAGTCGACCTCGCAGTAGCTTCTGATCCAATGGTTCGGCAGTCAGCTATTGAAGCAATTGCTTCAGGAATGGTTGAAAAAGGGCGATCAACAGGTGGCCGTAGTGGAACACGAGTCTACAAAGGCAAGAGCGTTAGAAAAATCTAACAAAATTATACGCCTTCTTCACCTTTGACCATATAAACCCCAGAGATAACCCAGCGTCTACCGTTATTCTCTAAAACGTAATCAAAAAAATGCATTCTACCATCACTAGCGGTAAACATAACTTTCTGAACGACGCCATTAGGTAACTGCGAGACTGAAAGAAATTGATATGCTTTTGGAGCCCATATCATCGGGTATGATGTTTTCACCATAGATCCAAAAATTTCAGGATTTGGAAATATTAACTTTATAGATTTTGATGCATGGTAGTATGCTCGATGAAGGTCAGAACGAGTAAAAGCATTAATTTGATCTGAAATAACAAGTTTTATCTTAGTCTGGACTTCCTTTAACTCAATTACTTCCGACTTATTTTCTTCAGAAAATCCTACTTGAGCAATTCCTAGTATAAATGCGAAAGCAATGGCAGTGATTACTCTTTTCATAAACGGTCCTATATTTTATTGACACCCTACGACTTATTGTAAAATACTCTTTAGTCAAATTTACTTGCATAAGACGAGGGTGATGTTAGGCTTAGTTATTAGTAACTGGGGAATGTTATATTCAATGTCTGTTGAATGGATAAATCCTATGATCGGCGGTGTTTTGATAAGTCTATCGCTTGGGGCATTTTTTGTTTTAAATAGTGCGATCTGCAGCCTAGGTGATATGCTAAAAAATACACTGGAAAGAAAACCATCAGTATCATGGAGCAATCAAGTATTGTTCCTAATTGGAGTTCTAATTTCACCTATCATTTTTACGCTATTATTTTATCCAACTAAGACAACATCTCTAAATAATGAGCCGCTTACTGTAATTTTTTCAGCACTATTAGTAGGAACAGGTTTTCAATTATGTAAGGGTGGAATCATTACTAAAGCTACCGTAGGGTTCATTAGTGATCCAAAAACTGCTGTCGCTCTAATAACTCTCATTTTAACATTTGCCCTCTTAACCCAAATTATTGTAAGCTATTAAAGAAGATAAGATGAATTCTATATATAATTTACTCCTTGGTATAACTTTTGGTTCAGGTCTGATACTTTCGAAAAGTTTTGAACCGACCACTATAATCGCCTTTTTAAATTGGACTGAGAATTGGAATCCATCCCTTTTATATACAATTATAGGAATGATGCTAGTAAGTGGGATATTCTTTTTTTTCGAAAAAAAATTTAATCTGACTGATGGATTTTTCATAACAAAAGATAAGCAGATTGATTTAAATGCTGAAGTTATCATTGGTGCAATACTGTTTGGAATAGGCTGGAGCATCAGTGGGCTTTGCGTGAGTACTGCAACAGTAAACTTAGCCTTTGGCCATTCGCAGAGCACAATATTTTTTTTGTTTATGATTATTGGGTTTTACTGCCCCCAATTTTTTAAAAAAATTACTCTTTAAAAAACCAGATGTGTTTTTTTTATTTGTTAGATTACTTAACTAACGAACCGGCAAGTGCTTTTTGAATTAATTCGACTGTTTTTTCGACTCCATAAAGAGCTACGAACCCCCCAAAGCGTGGTCCTTGCTGTTCGCCTAGCAATACTTCATAAATAGCCCTAAACCAATTCTTCATTGGTTCAAAGTTATTTCGAATACCTACTGAATAAATAATCTTTTGTAGTTCTTCAGCAGACGAATCCTTATCACACTCCCCGAGGGCCTTACTTAAATCAATCAATGCTTGAGCTTCTTTTGGGTCTGCTGCACGAAATGCCTTCTTTGGCTCTACAAAATCCTTGTAATACGCGATAGCATACTCTGCAGCACGATCTAAACCAGGGTTTGTAACTGGACTAATATTTTGAATGTATTTATCGATAAAGCCCCATAGTATTTCCTTACTACTAGCTCCAGAGGCTGAAACTAAATTAAGTAGCATTGAGAAAGAAATAGCGAGATCAGTCTGAGGTGGCCTTCCGCCATGTATATGCCAAACAGGGTTGCTGAACTTTTCATCACTTGACTGGCTCAAAAAACTGTTAAGGTGGTGATGGTACTCATCAACTGTTTTTGGAATGATATCAAAAAATAAACGTTTTGCGGTTTTAGGTTTTTGAAACATGAACAAACCAAGTGAGTCTGGTTCAGCATATTTCAGCCATTCCTCCATCGACAGACCATTACCTTTTGATTTGGATATTTTTTGACCTGTTTCATCTAAGAATAATTCGTAAGTGTAGAGTTCAGGAGAGGACATCTTCAACATAGAGCAAATTTTTACTCCCAACTCCGCTGACGGTATCAAATCCTTACCATGCATCTCATAATCCACTCCTAGAGCACACCATCTCATCGCCCAATCAGGTTTCCACTGCAACTTAACATTCCCACCTGTAATTTCTGTTTCTACCGCCTCACCATCAATCTCTTTATAAACCAAGGTACCCTTTTTTAAGTCAATGTGCTCGGTTGGTACCTGCAACACATGCCCAGTCTTTTTGCTAATAGGCATAAATGGTGAATATGACAGCTGCCGCTCCGTTCCCAGTGAAGGTAGCATTATCTCCATTACTTTTTTATAAGAAGTTAGTATCTTCATTAATGTCTCATCAAAAAATCCGGACTTGTAGTAATCGGTCGATGATACGAACTCATAAGAGAACTTAAACTGATCCAGAAATTCTCGCAATTTTGCATTATTATAATCTGCAAAGCTATCATATTGACCAAAAGGATCCTTTACTTTGGTCAATGGCAAATTTAGATCAGCTTGTAGTAATTCTGGGTTTGGAATATTGCTTGGAACTTTTCGCAACCCATCCATGTCATCAGAAAAGCAAATTAATTTTGTTGGAATATCAGAAATTTCTTCAAACGCACGTTTTACCATAGACGTCCTCATTACTTCACCAAACGTGCCTATGTGAGGTAAGCCAGATGGACCATAACCAGTTTCAAATAGAACATAACCTTTTTGAGGAGGTGCTGCCTTAACCCGCCTAAGGATTCTTCTTGCTTCTTCAAATGGCCAAGCTTTTGAAATTACTGACTCATTTTTTGATACTGACATTTTTTAATTCCAATTTCTGAGATCCTATGGTATGATATTTCATCCTAATTATTCTCTCCAATGTCAATCACGAATAAGCCTTAGCTTAAAATTTATCTATTTAGGGAACGAATATGTCAGATAAAACGCTACGAGCACCACTTTTAAATGCACAAGATGCACTAGTGGCTATTATGATCGCAGAAGGCCTATCTGATGAGACGATTTCAGGGCGCGAATTATTGTCGATATGTCGAATTGTAGATCACTTACCGATATTTCAAAATTATGACCAAAGTAGAGTTCAAACAGTCGCCCAAACTGTTTTTGATCTTTTCGAAGAAGAAGATGGGTTAGATGCACTTTTTGGACTTGTGAGAGATTCCCTTCCGAAGAATTTATTTGAAACAGCGTATGCATTGGCCTGTGACGTAGCAGCATGTGATGGCCGTCTTCTCGAGGTAGAGCTTCAAATGTTAAAGGAAATACGATATGAATTAAATATCGATCGTTTGAACGCAGCTGCTATAGAACGTGGAGCCAGAGCACGTCACCAAAAAATTTAGAAGATCAAATATAACCTTGGGCCCAGGTTGACAAGACAGTGTTTTCTATACTCTTGGCCTGGGATAACCAAATTTTGCTACCGGGTGGATTCGAAAGTTGGTGATCCTTTATTGCCATCTTTTTTTTAATATCAGCAGAGAAAATTGCAAATACTGCACAAGGAATTCCATTTTTTAGGATATAACCTGCAAGACCTCTATTAAAGTGCATTGTTCCCGTTTTTGCAATAATCTCAATATTGGCACTTTTTATCCTTTGTTTTGCTGAACCATAAATTTTTCTAGTTTTTAAAATTAAAGGAAGTATTTCTCTTGTCTCAGGTCGCCTCAAAAATCTAACAAAAGCAGAGCTTGAAACCCGACTATTTACAGATAAACCTGAATGATTATCAAATTTACTATCGAAGGACCCTGTTACAAAATTAAACCAATTGGTCATTATTTTACCAGAAGTACTAATTATTGGGGTATCTAATTCCCAAAAATTTGCTGCAGATAAACCTATAATTTCTGCAGTCACATTTGTAGAACGGTCTAGCATCTTTTTTGATAGTTCTATAAGCTTTTTTGATTTATGACGATATAACAGAATTAAATTATTTTTTGGCTTTTTAAGTCGCTTGGGATCACCAACCTTAATACCGTTTTGAAGTAGTAAGTATTTTAATGCTGTACAAGTATAGGTACTCGATAATCTAACCGGAAGCCAACGAACTCCACTTTTTCCTAAAACTTTTCTCGATACATACCATCTTTCAATACGTTCTGTTTTTTCAAGAATGTACTCAAAAACTACCCTAGCTTGGGCCTTTCCAACTATAGTTATGGACTCTACAAAAGCTTTCGAATTAGGGCCTCTCGCTTCTAAGCTCAGTTTATGAGTGCCCCTGTCCTTTCTCCACGAGAAAAGTACCTTGTTATTGTTTAGGTTCAAACCAGAAAAACCTGGATTAAAACTTTCTTCGGGTAACTGGGATGGATCAATATACAGGAACTGTGGTAAGGCAAAGTCATCATAAAAAAAATCTCCTGAAATGCTCCTAATACCCCTAGATTTTAGTGCCTTTACAAATAGGTTAAGATCATCAGTTGTTAAGGAAGGATCTGCTCCTCCTACTAAATAAATATTACCCTCAAGTATATCCTTCTTGATCAGACCGTCAGTAAATAATTCTGTGCCGAAGGTATAATCCTGACCAATAGCCTCCATTCCATATACAGCCGTTACAGCCTTTGCTACGGAGGCTAATGGTAATTGTAACTCTTCATTATAGCTATCTATTATTTTATTGGTTTCAAGATCATACAGGGTAGCAGTAGTTCTGCTCTCAAACCCACTTTTAGTCAGAATATTATTTAAGGATATTTGAGAGTTGCCAAGAGCCTGGGATACAAACAGAGTGCTTGGGACCAGTGAAGCTGCGTGCTTAAGCAGTTTGCGACGCGAAAATTTTTCAAAAAACTTCACTGCCAGAGACCACTTGATCGAATTTCTGTTGAAGAAATATTACTCATAGGCCCTCCCAAAAGAGACCATGCTGGTGCCCTCATGAACGGAAGTGCTAATGCATTATTTGGCTTCACTCGAAACCGGCGATACCTCAAGGCAGCAGGCGATAAAGCAGCCTTCACTTTATTATCCGGCCGAGCCATTATTCCGACAGGAATATTCTCCATAATCCATGCCCATTCTTTCCAATTATGAAAATTCAAAAGATTATCAGCCCCCATTAACCAAACAAAACGAATGCCTGGATACAAAATATATAGTTTCCGTATAGTTTTTGCCGTACAATGAGAATTGAACTGGGCTTCAATATCCGAAACCAAAACCTTGGGGTGTTGAATAATTTTTTTACATTCTTTAACTCTCTTTTCTAAAGATAAAGGTTCTTGTGCCTTTAACGGATTCCCAGGGCTAACAAGCCACCAGATCTTGTTTAGGCCAAACGCTTGGAATGCCTGATTGGTAATGTGCACGTGGCCTGAATGTGGTGGATCAAACGAACCTCCTAACAAACCAACAGTAATTCCTTTCAACATTCTTTGTTTTTTTCCTGTTCTAATTATATTCGTATTACAACTTTGCTAAAACCTAGACCCTTGCACTGACAGTTTGCGTTTCTTAAATAAACTGTCAATATCATAATCGTAGTCAGGATACCAAAGATCTTTATTGCACTAAGTTCACTATAGAAGTAAATAAATTTGTGTAATAACAATTGTGAGTAAAAAATGGCTTCAAATAAATATATCTTCCACATGGAAGGTGTCGCAAAAAGTTACCCTGGCGGCAAAAAGTGTTTTGAGAATATTCACCTTTCTTTCTTACCAGGGGTAAAGATCGGTGTTGTTGGAGCTAATGGTGCTGGAAAATCAACCCTAATGAAGATTATGGCAGGCCTTGATAAGGATTTCATTGGGGATGCTTGGTCAGCCAAGGGCAGCACAGTAGGTTATTTACCACAAGAACCTGAGTTAGATAATCAAAAGTCAGTAAGAGAAAATATTCTGGATGGCGTTTCAGAAAAAAAATCGCTTCTTGAAAAGTTTAATTCAACAGCAATTAAAATTGGTGAAAATTACTCCGACGATCTCATGGAAGAAATGACCTTGCTTCAAGATAAAATTGACGCAGACGACTTATGGGATTTAGATAGTAAAATAGATATCGCGATGGAAGCCCTACGTTGTCCACCCGACGAGGCCTCTATCAGCGAACTTTCTGGTGGAGAAAAACGACGCATAGCGCTCTGTAAATTACTATTACAAGCACCTGATATGCTCCTTCTAGATGAACCTACGAACCATCTGGATGCAGAAACAATATCTTGGTTGCAAAGGCACCTTATTGATTATAAAGGCACTATTTTAATAGTTACTCACGATCGATACTTTTTAGATGATATCACAAGCTGGATACTTGAATTAGACAGAGGTCAAGGCATACCACACGAGGGTAATTACTCAAATTGGCTCGAAAAAAAGGCTGTAAGAATGCAACAGGAGTCTCGTGACGATAAATCACGCCAGAAAATATTGGAAAATGAGCTTCAGTGGATTCGCCAGGGAGCAAAAGCACGCCAGACTAAACAAAAAGCTCGAATTAACTCTTATAACGAAATGGTTTCTCGATCAGAACGTGAGAGAATCGCTACCGCTCAAATTGTTATTCCCAATGGTCAAAGATTAGGTTCAAAAGTAATCGAAATAAAAAAATTAACAAAGGCTTACGATGATAACCTGTTAATAGATAATCTATCCTTCTCCTTGCCTCCAGGTGGGATTGTCGGCGTGATAGGTCCTAACGGGTCAGGAAAATCTACATTATTTAAAATGCTTACAAAACAGGAAGAACCTGACAGTGGAGTCATTTCTTTCGGTGAGACAGTTCAACTGTCATATGTTGATCAATCAAGAGATAGCCTTTCGGGTGATAAGACGGCTTGGGAGGAGATCTCTGACGGTTTGGATATAATTAAGTTAGGCGATGCGGAAGTTAATTCGAGAGCTTATTGCGGATCATTTAACTTTAGAGGTGGCGACCAACAAAAGAAAGTGAAACTGCTATCTGGGGGAGAAAGAAATAGAGTACATATGGCTAAACTTTTAAAATCTGGTGGCAACGTATTATTACTGGACGAGCCTACAAATGATCTCGACGTAGAAACATTACGTGCGTTAGAAGAGGCCCTATTAAACTATGCTGGCTGCGCTATTATTATTAGTCACGATCGATTTTTTCTTGATAGATTGTGCACTCATATTCTGTCCTTTGAAGGAGATAGCCATGTCGAATGGTTTGAAGGTAACTTTGCAGAATACGAAGAAGATAAATTTCGACGGCTAGGTGCTGACTCACTCGAGCCAAAAAGAATAAAATATAAGAAATTTAGTCGTTAAAAGCGTATCTGCTGAAGTAATGGAAATAATTTGTTCATATCAGGCCCATTTTCCTTACCAGTTAAAGCTTTTCTCAAAGGCAGGAATAAATCCTTTCCTGATCTGCCAGTTTCTGTCTTAATAGATGTTGTCCAGACTGACCAACTTTTTTGGTCACGGGGAGGATCTGGTAATAACTTTTTACATAGTATCAAAAAATCTTTGTCTTCAGGCGCTATCACTGGCTCTGCACCATCAACACAAAGTCGCCACAAAGTGCCTAGATCAGATCTCTTAGTTATATTTTCCTTTGCCATGTTCCAGAAGTCGAGCTGTAGAAGCCTTGGCACTTCCATCTCATCTAACTGTTTTTCAAGTTCATTCAATGAAAGTCTTGATAAGGATTTCTGAGAAAAGGATCTTAAAACATCAGGATCAAACTTAGTTGGTGCTGACCCAAAACTTGAAAGAACGAAGCCTTCAGAAACTTCTTCTAGAGTGGAGACTACACCAGCATGTTTTAAACCACCTAAACAAGCCATGAAAATAAATATTGCTTGGGGTTCAAAACCTATATTTTTGAGTTCTAGCAAGGATAAGTTATTCATACGCTTGGACAATGGTTCTCCCGATGGGCCAACAAGAAGCGAGTGATGTGCGAACCTTGGAGGGGTATAACCTAACGCCTTAAACAGTTGTATTTGCGTTGCCGTGTTAGTAACATGATCGCTTCCACGTACCACATAATTAATATTGAAATCCGCGTCGTCTACCACAGAAGCTAAGGTATAAAGATATTGGCCATCTCCACGAATTAGGATAGGGTCTGAAACTGAGCCAGCATCGATAGAAAGTGGTCCTAGAACTCCGTCCTCCCACTCAACCCGGGACTGGTTCAATTTAAATCGCCAATGCCCCTGTCTTTTGCTTCTAAGGCTCTCTTTATCAGACGGAGATAGTCTTAAAGCAGCCCTGTCATAAACAGGAGGTCGCCCCATGTTTAGCTGCTTCCGTCGCTTAAGTTCGAGTTCTTCTGGTGTTTCAAAACATTCATAAAGGTAACCAGTCTCAAGTAGGTGCTTAGCTGCACTTTCAAATAATGGTATTCTCTCGGACTGTTTTTCACATCTATCCCATTCAAAGCCCAACCACTCCAAATCTCTTTTTATTTGATCTGAAAATTTTTGCGTTGACCGCAGCTGGTCAGTATCATCAAGGCGGAGTATAAATTCCCCACCAGATCGTTTCGCCAAAATATAATTAAAAATTGCTGTCCGTAAATTACCTACATGTAAATGCCCTGTCGGAGAGGGTGCAAAACGCGTAATGATTTTCATGATTTATTGCGCCACTTTTGAACCAGAGGGTAACGCCGGCTGGACCCCAAAAGACGATCTGTTAAATTTGGTCCAGGTGCTGCCTGAAATCGTTTATATTCGGACAAATAAATAAGGTTCTCTATTTTTTTCACAAGTTCTTTATCATAACCTATATCCACAATATCATTAACAGACAAATCACGATCTATTAACCCCTCAAGTATGTCGTCTAACACTTCATAAGGTGGAAGGCTATCATCATCTCTCTGATTAAACCTAAGTTCAGCTGAAGGTGGTTTTGTAATTATTGAGTCAGGAATCACCTGGCCATCTCTACCCATCATCCAACTTGCATAATTCTTATTTCTCCATAAGCACGTCTCAAAAACTCGAGTTTTATATAAATCCTTGATTGGGTTATAACCTCCCGCCATATCTCCATATATAGTTGAATAGCCAACTGCTACCTCTGACTTATTTCCAGTTGTTAAGAGCATCATATTAAATTTATTTGACAATGCCATTAGTATGAGACCTCTAAGTCTTGACTGAATATTTTCTTCAGTTAAATCATCATCAAAATCTTCGAAAACTTTTTCTAAGCTCTTATTCACTGCGGTAACTATCGGAGTGATAGGTATCATTTCCTCCAAGCATCCTAAATTATCTATCATATCCTTTGCATCATCGAGCGAACCTTGTGAACTAAATTTTGACGGAAGTCTAACACACAAAACATTTTTTCGACCGAGTGCATCAGTCGCAATAGCCGCAACCAAAGCACTATCAATGCCACCTGAGAGACCAATTAGAGCTTTTGAAAATCCACTTTTTTTTGTGTAATCTCTCACTGAAATCACCATAGCATGGTAATCTTGTTCAATTGCACTCCCATAAAAATTGAGAGTGCCTAATTCCACGGACCAACCATTATTCACTTGTGTGAATCTCAAAATTTCCTCAGCTTCTTCAAATTGTGGAAGGCTCACTACAAGCTTACCGTCCGGATTCACAACAAAACTTGCTCCGTCAAAAACTAAGTCATCTTGGGCTCCAACCATATTTAAATATACTATTGGAACGTGATTTTCCTCAGCTCGTTTAGCTACTAAATTGTTTCGAATATTGAGTTTTTGTCTGGCGTATGGAGAACCATTCGGGGTAATCAATAAATCAGCACCTGCCTTAACCATTGTCTCCGCAACATCCTCAAACCAAATATCTTCACAAATTGGACAACCTATTTTGATACCAGAGATTTCAAAAGGTTCAGATACTGGTCCTGAAGAAAAAGTGCGCTGTTCATCAAAAACATTTGTATTTGGTAAATGATGCTTCCTAGATACTACTTTATAACGTCCGCCCGCAATTAAATAGTAGGCATTGTATATTTTATTGTTCTCACAAAGTGGAGCACCTACAAGTACCGACGGACTCTCATTCAACTCATTGGTCAGTCTCTCAATGTTTTGTAATACATCTGCCATAAAAGCTTTTTTAAGTATAAGATCTTGAGTTTGGTATCCAGTTAAAAACATTTCGGGAAACGCGAGTAAATCAACTCTTTTTAAGATAGCTTCTTTATAAAGATTCTTAATTTTTTTAAAATTACCATCAATATCACCCAACGTAGGGTTCAATTGAGCGACCATTACTGAGAAGCTTTGTTTCATTATTACTATCTCTAAATTAGAACCAAATCATTATAGATCAATTTCTATAAGACCGTTTGTGAAATAGCAAACGAGTTTAGCACATTCTGTGTGTTACAAATTTAAAATCAATAGGCATAACATTATTTTATTTACTATCTCTTGATAACTTTATAGCGATATTAATAGTTGTTAATATTTAATTGGACAATTTAGTAGATCTCAACT